>Ga0302314_10015509_pt1 | contig 12941 bp, 13 predicted proteins | sample III_Palsa_N2_3_FD_200533 | JGI IMG/M metagenome (GOLD analysis project Ga0302314, IMG submission 200533) | Peat permafrost microbial communities from Stordalen Mire near Abisko, Sweden - III_Palsa_N2_3 | ecosystem: Environmental > Terrestrial > Soil > Palsa > Peat permafrost | place: Sweden...
TCCACCGGCGGAATGCACATCAAGCCCTCGATGGGGAGGGCGAGGTCCTGGCGGCAGACGGCGATGAAGGCGTCGGCGCCGCGTGGGAACACGCCGGCCTTCTGCGGCTCCTCGCCGGTGTTGACCTGGATCAGCAGCCGTGGCGCGGTCCCGCGCGCCTGGACCGCCGCCGCCAGGGCCTGGGCCAGGGGTGGCCTGTCCACCGTCTCGATCACGTCGAAGAGGGCCAGCGCCTCGCGCACCTTGTTGGTCTGCAGCGGCCCGATCAGGCGCAGCTCCAACCCCTCGCGCCGGCCGGCCCAGCGCTGCTGCGCCTCCTGCACCCGGTTCTCGCCGAACACGCGCTGGCCGGCGGCCAGCACCGGCGCGATGGCGCCCCAGGGCTGCTGCTTGCTGACCGCGGTGAGGCTCACCTGGCCGGGCTCGCGACCCGCGGCTGTGGCGGCGGCGGCGATGGCGGCGAGGATCGCCTCGCGGGCCTTGGCGGGATCGACGGGGGGCTCGAACATTGAATGGCGGCCAGCGGCTGTGGCGTATCGCCCGGACGCTAGGGCGAGCAGGGCGGCGGGGAAAGGCCCTGCCGCCGCTTCTGTTCTTCACCGACCCGGCGCGCACGCCCGATCCGGCGGCTGTGGTCGCCAAGCTGCCCAGGGGCGCCGGCGTGGTGTTCCGCGCGTTTGGGGCGGCGGACGCGCGTGAGCGAGGGTCGGCCCTGGCGCGCGTGGCGCGTCGGCGTGGGGTGGTGTTCCTGGTGGGCGCCGACGCCGGCCTCGCGGTCCGTCTGCGGGCCGACGGAGTGCATCTGCCCGAGCGGATTTCGGGACGCACCGGCGCGATCGCGCGGCTGCGTGGCCGCTTCCTCGTCACCGCGGCTGCCCACAGCCTCCCCGTCGCCCTGCGCGCCCGGCGCGCCGGTGTCGACGCCATCGTCGTCTCGCCGGTGTTTGAGAGCCGCAGCCCCTCCGCCGGTCGCCCGCTCGGCCCGCGCGCGCTGGCCTCGCTGGTCCGCGCGGCGCGGCTGCCGACCTACGCGCTCGGCGGCGTGACCGCGGCGACGGCGCGGGCCTTGCCACGCACCGGTGCGGTGGGGCTGGCGGCGGTCGAGGCGCTGACGACCGACGATCCCCGCCCCCTCCCCCCACGTCGTAGCGGATAGGCGGCACTCGCTGGAGCCCCAGCGGAGTGCGGCGCTCGCAATATCGAGCAGTGGAGACGTGTGCATCTCCACCATGTAGGAAGCCACTCAAAGCTGACACGCTTCGTCAACTTTCCCTGCTACCAACGCCCCATGCGCGCCAGCCGCCTGCTTTCGATCATGATCACCCTGCAACTGCGCGGGCGGGTGAGCGCGCGGGAGTTGGCGGGGCAGTTCGAGGTTTCCAAGCGTACGATCTATCGGGACGTCGATGAACTGAGCGCGGCTGGCGTGCCGATCTTCGCCGAGCGGGGCGCCGCCGGCGGGTTTGCGCTGCTGGACGGCTGGCGCACCCGGCTCACCGGGATGACGCCGGCGGAGGCCGAGGCGCTGATCTTCGCCGGCCTGCCGGCCACGGCCGCGGACCTGGGTGTCGGCGCCGATGCGGCGACGGCGCGGTTGAAGTTCCTGGGCGCGCTCCCCTCGACCACCAGCGAGGCGGCGCGGCGCGTGGCCGACTGTTTCCATCTCGATCCCGCGCCCTGGCACCGGCGCGCGGCCCTGCCCTCCCCCAACCTGCGCCTGCTGGCCCAGGCCGCGTGGGAAACGCGCCGGCTGCGCCTGCGCTACGAGAGCTGGCAATCGGCCTCCGTGCGCATCGTCGAGCCGCTGGGCATCGTGCTGAAGGCCGGCGACTGGTACTTTCTCGCCCATCGCCGCGGCCAGCCGGCCATCCACAAGCTGGAGAATGTGCGCGACCTCACTCTCCTCCCCGAAACCTTCGAGCGCCCGGCCGGCTTCGACCTGGCGCTGGCCTGGCGCGAGGCGGTGGGGCGGTTCGAAACCGGCCTGCGACGCGAGACTGCGGTGCTGCGCGTAACGCCGGCCGCGCTGCCGCGCCTGGATCGCCTGGGCCCGGACGCCGCCGCCGCGGTGATGTCCACGGCGCCCGACCGCGAGGGCGTGCGCGAGGCGCGCGTGCCGATCGAGAGCATCGCCCAGGCGGCGGGGCAGCTGCTCCCTTTCGGTGACGACATCGAGGCCCTCTCCCCGCCGGCCCTGCGCCAGGAGCTCGCCCGCCGCGCCGCCGCGACCGCGGCGCTCTACGCCGACTGAAACCGGCCAGCTAAGCCTCCGCCTCCTCCGGTCCGGCTTCGGCGACCAGCCAGTCGGCCAGCGCCTGGATGCGGGCGAGCTTGCGGCTGTCGGCGCGCCAAACGAGGTAGAAGCCGAGCCCGGAGGCGACGCCGCCTTCCAGCGGCCGCACCAGCCGGCCGGCCGCAAGGTCGGGCTCGACCAGTCCACTGCGGCCGAGGGCCACGCCCAGGCCCTGGACGGCGGCGTCCACCAGCATGGCCGAGTCCTCCAGCATCAGGCCGTGCGGCGCCGGGGCCTCGATGCCGAAGGCGCCGAACCACAGGCTCCACGGGCGGAAGCGATGGTGCAGCAGCGGCGCGGTGAGCAGATCACGCGGATGGCGCATCGGATGGTCGGCGGCGACCATGGGGCTGCACACCGGGAACAGCGTCTCGGCCATCAGGTGGCGGGATTCGACGCCCTCCCAGCGGCCGGCGCCATGGCGGACGGCGACATCGACGCCATCGGTGGTGAAGTCCGACCGCCGCTCCTCCACGCGCAGCTCCAGATGGGCGCCGGCGGGATCGGCGAGCAGTCGCGGTAGCCTGGGCGGCAGCCAGCGGCCGGCGAACTGCGGATCCAGGCTGATGACCAGCGGATCGCGCTCGGCGCCTGCGTCGAACTCCGCCACCGCATTCTGCAGCACATCCAGGCCGCGGCCGATCTCGCCGGCCAGGCGCTGCGCGGCGGGCAGGGGAACCATGGCGTTGCCGCGCCGCTCGAACAGGCGCGCCCCGAGCTCCTCCTCAAGGCGGCGCATCTGCTGGCTGATCGCGCCGTGCGTGACCGACAGCTCCTCCGCCGCGCGGCTGTAGCTGCGATGCCGGGCGGCCGCCTCGAGGGCGCGCAGCGCGAAGAAGGCGGGCAGGCGTCTGGCCATGCCGGGATGTTAGCTCAGATAACAACCCCAGGCAAAATCCATCGTTCGCGGTGCGCGCCCCGCCCGCCTACATCCCAGTCAACGGACCCGTTCATCTCCAACACAAACCTTGAAGGACCAAGACCATGAACATGCAAACTCTCGCTGCCACTGCAGCCGTCATGTTGTTCGCCGCCCAGGTCGCGCATGCGGCCCCCTCCGAAACTCAGATCTATACCGACCAGGCGCAAGCCCGGGCGCACCGTCTGCTGGCGGCGACCGGAATCGACTTCAACGCCACCTCCATATCGGTGCGCGCCATGGTCGACCCCGACGGACGACTGAACCGCATCGAGGTGCTACGCAGCTCCGGCTCGCCCGCCACCGATCGCGCCGTCGAGACCGTGCTGAAGAGGCTCGTCGTCGCCGATCCGCCCGTGGGCCTCGCCGACGGCGCGGTCACCCTCAACGTCGGCCACGCCCCGATCGTGCAGACCGCGGCGCGTTGAGCCTCCGGCGGTCGCCTCATCCTCCCTCCCCTTTGTGGGGAGGGACAGGTCGCGAGAGCGGCCGGGGTGGGGCTCTCGACGGAAGAGGCGCGGCCCAGGCCCCACCCCGGACTTCGTATCGACCCTCCCCCATAAAGGGGAGGGAGGTAGGAATTAGATGGCGCTCGAGGTGGGGCGAGGCCATATCCGCCATCACGGTATGTCTGATGGCAGGACTCATATGAGCACGGAACTCGCCGCCCCGCCCGCCTCCACCCGACCGGCGAGGTCGAGGCGGTTCGAGCAGCATCCGGCAACCGGGCGCCCCCGTTTCACCGCCCGGGACGTGGAAACCTGGCGCGAGGAGGGCGCGGCCCTGATCCCGGGCTTCTTCACTGCGGAGGAGGTGACCGCGGTCGTCGCCGACTTCGCGGTGGTGTTCGGGCGCAGCGCAGGCGCCGAGGCGGCGCTGGACGCGAAGGGCGCGGGCGAGATCGGACGTTTCCATCCGGCCCAGTTCAAGACCCTGGAGTCCCCGCCCTTCGACTGCTCGCCGGCTCTCAACCTGATCGGCGCCCATCCCGCGCTGATCGCCTTCGCCCAGGCGGCGCTGAACACCCAGACCGTGCACCTCTATCAGTGCCAGGCGTGGGCCAAGTTCACCGGCGATGCCGACTACGACCAGCCGTTCCACTGCGACTTCGTCAACCACACCCTGACGGCGCCGTCGGAAGACGCGGCGAAGAACTCGGTCACTATCCTGTGCTACTTCACCGACGTCACCGACGCGCACGGCGCGATGCATTACGTGGCGCGCGCCGACAGCGCCAAGGTGGCCGGCCCCGAGGCGACGCTCGATCGGGACCCCACGGCCCAGGCGCGACTGCAGGCGGGCCTGCGCGCCTTCGAGCGCTCCAGCGCCTCGCCGGCGGGAACGGCCATCCCCTATGCCGTCGACGTCTATCACCGCGGCACCAACCTGACCGCGCCAGGCGGCCATCGCTATGCGGTGATGGCCTGCTTCAAGAAAGCGGGCGACGAAAGCATCGGCTTCACCGCCTGGCAGTTCCACCATACCAGGCCGTGGGCGCGCATCTTCGACCATGCGAGCCCGCAGCAGCTGGCCTGCTTCGGGGTTCAGCCGCCGGGCGATCCCTTCTGGACGACAACCACGCTGGCGCGGGCGCAGGCGCGCTATCCGGCCTGGGATCTCGCGCCCTATCGGGCGGCGCTGCAGCGCCCATGACGATACAGCGCTGAGGTACCGCGCCATGGCCGCCGCGCCGGACGCTTTGGCCACCGGCGACGTCGTGATCGGCCCGGACTATCCGTCGGCGCCGGAAGGCTCGGCGGGGTCCGGCGCGCCGGCGGGCGCGGTCCACGCCCTGGTCATGGAGTCGCGCGACAGCCGGATCTATCCGGGCATAAAGCGCCTGGAAAACGACATCACCCGGCGCCGCGACGCCTTCGGCAACCGCATCGCCGCGCCGGCGCACGAGCAGTCCATCGCCGCCCCCTACACACGCACGGTGTGGGTCTATGTTCCCAGGCAAAGTGCGCCGGGCGTCCCGCTTCCCTTCATCGTCGCGCAGGACGGATACCTCTATCTGAACCGGCTGCCGCGCGTGCTCGACGCCCTGATCGCGGAAGGAAGCGTGCCGCCGATGGTCGCCATCCTGGTCGACAGCGGTGGCGGCGACGCCCAAGGATCGCAGCGCGGGCTGGAATACGACACTCTCTCGGGGCGCTACAGCGACTTCATCGAGACCGAGGTGCTGCCGCGCGTGATCAGCGAGACTGGCGTCGCCCTGACGGCCGATCCGGACGGGCGCGCGACCATGGGCGTGAGTTCGGGCGCGGCCTGCGCGTTCACGATGGCCTGGTTCCACCCCGAGCGCTATCGCCGCGTCCTCTCCTATTCCGGCACCTACGTGAACCAGCAGTCGCCACCCGATCCGGCGACCCCGCGCGGCGCGTGGGAGTATCACGCGGCCCTGATTCCCGCCGCGGCGCGCAAGCCGCTGCGCGTCTGGCTGGAGGTGGGCGAGAACGATCTGCACGCCGACGATCCGGAGGAGACTTGGCACAACTGGCCCCTGGCCAACCGGCGCATGGCGGGCGCCCTGGCGGCCAAAGGCTATACCTATCGCTTCACCTTCTCCCTGAACGGCCGCCACGCCGACCCCAACGTCCTGGGCCACACCCTGCCCGGCGCGCTGGAATGGCTCTGGCAGGACCACCCTTGCTAGGATCCGGGGGGCGCGACTCGCCGGAATGGCGGCGGTCACGCCTCGCCCGCTACCGCCGCGCCAGCGCGAAGGCGAACTTCGTTCCGAACCCGCGGCCGAACGCCTGGCCCACCCATAGCGCCGCCAGCGGCTCCAGCAGGCGTGCGGCGCTGAGCGGCCCGACATCCACGGGCTCGAAGCCCAGATCCGCCGCCAGGCTGAGGACCACCGCCTTTGCCTTATCATCGTCGCCGGCCACCGGCATCATCGGCTTGACCGGGAAGGCGGCCGCCGCGGCCATATTGTCCGCGCCGGTGGTGTTGAAGGCCTTGACCACCCGCGCTCCAGGCGCGAGCCGCGCCACCGTCTCGCCGGCGGAGTCGTTCAATCCGAGCGACAGGCCGAAATCGCGTGTGAAGGGATTGCTGGCGTCGATCAGCACCTTGCCCGCCAGCGCCCCCGCTCCCGCAAGCGCCCCCGCCGCAGCCGACCAGGGCACCGCGAGCATCACCACCTCCGCAGCCCCAGCCTGCGCCAGCTGCGCGACCGCGAACCCCCGCGCCTCAACGGCCTTGGCGCTCTCGCTGGCCGGATCGCGCAGCGCGTAGCGCACCATGTGCCCCGCCTTGCGCCAGCCTTCGCCCAGCGCCCCGCCGACGTTGCCGGCGCCGATGATGGTGATGTCCATGAAGGTTCTCCAAAGCCGGGGAGATGGGGGCGGCGGCGGGGGTGGGGAAGGGGAAGGTGGAGTGATCCGTTAACGGAACGTACGGCGAACGACCGGCCCGTGGGCGACTTTGCCGCCGACCACCACGACGAGATGCTGGCCTACGTCGCCCCACTCGCCGCGGCGGGACAGATCAAATATCGTGATGACATACGCCAGGATCTGGAAGCGATCCCCGCCGAGAGGCTGCGGGGCGACAATGAGCCCGACCCGACGCTCGGGCAGGCCTGACGCCAAAGAGGAGGCGTGATGACGATGAAGCTCTATTCCCGGGATCTGAGCCCCTACTCGGCGCGGGTGCGGATGCAGATCTACGCCAAGGGTCTCACCGACATCGCCATCGAGCAGCCGCCGACTTACGGCACGCCGAAGTTCTACGAAGACCATCCGATCGGCCGCATCCCGTTGCTGGAGATCGACCGCGAGGCGATGGCGGAGTCGGACGTGATCGCGGAGTATCTCGAGGAGATCTTTCCCGAGCCGTCGCTGCTGGGCGCGACGCCCCGCGAGAACGCCCACATCCGCACCCTGGCGCGCATCGGCGACATCTACCTGATGAACAACACGTTCATGCTCGCGGTTCAGACCCGCGTCCTCGCCGCCCAGACCCCCGTCACCACCGGCAACGAAGCCATCGTCGCGCTGCTGGGCGGCCAGCTGACGAGCAACACCAAGGCGCTGGACCGGATGATTGGCCAGGGCGGCTTTGCCTGCCTGGGTCGCGTCACCCTGGCCGACTGCGCGCTCGTGCCGGCGCTTTTCTTTCTGGAGAACGTGCTGCCGGGCACGGGTCTCGCCGACCCGATCGCCGCGAACGCCAACGTGGCCGCCTACTGGGCCGCGATCCAGAGACAGGAGCATGCGGCGCGCATCCTGGTGGAGCTGCACCGGGGGCTGGAGGAACGCCGCGAACTGATCCGCTCCGGCGCGATCGAGAAGGTGAGGGCGGCGTCCCGGGCGGCAAGGGAAGCAGCGGAGCAGACCTAGCCGTGGTCATCGAGAGATGCGTCCGCGGCCTGGCTGTCGCGCTGGCGCTCGCTTGCCTCGGGGCGGTCGCGACGATTGGCGCGTCCTAGGGACGGTGTGGCCGGTGCGAGCAACGTGGCCATGGTCGGGGCCCGTAATGCTCGCGGCAGGCGCCGTTGGCGGGAATACCGCGGGAATACCGTGACGGGAGCACTATTTCCCTAGTGTAGGCGTGTCGACACCGGTGAGTTTCGGTCGAAACCGCGTAAAACGCGGACGGGCCAAAATCTCGCGCAATAATATCCCGAGCCGGCCGAGTTGAGGCGCCTTGACTTGGATTTCCGATGTTGTGGCGCTGCTCGTACTGCCCCGGCATGACGCTCCCGGCATATATCGACCCCTGGCGGAACTTCGGATGGTCCGTTCTGCGGTCGAGAATGGGCGTTTCGCTCCGGGTTCGGATGCGGGCGGCCTGACGGCCGTAGCCGGCAATATGTCAAGCGCTCACGCTCGACGGTTGGCCAGCACTCCGGCGACCGTATCCCGCGCGTGGAGGAGCACGGATCTGTGCTCCTCCGCCGAGACCTCGACGAAGCCCAGTCCTCGCAGCAGGAAAATTCCTTCGACAGCCAGCAGGGCGTTGCGGATCTCGTGGGCCTCGCCCGATCCCGTCAACAGCGGATCGAGCAGCGCGCGGTAATAGCGTCGCGCTGGCTCCATCATATCGGGGGCGTGCACCAGGGCGGTTACCAGGAAGGCCGCCTTGCTGGTCGCGGCGTCGTCCTCAGCGAGCGCTTCCTCGATGTGAGCCAAGACCATCTCGAAAGGGTCTGCCGGCTTGTCGCCGAGCCGCTGGCTCACCGCGTCTTGAAAACGCGAAACTTCTCGCTCCAACGCCGCGCGGACCAATCCATCCTTTGTCGCGAAAGTGTAGACGAGTCCCCCCTTGCTGATCCCCGCACGCTCGGCCACGGCATCGAGCGTGAATTTCCGGCCACCAGAATCGAGGATCACACCCTCGGCGGCATCCAGGATCCGATCCCGATCAATTTCCCTTTTCCGAGTCAAATTTGATCTCTTGTATTTCCGACTGGTCAGTCGCATAAACATTTCCGACTGGACGGTCGGATTATCGCGTCGGTGTGCGTCGTGGAAGTGATCTCTGGGTGTACCGCCAAGCGAGGACTGCACGAAGCCTGATCGACACGCCCCGCAGGCCGCTGTGCATTCTGGTTCCAGGTGTCATCACCGCCGCCATGGGCGCCCATCGACCCGCGAAAACCCAATGTCTTGAAGAGGACCAGAAGCAATATGAACAACAACTTGCCCGTGGCGGCCCTCGGACATTTTGTCATTAAGGTCAGTGACATCGACGCGGCTTATCAATTCTATACAAAATTAGGACTACGTCCCATCGGGATATACCCAGACCTGGCAATTGTCGAACTTCGCGGCGGAACTCACCTATTGATTTTCAACCGAAACGAGGCGCTGCCGTTTTCGATAAGTTCTAGCCAGATTGGACAGCGTGGATCGTTCTTCGAGGAGAGATTCGATCTGATGATCGACGGAAAGCTTAGGATTGATCTCGAAATTTACAGAACGGCGCTCATGGAAAATGGATTGTCCGTGGGAGAGATTTCTCAGGATCAGTTTTTTGGTCACTATTACTTCGAGTTGTTTGATCCGGACGGCAATGGCATCACGCTCTATACCAGTCACGTCGGAGATTTTCCGGTCTAGAATCTGGTGTTTTAGTAGCAGGGCCGGTCATCGTGGCCACAAGGTTCTTCTGCGCCAGAACGCGAGTCGTTCCTGCTGGCGTCGGGGGCAGCGGAGATCGCCTTGGATTTCGATGAGATCGAGGCGCTGCTCTGCGCGCCGCTGCCGCCATCGCAGAAGCACGCCGCCTGGTGGAGCAACAATCCAGCGAACGCTCAGCGCGTCGCAGTTCGTCACCAAATCACTCGTCTATGGACGGGAACTAGCTAAGACGGGCCTCGCGTAAAAACCCTTCCTAAGGCGCACAGAAATTTTCGCTCCGCCAAAGCTGGGCATGGACAGCCCGCCAGCGTCCAACGGGCGTCAGCGGGCGTCCTAGGCCCGGGAAATGGCTAGTGCGTGGGCTACGTCACGCCGGCTGCAGCTCGCGGCGCACCATCCGGGCGAAGTCGTCCATCAGCGAGAGCGAGATATTGCCCGGCGTGAAGCGGTATTCGCCGATCTGCGATACCGGGGTCACTTCCGCGGCGGTGCCGGTGATGAAGCACTCGGTGAAGCCGGTCAGCTCCTCGGGCTTGATGTGGCGTTCGACGATCTCGAACCCCTTCCGCCGCGCCAGCTCCATCGCCGAGCGGCGGGTGATGCCGTCGAGGAAGCAGTCAGGGATCGGGGTGTGAATCACCCCGTCACGCACGAAGAATACGTTCGCGCCGGTGGCCTCGGCGACGTAGCCGCGCCAGTCCAGCATCATCGCATCGGAAAAGCCTTCGCGTTCGGCGGCGTGCTTGGAGAGGGTGCAGATCATGTAGAGACCGGCGGCCTTGGACGCCGTCGGCGCCGTCTCCGGCGAGGGGCGCTTGTACTTGGCCCAGGTCAGGCGGATGCCCTTGGCCTTCTCTTCCGGCTTGAAGTAGCTCGGCCACTCCCAGGCGGCGATGGCGATGTGGACTTTGCTCGACTGGGCCGAGACGCCCATCTGCTCGGAGCCGCGCCAGGCGATCGGACGGATGTAGCAGTCGTCCAGGCCGTTCTTCTCGCAGGTCGCCTTGCTTGCCTCTTCGATCTGGGCCACCGTGAAGGGGATCGAAAAGTCGAGAATTTCCGCCGACTTGAAGAGACGCTCGGTATGCTCGGTCAGCTTGAAGATCTCGCCGCCGTACATCCGCTCGCCCTCGAATACGGCCGAGGCGTAGTGCAGGCCATGGGTCAATACGTGCACCTTGGCCTCGCGCCAGGGCGTGAACTGGCCGTCCATCCAGATCCATCCATCGCGGTCGTCCATGGGCACAAGTGACATGACTACTGCCGCCTCCTTTCGCTGCGGGCCGGCACATAGACGCCGCCGGGCGCGGCGCGTCAAATATTTTGCCGGCCGCGAATGAGCGTCCAGGCCGAGGCGCGGCACCTGCTGGTGGTCGATGACGACGACCGCATCCGCGAGCTGATCAAGGAGTATCTGACCCGCGCCGGTTTCCGCGTCTCGGCCGCGCCGGACGCCGCGGCGGCGCGCAATCTGGTCGAGCAACTGGCGTTCGACCTCTTGGTGCTGGACGTGATGATGCCGGGCGAAGACGGCTTCGCCTTCGCCAAGTGGCTGCGCGGCCGGCCAGGCGATCTTGGCCGCACGCCGGTGCTGATCCTGACCGCCCGCGGCCTGCCGGACGACCGTATCGCCGGCCTGGCGCTGGGCGCCGACGACTACCTGCCCAAGCCGTTCGAGCCGCAGGAACTGGTGCTGCGCATCGAGGCGATCCTGCGCCGCGCCACGCCCCGCGCCGCGCCCGGCGGCCGGATCCAGCTCGGCCGGTGCAGCTTCGATCCAGCCCGCGGCGAACTTTGGCGCGACGAGGCGCCGGTGCGCCTCACCGAGGGCGAGGCGCAATTGCTGCGCCAGTTGGCGGCGGCGGCCAACGCGCCGATCGACCGTTTCGAACTGGCCCGCCAGACCGCCGAGGCGGCCGGCCGCGCGGTCGACATCCAGGTCACCCGCCTCCGCCGCAAGATCGAGGACGACCCGAAGAACCCGCGCTATCTGCAGACCGTGCGCGGCGTAGGCTACATGCTGGCGCCGGACGGCTGATGGCGCGCCTCCCGTCCCTGCTCAGCCTGCTCAAGCGCCGCGCGCCGACCAGCCTCTACGCCCGCAGCCTGCTGATCATCGTGCTGCCGATCGCGGTGATGCAGATTCTGGTGACCTGGTTCTTCTTCGACGCCTACTGGCAGCGGGTGAACAGCCACCTGACCGAGGGGCTGGCCGGCGACATCGCCTGGGTGACCCAGGCTTACGACGCGGACCCAACCCCGGCCGGGGTGAAGCACCTCTCCGACCGCGCCGAACAGTCGCTCGACCTGTCGATCATCCGCCAGCCCGGCGCGGCGCTGCCGACGGTGCGCCACGTCGCGCCGTTCGGCATCGACCGGGCGATGGACACCGCCCTCTCCGACCGTATCGACGCCCCCTACTGGTTCGACACCACCCGCTACCCCGCCTACGTCGACATCCGGGTGAAGGTGAAGGACGGCGTGTTGCGGATCATCGCGCCGCGGGACCGCGCCTTCGCCACCCAGGCCGAGGGTTTCATCTTCTACCTGACCGTTGCGACGGTGCTGCTGACCTCGATCGCGGTGATCTTCATCCGCAACCAGGTGCGGGCGATCGAGCGGCTGGCGGCCGCGGCGGAGGCGTTCGGCAAGGGCGCCGAGATCGCGTTCAAGCCCTATGGCGCACGGGAGGTGCGCCAGGCGGGCCAATCGTTCCTGGCGATGAAGAACCGGATTCAGCGCTATGTCGATCAGCGCACCACCTTGCTCGCCTCGGTCAGCCACGATCTGCGCACGCCGCTGACCCGGCTGAAGCTGGAGCTGGCGCTGGCCGAGCCGGGCAAGCGGGTCGAGGCGATGAAGCGCGACCTGGCCGAGATGGAGCACATGATCGACGAATACCTCGCCTTCGCCAGAGGCGAGGGCGGCGAGGCGCTGGAGCGGGTGGCGGTGGCGCCATTGCTGGGCGAGGTGAGCGAAGGCGCGCTGCGGGCCGGCGCGGAGGTGAGGGTCGACGCCGACGCGGGCCTGTTGGCGACGCTGAGGCCGAACGCGATCAAGCGCGCGCTCTCCAACCTGGTGATGAACGCGGCTGCCCACGGCGAGCACATCGAACTGGCCGCCCGTGCAACCCCGGCCGGCGGCCTGGAAATCACCGTCGACGACGACGGCCCCGGCATTCCGCCGGACCGCTTCGAAGACGCCTTCGCCCCGTTCGGCCGGCTCGACGAGTCGCGCAATCAGAACGTAAAAGGCGTCGGCCTCGGGTTGGCGATCGCTCGCGACGTCGCCAGGGGGCACGGCGGCGAGGTGACGCTGGATCGCTCGCCGCTGGGTGGGCTGAGGGCGGTGGTGAGGCTGCCGGGCTAAAACCGGAGCAGAGTTGCTTCACCCTCCCCTTCAACCGGTCACAGCCGGGCGTAAGTCGCGGCTGCCCATGCACGCCGTCCGGGCCGTGGCCGCGCCCGGCGCGGCCACCCACAATTCCGCGCGCTTGGGTCGCCGGGACTGCCGCCCGGCGATGACCGGAGATTTCGAACTTAGAACCCCGCGCCGATCCGGCCCAGACGGGTGCGCATCGATTTCAGGCGCTTGTCGATCTCGGCCATGGTGCGGTTGAGCGCGCCCTCGTCGTCGC
>Ga0302314_10015510_pt1 | contig 12941 bp, 12 predicted proteins | sample III_Palsa_N2_3_FD_200533 | JGI IMG/M metagenome (GOLD analysis project Ga0302314, IMG submission 200533) | Peat permafrost microbial communities from Stordalen Mire near Abisko, Sweden - III_Palsa_N2_3 | ecosystem: Environmental > Terrestrial > Soil > Palsa > Peat permafrost | place: Sweden...
CATCATCTCCGGACTGGACGACAAACCTGCCACAGCCTTCACCCTCGCTCAGCTTCGCGACACCCTTCTCCGCGAGGGCGAAACCCACGACTTCAATATCCTTCGCGCCGGCCACCAGACCTCCATCCGCACAACGGTCGTCGTCGTCTCCATCGACCAGAAACCCTCCTAGGCTGGAAGCCCAGTCTGCCGTGGGGACACAATCGCGCCGCTTTGACGCAATATTTCAAATAGCGATACAAACCCATAAACCAAGTGAGCATAAAGACTATGTGGAAGATAATCGTATGTTTGTTGTTTCTATGTATTGCACCCGAGATGCTAGCGGGAACGAGGTCTTCAAAGCCGACAACGATCAGGCTCGAACCATACCTCGGATCAGAGTTGACGATGCACGCTGAAGTCAATGGACATCCTGGACTGTTTCTTTTCGATACGGGAGAGGGCGGTTCAACCATTAGTTCAGAATTCGCGAAGACCATCGGGTGCGTACCGTGGGGAAGAACTACAGGTTTTCGCATGAGCGGAGAAAGGCTAGACTTCCAACGCTGTGACTACATTCAGTTCAAAACAGCTGGAGAGACGTTGACGGCACCGATCGCTGGGGTCTTCGACATTATGACTCTCCTGCCGGCTGACGCGCCGCATCTGGACGGCTCGCTTGGCCTAGACATTCTTGCCGGTCGCGCTATTACATTCGATGAATCGAGCGGATTGCTCATCATAGAGAACGCAGCCAGTCTTAAAAAACGAATACGAAACGCCAAAGAGATTCCTATCCGTCTGGTACGCGATGTCGAAGGTGTTGCGCTCGCCGTCGATGCAGGAGTTCCGACGCCGCTTGGTATGGCGTGGATGGAATTGGATTCAGGGAACGGCGGGACTTTTGTGATAGCCAACCATCTGGCCAGTTTGTTTCATCTGGACCCAGACAAGAAAGAACCGCAACCAGTTAAGTTCGAGTTGGCAGGCGGTATTCCCGTCGAAGGGACAGCCAGAACTCGAGACTTGATTATGGATGGCAATATCGCATCACAGTTTTTCAAGAAATGGGTCCTGACTATTGATCTAGCGTCCGGACGTGCTTGGCTTGCGCCACATTCGGCCGTTTAGCATTTTGGACGATCGACCACGGGCCTCTGGAAGCGGTATCCCACTCTATTACGAGGAGTTCAAATGCGTACTTTAAGATTTGCCCTGTTTACCGTCATGCTGCTCTTCCTGCCCCTCGGTGTCCGCGCGCAATATGCCGAACGGGCCGCGTCTACCGAGATCAAGGCTGTCATGCAGAAGTCCGCCGAGGACTGGAACCGCGGCGACCTGAACGCCTTTGCCGCCTGCTACAAGAACTCGCCCGATATTCTGTTGATTGGCACGACGATCAGCCGCGGCTATGACAGCATGCTCCAGACCTACCGCACGTATTACGGGACGAAGGACAAGATGGGCGTGTTGAGCTACTCCGAATTCGAGGTGCAGTCGCTTGATGCAAAGTTTGCCACCGCCACCGGGCATTTTCACCTGGAGCGTACGAGTGCGGGCGGCGGAAGTGCCGATGGCTTTTACCTGCTCGTCTTTGAGAAGACGCCGCAGGGGTGGAAGATCATCCGCGACGACTCCACCGTGATCCGGCCCGCGCCGGCGAAGTGATCGTGCCGGCGCGCCAGATGTAGTAAGAAACGCAACTCCCCCGTGCTCTTTATGGAATGCCTGCCTTCACCAACTCAGGAGTACAACATGAAGAAATTTGCCTGTCCCATCGTTCTTTCCGGATGCCTGCTACCCATGCCTTTAGATGCGCTAGCATCGGACACGGCGGTGATCTCTGCCCATTATGGTCGCAAGCTCGATGGGATATTTGGTTACAGTTGCTTGTCCGACAAAATCGTGCTGATTGACTATCCCCACCAGACTTTGGGCATCCTCGACCATACGAACGACGCGGCACCGATGGTTGAAGTATATTCTTTCCCTGCCGCGCGAGCGCTTCAGTTGTCGACTGCGGAGATGGTATGAGAGAGAAGACTGACTGCACTGGCGGAATGGCGATATCAGTCCATTTCGTCGGAAAAAATGCGCTGCCTTCAGCCGCGTCGGGCAGACCTCGGGGGCGGAGCATAGCTCGAGCGCAGCAGCTGCGGATCTTCGCGCCGCTGGCAACGCTCATTTTTGCCGCGACCGCCTTGGCGCAGGACACAAGTAAGGCCCCAGCCGCGAGGCCGCCTGAGGTGCAATCGTCTCAGCCGTCGCCTGTGCGTGTGGTCGACCTGAAGGCGCCCGACGGCACGATTCTCAAGGCGAGCTATTTTGCCGCAGCCAAACCGGGTCCAGGTGTGTTGTTGCTGCATCAGGGCAACCGGACGCGCCATTCGTGGGATGATCTCGCTGAGCAGCTAGCGGCGGCCGGAATCAACACGCTTAGCCTCGATATGCGCGGATATGGCGAAAGCGGAGGCAAGCATCAAAACTGGCCGCGCGAGGACACACCTGTAAAGCAGATCTGGGCGGATGACATTGATGCAGCGTGGAAATATCTGACTTCGCAACAGGGAGTCAATGGAGACGTCATCGGCCTGGGAGGGGCCGGCTTACTCGGTGTCGATAACTCGGTCTTAACGGCGTGCCGACATTCCACCGCGGTTAAATCGCTGGTGTTGCTTTCCGGAGAAACCTTTTTGCGTGGCCAGCAATTCCTGCGGCAGGCATCGCAGCTGCCCGGGCTGTTCGTGGTGGCCGATGAGGATGAAGACCCGCCCACGGAAGAAGTGATGGAATGGATCTACGGCATCAGCTCCAGCCCAGACAAGCGATTAGTACATTACGCGGGTAAAAAGGCTCCCTGGAAAGGCTTTGAAGACACCGGAGCTAACGCCGGCGGAAGCCACGGAACCGACTTGTTCAAAACTCATCCTGAGCTGCACGGCATCATCGTCGATTGGTTTGTGACTACCCTGATCAAGACACCAGGCCACGCTCCAGTGGAGCCTTTGGCATCTGCGTCAATCCTCGACCAAATCGAGCTACCCGGCGGCGTGGCTCAGGTTGCGCAGCTACTGACGAAAGCCCGACAAAAAGATCCCAAAGCGCAGTTGTTTCCAGAAGTGGTCGTTACCATCATGGGCTACAACCATATCGCCGCGGGCGAAATCAAGTTAGGGGTCGAAATCATGAAGCTGGTCGTCAACGCCTATCCGGACTCGGCCGACGCATACGGTAGTCTTTCCGATGCGTACTTGGCGGACGGAGAGAAAGATTTGGCACGGCAGAATGCCGAAAGAGCATTGGCCCTTCTGGATTCTCATGCAGCGCCGGCGTCGTCGTGGTCCGATACCGAGGAGCGCCGCAAACTCATTCGCGACGGCGCGCAAGACAATCTCAAGCAGCTCGGTACGCCCGTTGATCATTGATAGGGGCGTGTAGCCTCGCGTGGGCCTGTCGTTCGCTACTTATTACCAATCCAAAGGAGAACTTTTACGATGAACCGGTCTTCGCTTGCGCTAGTTATGCTCACGCTGTTTGCCGTCATCGGAACGAGCCTTTACGGTCGGGATTCGCAACAGCAGCCGCCGGCTGTGCGTATGGTCGATCTCAGGGCGGCTGACGGCACCGTCCTGAAGGCCACCTACTTCGCCGCAGGCAAAGCGGGTCCAGGTGTGTTGCTGCTGCATCAGATCAACCGGACCCGAAAAGCCTGGGACGATGTGGCCGTGCAACTGGCGGCGGCTGGAATCAACACACTCACCCTCGATATGCGCGGATTTGGTGAAAGCGGCGGCTCACCTTGTGCGGTCTCGCACCCGAGTCCCGCGTGCGACCAAATGCCCGGCGACCTTGACGCGGCACTTCACTATTTGGCTTTACAGCCGGGTGTTGAGCCCGATGTCATCGGCGTGGGAGGGGCCGGATTACTCGGGGTCGACAATTCCGTGCTGACAGCGCGCAGACGTTCCGTGCAAATAAAGTCCCTGGTTCTGCTATCGGGGGAAACCTTCCAGCCTGGCGTCGAATTTCTGCGGCAGACGCCGCAACTGCCCGGGCTGTTCGTTGTGGCCGACGATGACGAATACCCTCCCACGGTAGAGGCGATGGAATTGCTCTACATCTCCTCCTCCAACCCAAGCAAGAAGTTCGTACACTACTCTGCGTCGCACGACGCACCCTGGCTTTGGTATGAGCCCCGCGACGTCGGCAAAGTTCCCGCCGGGGGCGGCCATGGAACCGACATGTTCAAGACTCATCGGGAACTGCCCGGCATTATCGTGGATTGGTTTGTAACCACTTTGATTAAGACACCGGGGCACGCGCCGGCCGATACAGTGGCATCTGCGTCGATCATCGATCAGATCCAGAGGCCCGGCGGAGCCGCCCAGGTCGCGCAGCAACTGACGGAAGCCCGGCAGAAAGATCCCACGGTGCAGTTGTTCCCGGAAATTACCGTCAGCATCATAGGACAAGACCATATGCGCGTCGGCGAGTCGAAGTTAGCGGTCGAGGTCTTGAAGCTCGATGTCGTGGCTTATCCAGACTCGGCCGACGCACACGAAACCGTGGCTGAAGCGTATTGGCGAGATGGACAGACGGTTCTGGCACGACAGCATGCTGAAAAAGCATTAGCCCTGCTGGATTCTCATAGTGCACCCGCATCGTCATGGACCGATACCGAACCGTACCGCGCCGAGATTCGTCGCGGAGCGCAGAATGTGCTCCAAAAGGTAAGTGCGGCGCAAGTGACCGCGCCCGCTGCGGCGATTTCGGGGCACGTACCGGGCACCGTGTTCCGCGACTGCCCGGATTGCCCCGAGATGACGGTGGTCCCGACGGGCAATCTCACTATGGGCTCTTCGGCGTCGGAGAAGTCCTGGGCGGCCAGCCACGGCGCCAAGGCGGAATGGGTTTCTGACGAATCGCCGCAACACCTGGTGTCCCTGCGATCTTTCGCAATAGGCAAGTACGATGTTACGCGAGGCGAGTATGCGGTGTTCGTCCGTGAGACAGGTTATCCCCCCGGGGATGGATGCGGTCATGACGGCGGACAATGGCACAAGCAAGCGGGTGTGAACTGGCAGAATCCCGGCTTCAGTCAGACCGACCGTGACCCGGTAGTGTGCGTCAGTTGGAAGGATGCACGTGCTTATGTTTCCTGGCTGCATGGTAAGGTGCGCGGATCGCGGCCGGATTCGGCAGTTGGAGCTTATCGGCTCCCCAGCGAATCGGAATGGGAGTATGCGGCGCGAGGGGGCACAACGACGCGATTTTGGTGGGGTGACGACGATGCCTTCGCAGCAGACCATGCCTGGTTCGAAGGCAATTCAAACGGACAGACTCACGCAGTGGGATTCAAGCCCGCAAATCCCTTCGGGCTGTTTGACATGGTAGGCAATGTCTGGCAGTGGACGGAGGATTGCTATGCCGATAGCTATGCCGATGCGCCGACGGATGGGATGGCAAGCGAAATTGAAGATGCCTGCTACCGCGTTGACCGGGGAAGTTCCTGGTTTTATCCGACTTGGATGCTGCGCCCCGCCGTCCGCGAAAGAAACCCCGCAGAGTACCGCGACATGATGATGGGTTTTCGCGTGGCTAGGACTCTTCAGTGAAAAAGCGTTGGGATGCTTTGCCGGTATTTGTTTTTCGCTTCTTTTGACTCATTAAGAGGCGGTCAAACGACATATCGAAGCAAGGGAGCGAGAGCGCAGGAAATCGCTGACGACGTAGTCGCTTCTGAACAGCAAGTGCTTCTTCTTCAGGCTGACATCACTGATCCCGATGACGTTACAGTGATGTTCGCACGGATAAAAGCGGTGTGGAAGAAGCTCGATTTCCTCATCCTGAATGCAAAGTGGGGGCCTCAAACAAGGTAAAGCGGCTGACTATGCGATGCGACTGAACCTTACTGCACAGATAAATTTGGTCAACAGTGCGCTGCCGCTAATGAGCGTTGGAGGAAGAATTGTTTTCGTAACCAGCCATCTTGCGCACTTTTATGGAACCGGATCATCTTCGCCGCTGGCACTCCACGCCGACGCGCCAATTTACATCCCAGTTGCCAAGATTAGGATTCCAGCAGCGACCGTAACTTGTGAGCGTATCTGCGGCTCGACGTGACCACCGTTCCTTCTGCCAGTACGATGTCGTAAACCCCATCGAACATCGGACGAATCTCGCTGATGCAGGCACCGTTCACGATTGCCGATTTCCGCACGCGGATGAAGTGGTGTGGCGCCAGCTTCTCTTCCAGGTGTGCCAGGGTTTCCCGCAACAGGTGACTGTCGCTGGCGGTGTGTATGCAGGCATAGTTTCCCGTGGCTTCGATCCACAAAACGTTGGAAACGGGAACAAAGAAAATCCGCTTCTTGTCCTTCACCACAAAGCGTTCCAACGGGCGGAGACTACGGAGGGATTGGAGCAGTGGTTCGAGATCTCGATTTGTTTCCCTGCGCTGTTCGAGAACCTGGCGTGCGTGAGCCAGGGCCTTGGCAAATCGCTCCTTATCATACGGTTTCAAGAGATAGTCAACAGCGTGCACTTCGAATGCACGGATGGCGTGCACATCGTGAGCCGTGACGAAGACATAAACGGGAGCGGGGCCGGTCGAAGGCCCCACATTTTCGATGACTCCAAAACCATCCAGATCAGGCATCTGGACATCGAGAAAAACGATGTCGGGATGAAGTTCATTGATCTGCTCTATCGCACTTATTCCGGTCGCCGCCTCGCCTACAACTTCAATGCCGTCGTGTTCGGCCAGATAGCGACGGATACCGCGGCGGGCGATCGGTTCGTCATCGACGATGAGGACTCGCGTCTTCATGGGAACTCCTCAGTGGAATGGTGATGATGGCCTCACAGCCTCGACCGTTGCCCCCGGTAAGTTCCAGCGACGACTCGTCCCCGTAGAGCTGTTTCAAGCGTGACTGGATATTGGTGAGTCCGACGCCGAATCGCAGGCGCGATGCCGGTGCCGGACCCGGGCCATCATCGCGGACGCAGAGCCAAACTCTGCCGTTGTGGAGTTTGGCAGTGATCTCTAGCCGGCCTGCGGCAGAATCCACGCTGATGCCGTGCTTGATGGCATTTTCAACCAGTGGCTGAAGCGCGAGACTCGGTACATAGACTCCGAGAAGGTCAGGTGGCACGTCCATGTGAACTCTCAAGCGATCATGAAAGCGTGTCAGTTCGATCTCCAGATACTTGCCGACGAACTCGAGCTCGCTCTGCAAGGTGATCTCGTTCTCCCGCCGGTCCAGGGCCATGCGCAGCAAGTCGCCGAGGCAGACCAGCAGATGGCTCGCAGCATCGACGTCTTCCTGCATCAGGATTCCAATGGTGTGAAGACTGTTGAACAAAAAGTGCGGATGTAGCTGGCTCTTAAGGTTCTCAAGTTCGGCATGGGAGAGCTGCGTCTCAAGTTGCGCCGCTATGGTCTGGCGCTCCATAGCGGCCTGGTAAAAGTGGATAGCCTGATACAACCCCACAACTAACCAGTACGTAAGGATGCCAGTAAAGCTCATAGATAGAAAACTGACGGCGAACGCCGGGAGAATGTGCAGCACGCCAGGATCACTTATGCGAAAAACTGTCTGCACAAGTCCCCGGCTCAGAAAGTATTCGGTGACAGATGCCAGGGGAGCCATCATGAGCGACATGATTGTGTGGATCGCTATATGAGGTACAAAGCTCGGCCCCGTCAACGGGAACCGCTTGGCCAGACCAATCACAAGCGGTGTGCATGCCGCCCATATGTACCAGTAGACAAGTTCGACGGCACCCACGATCACCCAGCTGACGTGCGAACCCTGTACCTTCACCACCACGATATGGCGCACGGCGAACAACAGTCCTACAATCGTCCACGCACACAGGATCAAAAACCATCTCGTCCGTCCCATATCTGGTGTGGCCTGTCGCAATGGTGTGTCGACCCCTCAGGCACGGATTATAGCTGACCCTTCGAAGGAGACATCACTGAGGGCAGGGCCGTCGAGAGCGCCACATTCTTTCGGCGAATTGTGCTGCCATCCCGATGTGATGAAGCGTTTGAAACGGAAGGTGCAAAGTCTTTGTCTTTGGCCGCCAACCGCCCGGACGTTTGTGCTGGATACCGCTGCCACACTCTGAATTCCGGTTTTGCCCTGTGAACGGATCCGTGGCAGCAGTGTTTTGACTGCCAACTCTGACCGCTTGTCTCATGACGGACACCGCATGTCACTTTTCCTGCAAACACTGGTTCTCCGCGGCATATTGTTCAGTGAGCAGGAGCATCGCCAAGAACACATGAATCTGGAGGGCCGGCGGAGGCGCGCCGCCAGGCGGTGCTGAAGACGGCTAGCCGGTTCGCTGGCGCAGGGGAGTTAAAAACGCGGCGTTGAGACCTGCATTCGGCGTTACGAGCAGCACGAGTCGTTTTAAGACAATCACGCAGCGCAGGTCGCCGATTCATCGCAAAAAAGAGGAGCGTGGACCATGAAGACGAACTATAAGCGAGCCATGGCAATCTTCAATCGCTTGAAATTCAAGGGATGGACTGGATACGGCATTGCGCTGCTTTCCTTTGCAGCTGGGTCACTCATTACTGTTTACCTCACGCGCGTGAACGAGGTGAGAGCCGACAGCAATCGCGTCTTCGAGCTTTTCGTTTACCATACGGTTCCGGGTAAAGTGCCGGCCGTCGAGTCGATCTTTCGTGACGTTGCAAAGCTGCAAGACAAACACGATATCAATGTCCTCGGGTACTGGGTACCCAATGAGGATCCTGCCTGGGCCAACACCTTCATCTACCTTGTTGCGTATCCCAGCCGGGAGGACGCCAAAAAAACTCAGGCGGCGCTTCATGCCGACCCGGCCTTTCCAGCGTTAAGGGATCTGACCACACCGCTCATTGACAAGGCGGACAAGAGATATCTGGTGGACGAAGTGTACATGCGTCCGACAGACTACTCGGCGATGAAGTAGCGTCGGATGCGGCAAATGGTCGATTTTCATAACGGTGTTTCGCCACAGGAGAAGGCAATCAGATGTGGGAATTGTGGAATCTTGCCATGGTTTGCCTTCTTCTATTTGTCTCTCTGCCGGCTGAGGCTCAACGCAATGCCTGGATCGCTACCTGGGCGACCAGCCCCCAATCAGTTGCCCCCAATCCGAGACAACCGCTGCTTAACATCGAAGGTCAGACGGTGCGAGAGCGTATCCGGGTGTCCGTCGGAGGAGCCCAGATCCGCCTGCGCCTTTCGAACGAATATGGCGCTACGCCTCTGCTGATTGGCTCGGCGACGGTTGCAGTGCCGAACGATTGGTTGAGCGTCCAGATAGACTCGATTCAGAGCGTCACTTTCCGTGGACACAATTCAACCACCATCCCCGCAGGCGAGCAGGTCCTCAGTGACCCCGTGGCCTTTCCCGTTTCTCGCGGAGCCGAGATCAGCATCAGCCTCTATTTTCCGCATCGCGTTGCCACTCCGACGCTGCATCATCTTGCACTCAAGCGCGCCGTGGTCTCGCAACCTGGCGATCATACTCGTGACGAAAAGATAGAAGGTGGAGCCACTTCAAGGTCGTCGATCTCAGTGAGCGCTGTACTTGCTCCTGCTCAACCTTCCCAACGCTTGGTAGTGGCATTTGGCGACTCGATCACAGACGGCGATCAGTCCACGCTGGATGCGGACAGCAATTGGCCGAGCGATCTTATCAGTCGTCTGGGGAAGATGTCCGGAGGTTTCCGGATGGCGGTGGTCAATGAAGGCATAGCAGGTAATCGGCTGTTGAGCGACTGTTTCATTGCCAGCGCCGGCTGCTTCGGCGCCAGTGCTCTGGCTCGATTCGACCGGGACGCACTTGCCATGCCTGGCGTAACTCATATTGTCCTACTCGAAGGCATCAATGACATCGGTTTTCCCGGAGCAAAGCTGGGCGACGCCTACCTTGCCGATCCCGTGAACGTTCGCACTCCGGAGGACCTTATCGACGCGTACCGCCAATTGATTTCGCGCGCGCACACGCAGGGCGTCAAGGTGATTGGCGCCACGATCACTCCATTTGAAGATGTAACAATTCCTGGCTACTACTCGGAATCCAAGGAAGCAACTCGGGAGGCCGTAAACAAATGGATCAGGACCAGCGGCTCCTTCGACGGAGTGATTGATTTTGACGCGGTCCTGCGCGATCCCGATCGTCCAACCAGACTGTCGCCGCGCTTCGCTTCCAAAGATCATCTCCATCCCAACGATCTCGGCTACCATGCCATGGCGGAGGCAATTGATCTCGCTCTTTTCAATTAAGGGCGATCCGTCGAGGAGAAAGAGTGTTTAAGTGGCTGTTGCCTGTTACGTCGATGGTTCTGCTTGCCGCTGTGGCCGCTCCAGGACAAAAGCGTGATGTTCGTTAAGATGGCTCGTGCCAAGCAGCCAGTAGTATTTGAAGGCCAACTCTGACCGCTTGTCTCATTTCGGACGCCGCATGTCACTTTTCCTGCAAACACTGGTTCTTCGCGGCATATTGTTCAGTGAGCAGGAGCATCGCGAAGAACAGAGGCAGGTAGGTAGCGTGAACAGATCAGTGCGTAGAGTGATGGTGGGTGTCGCTGGCCTGGCGGTGCTCGGGATGAGCGCAACGCTGGCCGGCGAACAAACCGTCGAAGTGAAGGAAAAGCCGCCGCTGTACCGGTACGTGTCGTATTGGACGTTTCCGCGGGCCCACTGGGGTGACGTAGACAAGGACAACGCCACGGGTAACCAGAAGATCCTCGCACCCGCGCTCGCCGACGGCACCCTCATCGGCAGATACGACATAATCTGCCGAGCTATTCGTGCAAGTCAATTGGAGGTATAGCATGACGCATCGCATCCCCCGCGGCCGAACGGCGGTCGTTCTCTTGTCGGCGCTCCTAGGCACCGTGAGCTTAATCCCGCCTTCGTCGGTCGCGTTCGCCGCTGGCCTGTCAGAACAATTGCGGGCGCACACGCCTGCCCCCGGAACGTCGTTCCGTGACTGTTCGAATGGTTGCCCCGAAATGGTGGTGGTGCAGCAGGGCAGGTTCACTATGGGGGCGCCGGCGGGGGAAGAAGCGCGCGAGAATCTACCCAATGAACTTCGCGGAAGCTCGGTACCGCAGCATTTGATCACGATCCGACACAAGCTCGCAATTGCCAAATTTGACGTTACGCGAGATGAATACGCTCAGTTTGTGGCGGAGACAAATCGGCCGGACCCCGATAGCTGCGTTACGGTTAATGCGTCCGGAACCGGCTTCATTGCTATGAACGGCAATTGGCATTCTCCAGGGTTTCCGCAGACCGGAAGAGACCCCGTCGTCTGTGTGAGTTGGGACGATGCGCAGGCCTATGTGGCTTGGCTGAGCGCCAAGACAGGTCATGTCTACCGCTTACCAACGGAGGCTGAGTGGGAATACGCGGCGCGCGCGGGAACGACGACGGCGCGTTACGGTAGCGATAATCCGGCGGAGCTCTGCCGCTACACCAATGTTGGTGATCTGGATTATGGTGAGCAGCATCCTGGCGATAGCGGGGTGAATCGAGCGTGCCGCGACGGGTATGCATTCACGTCGCCGGTTGGAAGTTTTCCGCCGAACCAATTCGGCCTCTACGATATGCTCGGCAATGTCATGGATTGGACTGAAGATTGCTGGAACGACAACTATAGCAGCGCGCCTACTGATGGCACGGTGTGGCACTCTGGAGATAGCGGCGCGCCTACCGATGGCACGGCGTGGCAGTCTGGAAACTGTGGCGCGCGCGTTGTGCGTGGCGGTTCCTTTGACGCTGATCTCAGCGTCGTCCGCTCGGCTCACCGCCGCGGGATTCGCACGTCCATTCGGATCACCACCTTCGGGTTTCGCGTGGCCAGAACACTCTAGGACCTATCTCAAAATTGTTTAAGCAGGATGCATAGGGCGGCAAGCTGCACAATTTCGCTACGAATGCCGCGAGGACCAATCATGGACACAATGAGATTCGGGTTCAGACTTCGTCGCGCTGCACTATGAGTAGCCTCCATCGGTTGTGCCGTTCGGGTCCCGCTGTGGCTGCCTGCCGCCGATTTCCAACCGATCGCGTCTCTGCTTTTGCTTGCGGTCGCGCTTTTGCCCGGCTGCCTTCAGGCTCTATGGGCAACCAAAGTCAACCCGGATGATTGCCCTTCGGAAACCACGAACTCTGCCGGCATCGATTCAATGCTCTTTCGATAGAAAAGGGAGGAACCATGAAACTCAACCGCTGGAAAGCTAAAGCCTGGAAATTTAACGGATGGTCTCAAGAGGAGTTACCCATGAAGAAGATTCTGACTCAGTACGGAGTGTGCGCGCTTGCGCTCGCTCTGATGGTGCCGGTGGCGCAGGCGCAACCGGCAGGATTGCAGGCCGCCTTCGGAAAAGATGCCGGAACGCTTTCCGACAAATTCACCGCACTCGCGCGCGTTATGTCGGGCAAGTACGACTGGAAGCCCGGCCCGGGCGTTCGCTCCGTCAGCGACGTGTTCAACCTGATCGTTAAGGAGAACGGCATGCTCGCCGGCGTGCTCTCGGGCACAGCGAATACGGGGGCACCGCCCGCGCCCATCACCGATCCGGACAAATTGCAGGAAGCTCTGAAGGCTTCTTACGTCAACCTGCAAAAAGCGATTACGGGACTTTCCGAAAACGACCTGCAGGCGCCAGTGAAACTGTTCGGAAGAGACATGACGAAGCAGGCTGCGCTGATGCTGATTCTCTTTGATCAACACGAGCATCTGGGGCAGTCGATCGCGTACGCGCGCACCAACGGCGTGGTTCCGCCCTGGTCCAAGTAGGAGCGCCGCTCGTTATATTCCAGCGATGCGATGCAGGTCGACTCTCTGGTGGCTCTCAACAACGAATAGCACTAATCGATTGCTACTCGAGTTCCGCCGTGCAGCCGGCCGCAAACAGTTGCAGTCGGAGACTCGAGACCGGA
>Ga0302314_10015511_pt1 | contig 12941 bp, 9 predicted proteins | sample III_Palsa_N2_3_FD_200533 | JGI IMG/M metagenome (GOLD analysis project Ga0302314, IMG submission 200533) | Peat permafrost microbial communities from Stordalen Mire near Abisko, Sweden - III_Palsa_N2_3 | ecosystem: Environmental > Terrestrial > Soil > Palsa > Peat permafrost | place: Sweden...
GATGTGGCTGCCGGTGATGCCGGTGTAGACGCGCGAGATCTTGCAGTCGGCCATCATCTCGGCCTCCTTCAAGGCCTGCTGGATGGACTGCACCGTGGCGTCGATGTTGACCACGACCCCGCGCTTCAGGCCATGCGTCGGCGCGACGCCCAGGCCGGCGAGCCGCAGTTCGCCGCCCGGCAGTATCTCGGCGACGACGGCCATCACCTTCGCGGTGCCGATGTCCAGTCCGACGACGAGATCCTTGTATTCCTTGGCCATTGCAGTCCGTTTCCTATTGCTTGCCAGAGGCCTGTTGCGGTTGCTTCGCGTCAGCGGCGACCGACAGTCCCTTCAACTTCACCGCATAGCCCTCGGCATGCCGCAGGTCCGCGCTCTCCAGCGGCGCATTGAACTTGTGCAGCACCTGCGGCACCGTGCGGATGAACCGCTGGGTGCGCTCGGCCACCTCGTCCTGCGTGCCGCGGCCGAGTTCGATCGCGGCACCGTCGTCCAGATCGACATGCCAGCTGCCGCGGCCCGACAGCCGCAGCGCGGTCATCTCGACGTCCATCGTGGCGAACATCGGCTGCAGGCGGCGGTACATGTCCAGCACCTGCGCGGACGTGCCGTCCGGGCCGGCGAACTGCGGCAGGCTGTCGTCCTCGACGTCGCCGACGTTGGCCTCGAACACCTCGCCGTGGCTGTTGACCATCTTGTCCGAGTTCTCGTCGCCCTCCCACAGCGCGACCGGCTGGTGCTCCTCGAGCGAGACCACCAGCTGGTTCGGCCACACGCGGCGCACGACGGCGTGGCGCACCCATGGCACCTGCTCGAACGCGGCGCGCGTGCGCGCCAGGTCCATCGTGAAGAAGTTGCCCGCGATGTGCGGCATCGCGTTGGCGCGCACGGTGGTGACGCTGTTGCGCTGCAGGTCGCCTTCCAGCCGCACGTCGGCGAACTGGAACTGCGGCCGGCGCGCCGCCCACGCGAGCCCGGCCGCGGCCAACGCCACCAGCGCCAGCGTGAACACGATCGCGGCGATCGCATTCATCAGGCGCACGTCCACCGGCAGCGCGCTGGCGGGCGCGGCGATGGCGGTGGCGGGTTGACGGAGCAGCATGGAGAGATTGAAAGGGCGTCAGGCGCCTGGTTGTTCGTTCTTCGCGGGCTTGCCGCCCTGGCCCACCGGGTCGAGCGCGGCGCAGGCGATCAGGTGGCCGCACAGCGCCTCGTACGACAGGCCCACGGCGCGCGCGGCGATCGGCACCAGCGAGTGGCTGGTCATGCCCGGCGAGGTATTCATCTCGATGAGGAAGGCCTTGCGGTCGGCGCGGCGGATGATCAGGTCGGCACGGCTCCAGCCGCGGCAGCCGAGCGCGCGATACGCGGCGACGGCCAGGCGCTGCACTTCCTTTTCCTCGGCCTCGGGCAGGCCGCTCGGGCAGTGGTACTTCACGACGTCGGTGAAGTACTTGTTCTGCAGGTCGTACTTGCCCTCGGGCGCGACGATGCGCACGACCGGCAGCGCCATGATGTCCATGCCCTCGCCGACGAGCGCGACCGTCACCTCGTCGCCGTCGATGAACTCCTCGCACAGCACGTCGACGTCGTAGCCGGCCGCCAGCGCCACGGCTTCCGCCATCTGCGACCAGCTCCTGACCTTGGTGACGCCCACCGACGAGCCCTCGTGCGGCGGCTTGACGATCAGCGGCAGCCCGAGTTCGTCGGGTACCTTGCCGATGTACTTCTCGACCTGCTCGTCCCGGCCGAGCACGCGGCTGCGCGGCGTGGTCAGCACCTCGGCGCGCCACACGCGCTTGGTCATCACCTTGTCCATCGCGATGGCCGACGCCATCACGCCCGGGCCGGTGTACGGGATGCCCATCAGCTCGAGCGCGCCCTGGATGCTGCCGTCCTCGCCGTGGCGGCCGTGCAGCGCGATGAAGCAGCGCGCGAAGCCCTCGCGCTTCAGGTCGTCCATCGGACGCTCGGCCGGATCGAACGGATGCGCGTCGACGCCTTGAGACTTCAGCGCCGCCAGCACGCCCGTCCCCGACAGGATCGAGATCTCGCGCTCGGCCGACGTGCCGCCCATCAGCACGGCGACCTTGCCCAGCTTCTTCGCTTCGTTGGGGGTCAATGAAATGAAGTTCATTGCGCACCTCCGTGGTGTGTCCGTGCCTGGATGTCCGCGACGCGCTGCGGCACCGCCGCGATCGAGCCGGCGCCCATCGAGATGACGACGTCGCCGTCGCGCGCGTGGTCGACGATGGCCGCCGCGAGTTCGCCGACGTCGTCGACGAACACCGGGTCGACCTTGCCCGCCACACGCAAGGCGCGGGCCAGCGAGCGGCCGTCGGCCGCGACGATCGGCGACTCGCCGGCCGAATACACCTCGGTCAGCAGGATCGAGTCGGCCTGCCCCATCACCTTGACGAAGTCCTCGAAGCAGTCGCGGGTGCGCGTGAAGCGGTGCGGCTGGAACGCGAGCACGAGGCGGCGGCGCGGGAACGCGCCGCGCGCGGCGGCGATCACCGCGGCCATCTCGACCGGATGGTGGCCGTAGTCGTCGATCAGGCGGAACGTGCCGCCGCCCTTGTCGGCATCGACGGCCAGGTCGCCGTAGCTCTGGAAGCGGCGGCCGACGCCGGTGAAGCCCTCGAGCGCGCGCGCGATCGCGGCGTCGGGCAGCTCGAGCTCGGTGGCCACCGCGATCGCGGCCAGCGCGTTGCGCACGTTGTGCTCGCCGGGCAGGTTCAGCGTCACGTCGAGGTCGGGCATCTGCACGCCGTTGCGGCGCTGGCAGGTGAAGCGCATCAGGCCGCCTTCGAGCGCCTGGACGTCGACGGCGCGCACCTGCACGTCCTCGTTCATGCCGTAGGTGATCACCGGCCGCGAGATCATCGGGATGATGGAGCGCACGCCGGGATCGTCGCCGCAGACCACCGCCGAGCCGTAGAACGGCATGCGGTGCAGGAACTCCACGAACGCGCCCTTCAGGCGCGCGAAGTCGTGGCCGTAGGTGTCCATGTGGTCGGCGTCGATGTTGGTCACGACCGAGAGGATCGGCATCAGGTTCAGGAACGATGCGTCGGACTCGTCGGCCTCGACCACGATGTACTCGCCCGAGCCGAGGCGCGAGTTCGCGCCGGCGCTGTTCAGGCGCCCGCCGATCACGAAGGTCGGGTCGACGCCGGCCTCGGCCAGTACGCTGGTGACCAGCGACGTCGTCGTCGTCTTCCCGTGCGTGCCCGCGATCGCGATGCCCTTCTTCAGGCGCATCAGCTCGGCCAGCATCACCGCGCGCGGCACCACCGGGATGCGCCGGGCGCGCGCCGCGATCACCTCGGGGTTGTCGCCCTTCACCGCGGTCGACGTGACCACGGCCTGCGCATCGGCGATGTTGGCCGCGTCGTGGCCGATGTGGATGCGGATGCCCAGCTCGGCCAGGCGGCGCGATGTCGCGCTGTCGGACTGGTCGGAGCCCGAGACGGCGTAGCCGAGGTTGTGCAGGATCTCGGCGATGCCGGACATGCCCGCCCCGCCGACGCCCACGAAGTGGATCTTCTTGACTGCGTGCTTCATGTGTGCACCCCTGGCGCTGCGCGCCCCCCCGCCAAGCGGGGGCATGGAATCTTCGGGCGGCCGTGCGATTTCATGCCACGAGCCTTTCCAGTTCGTCCGCGACGCGCGCCGCGGCTTGCGGGCGCGCCAGGGAACGCGCGCGCTCCGCCATCGCGAGCAGGTTCGCGCGCGTGGCGCCGCGCAGCTCGGCGGCGAGGCGTTCGGGCGTCAGCTCGGTCTGCGGCAGGTGGCGCGCGGCGCCGCGTTCGGCCATGTAGCGTGCGTTGTCGCGTTGATGGGAGGTGGTGCTGACGACCAGCGGCACCAGCACGCTGGCGACGCCCGCGGCGCACAGCTCGCTGACCGTAATCGCGCCGGCGCGGCACACGATCAGGTCGCAATCGGCCAGGCGGCGCGGCATGTCGTCGATGAACGGGATCACCTCGGCGTCGATGCCGCGCGCGTGGTACTCGGCCTGCACCGACTCCCAGTTCTTCTCGCCGGTCTGGTGCGTGATGCGCGGACGCTCGCCCTTGGGGATCAGCTTCAGCGCCAGCGGCAGCGTCTCGTTGAGCGCCTTGGCGCCCAGGCTGCCGCCCACCAGCAGCACGCGCAGCGGGCCCGCGCGATTGGCGAAGCGCTCGGACGGCGGCGCGATCGCCTCGATCTCCGCGCGCACCGGGTTGCCCGTGACCAGCGCCTTCGGCGTCTTGCGCGCATCGTCGCCGTCGAAGCCGAACGCGATCACGTCGCACGCCGACAGCAGCGACCTGTTGGACAGCAGCAGCCCGGCGTCGGCGTTGACCAGCACCAGCGGCTTCCTCAGCTTGCGCGCGACCTTGCCGCCCGGCACGCAGACGTAGCCGCCCATGCCCAGCACCGCCGACGCGTTGCGGGTGCGCAGGATGTGCCTGCAGGCGCCGAACGCCGACGCGAGTTGCAGCAGGCCCTTGAACGTGCCGAGCAGGCCCTTGCCGCGCACGCCCGCGAAGTTGATCGTGTCCATCGGGATGCCCGACGGCGGCACGAGCCGGTTCTCCATGCCCGAGCGCGTGCCGAGCCAGCTGACCGTCCAGCCGCGCGACAGCACTTCGCGCGCGACGGCCAGCCCCGGCATCACGTGGCCGCCGGTGCCCGCGGCCATCACGACGAGGTGGCGCGGTGCGCGCGTTGCCAGCGCATCGGTCATGCGCGACCTCCCCGCATCAACGCGCGGCTTTCCATGTCGGTGCGCAGCACCAGCGCCAGCGCGACGAGGTTGAGCACCACGCCCGAGCCGCCATAGCTCAGCAACGGCAGCGTCAGGCCCTTGGTGGGCAGCACGCCGAGGTTCACGCCGAAGTTGATGAACGACTGCGCGCCCATCCACAGTCCGACCCCCTGGCACATCAGGCCGGCGAACACGCGGTCCAGCGCGATCGCCTGGCGGCCGATGATGAACAGGCGCCGCGTCAGCCAGAAGAACGCGGCGACGATGATGAACACGCCGACGAAGCCCAGCTCCTCGCCGACCACGGCCAGCAGGAAATCGGTGTGGGCCTCGGGCAGGTAGTGCAGCTTCTCGATGGAGTTGCCCAGGCCCTGGCCGAAGATCTCGCCGCGGCCGAACGCGATCAGCGAGTGCGTCAGCTGGTAGGCCTTGCCCTGCGCGTAGGTCGGATTCCACGGGTCGAGGTACGCGAAGATGCGCTGGCGGCGGAACTCGCTGAACACGATCATCAGCACGAACGCGCCCACCAGCACGGCCACGCTGAGCAGGAACATGCGGCCGTTGACGCCGCCGAGGAACAGCACGCCGAGCGCGATCGCCGCGATCACCATGAACGCGCCCATGTCCGGCTCGGCCAGCAGCAGCATGCCGATCACGCCGAGCGCGACCGCCATCGGCCACACGGCCTTGATGAAGTTCTCCTTCACGTCCATCTTGCGCACCATGTAGCTGGCCGCATACATGCACATGGCGAGCTTGGCGACTTCGCTGGGCTGGAAGCCGAGCAGGCCCAGCGGGATCCAGCGCCGCGAGCCGTTGACGACCTTGCCCACGTGCGGGATCAGCACCAGCGCCAGCAGCGCCAGCACGAGCCCGAAGATCCACGGCGCCCACTTCTCCCAGACGGCGATCGGGATCTGCGCCGTCGCCAGCGCGCACACCAGGCCGATCGCGATGAACAGCGCCTGGCGGCTGAGGAAGTGCGTGGGCGTGTAGAGCGCGAAGCGCGGGCTGTCCGGCAACGCGACCGACGCCGAATAGACCATCACGAGCCCGAACGCCAACAGCGCGGCCGTCACCCAGATCAGCGCGGAGTCGACGCCCATCACGCGCGTCGGACGGCCCGCGTCGACCCAGTCGCGGATCGGCACGCGCTCGTCGCCGGCGGCGGCCTCGCGGCGCTTGCGGAACCACTCGGCCGGACGGAAGCCCGGCCACTCGGGCAGGTGCTGCTTGAGGGAGGCGACGAGACTCACGCGAGCACCTCCCCGGCGTCATCGGCGATGTCGCGCACCGTCGCGACGAACACGTCGGCGCGGTGCTTGTAGTCGCGGAACATGTCGAGGCTCGCGCAGGCCGGACTGAGCAGCACGGCGTCGGAACCTTCGGCCTGCCGGTGCGCCCAGCGTGTGGCTTGCTCCAGCGTGGCGTGGCGTTCGAAGCGCACGCCCGCCGACTGCAGGACGGCCTCGAGGCCTTCGGCGTCCTTGCCGATCGTCGCGGCCGCGCGCGCGTGGCGGCGCAGCGGCTCGGCCAGCGGCGCGAAGTCCTGGCCCTTGCCGTCGCCGCCGAGGATCACGACCAGCTTCGAAGGCGCGCGATCCTGGCCCAGGCCGTTCAACGCGGCGACCGTCGCGCCGACGTTGGTGCCCTTCGAGTCGTCGAAGAACTCGACGCCGCCGATCATGCCGATCGGCTCGACGCGATGCGGCTCGCCGCGGTACTCGCGCAGGCCGTGCAGCATCGGCGCGAGCGGAATGCCCACCGCGCTCGCGAGCGCCAGCGCCGCCAGCGCGTTGGACGCGTTGTGGCGGCCGCGGATGCGCAGCGCGTCGGCCGGCATCAGGCGCTGCACGACCAGGTCGTCGACGTCGCCGGGCTTGCGCTTGATCGTCGGGTCGAGCTCCATCGCGCGCACCAGCCAGGCCATGCCGCCCTCGTCGACCAGGCCGAAGTCGCCCGGCTCGCGCGGCGCATCGAGGCCGAAGCGCACCACGCGGCGCGACACCCGCTTCGCGCGCTCGCCGCGCCGCGTCGGCCTGACGGTGACCGGCGGCGGGATCATCGCCTCGACGAGCGCGTCGTCGCGATTGACCACCATCACCGTGTCGGGCATCGCATCGGTGCCGAAGATGCGCGCCTTCGCGGCGCCGTACGCGGCCATCGAACCGTGCCAGTCGAGGTGATCCTGCGTGACGTTGAGCACCGTCGCGGCGCTCGGGTTGAAGTCCTGCACCTCGTCGAGCTGGAAGCTGGAGAGCTCCAGCACCCACACCTGCGGCAGGTGGCTGAAGACGGGATCGGCCGGCGGCGGCGGGATCAGCGCGATGGCGGGCGCGTCGTCGTCGGGCAGCTTCGCGGCGGCGTCCTGCACTTCGGCGACCTCGTCGGCGAGCTGCTCGTCGGCGTGCGCCTCGTCGACGTCGTCGGCGAGCTGTGCCGGCACGTCGCTGCCGTCGAGCGCGGCGAGTTCGCGCAGCTCGTCGGCGTCCTCGGTCTCGACGAGCTCGGCGTCGATCACGTCTTCGACCGGCGCCTCGGCTTCGACGGGCATCTCGAGCGCCGCGTCCGGATTCGCCTTGGCCGCCGCCTTCGCGGCCCTGGCCTCGGCGCGCGCGGCCTTCGCGGCGGCGGCATCGGCCTTCGCCTGCGCGGCGGCGGCGGCCGCGGCGGCCTTCTCGCCGTCGGCAGCCTTGAGCTCGGCATCCAGACGCGCCTGCTTCTCGGCGGCCACGCGCGCGGCCTCCTGGTCGATCGCGTCCTGCGCGGCCTTCGCGGCGGCTTCCTCGGCGTCGATCAGCGCCTGCGCCGCGGCCTGTTCCGCGGCCTCGACGTCGGCCACGGCCTGCGCGGCGATCGCGGCGGCGAGCGTGTCCAGCATCGTCGGGCCGATGTTGCCGGCCACGGCCACGCTGCGGCCCGCCCGCTCGACGAGCTGGCCCGTGAGCGACGTCGTGGTCGTCTTGCCGTTGGTGCCGGTGATCGCGAGGATCTTCGGCGCGTAGCGGCGCTCGGCCTTGAGTTGCGCGAGGGCCTGCGAGAACAGGTCCAGCTCGCCGCGCACCGGCACGTTGGCGAGCTTGGCGGCCTGCAGCAGCGCGGCCAGGCGCGCGTCGCTGGGGCTCAGGCCCGGGCTCTTGTAGACGCGGTCGATGCCGTCCAGCGATTCGGCCGTCAGCTCGCCCGAGAAGAACGCGCCGTCCTGCACGTCGGCGGCCAGCGCCGCGGCCTGCGGCGGATTGGCGCGCGAGTCCCACACGCGAACGCGCGCGCCCTGGCCGGCGCACCAGCGCGCCATGGCCAGGCCCGAGGCGCCCAACCCCAGGATCAGCACGTTCTTGTCGGAGAGATCGGTCACTTTTCCAGTTCTCGTTTCAACGCAGCTTCAGGCTCGCCAGGCCGACCAGGCACAGCAGCATCGTGATGATCCAGAAGCGGATCACGACCTGCGTCTCGGTCCAGCCGGACTTCTCGAAATGGTGGTGCAACGGCGCCATCTTCAGGATGCGGCGGCCCTCGCCGTACTTGCGCCGCGTGTACTTGAAGTAGCCGACCTGCGCCATCACCGACAGCGCCTCGACGACGAACACGCCACCCATGATCCCGAGCACGATCTCCTGGCGCGTGATCACCGCGATCGTGCCGAGCGCGCCGCCGAGCGACAGCGCGCCGACGTCGCCCATGAACACCTGCGCCGGATGCGCGTTGAACCACAGGAACGCGAGCCCCGCGCCCGCGATGGCCGAGCAGAAGATCAGCAGCTCGCCGGCGCCGGGGATGTACGGGAACAGCAGGTACTTCGAATAGACCGCGTTGCCGACGACGTAGGCGAACAGGCCCAGCGCGCCGGCGACGAGCACCACCGGCATGATGGCCAGGCCGTCGAGCCCGTCGGTGAGGTTGACCGCATTGCTCGCGCCGACGATCACGAAGTAGGTCATCGCGATGAAGCCGAATACGCCCAAGGGGTAGCTGACCGTCTTGAAGAACGGCAGCATCAGGTCGGCCTTGGGCGGCAGGTCGTTGGCGAAGCCGCTCTGCACCCAGCGCACGAACAGCTCCAGCACGCGCAGGTTGGACGTCTCCGACACGCTGAACGCGAGGTACAGCGCCGCGACCAGCCCGATCAGCGACTGCCACAGGTACTTCTCCCGCGACGGCATGCCCTCGGGGTTCTTCTGCACGACCTTGCGCCAGTCGTCCGACCAGCCGATCGCGCCGAAGCCGAAGGTCACCAGCATCACGATCCAGACGAAGCGGTTGCTCCAGTCGCTCCACAGCAGCGTGGCGATGGCGATGCCGATCAGCACCAGCACGCCGCCCATCGTCGGCGTGCCGCGCTTGACCATGTGCGTCTGCACGCCGTACTCGCGGATCGGCTGGCCGATCTTCAGCTCGGTGAGCCGGCGGATGACCCACGGGCCGAAGAACAGGCCGATCAGCAGCGCCGTCATCGCGGCCATCACCGCGCGGAACGTGTGGTACTGGAACACGCGCAGGAAGCCGAAGTTCTGCGGATACTGCTCCTGCAGCCAGGACGCGAGACTAAGCAGCATCGATGGCTCCCTCGTCGTGGTCGTCGTCGCGCGCGATCAGCGCCGCCACCACCCGTTCCATCCCCATGAAGCGCGAGCCCTTGGCCAGCACCGACGCGAACGCGGGCTCGCCGGCGCTCGGGTCGCCCAGCGCCGCGAGCAGCGCGGGCGTGTCGGCGAAGTGGCGCGCGCCGGCGCCGTAGGCCCGCGCGGCGTGGGCGCAGAGCGCGCCGGCGCACCAGAAGGTGTCGATGCCGCGTTGCTTCGCGTAGGCGCCGATCTCCTCGTGGAACGCCGGCCCCCGGTCGCCGACCTCGCCCATGTCGCCCAGCAGCAGCCAGCGCGGCGCGGGCAGGCCGGCGAGCACGTCGATCGCGGCGCGCACCGAGTCGGGATTCGCGTTGTAGGTGTCGTCGACCAGCGGGATCGTGCGTCCCGCGCGCTTCAGCGACTTCAGCTGCGAGCGGCCCGTGACCGGCGCGAACGACTCCAGCCCGCGCACGACGGCGGCCAGCGGCACGCCGGCGCCGAGGGCCGCGGCCGTGGCGGCGAGCGCGTTGCGCACGTTGTGGCGGCCGGCGACCCGCAGCGTCATCCGCACCTGGCCCTCGGGCGTCGTCATCTCCACGTGCCAGGCGGTGTCGACCCAGCGCGCGCGGGCCGAGATCTCCGAGCGCGGCCAGTCCCCGTCGGGCGCCTCGGCGAGCGCGAAGCGCAGGCAGCGGCGCTTGCCGGCCTGCGCCTGCCAGACGTCGGCGTACTCGTCGTCGCACGGGAACACGGCGACGCCGTCGCCCGGCAAGGCCTCGATCGCGGCGCCGTTCTCGCGCGCCACGGCCTCGACGGTGCCCATGAACTCCTGGTGCTCGCGCTGCGCGTTGTTGACCAGCGCCACCGTGGCCTGCGCGATGCGCGCCAGCACGGCGATCTCGCCGGGATGGTTCATGCCCAGTTCGATGACCGCGGCGCGATGCGTAGCGCGCAGCTGCAGCACCGTCAGCGGTACGCCGATGTGGTTGTTGAGATTGCCGGCGGTCGCATGCGCCGCGTCGCCGTACGCGGCGCGCAGGATGGACGCGATCATCTGCGTGACGGTCGTCTTGCCGTTGCTGCCGGCGACCGCGATCGCCTGGCCGAACCAGCGGCGGCGCCAGCCGGCGGCCAGTTGCTGCAGCGCCTCGAGCGAGTCGCCGACGACGAGTCCGTCGAGCCCCGCCTCCGCGACGCCGTGCGTGCCGATCGCCGCGACCGCGCCCGCGGCGCACGCCTGCGGCAGGAAGTCGTGCGCGTCGAAGCGCTCGCCCTTCAGCGCGACGAACAGGTCGCCCGCGCGCAGCGTGCGCGTGTCGGTGTGCACGCGCTCGAACGCGCGCGCGCCGTCGCCGACGAGTGCCGAGCCCGGCACCATCGATGCTGCGTCCGCAAGCGTCATGAAGGTCGTCACGCGACAAGACCCCGCTTCTTCAGGCCGATCAGGGCCTCCTCGACATCCGAGAACGGATGCCGCACGCCCATGACCTCTTGATAGTCCTCGTGGCCCTTGCCCGCGACCAGCACGACGTCGTTCGCGCCGGCGTCGGCGAGCACCTTCGCGATGGCCTCGCGGCGATCGACGATCTTGACGACCGGGTTGCCGTCGAACGCGCCGGCGGCGACCTGGTCGACGATCCTGGCCGGATCCTCCGTGCGCGGGTTGTCGCTGGTGACGACGGCCTGGTCGGCCAGGCGCGCGGCGATCTCGCCCATCAGCGGACGCTTGGTGGCGTCGCGATCGCCGCCGCAGCCGAACACGCACACCAGCTTGCCGCCGCGCGCCGTCGCCAGCGGGCGCAGCGCGGCGATGACCTTCTCGAGCGCGTCCGGCGTGTGCGCGTAGTCGACGACGACCTCGGGCTGGCCGACCGCGCCGGCCGCGACGCGCTGCATGCGGCCCGGCACCGGCGTGACGAGCCCGGCCACGCGCGCGGCGTCGGCCATCATGATGCCTTGCGCGCGCAGCCCGCCGATCACCGCCAGCAGGTTGTGCACGTTGTAGTCGCCGATCAGCGCGGTGGTGACCGGCTCCTTGCGCGCGCGCCCGCCGACGGCCACGTCCTCGACCAGCGTGAACGACAGGCCGCCGTCGCGGTAGCCGATGTCCTCGGCGATCAGGCGCGCGCCAGAGTCGGCGCGCGTCGAGTACGTCCACGAATCGATCTGGCCGCGGCGCAGCTCGTCGGCCAGCAGCGCGCCGGCGTCGTCGTCGATGTTGATGACCGCAGACTTCAGGCCGACCCAGCCGAACAACAGGCGCTTGGCGGCCCAGTAGTTGTCCATGCTGCCGTGGTAGTCGAGGTGGTCGCGCGTGAAGTTGGTGAACAGCGCGATCTCGATGCGCGTTCCGGCCAGGCGCTGCTCGACGATGCCGATCGAGCTGGCCTCGATCGCGCACGCGGTGAAGCCGTCGTCGGCCATGCGGCGGAACGCGGCTTGCAGCAGGACGGGGTCGGGCGTCGTCAGGCCGGTGGCCTTGATCGTCCAGTCCTGCGTCGACGCGCCGGCGCCGGCCGGCAGGGTCGGCGGCAAGCCGACATCGCCCGCCGCGCGCGGCAGCGGCGGCACGCCGACGCCCAGCGTGCCGACGAAGCCGGCGCGCCTGCCCAGCAGGTTCAGCGTCTGCGAGGTCCACCACGCGGTCGACGTCTTGCCGTTGGTGCCCGTCGTGGCGACGACCCTCAGCGACTGGCTGGGTTCTTCGAAGAACGCCGCGGCGATCTGGCCGGTGGCGGCCTTCATCGACTTCAGCGTGGCGATGCGCGCATCCTCGAAGCCGAACGCGTCGACCTCCTTTTCCTCGACCAGGCACGTGGCCGCGCCGGCCGCGAGCGCGCTCGCGACGAACGCGCGGCCGTCGTTGGCGTAGCCCGGCCACGCGATGAAGGCGTCGCCGGGCAGGATGGCGCGGCTGTCCGTGCGCAGCGTGCCGGTGACCCAGGACTTGAGCCAGCGGGCCGCGGCGGCGGGGGACTTCAGGCGCGTGAGCGGCATGTCAGCGACGCCCGGCCGCCCGAAGGCGCTGATGCGCCCCCGCGGGGGGCAGTGAACGGAGTGAGCGTGGGGGCTTCATTTAGTTTTCCGGAGTCTGGGCGACGTTGGCCTGCGTGATCTGCGTGCGCACGTCGAGGTCGGGGGCCACGCCCAGCAGCGGCAGCGTCTGCGACACCACCTGGCTGAACACCGGCGCCGCGACGTCGCCGCCGAAGTGCAGGCCTGCGTTGGGCTCGTCGATCATCACGGCGACGACGATGCGCGGATGCGAGATCGGCGCGAGGCCGACGAACCACGGGCGATACTTGTTCTGCGCGTAGCCGTGGCCCTCGGCCTTGTACGCGGTGCCGGACTTCCCGCCGACGCTGTAGCCCATGGTGCGCGCTTTCGGCGCGGTGCCGCCCGGCGACGTCACCATCTGCAGCATGGTCAGGATCTCGTTGACCGTCGCCGGCTGGAAGATGCGCGGGCCCGGGCCGGGCGCGGCCTGGCGCACCATCGACACGTTCTCCAGCACGCCGTCGTTGGCGAACACCGTGTAGGCGCGCGCCAGCTGGAACAGCGAGGCCGACAGGCCGTAGCCGTAGGCCATCGTCGCCTGCTCGATCGGGCGCCAGGTCTTG
>Ga0302314_10015512_pt1 | contig 12941 bp, 13 predicted proteins | sample III_Palsa_N2_3_FD_200533 | JGI IMG/M metagenome (GOLD analysis project Ga0302314, IMG submission 200533) | Peat permafrost microbial communities from Stordalen Mire near Abisko, Sweden - III_Palsa_N2_3 | ecosystem: Environmental > Terrestrial > Soil > Palsa > Peat permafrost | place: Sweden...
GACATCGGGCGATCACGCGGGCCGCCGGGCGGACACACGGGATGCACGCCCGACTCGGCGGCGTACGTCAAGCCGGAACGCGCCGCCAGCGCGGCCCCGTCCGTGGCCGTCCGTGGAAAGCCGACGGTTACACCGACCGCGCGACCGGCCCGGACGTCGTCCGCTACACGTCCGTGGACACCGGCGCGCTCTCCCCTGTCGATTGCACGAGTCAGGCCTCGACGACTCCTTCTGGACCGATGCGCGGAAAGTCGCCGCTATCGGCAAACCGCGTACCGGGCTTCGGCTTGAACTTGTTCCAGTGAGGATGGGTGAGACCCGTATAGATGGTGTCGCTTCGCATGTATTGAAACGCGAGGGCGTCCCGTCGGCCCGGACCCTCGTTGCGACCCGCTCCATGGACGGTGAGTTCCCAGTGGGCCTGTGCGTCGCCGGCCTTCAGCGCCTTGCCCGCAACAACCTCGCTATCCCGAAGGTACGGGTACACATCTCGGATGTCGCGAGCCTCGATGAGACCGAGCGGGCCTTCACGATGTGAGCCGCGGCGTGTCGCCGACCCCGGGTGTGATTAGATACGCCGCCCGGGCGATGCTGGCCGTTGGCCGGGCCGGGTGGGCCTGTTGCCCGCGGGTTGCCTGCGCGGTCCTGGCCAGCGGAAGCGTTGTGGCCGGCCGGGGGCGTGGGGCTGGTGCGGTGTGCCTGGCGGCGGGGTCCGCGCGGGGGCGGCGTCCGGGCCTGGCTAGCGCTGAAGATGTGACCAGTGCTGAAGATCTGGCCGGTGATGGGCGGTCAGATGTTCAGCGTTATTTCCGGGCTGGCGGCGGGAGTGGCGCCTGTGGCGAGACGTTCGGCCAGTTCCGCCGCGGCGCACGTCTCACCCGGGCGCGGACGGGACCGCCGGTGCCGCCCGGGCGGCACACTCCGAAATTATGACAAAACGGATGCTGAACCGCGACACGCCGCAAACTCATTTTGTTTTGGAGCGCTGACATGACCGGCTCAACCTTCAGCGCTAGCACGATCCGCCGTTCGGGACGAAAGACTTAAATCCTTTGATCCCGGAAGCGGGCTTCGCCTGTGCCGCCCAGGGATACCGCGGTGAACTCCGCTTGCGGGGTCCTCGGGTGGGATGCTGGTGGGGTGACGTACCTTGCGCCCTCTACCGGCCTTGGCGTGCGGGCGGTGCTGTTCGATGTGTTCGGCACCGTCGTCGACTGGCGGTCAGGAATCTCGGCGGCGGTCCGCTCGTTCGCCCGCGGGCACGGCCTGGAACTTGATCCGTACGCGTTCGCCGACTCCTGGCGGGGCCAGTACCAGCCGGCGATGCAGCGGGTGCGTTCTGGCGAGCGGCCCTTCGTTTCCCTTGACGTGCTGCACAGGGAGAACCTCGACGACGTGCTCCGCGGCCTTGGGCTAGAACCGGGCGGCTTTGACCCCCATGAACTGGACGAGTTCGCTCGCGCCTGGCACTTCCTGCCGCCGTGGCCCGACAGCGTGGCCGGGATCGCGGCGATCAAGCGCGGCCACATCGTGGGGCCGCTGTCGAACGGGAACACGTCGCTGCTGCTCGACATGGCGAGGGCCGCCGGGCTGCCGTGGGACCTGATCCTCGGCTCCGACGTGTCGCGGGCGTACAAGCCGGACCCGGAGGCGTACCTGCGGCCGGCCGCGCTGCTCGGGCTCAAACCCGGTGAGGTCATGCTGGCCGCGGCGCACGAGGCCGACCTGGCGGCCGCGCGCGAGGCCGGCCTGGCCACGGCGTTCATCGCGCGACCGCTTGAGCACGGGCCGGGGCGGGCCGGGGCCCGGGCGGCCACGGCGGACTGGGACCTGGCCGGAGCGTCGATCACGGAGATCGCCGATCACCTGCAGCCCGCACTATCGTGACGGTGATCGCCGACCGGTGCCCGGCCGACACCGCGGGTGGCGAACCTTGCAGAATCGATAGCGCCATGCCGAAATCCCCCGTCCTGCTTATCGACGCATCGTAATTAATAGCTGCCCAATGTGAGTCAGTCGTGGCATGATCCAATCACGACATAGCTGTCGCCGTAAGAAGGGCCGGTTACCATGCGTAGATACTTCTATATCGGCACCGTCGTGGCTACCGCACTGATCGCAATCCTGCCAGTCACCTCGGCTGCCGCGGCCAGCGTTCATGTGCTCACGACAGGAAAGGTCGACGGCCCGGCCGTTAAGCCGGGCGCGGTACTCAAGGCGAGCCTCGCGAAAGGCTCCGCCGCCACCTTCAACACCTCGCTCGGAAAGCTGACCTGCACCAAGTCCAGCTTGACCGTGAAAATCACCGGCAACCCGGCCAAACACGGGACAGCCACGGAGACGCTGACCGCACAGACCTTCAGCAAGTGCACGATCAGCCTTAGCGGCGTCACCGTCAGCAGCGTCACCGTGAGCCACCTGCCATACCACGTCACGGTGAGCGACGCGAAGGGGAATCCGGTGAAGGTCAGCGAGCTGAGCAAGACCAAGCCGCTGCTGACGTCCTTTACGGCGAAAGCCGGCACCTTGACGGTGAGTTGCTCCTTCAAGGCGACAACCATCTCAGGAAGCGCGACCAACAAGGGCAACGTCACCGTCTTTGTCAAGCAGCGTTTCACGCTGGCGGCGGGCGGCAGCTTCTGCCCGGCATCAGGGACCTTCTCGGCGGCCTATGGCCCGCTGACCGACTCGAGCGTCAAGGGGAGCCCGGCCGTATTCGTGAACTGAGGTCGCCGGGCGCTCGTCATCCAGGGTCAGCCCGGTCCGTTCGGTCAAAAGGCTTTGACTCACCCGAACGGACCGGGCTTACTCTTACCCCGCAACGGTTACCCTTGTTCGCGGGCCGGCGCGCGGAGCGCGAGGCTGCACACAGCAGCGCCGAAGGCGGGGCGGCGCCGCCAGGAAGCGCCTAATGGCACATCAGAGCTTGCGCCCCATCCCGCTCCACATGGCCGACCGGTACCGGGTCTCCAGTTCCGAGGCCCGCCATTCCTCGACCCGGACCACCCCGGGCTCCAGCAGTTCCAGCCCGTCGAAGAAGCGCAGCACCTGAGCATGATCGCGGAGGGTGAATTTCTGGTGGCTGAGCTGGTTGAGGCGCGCGGTGGCCTGGGCGATCTGCTCCGGGTCGATGTCCGAGGCGACGTGGGACAGGGCCAGGTAGCTCCCCGGCGGCACGGCGTCCATCAGCTTCGCCACGATCTGGTACGGGCCGTCGTCGTCCCCGATCGCATGCATGATCGCGATCAGCATGATCGCCACTGGCTGCGAGAAGTCCAGCGTCCGCGAAGCCTGCTCCAGGATCGTGTCGGTATCGCGCAGGTCGGCGTCCAGGTAGTCGACGAGGCCCTCGTGGTGGCTGGCCAGCAGCACCCGCGCGTGGCTCAGCACGACCGGGTCGTAGTCCACGTAGACCACGCGAGACTCCGGCGCCGCTGCCTGGGCGACCTCATGGGTGTTGTTCGCGGTGGGGATGCCGGTGCCAATGTCGAGGAACTGCCGGATGCCTGCGCCGACGGCCAGGTGGCGCACCGCCCGGGCGAGGAACTGCCGGTTAGCCCGCGCACCCGTGGCCACGCCCGGGTAGGCGGCAATCGCCTCCTCGGCCGCCTTCCGGTCGGCGGCGAAGTTGTCCTTGCCGCCCAGCCAGTAATCGTAGATACGGGCCTGATGTGCGACGCTTGTATCGAAGGCGGGCCGGTCGTCCTTGCTGGCCGGAACGTCGTCAGGGCCGCCTGCGTGGGGCGCGTCCTCGCTCATCACTGGTGTGCCTTTCTCGTTGGCTGGCCAGCGCACTCTGGCAGAGACTAATGCAGGCCCTTGCGCCCCGCCTGCTGAGAATCAGATGATGGCCGCCCGCAGGGACAAACGTAGCAAACGCCAGGATCCCCGGTGCAGCGCAGAGGCAGCCCCGGCCGCTCGCGGCTGCACAACGGGCACCTGAACGGACCGAGCTGACTCTGTCGGGCCGACGGCTATCCGGACGCTGGCCGCCTTCGGCGCCGCGGTCAGCGCGAGCGAGTCGGCTCGCATCCGATGCAAGCACAGTTCTACTTGGCTGGCTGTACGGTAAGGATGGTCGGAGTCTGCCCGAGGAGGCCGATCCTTCGCTCCTCGGTCCGGACGGCACCGTCTCGTTTGAGACGCTGCTGTATGAGCTTCGGCTCGGTGGTCAGCAGGACCGAGGTGCCACCTCGGTGAACGAGCGCGGCCGTACCTGCGCTTACGCTGTCGTACAGGGCCTGCTTGCTCTTGATGGCGACCTGCTTACCCCAGGGCAGGTTCGTGACGACGGCGGTCGCCGACTGATGCTTCTTCCATGTCTTGAGCAAGGTCGAGTCGGCGAGCTCGATGCGGTTCCGGTACTCGCGATTGACCGCGGCGAGATTCTGCCGAGACGCTCCGACCGCCTCGGGATCGATGTCGGATCCCCAGACCTCATAGCCCTGCTCGGTGGCCTCACAGAGAATCGTGGCCGAGCCGCAGAACGGGTCCCAGATGCGCGGTCGGCCCTTGCCCGGATTCGCGATCCGCACAAGAGCCGCCGCGACCGTGGGGCGGAGCGCGCCGCGCAGGTTGACGACGCGATACGTTCGCCGCGACAGCGGCTCGTCGAAGAGCCGCACGCCGATCAGCACCCACGTTCCATCGATAAACACCCGAATGTCGATGGGCGCCCGCTGCAATTCTGTATAGCGCCATTTATACCGGGCGGAAATGACATTAGCGACCGCCTCTTCGATAACATCGGAGGATCCGTACGGCGCATGTGCGGCCGAAACTGTGATGGAAAATGTGCCGTCGAGCCGATCAGTACGCCGCGCCTGCTCGATTGTCTTTTCAAGGTCTGCCTGCTCAGCGACAAGCGAAAGCAGAGCCTGCAAACCGTCCACGGAGGGGCAAAACACACTTACCACCGCAACGTCGTCCGCCGTTCGAAGTCGCCGGAGGACGCGGACATCAGAGGCCTGTGTGAGAACAATCTTGGGTCTGGTCTCGATACCGCTCGCGGCGACGGCCATCTCATCAATCTCGGCCGCTGCGATGTCTTCGAGACCGCGCGTCACGAATGCGCAGACGGTTGAGGTTTCCACGCCTCACGGTAGCCGATCCGGATGCCAAGAGACCTCAACGTGTTCCTCGTCAGGGACGTCTGGCCCCTCCAGCATCCGCGCGCGTGGTCTGGGCATTGAGTGCGAGCAGCGCGTCGTAGCGGGCGGTGATATCGGCCTGGTCGGCATGCTCAGGAACGGTACGCAGGTTCACCCGCTGGATCATTGCCGCCTGATCGAGCAAGACCTGCGCCCGGCCGACTGGCGCAACGGCCATGATCTTGGAAAGCGCGTCCAGCTGCCTGATGAGGACGGCCGGCATGCCGTCGGCCGCCTGGCGGATCTTCTCGAACGATCGCGCCACCAGCCGCTCGTAGCTGACCGGCACGGTGATGAGGCGTATCTGCCCGCCACGGTCGCGGTGACAGGCGTGCGGATGCCACTCCACGGCGATCTTGCACAGGCTGTCGCCGAGCCAGTCAATGCAAGTCATGGCCGTGAAGGTGTCGTTGACGGCCGGCGAGAGAGCACGGATCGCGATCTCCACGAGCTGGTCCACGCCGAAGGCGATGTCCTGGGTCAGCGTGCGCAGCGGTCCGGTGATGTGCACGCTTTCGAGCCGACGGCCGATTTTGTCCGCGGCTTCCGGCGGCCACACGGTCGCCAGCGGATGCCCTTGGGTGAGGAAGTGCCCTGGTCGGTAGTGCAGCCGGATCACGGCGTCGTATTCCGCGGCGATCTTTATCAGCGTGGCGTGCCGCACGAACTGGAGGTAGCCGCTGACCGGGGCGGTTACCACCTGCCCAGCGCGATCAAGCCGTGCCTGCAGGACCGGCAGCGAGGTCCCGTTGACGAGCTCATCGGAGTCAGCGATGCCGACGGTCTCGATATGGATCGCGTTGGTCAGGTCGCGCGCGATGCTCGCGATGACTTCCGGCAGTTGGATGGCGGTAGCGACGTGATGGATGAAGTAGATGAGGACGCCGAGATCGACGGCGGTCAGCGCGAGCGCCACCGTGACCGACAGGTGCGGCACGAACGTGCCGCCGATCGAGATAAGCGTCAGCATCGCGTAAAAGAACGTCGCCACGAACGTCCCCAGTGTCACCTGGGTGCCGCGGTCCCTGATGAACGTGCGCAGCATCCGCGGCCCGAACTGGGTCGAGGCAAGCGTCAGCGTCACGATCATGACAGAGAACACGACGCCGACAACGGTGATGAGCGACCCGGCGAGCGACGACAGGATCTGCCTCGCGGCGTCGGGCGAGCCACTGATCACCCAGGGTGGCAGGCTTATCTCGCCGTGGAAGGCGGCCTGGTCGATCTTCAGCGTCGCGGCGAACAGCAGCACCGCCGCCGCGCTCTCGATGGCCGGGATGAACCAGAGGTTCGTGCGGAGCGTCTCGTTGCGCCAGTCCGACTCGACGGCGAATCGCTTGAGGCCAATACCCATTGCCTGCCTTCGTCATGGTCGATGCGCTGCCGACCAGACTTCCCGGCTCACCAACACCAACAATATCCTGCGAGCGAGGCAATGGGGTAGTACCGAGCCTCAGCCGACGATTCGCTCCCCCACCGGCCCGAGGATGAGCATGGGAAAGTAGATGAGGCCACCGACGATCACGATGACGCCGACGAGGAAGCCCGCGAACGTCAGGCCGACCGTATCCAGGGTGGCCCGAGTTCGCGCGTGCACCCGGGCGCCTGCCAGCGAGCCCGCGATGGCGAGCGCCAGCACGATCGGGGCGAACCGCCCGATGAGCATGGTGAGGCCGAGGGTGATGTCGTACCAGGGGGTGTTGGCGGCGAGCCCGGCGAAGGCGGACCCGTTGTTCTGGGCGACCGACGCATACGCATACATGATCTCGGTCAGGTCGATGAGCTTGATGAAGACGAACGGGGCGATGATCCCGCCGACCCCGTAGATGAGGGCGTTGCGGCGCAGGATGGCGGCGCCGTCGCGCGGCCTGAACTTCACCCCGCGCAGCGCGAGCGGGATCATCGCGGGGATGATGACCGCGTTGTAGATCACGGCGGACAGGATCGCGGTGTGCGGACTGTCCAGGTGCATGACGTTGAGCACGCGGAGCTTCGGGTAGGCGACGACGAACATCGCCGGGATGATCGCGAAGTACTTCGCGACGTCGTTCGCGATGGAGAACGTGGTCAGCGAGCCGCGGGTGATCAGCAACTGCTTGGCGACCTCGACGACCTCGATCAGCTTGGTCGGGTTGGAGTCGAGGTCGACCATGTTGCCGGCTTCCTTGGCGGCCTGCGTCCCCGTGTTCATCGCCAGGCCCACGTCGGCCTGGGCCAGCGCGGGCGTCTCGTCGGGCATGCTTGACAGCAGTGCCGCCTCGGCCAGGTTGTCCACGGTAACGCCGGTCACCGGGAGGAACTCGGTCGCCATCCGGTTCCCGTAGGTGATCGTGCCGGTCTTGTCGAGCAGCAGCGTCGAGCAGTCCCCCGCGGCCTCCACGGCACGCCCGGACATCGCCAGCACGTTCCGCTGCACCATGCGGTCCATGCCGGCGATGCCGATCGCCGACAGCAGGCCGCCGATCGTCGTCGGCGCCAGGCAGACGAACAGCGCGATCAGCACGGCCGTGGACTGGATGGCCTTGTCGTAGATCGCCATCGGCTGCAGCGTGACCACGGCGACGAGCAGAATGAGCGTCATCCCGGCGATCAGGATGTCGAGCGCGATCTCATTCGGCGTCTTCTGCCGGCTCGCGCCCTCGACGAGGGAGATCATCCGGTCGAGGAAGGACTCGCCGGGATTGGAGGTGATCTGGACGACGATCCGGTCCGAGAGCACGATCGTGCCCCGGTCACCGCGCAGCGGTCGCCGCCCGACTCGCGGAGCACCGGGGCGGACTCGCCGGTGATCGCCGACTCGTCGACGACGGCGATGCCCTCGATAACGTCGCCGTCACCCGGGATGACCTGGTTCGCGGTGACGACGCACCGGTCGCCGACCTTGAGCTGCGCTGATGGAACGGTCTCGATCGCGCCGTCGTCTTTCAGGCGATGCGCGACCGTCTCCTTGCGGCTCTTGCGGAGCGTGTCCGCCTGGGCCTTTCCCCTGCCCTCGGCTACCGCCTCGGCGAAGTTGGCGAACAGCACCGTCGCCCACAGCCAGCTGGTGACAAGACCCACGAACAGGCCAGGCTGCCGATGAACTCGACCGTCGTGATCACGGAGCCGACTTCGACGACGAACATGACCGGGATATGGATCATCACCCGCGGATCGAGCTTGACGAACGCCTGGAAGACGGCACGGCGCAGGATGGCAGGCTCGAACAACGCCGCCGCCGGGCGGGTGCGGACCTTAGGCGGCCGGGTCTCGTCCGGCATCGCGGTGGGCGCCGAGGTCGTCACAGCGGCAAGCCCGCCTGGTCGGCCGGCCCATTGGTATCCGGCGGTTCGTCTGCGAACCCGCCGGGGTCGGTATCACGCTCGATCATCGCGCCAAGCACGTTGACCAGCCCGATAGCGAGCACGAAGAACGCCACCATGACGGCGGCGAGTAGCGCGTCACTCATGGCCCGCCGCCTCAGAACCATTCCGGCTTGAACATCGCCACGCCGAGGTAGATGAAGACGGCCGCGGAGACGGCGAGGAGGATGCCCTGCACGACGGTCATAACCACTCCAGATCCCTGAGCAGGGAAGGTTGCGGTTACGAACGCTACGCCGGGAGCCGGGAGCCGCCGCCGACGCTAACAGACTCCAAGCGGCTTTGCCCCGACTCCAAGCGACTTTCACCTGCCCCGCCCGGCGGAATGGCTGTCTACTAATGTAGTCATGCCGCCAGTCCGGCTCACTGAGGAGCCGACAGCGCGTGCAGGCTCAGCGCGGGAGAAGGTGTCGGCAGATGACACGTTACCTAACCAGGGACCGGTCGGCGATCGTTGCCGCTGTGGTGGTTCCGCTTGCGGCGGCGGCAATCCTGCTCCCGTGGCGCTCAAGCTGGTCAAACACCAACGTTGCCCTGCTGCTGGTCGCGGCCGTTGTCGCGGTGGCGGCCATCGGCAGCCGCGTCGCGGGCGCCCTGGCGGCGATTTCCGCCGCGGCCTGGTTCGACTTCTTCTTCACCCAGCCCTACGAGCGCTTCACGATCCGTCATTCATCAGATGTCACGACGTTTGTGCTGCTGCTGGTGGTCGGCGTTGCGGTGTCGCAGATTGCAGCCCACGCCCGCCACCTCAAGGCGGTCACGGTCGCCGATGCGGGATACCTGGCGCGGATCGTCGACAGCGCCGCACTAACCCAGTCAGCGGGCTCACCAGACGCCGTTGTCCAGCACGTCAGGAAACAGCTGGCCGACCTGCTTGATCTCCGGGAATGCCGTTTCGAGTATGGGACGCTGCTTGGTCACCCACCGCGGCTCGAGCCAGACGGCACGGTGCTGACCCGCCACGGCCACTGGCCCGCTGACGTAGCAGGCCTGCCAGCAGAGGAGCTAGAGCTGCGGACCTTCAGCAACGGACAGTACTGCGGCCGGTTCATGATGCTGCCGAACCCCGGCTCAAGTCCCTCTCAGCGGGCCCGGCTGGTCGCCGTGACCCTGGCCGACCTGGCCGGGCACGCGCTCGGAGCCACAGCATCCGGCGCGGAAGAACACCTCAGCTAGCTGGCCGGGATGCGGGGAACAGGCGGTGCGGGTGGTAGTCGTGGCTGCGCAATGGCCAGCAGCCGATGACATCCCCAGCCCCGTCCAGGGCGCCGCCGCATCGGCGCTGTCGTTCACCTCCGGCGCCCGGCACGAGGGCAACTCGGGATCGCCGTGTCCATGCGCGCCTGCCGGTGGCCTGGCAGGTCTGGTACACATGCAGACCATTTTCAGATGCTTTGAATGTGCCAGCCTGCGCTTGGTGTCCTATCGTGAGGTCGTGGCCTGTAACCGCAATGGCAGGTCTCTGCCGCTTGTTGTGCTGCTGTCGGGCGTGATCGCGCTGGCAGCCTGCAGCACGTCCATCGCACCGAAGCAGCCTCAGGCGCACCAGGCGGCCGTCACCCCGTCGGGTACCATCGCTGGCAGCGTGGCTTCGCGCACCGGCAGCAGCGGCACCGGCAGTGACGGGACGGCGGCGCTTCCCGGGCCGGTGACATTGCCGCCATTCCCCGGAGCGCGGCCGTACGCCGGCGAGGGCGTGTGGCGGCCGGCCGGGCGGCTCGTTGGCGGCCAGGCGGCGGTCTACGAGACGCTGCTCGTCCCGCCCGGCGGCACTGAGCGCGCCGGGATCGCCTGGATGGACACGAGCCTGCTGTCCGCGCGGCTGTACTCGGGGTCGATGTCACCGGGCGGCGGACCGTACAAGTACACCGCGCCGGTCACGCGGACCGCGGCCAGTTCCCTGGTCGCGGCATTCAACGGCGGCTTCAAGATGGCGGACGCCCACGGCGGCTACTACACCGAGGGCAAGATGATCAGGCCGCTGGTGCGCGGGGCCGCCTCGCTGGTGATCTACGCCAACGGGTCCATCACGGTCGGCGCCTGGGGCACCGACGTCGCCATGACGCCGTCCGTCGCGGCCGTCAGGCAGAACCTGTTCCCGCTGGTCGTCAACGGCAGGCCAAGCGCGCGCGCGTCCACCCGCACCTGGCGGGTATGGGGCGGCACCTGCCCCTGCGGGCACGGGCAGCACGGCACGGATCACCAGTGGCGCTCCGGCCTCGGCGTCACCGCGGACGGCACCCTGGTCTACGTGGGCGGCCCGCTGCTCGACCCGCTCCAGGTCGCCGATCTCCTCGTGCGGGCGGGCGCGGTGCGCGGAATGCAGCTGGATATCAACCCGACCTGGCCGGTGTTCGCCAGCTTCAAGCCCGCGGCTCCGCACGGCCTGGCCGCGCCGTCCAACGGCACCAGGCTCATCGACACCTACCGCGGCCCCGCCACGTTCTTCGACCCGACCTACGCCCGTGACTTCATCACCATGTCCGCCCGCGCTTAAGGAACCAGCGTGGCATGGCGGCGCGGTCGCGATTCTTACGTTGCGCTGGCCACGGCGGGCTGGGCCTGGGCGGGGCCGCTCGGCCCCGGCTGGGCGCGCCGGGCCGGCACGCCGGCCGCGCTGCTCGCGCGTTCCTCGGGGAACGGCACCGCCGCCAGCGCGCTGCGCGTCTTCACCGACGACGTCCGCACCCACGAGCGGGGACCATGCCTCGCCGCGCGCGGCCATCCGGTATTCGCGGTGCCGTCCGGGCCGGCAGGGGCGGCAATGGCCCAGGCCCAGGAGGCACGCCGGTGAGCAAGCGGCTGCGGGTGAACCCCATCCTGTGCGAGGCGCACGGCGTGTGCGCCGAACTGCTGCCCGAGCTGATCAGCCTCGATCCGTGGGGCTATCCGATCCTCGCTCCCGGCCCCGTGCCGCCCGATCTGGAATCACTAGCCCGCCGCGCGGTCACCTCCTGCCCAGCGCTCGCACTGCTGATTGAACCGTCCCCGCCCGCCCCCGCCCGCGGTACCCGCTAGACGACCCGCGCGCCTCGCCTTTTCGAGGTAGCAACAAGGCCGATGGCGCGCCGACCCAGCCGCGGACCCTCACCGCGAGCCCCCGGCCGCAGGGCGGCCTCGAGATAGAAGTGATCTTTCCCTAATCGAGGATGAACTCCTGTCACACAGGAAACATCAAGACTATGGAGCATTTCCGCACGGGGAACGGGACCGGCCGGATCGGCTCACCGCAGGCCTACCTCCCCATCGAGGAGCACGGCATCGTGGGTGACCTGCGCACCGTGGCCCTCATCGGCACCGACGGCACGATCGACTGGTTCTGTCCGGCGCGTTTCGACGCCCCGAGCCTGTTCGCCGCCCTTCTCGACAAGGAGAAGGGCGGCTACTTTTCCATGACCGCCAGGACCAGCTACGCCAAGCCGAAGCAGCGCTACCTCGCCGATACCAACATCCTGCTCACCAGGTTCCAGGGCAAGGACGCGGTGGGTGAGGTCATCGACTTCATGGTCCCTGAGACCAGGTCGACAGGCCGGGCGCGCGACCTGCTTGTCAGGCAGGCCCGCGCGGTCCGTGGCCGGGCCAGGTTCGAGGTCGCCTGCCATCCGGCGTTCGACTACGGCAGGCTGAGCCATGAGGTCGAGATCGTCGAGGGCGTCGGCGCCGTCTTCACCTCGCCGCTCGGCCGCGTCGTGCTGCGGACGAACGTCAGCCTCAAGGCCGAGGAGAGCGGGGTCGCCGCCACGTTCACCCTGGAAGAGGGCGAGTGCGCCGACTTCCACCTGGAGTGGAACGGCGACGTCCACCCGATCGCCGAGGGCGAGACCCGCGAGCTGTTCACCAGAACGCAGGAATTCTGGCGGAACTGGCTCGGCCAGTCCCGCTACACCGGCCGCTGGCGGGAGATGGTCGAGCGCTCCGCCCTCGCGCTCAAGCTCCTCGTCTACCACCCGACGGGCGCGCTGATCGCGGCGCCGACCACCTCGCTCCCTGAGGAGCCCGGTGGCACAAGGAACTGGGACTACCGCTACGCCTGGCTGCGGGACGCCTCGTTCACCGTCTACAGCCTCATGCGCCTGGGTTTCCTCGAGGAGGCGGCCAGCTTCATGGACTGGCTGCAGAAGCGCTGCGAGATGGCCTCGGCGGAGCGCGACGTCTCGATCATGTACACCGTCGACGGCAGCGATCACCTACCCGAGGAGACGCTCGACCACCTGGAGGGCTACAACGGGGCGCGCCCGGTCCGTATCGGCAACGGAGCGGCCGGGCAGCTCCAGATCGACGTCTACGGCGAGATCATGGACTCGGTGTACCTCTACAACAAGGAGGTGCCGATCTCCTACGACCTGTGGACCGCCCTGTCCAAGCGCCTCGACTGGCTGAGCAACCACTGGGTGGAGCCCGACGAGGGCATCTGGGAGATCCGCGGCCC
>Ga0302314_10015513_pt1 | contig 12941 bp, 9 predicted proteins | sample III_Palsa_N2_3_FD_200533 | JGI IMG/M metagenome (GOLD analysis project Ga0302314, IMG submission 200533) | Peat permafrost microbial communities from Stordalen Mire near Abisko, Sweden - III_Palsa_N2_3 | ecosystem: Environmental > Terrestrial > Soil > Palsa > Peat permafrost | place: Sweden...
ACAACATCCAGCTTCATGGCGAGAGCCTACCACCTAGGCAGCACATCCACTGCAGCTGATATTGCGAAGGCCCGCTTTATGCCTGGACCGACTGAAGCCGCTCAATCCCAAAGCCGTGCCGAAGGGATGGTTCAAGCACTAGCGAAGAGTTTGAGGGAGCTGGCGCGGCTCTACCCGCCCGTGCCGCCCACCACCGATCCGCTTGCGCTGATCATCTGGGAGAATGTCGGATATCTGATCCCCGACGACCGGCGCCAAAACCTGTTCGAAGAATTGGCGCAGCGGGTCGGGCTCGATGCGGCGCCCCTGGCCGACGCGCCGCATGACATTCTATTCGACATCGCTCGCCGCGGCGGCATGCGCCCGGCCGACCGGGTCGAGCGGCTTCGCCACATCGGGCGGCTTGCCCTGGAAGCGGGCGGCGATCTTGCCTCGGCGCTGCGCATCGCCAGCCCAACAAAGGCGCGGACGCTTCTGAAACGCTTCCCGGGAATCGGCGACCCAGGCGCCGACAAGATCCTGCTGTTCTCCGGCGTCGAGACCCGGCCTGCGCTCGACTCCAACGGGGTTCGCGCAATGGTGCGCCTGGGGCACGCCACCGAAGGCGCATCCTATGCCCAGGCCTACCGAAGCGCCGTTTCCGCTTTGCGCGACCTGGGGCCGCCGGACCGCGAGCGCCTGATCGAGGCCTTCCACGTGCTGCGGGCCCATGGTCAAGTGTCGTGCAAACGAAGCGCGCCGCTCTGCCTTTCCTGTTCGCTCGATGCCGCCTGTGCCCACACGGCGACGAAGGGTCTTTGACCTGCCGGGCCAGCTGCTCGATATCGAGACTGCCGCTTGTCTGCAGCACCGCCCGATGACCGGCCAAGGTCCAAATTCCGAACCAAGCCCAAAGACCGTTCGCAACCCATAGCGGAAATTCGGCAGTGACGTATCTTGTCGCCAAGACAGAGGGTGCGACTTCGAGAATGAGAAACCCTGGCAATGCCCTTGAAGCTCGGCTTCGGTTTTGGTGGGCCGACCAATCGGTAGTGCTGGGCTTGGGTTTGGCTTTATTTTTTGTTGCGCTTTTGAGCTTTGTTGTTTTCTTCCCGACAGGTTCGACAAAGATGGTGTCCGGAACCATCGAAGGTTTCGGGCTCACCGAAACCGATACAGGAAGCTACCCCGTTGCAAGAATCCGGCTACAAGACCGGGAGATTACGGAGACGCTGTCTCGATCCAACTCATGCGTCATCGGAGGCTCCATAAAGCTGCAGAGACAACAACGCTTCTGGGGTCAGAATTTCATCGTAGACTGGGCCGGCTGCGGTCGCGGGCGATAGAACCCCACGCACCTCCCGACGCGGAGCTTCTGAAAGTCCGCATCTGAACCGACCCGCGACATTCAGCGGACTTGATACACTAGCCACCACCTTTCCACGATTTCACTTTGTCTGGGGCCCGGGCGCCTTATGAATGCCACATGCGGCTTTAGGGGACTGTCCTTGACATCGAAAAAGCTATTCGCGGGACTGGCGTTCGCCGGCATCCTTGCACCGGCGGTGTTGACCGCCTCGGGCGCCGCGGCGCAATCGGTCGACGACCTCATCGCCAAGCACATCGCGGCGCGCGGAGGCATGGCGGCGATCAAGGCCATCAACACGCTCAAGATGACCGGAAGCATGCGGCCGGGAGGATTCGACGTTCACCTGACCTACGACGAGACGATCGCCCGGCCGGGCTCGGTGCGCATCAATGCGACGCTGCAGAACCTCACTCTGGTTCAATCCTATGACGGCAAGGACGGCTGGCAGATCCAGCCGTTCCAGGGGCGCAAGGATCCCGAGGCGCTGTCCAGCGACGACACCAAGAGCCTGCAGGAGGAGGCGGACTTCGAGGGGCCCCTGATCGACGCCAAGGCCAAGGGCGCGACGCTGGACTATCTCGGCAGCGTCGATATCGACGGCGCGCCGACCTGGGCCATCCGCGCCAGCCTCAAGAACGGCGACCAGATGACATACTATCTCGACCCGGTGGCCATGCTCACCGTTCGGATCGAGACACGCCAGATAACGCGTGGCGCCGAGACCCTCACCGACACCGACTTCGGCGACTACGAGAAGGTCAACGGCGTCTACTTCCCCTTCGAAATCGCCAGCGGCCCCAAGGGCGCCACCGATCTGCAGCGCATCACCTACGACACGGTCGTCGCCAATACGCCCGTCGATGCATCGGCCTTCGCCCGACCGGCGGCCCCGCCGTCACCACCCAAGAGCGCGGGAGCCAAGCCATGAACCGGGCCACGACCACTCTTTCCCTGGCGGCTCTGCTGACAGGAACCATGTTCGCCGCCGTCTCGGCCGCACCGGCCCCGGGGCCGGCGTTCAACAGCGCCATGATCTCGGGCCTGGGTGCGCGGAACATCGGCTCGGCGGCCATGAGCGGGCGCATCGCCGCCATCGCCGCGCGGCCGGAGCCGGATGGCAAGACCTTGATCCTGGTCGGCGCGGCTTCCGGCGGCGTGTGGAGGTCCAACGACGGCGGCACGACTTTCCGGCCGATCTTCGACAAGCAAGACGTGCAGTCGATCGGGGCCATCGCGCTCGATCCGAAAAATCCGAACACCTTCTGGGTCGGCACAGGCGAGCCATGGATGCGCAATTCCGTCTCGATCGGCGACGGCGTCTACAAGACGCTCGACGGCGGCGAGACCTGGACCCACATGGGCCTGCCGACCTCCGAGCACGTGGCCAAGATCATCGTCGATCCCACCGACAGCGACACCGTCTATGTCTGTGTGCCCGGTCGCCTATGGAGCGACAGCGCAGACCGCGGCCTCTACAAGACCACCGACGGCGGCAAGACCTGGAACCAGGTGCTTAAGGGCGCGAACCTTTCGACCGGCTGTTCGTCGCTGGCGCTCGATCCGGGCAACCCGACGAAGCTGTTCGCGGCGATGTGGGACTTCCGGCGCAAGGGCTGGACGTTCCGCTCGGGCGGCGAAAACGCGGACGCGCCGTCCGCCAGCAGCCTCTATGTGTCGCAAGACGGCGGCCAGACCTGGAGCGATCTCAAGGCCGACGCCGCCAACGGCCTGCCCAAGGGTCCGTGGGGGCGCGAGGCGGTCGCCATCGCCCCGTCGGACCCGAAGATCGTCTATGCCTTCGTTGAAGGGACGCGTAGCGCGCTGTTCCGTTCCGATGACGGCGGCAAGACCTGGAAGGAGCGCGACCGCAGCCAGATGATGGTCTGGCGGCCGTTCTATTTCTCCGCCCTGTTCGTCGACCCCAAGAATCCCGACCGGCTGTTCAAGCCAGACCTTGCGCTGATCACCAGCGAGGACGGCGGCAAGAGCTTCACCTCCGCGTCCGGGGGCACACACGGCGACCATCACGCGCTGTGGATCGATCCCAGCAACACCCAGCACGTGATCACCGGCGATGACGGGGGTCTGTGGATCAGCTGGGACGGCGGCACGCGCTGGATCAAGAACGAGAACCTGCCGATCTCGCAGTTCTATCACGTCAGCATCGACCAGAAGGACCCCTACCAGGTCTATGGCGGCCTGCAGGACAACAGCGCCTGGGCCGGCGACAGCGCCTATCCGGGCGGCATCACCAACGGCCGCTGGGAAAACCTCACCGGCGGCGACGGCTTCTGGTCATGGGCCGATCCGGCGGCCCCGGAAGACTACGCCTATGTCGAGACCCAGGGCGGTTCCGTCACCCGCGTCAACCGGCACACGCTGGAATCGCGCGACATCCAGCCCAAGTCAGACTCCAAGGAGAAGCTGCGCTTCAACTGGAACACGCCTCTGGTCGTCAGCCCCAACGACAAGGGCGTGATCTACATCGGGGCCCAATACCTGTTCCGCAGCCGCGATCACGGCCAGAGCTGGGACAAGATCTCGCCCGACCTCACCTCCAACGACAAGGAAAAGCAGAAGCAGGAAGAAAGCGGCGGCATCACCGTCGACAACTCAGCGGCCGAGACCCACACCACCATCTACTCGATCAGCGAGTCGCCCAAACAGGCAGGTCTGATCTGGGTCGGCACCGACGACGGCAATGTCCAGCTGACGCGCGACGGCGGTGCATCGTGGACCAATCTGACCAAGAACCTAGGCGTCGCGCCGGCCTCGTGGGTCTCCTGGATCGAAGCCAGCCCTTATGATCCGGCCACCGCCTACGCCGCCTTCGATCGCCACACCTTCGGCGACTTCGAACCCTACATCTACAAGACCACCGATTACGGTCGCACCTGGAAGCGCATCGCCAGTTCCGACGCTGGGATGCGGGGCTTTGCCCACGTCATCAAGGAAGACCCGGAAAAGCCCGGCCTGCTCTACGCGGGCACCGAGTTCGGCCTGTGGGTGTCGCTCGACGGCGGCGCGCGATGGGCGCAGTTCAAGGGCGGCGACCTGCCGAGCGTCCCGGTGCGCGATTTGGCGTTCCAGACCCGCGACCACGATCTGATCATCGCCACCCACGGCCGCGGCATCTGGATCGTCGACGACCTGACGCCACTGCGAGCCATGAACGCGCAGGTGATGGCGCAGCCGCTGGTGTTCCTGCCGTCTCGCCCGACCCAACAGCGGATCGAGGCCAACGGTGGGTGGTCCACCGGCGACGCGGAATTCTCCGGCCCCAATCCGGCTGACGGCTCGGTGATCTCCTACTACGAACCGGGACGTCATCTGATCGGCAAGCTGAAGTTCGAGATCCTCGATGCGTCCGGCAAGGTCGCCGAAACCCTGCCGGCGTCCAAGCGGCCAGGGATCAACCGCGTGGTCTGGTCCATGCGCACGCCCGCGCCGCGCACGCCGCCGGCCGCCCAGGTCGCGTTCGGCTCGATTCAGGGTCCGCGCTGGCTGCCGGGAACCTACACCGCGCGCCTGACCAGCGGGACCACGGTGCTGACCACGCCCGTCGAGGTCGTCCTGGACCGCCGCGCGACCTTCACGCTCGCCGATCGCCAGGCGCAATTCGATGCGCTCCAAAAGCTCAACGGTCTGTTCGGGCGCATGACCGATCTGGTCGCGCGGATCAACGCGGTGCGCCAGGGAGCCGACCAACGAGCGGCCGCCCTCCCCGCCGGCGACGCCCTCAAGGCCGGCCTGGCCGGCCTCTCGGCCAAGGCCGACACCTTGCGCAAGGAAATCGTCGCCACCAAGGAAGGCGGCGCCATCACCGGCGAGGAACGCCTGCGCGAATTCACCGATCAGCTCTACGGCGCGATCAACGGCTACGAAGGCGCTCCGGCGGCGTATCAGATCACCCGCATCGGCGTCCTCGACGGACAGCTGGCCGATATCTCCGGCCGTTTCGACAAGCTGGTCGCCGGCGATCTGGCGGCGCGCAACCACGATCTGGCGGACCACAAGCTCGCGCCGATCGACCTGCCGCCGGGCGGCGCGGGGACGACCGGTACGGGAGGCGGAAAGCCCGGCGAGGCGCTGATGGGGTATCGGTTCGAGCTGCGGCCAACATCGATCGCGGCGTCGGAGGCGATCGAGCGGGATTGAGGCTGCTCTCCGCGAAGCTCGGCTAAAGCTTGTAGCCGAGGCGGACCCAGAGGGTCCGGGCGTTGAGCAGGTAGAAGGACTCGCTGCCGAATTCGCTGGAGGTGACCGGCGGGCGCTGGTTGGTCAGGTTCTCGCCTTCCAGCGTGATCGAATAGCGGCCGAAACGGTAGCCCACCGTCGCGGCCAGGGTGGCGTAGCCGCCGACGGGAGCGGTGTTTTCCTCGTCCAGATAGCGGCGGCCGACGTAGTTTACGACCGCGGTTGCGTTGACGCCTTGCGGCGGGGTGTAGAGGATGCCGGCCGAGGCCAGCACGCGTGGCGACAGCGGCAACTGATTTCCGGCCACATCGACGCCCACGCCGGTGTCGGGATCCACGAACAGATACTGAGTGAAGGTCGCGTCGTGCCAGGCGAAATTGGCGGCGAGCGAGAGGTCGGGCGACACCTGCCAGCGCGATTCCAGTTCGACGCCGCGCAGCCGCTCGCCGGCGGCGTTGGCGAGCGCTCCGGACGGGGTCGGCACGACCAGGTTGTGGAAGTTCAGTTGGAACAGCTCGGCCTGAAAGCTGAGGCGTCCGTCGTCGAGCGCGCTCTTGAGGCCGGCCTCATAGCTCTGGGCCGTCTCGGGCAAAAGCACGTCGGGGGTGTAGTCGGGGCCGAAATCCAAAGCCGACGGCTTGAAGGCGTTGCGATAGTCCGCATAGAGCACCAGTTCGTCGGCGCCGTCGCGCCATGCCTTGTAGCTGAGGCCGACGGTCTCGGTCGGACGCACATCGGTGCGGCTGGCGATCGCGCTGTCGAGGGCCGGTGGCGGCGTGGTGAAGTCGCTGGAGATCTTGTGCTCATAGGCCTCGTTCAGGCGCAGGCCGCCGGTCAGGTCGACACGGTCGCCGAGCTTCAGATCGAGCTGGGCGTACTGGCCCACGAAGATGCGCTTGTCGTCGACCGTGCCGATCTCGTTCACGGGAATCTGCGTGGTCGGCGGCGGCAGCACCGATCCGTCGAGCGGCACGAGATAGCCGCTGTTGCCATTGAGGGTGATCTGCTTGCCGAGGCCATAGAGCATGTCGGCGCCGACGATCAGGCTGCCGACGCCCGCAAATTCATGAGAGATGTGCGTATCGACATAGTCGTCGTCGATGTGCCGGGTCTGGTCCTGGCTGTCCGCATAGCCGCTGAGATCCGGGTGCAGGAAGGCGCGGATGTCGCGGATATCGGACCGCGCGAGCGAGGCCAGGATGCTCCAGTCGCCCAGCGGCGTCGGCCGCTCGTAGCCGAGCGCCACATGATATTCGTTCTGGTCGATCGCGGCGTTGGCCGGATTGAAATTGGCGTTGATCGGCGTGAGCGTGGTGAGGCCCGACCCGACGCGGATGATGGGGCTGGGCGGTGTGTCGCGCACGAAGGTCAGGTCGGCGTCGATGGTGAACTTGCCGCCGCCGATCTCCAGGGCGCCGCGATAGAAGGCCTTGCCGTCCGCCACCTGCTCTCGCTTGTCGGCGAACCCCAGGCTCTCCCCGTCGATCGCCAGCGACTGCTTGAAGTCGCCGACCTGCGGCAGGACGAAGGACGCCTGACCGCGGGCCGAGCCGTAATTGCCATACCCGACCTCGACCTCGTTGGCCGCCTGGCCGGCCGGATAGTGCAGTTCCTGCACCACGCCGACGAAGGACGTGGCCCCGAACATCACCGGCGCCGAGCCTTTCAGGATTTCGATGCGCTGGACATCGTTCATGTCCAGGGTGGTGATCATCGGATTGAAGGCGCCACCCCAGGGAACCCCATCCACCACCAGAAGGAAGGCGTCGAATTCGTGCAGGCCCCAGAACGACGGAACGGCGCTCGACGGCCCCGCATCGCCGCCGGCCGGCGCTTCCACGCCTGGAACGAGCGCGAGCGCCGAGGCCATGGTGCGCGAGCCGCGGCTTCGAAGCTCGTCTCCCGAGACCACGGAGATCTCGGCGGGAACCTGATCGAGCGCCTCCGGCGTCCGCGTCGCGGTGACGACAAGGGTTGTGAGTGTTGTAGGCGGCGCCTCGATCGCCGTGGGGCCGGGCGCCGGCGGCGACTGCGCGCGAGCGGCGCCAGCCAGAAGGAGTCCCGCGAACGCGAGGCAATCTCGGCGAAGTCTCATATTCTGGGGCCCCGGGTTGGTTTCGATCGGGCGAACAACACGGCGGGCAAGGAGATTCTGCAATTCGGCAAGACAGACCGCGACGCTCGCACATCGGTATATCAGCGCCGAGAGATCGTTAAAGTCTGCTCTGCCTCAGGGCCACGATATGGCGGCATCCTTTGGCTTGGGTGTGTGACCCGCCCGACGGTTGCCTCAGCGAGAAACAACCGGACCATGCGTAGAGGCGCTGATCATGCGCCGAATTGGAACGCCGGCGCGCCGAGCGGCAAGCTTCGGGAGATGTTCCAATCTGGCTCCTGACGCAGGCCGTCCAAGCGGCGCCTTTCGTAGCGTCATCTATCCAAGGGGACCAAAACCTACGGGAGTCGAACCCCTACGGCTTTGATCTGTTTCGTTCACCACCTCGCCGCTGGAAATCAGGCCGGATCATCGGCCCGAAACCGCCGTTCAGCCCAAGCCTATATGGCGATCCGCCAGCTTCATGACGACTTGGCTCGTGAGCTCGCGCATCTGGTCGGCTGCCATCAGCGCTGGTCGACCAGAAGAGCTGGCGCGCCCGGCCGATGACCCACCAGGACGCACGCCATGTGCGAACCTGGAGGATCAGTGGTCCTTGACCCTAGTTGGTTTTGCCGAGCCAGATCGCGCCCTTTGCAGGTGGCTTGAACTGTGACATGGCTGGCGGTTGCAGGGTGAGGCTCATGGATTGGCCCAAGGATTTGCAGAAGAGCGCGCGCGTCGGCTTGGGACCAACCGGACTCAGCGTCGGACTAAACGACGAGATCCAGCCGGTAGCGGACTGGCCATTGACGGAAAACGTCATACTGAATTTGATGGTGAAGTAGGCGCCAGCAGTGGTGTTCGTCACCTTCCTGGCGACGATGTCCTGATTGAGTCCATATCCCCATCCTTCGCCCAGGATCGAGCCGTCGTGGCAGATATCACTGAAGCCGACGCTCGCGCTTGTAACCGCCAACACATGGGTGTTCGGATCTGTGGCGACAGTGAAGCTGACGCCGTTTCCGTCCGCTGTGGTTCCTGAGTAGGTGCCCGCGACTTGCGCGGCGGCCGGGGAGATGGCGCAGGCAGCGAAGCCAGCGAGCGCGAGGGGGACTAAAATCGGACGGTTCATGGTTTCCCTGACAATGTTATACGATTGAAGCATGCGGCGATAACCGCAGGTTGATTAAAACCGGCGCACAGAAATCCAGTGCGTCGGTCGCGAGCCGACTATGGTCGCGCCGTGCGGCGTCCGGTATCCTCAGTTTTGAGGAGACGCCCTGCTCGTTCCGGATTATTTCAACGGTATCACGCTATGTCTCCACCGCCGCGTCAAGCCCACTGACGCCGGGGGTGGATTCGCGTTATAGTAGTAAAATGCCCGTCGCTTGAACGGGTGGAGGCGTTTGGTTCATGCCGTCGATCACCACCTCAGCCATCGACCTGATCGAAGCTCCGATCAGGCAGACTTCCGCCGCCGGCATCGGTCGAACCTTCTTCGAGTCGCTTCGGCCCTTCGGGGTAAGCGCGATCTATGCGCGCGCCTATCGCCAGCGCAGATCCGACCTGGGCGAGGAGGAGCACATTTTTTCGCGTATTTCGCCCGCCGGGTGGGAGGGGTTCTACGCGGAGAAGCAGTTCCACAACGTCAACTACCTGCCGCGGGAGGTGCGCAGGCGGGCCAGCCCGTTCAAGTGGTCGGACATACGACTTGTCGATCCTCGGGAAAAGGCCCTGGCGCAGGCGCTCATAGACAACGGCTTCGGGGATGGCTTGGCGACGCCGTGCCATGGTCCCTCAGGCTACGTCGGCGTCATCAGCCTGGCCTTCGAGCGCCTGCGGGATGTTGCGCCCGACGACCAGTGCGCGATCCAGATGGCCTCGCTCGTCTTGCACAACCGCATGCGCGATTGTTCGAGCCAGGTTGGGGTCGACGCGCCCAGGTTGACGCCCCGCGAGCGCGACTGCCTGGGTTTTGTCGCCGACGGGAAATCAGACTGGGACATTTCGGTCATGCTCGGTGTGTCGCACACGACGATCATCAGCCATGTGCAGAACGCGAAACGCAAGCTTGGCGCGGCCACCCGCGCCCAGGCGATCGCCCAGTGCTACAACATGGGGCTGCTATAGTCCGGCCGGCCCGAACACCGCGCGGCCGGCGCTCCCTTACGGACGAACCATCACTTTCAGCGCTTCACGCTCGTTCATCGCCCGATAGCCGTCAGGCACGCCGTCGAGCCCTACGGTGCGGTCGAAGACGCGCCCGGGCTGGATCCTGCCTTCGACGATGTCGCACAAGAGCTCGCCGATGTAGGCGCGCACCGGCGCGGGACCGCCGGCGATCGTGAGATTCTGGTAGAAGCCGCGCTCGCCGCCGGCGACGGCGCCGTAGTGGGGGACGCCGACGCGGCCGATCGCGCCGCCCGGTCGGGCTATGCCGACCGCCGTCTGCATGGCGCTCTCCGCGCCGACGCATTCCAGCACGGAGGCGGCGCCCTGGCCGCCGGTCAGGGCCATGACGCGGGCGATGGCTTCCTCGCCACGTTCACTGACCACGTCCGTGGCCCCGAATTCCTTGGCGAGCGCGATCTGCGCCTCGTGGCGGCCGAGCATGATGATCTGCTCGGCGCCGAGCCGCCTGGCGGCTATCACGCCGCACAGGCCGACCGCGCCGTCGCCGATCACCGCCGCCACCCTGCCCGCTCCGGCCCTGGCCTTCAGGGCGGCGTGGTGGCCGGTGCCCATCACGTCCGAGAGCGTGAGGAGCGACGCCATGAGGGCCTCGTCGCCGGGCGCGTCGATGGGATAGAGGGTGCCATCCGCCAGGGGAATGCGCAGGGCCTCAGCCTGCGCCCCGCCGGGGTCGGGCTGGCCGAAGAACCCGCCATGCCTGCAGGAGGTCTGCAGGCCCTCGTCGCAGAACATGCAGGCGCCGTCCGAATAGGCGAAGGGCATGATGACCAGGTCGCCGACCTTGATCCGCTGAACGTCGGACCCGATCGCCTCCACCTGGCCGATCGCTTCGTGGCCCATGGGCTGGACCGGCCCGGTCGCCGGCTTGTCGTTGTAGGGCCACAGATCGCTGCCACAGATGCAGGCGCGCACGACCCGGATCAGGGCGTCGGTGGAGTGAAGAATGCCGGCGTCGGGGACGGTCTCGATCCGAACGTCGCCGGCTTTATGCATGATGGTCGCCCGCATGGGTGCAGCCTTTCTTGTGATTGACCTAGCGGCCCTGGCGGTCGCGAATGGCGGCCGGGTAGCGCTCGCCCACCACCTCGATGTGTGAGAGCGCGGCGTCGATCTCGCGCAGGTCGGCGGCGGACAGCGTCACGCTTGCGCCGCCGAGATTCTCTTCCAGGCGGTGCAGTTTGGTCGTGCCCGGGATCGGCGCGATCCAACGCTTCTGAGCGAGCAGCCAGGCCAGCGCGATCTGCGCGTTCGTCACCCTATGCTTCCCCGCCAGTGCGCCTATCTGATCGACGAGCGCCAGGTTGGCCTTGAGATTCTCGGCCTCGAAGCGCGGCACGACGGTGCGGAAGTCGCCTTCGCCGAACTGCGTGGTCTCGTCGATCTTGCCGGTCAGGAACCCCTTGCCAAGGGGGCTGAAGGGCACGAAGCCGATGCCGAGCTCTTCGAGCAGCGGCAGGATTTCCTGCTCCGGCTCCCGCCAGAACAGAGAATACTCGCTCTGCAGGGCCGCCACGGGCTGCACCGCATGCGCCGCGCGGATGGACTTCACGCCCGCTTCCGACATGCCGAAATGCTTCACCTTGCCGGCCTGGATCAGTTCCCTGACCGCCCCGGCGACGTCTTCCATCGGCACATTCGGATCGACGCGGTGCTGGTAGAGCAGGTCGATGTGGTCGGTCTTCAAATGCTTGAGGGAAGCTTCGGTGACAGCGCGGATGTTCTGCGGCCGGCTGTCCAGGCCCTTCATGGCCAAGCCGTCGGTGAAGCCGAACTTGGTGGCGATCACCACCTGATCACGGAAGGGCGCGACGGCTTCGCCGACCAGCGCCTCGTTGGCGCCCTGGCCGTAGGCCTGCGCCGTGTCGAAGAAGGTGACGCCGCGCTCGAACGCGCCGCGGATCAGGTCAATGCCGGTTTGCTTGTCGGTCGCCGGGCCGTAGCCGAAGCTGAGCCCCATGCAGCCGAGGCCGAGAGCGGAAACCTCGAGACCACTCGTTCCAAGAATTCGCTTTTCCATCATTCGTCTCCTTCCGCGGCCTGCGGCCGCCGGGTCGATTGTCGTCAGTGAAGGCCAAGGCGCGGCGCCACCCGGCCGAACCGAGATGAGCGCATCGTTGATGGAGGCAAGATAGCGATTGGCGATTTGAATGATTAGACGCTAGATTCGGCTTGAAGTCATACTTTAGGTTCATGAATGAAAAGAGATGAAGCCGGCGACCTGCTCGCCTTCATGGCGGTCGCGCAGGAAGGCAGCTTCACGCGCGCGGCGGCGAAGCACGCCACATCGCAATCGGCGCTCAGCCACACGGTGAGCCGGCTCGAAGCCCGGCTCGGGCTGCGCCTGCTGTCCCGCACCACGCGCAGTGTCACGCTCACGGAGGCGGGCGAACGCCTGCTGCGCACGATCGGGCCGGCCTTCGCGGACATCGACAGCGGCGTCACCCGGCTGAGCGAGCTGCGCGACAAGCCGGCCGGCACCATTCGGATGACGACCTCGGAGCATGCCGCCTACACGGTGCTGTGGCCTGTCCTGAAACCCCTGCTGCGCAGCTATCGCGATCTTCATGTCGAACTGACGATCGATTCAGGCCTGACGGACATCGTGACCGAACGCTTCGACGCGGGCGTCCGCCTGGGCGAATCCATCGCCAAGGACATGGTGGCCGTGCGCATCGGACCGGAGCTGCGGATGGCCGTGGTCGGCGCGCCTTCCTATTTCGCCGAACACCCCGGGCCGAACGCGCCCCAGGATCTGGCTGAGCACCGGTGCATCAACCTTCGCCTGCCAACCGCCGGCGGGCTCTATGCCTGGGAACTGGAGAAGGGCGCCCGCGAGCTTCGGGTCCGCGTCGACGGGCAACTCGTCGTCAATAATCCGCAGATGATCGTCCGCGCCGCGATGGACGGCCTGGGACTGGGCTGCGTGCTCGACGACCTGGTGGCCGATCAGATCGCCGACGGGCGCCTCGTGCGCGTACTGGCCGACTGGTGTCCGCCTTTCGCCGGCTATCATCTCTACTACCCGAGCCGGCGCCAGCCCTCGGCGGCGTTCGCGCTGGTGGTGGAAGCGCTGCGGTATCGTGGTGACGGGTGAGCGTCGCTCAA
>Ga0302314_10015514_pt1 | contig 12940 bp, 13 predicted proteins | sample III_Palsa_N2_3_FD_200533 | JGI IMG/M metagenome (GOLD analysis project Ga0302314, IMG submission 200533) | Peat permafrost microbial communities from Stordalen Mire near Abisko, Sweden - III_Palsa_N2_3 | ecosystem: Environmental > Terrestrial > Soil > Palsa > Peat permafrost | place: Sweden...
AGCCGACGCCGCCTACCTCCGCGCCATGATCGCCTTCTGGCAAACCGCCAGCCCCTCCGACGCCCACGCCCGCCTGCAAGCCGAGCGCACCATCCTCGCCCCCGCCCGCCGCCTCTGCGGCCTCGCCGCGAACCAGGCCGAAGAGACCCTCGATCACGCCCTGCTCGAGCCCGATCTCCCCCTCATCGGCTCCCGCGACCGCGCCGCCCAACTCAGCAGCTCCGCGCTCACCTTCACCACCTTCGTGCGCCGCCTCACTCAGACCATCACCACCGTCGCCGCCATCGGCACGCCCACCCCCTCCGCCGTCGAAAAGATCTCCCATCTAGCCGCACGCCTCGACGCCGTCTCCGCAGCCCTCGAAGCCCACACCCTCCCCCCACCACCAGACCCCGCCCCACCCGACGAACAACTCGTCCGCATCGAGCGCCAGGTCTCCGTCCTCGAGCGCACCGCCGTCGAGCTTTCAACCGCCCTCACTCCCACTACACCGGCGTAATAATCCCACCCACGGGCAACGATGTCGGCAGCGAACCCGGCCGCCGCAAATGCATCGCCTCCGCCGTCACATCCGCATATTTCAACCCCGCCCCGGTGTTGAACAACACCACCCGCTCCCCACGCTGGATCTCTCCACTGGCCCGCAGCGTGTCATACGCCGCCGTAGCCGCAGCACCCTCCGGCGAAAGAAAGATCCCCTCTTCCTTCGCCCAATCCAGAATCGAAGCCAAGATCGCCGCATCATCCGACGCCACCACCTTCCCTCCCGACTCCCCAACAATCTCCAAAATAATGTTGTCCCCATACGGCTTCGGCACCCTCAACCCCGCCGCAAACGTAGCCGCCCCCGCAAAGAACTCGCTCGCGTCCTTCCCCTCCGCAAACGCCCGCTCCACCGGAGCGCATCCCGCCGCCTGCAGCGCATACATCCTTGGCCGTTTCCCGGACACCCACCCCAGCTGCTCCATCTCCTCAAACGCCTTCCACATCCCAATCAGTCCCACGCCGCCGCCGGTCGGATAAAACACCGCATCCGGATACTCCCACCCTAGCTGCTCCACCAGCTCATACCCCATCGTCTTCTTGCCCTCCACGCGGAACGGCTCCTTCAGCGTCGACATATCGAACCACGCATCCTCCGCCGCCACGCCCGCTTCCTTCTGCCGCTTCATCTCCTCGCCCACCAGCCGCGCGCAGTCCGAGATCAATCCATCCACCATCCGCACATCCGCGCCATACACCACGCCTTCTAAATAATTCGCGAACGGCACATCCTTCGGCATAAAAATATGCGCCTTCACCTGCGCCGCCGCCGCATACGCCGCCAGCGCCCCGGCAGCATTGCCCGCCGAAGGAGTCGCCAAATGCCGCAGCCCATACTGCTTCGCCATCGACACCGCCATCGACATCCCCCGAGCCTTAAACGTCCCCGTAGGATTCGCCCCCTCTTCCTTCACCAGTAGCCCGTCATACCGGCGGCTCTGCAGCATCGGCGTCCATCCCTCGCCCAGCGACACCGGCGCCACCTCCGGCAGCACCTCCGCATACCGCCACATCCCCAGGCTTCTGCTCGAGCCCGCAGCCAACTCCGCCGCATGCTCTCTCCGCGCCGTCTTCTTCAGCGCCTCCATGTCGTAACGCACATACAGCACCCCTCCATCCAGCGGGCAAAGCGTCTGGGCCGTATCAGCGGAGATCCTATGGTGGCAACGCGAGCATTCAAGAGCAGCAATCTTCGGCATACCACCATGCTACCCAACTTCCCTCGTAACCCGCCTGTTACCTGCATTCGAATACTCTAGAAGGACATGCCGCCTCGCCTCATCGCCATCGACCTCGACGGAACGCTGCTCAACACCTCGGGCCAGGTCAGCCCCCGCAACCTCGCCGCCCTCCGCCTCGCGGAATCCTCCGGCATCGAAGTCGTCATCTCCACCGGCCGCCGCCACAGCTTCGCCATGCGCGTCCTCCGCGACCTGCATCTCGAGCCCGCATCCGCCGTCGTCAGCTCCAACGGCACCGTCATCCGCACCATCGGCTCCGAGTTCATTCGCCGCACTCACATGTCGCTCGACACCGCCCGCTGGCTCTGCTCCCACCTCGACGACTACCGCAACACCCTCGTCCTCACCTTCGACCTCACCGGTACCGACGGCGACGACTCCCGTGGCGCCCTCGTCGTCCAGCACCTCGACGACCTCCACGCCAGCATCGGCCGCTGGATCCGCGCCAACGAGCCCTACATCGCACAGGTCTCCCGCATGGAAGACGCCCTCCGGCCCGGCGCCGATCCCCCCATCCAGATGATGCTCTGCGGCCCCATCGATCGCATGCAGGAAGCCGAAGCCCACCTCTGCAACCATCCCCTCGTGACGCCAGTTGGCGCCGACGAGTCACCTCGAGCCGAGGTCGCCCTCCACCGCACCACCTACCCCGACACCGATCTCACGCTCTTGGATATTCTTCCCGCCGGCTGCTCCAAGGCCTCCGCCCTCGAACACATCGCCCAACTCCGCGGTCTCACCTCAGCCGACATCCTCGCCATCGGCGACAACTGGAACGATGTCGCCATGCTTCGCCTCGCCGGTCAAGCCGCACTCATGTCCAACGCCCCCGACGACCTCAAGGCTCTCGCCCTCAGCAGCGGCTGGACCATCGTCCCGTCCAACAACGAAGACGGTGTCGCCGTAGCCATCGAAGCCGCACTAGCGGGAGTTCCCGCTTAAGCAGTTCCCCTCAACCCATCCATACCGGCGAAGGCTTGCTCTGCGACTCTTCCCGCGCCCGCAAAAGCTTACGGTTCAGGCACGCTGCACATCGCCAGGGATAAAACCCAAGCCGTTTATACAGCAGCCTCTCAAAGGTCGTTTGCTTCGACCGAAACATCCGGCCTTTCTCGCATTGGGGACACCGCATCACGTTTCACTCCCGAAAAATTTGTTGCTAAGTTTGCAAATAGCTCATCGGCACGTCTGAAACTTCTAGGTATCCTGGCTCTTATTGCTACAGTCATTGCTACCCTAAACAACGCGATGATAGTCTCATAAACAGTGCAGATTCACCGTATAGGCCGTATCTGGTTGGGTACCCCCATCCTCCTCGCAGCGCTGCTCACGAACGCCGCGCACGCCTTTCAGCGCGTCACGTTACGCAACGGCTTCTCCTACGACTGCGCCCGTTACGAGCCCATCGACAGCTCCCACATCCGCCTCTTCCTCTCCACCCAGGCCTCCGACTTCATCGATCTCTCCCGCCAATCCATCGTCAGCATCGAGACCCTCCCCGACCCACCCCAGCCTCCCGTGACCCCCGTCGCCGTCGCAGCCGCGCCCGTCCCCAACGTCCCCGAGCTCATCACCGCCGCCGGCACCCAGCACCACATCGACGCCGACCTGCTCGCCAGCGTCATCAAGGCCGAAAGCGGCTTCCACTCCAACGCCGTCTCGCGCACCGGAGCCCGCGGCCTCATGCAGCTCATGCCCGGCACCGCCCAGCAGCTTGGTGTGAACGACGCCTTCCGTCCCGACCAGAACATCGCCGGCGGCACCACCTACCTCGATCAGCTCCTCGATCGCTACGACCCCCTCAACGACACCCACGGCCTCGCCCTCGCCCTCGCCGCCTACAACGCCGGCCCCGCCGCCGTCGACCGCTATCACGGCATCCCGCCCTACAGCGAAACCCGCGCCTACGTCGTCCGCGTCATGAACGAGTTCAAACGCCGCAAGCTCGCCCTCGAACATGAAACGCTCGCGCACGCCCAGCCTTCTTCTTCTACCGCCTCCCTCGCCGCAGCCTCCCTCGGCTCCCACTAATGCCATCCCCCGACATCTCACCTGACGTCTCCAGCGTCCCCGCCCAGCCCTCCGCCAAAAAGAGTCTCTTCACCCCCCGCACCATGATTCCCGTCGTGCTGCTCCTGCTCGTGCTGATCGTCTGGCTCGCCCGCAGCCACGCCTCCTTCGACTGGAGATCCCTCGGCCACCAGCTTCGCTCCGTCTCTCCCGTCCTGATCCTCATCGCCTTCGTCTGCACCTACCTCGGCTACTGGCTGCGAGCCTGGCGCTGGACCGTCCTGCTCGCTCCGCTGCACAAGACCACCACGCTGCAGATGTTCCCCAGCCAGCTCATCGGCTTCACCATCGTCGCGCTCTTCGGCCGCTTCGCCGACCTCGGCCGTCCCTACCTCATCGCCCGCCGCCTCAAGACCCCCGTCGCCACCCAGCTCGCTGTTTATTCCATCGAGCGCGCCTTCGACCTCGCCGCCGCCGCCATCATCTTCTCCATCACCCTCGCCTTCGCTCCCCGCGACATGCCCCACCACGAGGCCTTCGCCCGCGCTGGAGCCGTCTCCCTCGCCGCTACCCTCTTCCTCGCCGTCTTCGCCCTCTCGCTCCGATTGGCCGGCAACCAGGTCGCCCGCATCGTCGCTCGCCTGTTTCATCCTCTCTCCAAAACCTTCGCCGAGTCCGCCTCCGAGCGCATCCTCGAGTTCAGCCAGGGCCTCCGCATCGTCTCCACCCTTCGCGAGTTCTTCTCCGCCCTCGCCATCTCCGTCGGCATGTGGCTGGTCGTAGCCGTCATGTATCTCGAGACCATCCACTCCTTCCGCGCTACTCCATCGCTGGCCAATCTCAGCTTCGCCGCCACCATGCTCCTGCTCGCCACCAGTCTTGGAGGCTCACTCCTCCAACTCCCCATCCTCGGCTGGTTTACCCAGATCGCTCTTCTCGCGGCCGCCCTCCACGGCTTCTTCAACGTGCCCCTCGAGACCGCCACCGCCTGTGGCGCCGTTCTCCTCGTCGTCGCGAACCTCGCCGTGATTCCCGGAGGCTTCCTCGCCGCCAACCTTGAAGGCATCACCCTCCGCGAAGCCGCCACCACCACCACCCCATAACCACGTCCCACTCCCGCCGTGCGCGCAGCACCGCCGTCCGCGTAGGACAGGACTAAAATAAGTCATCTATGAAATGTCCCTACTGCGGCTTCACCGAAGACAAGGTGATTGACAGCCGCGAGAGCAAGGAAGCCGACTCCATCCGCCGTCGCCGCGAGTGCGAGCGCTGCAACAAACGCTTCACTACCTACGAGCGCCTCGACGAAATCCCCTACATGGTCGTCAAGAAAGACGGCCGCCGCGAAAACTTCGATCGCCAGAAGGTCCTCACCGGCCTGCTCCACTCCTGCCAGAAACGCAAAGTCTCCGTCACCCAGATGCAGGAGATCGTCGACGCCGTCGAAGCCTTCGTCATCGACTCGCCCGAGCGCGAGCGCTCGACATCTTCCATCGGCGAGCTCATCATGAGCCGCCTCAAAGACATCGACACCGTTGCCTACATCCGCTTCGCCAGCGTCTACCGCGACTTCAAAGACGTCAACGAGTTCAAGATCGAGCTCGAAGGCCTGCTCAGCGGCAAAGACTCCCGCAACAAACGCCCCAATCCCCGCTAAACCCCCCGGCATCCAAAGGAGCATGGTGATCTTCCGCCCTACCGCATTTCTCCTCGTCACCGCCTTCACCCTCACCGGCTGCAAACACGCTCCCTCCCCTGGTAGCCCCGCGCCGGCCGCCACTCCCGCGCGAGCCGCTGCACCCGCAGCCCTCCACCCCGCACCGCCCGTCAATCCAGCCACCGCCGGCACCATCTCCGGCACCGTCCACTTCGATGGCCACCCCCCCGCCCGCATCCCCATCGACATGTCCGCCGACCCCGCCTGCAACCTCCCCGACGTGCCCTATCTCACCGAGCAGATCATCGTCACCGACCAGCAGCTAGCCAACGTCTACGTCTACATCAAATCCGGAGCACCCAGCTATATCGCCCGTCCCGACGATCCACCCGTCCGTCTCGACCAGAAGGGCTGCCGCTACTCCCCGCACGTCATCGCCGTCGAGCAAGGCGGCTCCGTCACCTTCATCAACTCCGACGCCACCGTGCATAACATCCACACCATGCCCAATCAGCCCGGCAACAAGTCCATCGACATCTCCGAGCCCGCCAACAGCTCTCCCCGCACCGTGGCCTTCGCCACACCCGAAGTCATGCTCCCCGTCCGCTGCAACAACCATCCCTGGATGAGCGCCTTCATCAACGTCGCTCCCAACCCCTGGTTCGCCGTCACCGGCACCGATGGCACCTTCACCATCACCGGCCTCCCTCCCGGCACCTACACCCTGGCCGCCGTCCACGAAAAACTCGGCGAACAGGACATCCAGGTCACCGTCCCCGCAAAATCCGCTGCCCTGGCAAGCTTCACTTTCTCCGCCAAATAGCATCCAACTGGGAGTATCGTGTCTGTACGCAATCGAGCAACCTAACCTAAGCACGCCGCACGCCCAGGAGCCAGCACCCTCATGAACGTCCATCTCGATCTGGCAACGCACAGCATCCCTCTCTGGTTTCTCGTTCTCTCCCTGTTCCTCCCCCGCATCTGCATCGTGGTCGCGTGGTTCCAGCACAGCATGACGCAGTACATCCCGCCCGTCGTCGGCATCATCCCCGTCATCGTGGCCCTGCTCATTCCGCGCCTCCTGATCCTCTTCTGGATCTACAGCGATCAAGGCATCGGCCTCTGGTTCCTCATCCACGTCATTGGTCTCCTGGCAGCCTGGGGAGGAGGAGGTTCCCGCGTCTACTCCCGCCGCCGCGTCACCTACGTCGACTAACTCTCGAATCACCGAAAGCGTCGGAACACCACTCGCTGCACAGAACTTCGTTTTGAAGGGGCGGGACTTCAGTCCCGCCGTAACACCGCCCACCTCCATGTGGCTTTAGCCACTGAGGGAATGATTGCTGCCTGTACGAAGCTCACCCCAAATCCTGCCCCCAGTGCTCAGCGGGCTTCTCTATCCTCTACGCTCTATCCGCTGCACTCTATCGTTGCGATATCCTTACGAGATGGAACGGCGTAACGTAGGCATTCTCGGCGCGACCGGCATGGTCGGTCAGCGCTTCATCCAGCTTCTCGAGAACCATCCCTGGTTCAACATCACCTGGCTCGCCGCCAGCGATCGCAGCGCCGGCAAGACCTACGCCGAAGCCTGCGCCTGGCGCCTTGACACGCCTCTCCCCGAGCGCATCGCCCGGATGGTCCTCCAGCCCAACACGCCGGAGCTCGCCGGTCGCGAAGCCAATGGCGCTTCCACCCTGCCTCGAATTATCTTTTCCTCTATAGACGCATCTATCGCCAAAGAGCTCGAGCCCCTCTTCGCCGCCGCCGGCTGCGCCGTCATCTCCAACTCCTCCGCCTTCCGCATGGCCCCCGACGTCCCCCTCGTTGTCCCCGAGGTCAACGCCGACCATCTCAACCTCATCGAGCATCAACCGACGCGCAAACAATCCGGCGGCTACATCGTCACCAACCCCAACTGCTGCGCCATCGGCCTGGTCCTTCCCCTCGCGCCGCTCGAAGCCCGCTTCGGCATCGAAAAACTCTTCGTCTCCACCCTGCAAGCCGTCTCCGGCGCCGGCTACCCCGGCGTAGCCAGCCTCGACATCCTCGGCAACATCATCCCCTACATCAAGAACGAAGAAGAGAAGCTGCAGGAAGAAGTCGCCAAGCTCCTCGGCACCGCCTCCGCCACCGGCTTCGAGCCCGCGCATCTCACCCTCTCCGCCCACTGCAACCGCGTCGCCGTACTCGACGGCCACACCGAGTGCGTCAGCATCAAGCTCCGCAAGCCCGCCACCCACGAGCAAATTCTCCAAGCCTGGTCTGACTTCCAGCCCCTCCACGGCCAGGGTCTCGACGGCCTCCACCTCCCCTCGGCCCCGCTCTTCCCCGTCGAGTACGCCCCCGAAGACACCCGCCCCCAACCGCGCCTCGATCTCATGCGCGGCAACGGCATGGCCACCACCGTCGGCCGCCTCCGCCCCTGTTCCCTCTTCGACTGGAAGTTCACCTTGCTCTCCCACAACACCATTCGCGGAGCCGCCGGAGCCGCCCTCCTGAACGCCGAAATCCTCGCCGTCATGGGCAAGTTCGACTTCCGCGCCTTCCCCCCCATCTCCTCCAGCAAGCAACAAGCCGACGCACTTGTAGTCGCAGGGGCGCCCGCATGAGCGCCCCGCGCAACCACATCGTCGTCATGAAGTTCGGTGGCACCTCGGTCGAAGACTCTGCCGCCATCCTCCGCACCGTCGCCATCGTTGCCTCGCGCCTGCGCAAAAATCTCAACCCCATCGTCGTCGTCTCCGCGATGTCCAAGGTCACCGACACCCTTCTCGCCGCCGCAGCAGCAGCCGGCCGCAACGATCGCGAAGCAGCCCTCAAGCTCTCCGACACCCTGCGCACCCGCCACCTCAACACCGCCGCCGAACTCATCCCAGCAGGCGACCGCCTCACCAGCCTCCAGCTCAACATCCATCACGACTTCGACACCCTCGACGACCTCCTCCGCGGCATCTCCGCCGTAGGCGAGCTCACCCCGCGCACCTCCGACAACGTCGTCAGCTTCGGCGAACGCCTGTCTTCCGTTCTAGTAACCGCGGCCTTCGCGCAACACTCCATCCCCAGCACCCACGTCGACGCGCGCACCGTCATCCTCACCGACAACCACTACGGCAAGGCCGCGCCCAACGAGCCCGCCATCGAAGCCGCACTCTCCGAGCACGTCCTCCCCCTCGTCGACCTCGGCCGCGTCCCCGTCATGGGAGGCTTCATTGGCTCCTGCAACGGCATCACCACCACCCTCGGCCGTGGAGGCTCCGACTACACCGCCGCCATCGTCGGCGGCGCCCTCCACGCCGGAGCCATCGAGATCTGGACCGACGTCAACGGCATCATGACCACCGACCCGCGCATCGTCCCCGAAGCCCTGCGCGTCAAGACCATCTCCTTCGAAGAAGCCGCCGAGCTGGCCTATTTCGGCGCCAAAGTTCTTCACCCCGCGACCATTCTCCCAGCAGTCCAAAAGAACATCCCCGTCTTCGTCCTCAACTCCCGCAACGCCGAAAACGAAGGCACCAAGATCACCGCCACGCCTCCCCCTGCGCCAGCCCCTTCAAGTCCATCGCGGCCAAAAAGAAACTCACCATCATCGACATCGTCGCCAGCCGCATGCTGCTCGCCCACGGCTTCCTCGCCGCCGTCTTCGCCATCTTCGACAAGCACGGCTGCGCCATCGACATGGTCTCCACCTCCGAAATTTCGGTGTCCGTCACCGTCGACTCCCGCGAAGCCCTCCCCGCCATCTGCGCCGACCTCGGCAAACTCGCCGACGTAAAATACGAAGGCAACAAGGCCCTCATCTGCTTAGTTGGCGAAGACATCCGCGGCCAATCCGGCATCTCCGGCCAGGTCTTCTCCGCTGTCTCCCACGTCAACGTGCGCATGATCTCGCAGGGCGCCAGCGAAATCAACATGAGCTTCATGGTCAACGAAGAAGACGTAGACGAAGCCCTCCGCTCCCTCCACAAAAAATTCTTCGCCTCCCCCGACCCCAACATCTTCGACATCGAAGACCACGTTCCCGCCATGGATAAGGCTTAGGATTCCCTCCAAGTATGCCCCTACCCATGCCGTCATCCTGAGCGAAGCGCAGGACCCCTGTAGTTTGCTCGGAGCGCCGATGCGTCCTTCGCGCTCTGGCAACAGCATCCGCACTCACCTACCTCATCCTCTCCCGCCGCAACCCAGCCCCGCACCGCAGGGACTAAACTAACCCCATGCGCATCCTCATCCTCGGCGCCGGCAAGACCGGCCGCCTCGTAGCAGAAGTAGCCTCCGAGCGCAGCCACACCGTCCGCGTCCTCGCCTCCAGCGAAAACGGCAACGCCTCCGCCCTCACCCCCGCCTTCCTCAAAGACTTCGACGCCGCCATCGACTTCACCACCCCCACCGCCGTCGTCGCCAACCTGCGCGCCTGCCTTCCTCACGGCCTGCGCATGGTCATCGGCACCACCGGCTGGTACGACCACCTTCCCGAGTTCCGCGCCCTCGCCCAGCACCACAAGACCGCACTCCTCTACGGCACCAACTACTCCATCGGCATGCAGATGATGCTCAAGCTCGCCAAAGAAATGACCTCCACCCTCAAGGACGCCGGCTACACCTTCTCCATCTCCGAAACCCACCACGTCAGCAAACTCGACGCACCCAGCGGCACCGCCCTCACCCTCCGCGACGCCGTCCTCTCCACTCTCGGCGCGCATGACGCCGGCCAGGATCCCAGCGTCCCCATCACCGCCAACCGCACCGGCGACGTCGAAGGCATCCACACCCTCATCGCCACCGGCACCTGCGACCGCCTCCTCCTCACCCACGAATCCAAATCCCGCCGCCCCTTCGCCGAAGGAGCCGTCCGCGCCGCCGAGTGGCTCTCCTCCCACACCGGCGTTCACGACTTCCACGAAGTCTTCACCGAGCTCTAACCCCCCGTCATCCAGCTACGCCCTTCATCCAGCTTTGAAGGGACGGGGCTTCAGTCCCGCCGTTAACCATCCCAAAGGAAAGCGGCTTTAGCCACTGAGGGAATGCATCCCCTCTCGCGCCCGCTCTACCGCCTCCCCACCACCACCTGCACCCCACCCACAAACGCCCTCCCCGGCATCTGCACCCCCACAATCTCCTGGTACCCCGTATTGCTCAAATTCGTCATCTGCAGATATGGCTGCACCCTCCCCCTGTCATACACCACCGACGCATCCCACACCGGCGACACCCCTCGATCCACCCGATTCACCACCCGTAATCTCTGTCGCAGCATCCACCCATTCCCCCACCTTCCCACCCACTCCGCCACCGCATTCTGCACCGGATAATTGAACACATACTCCGACTGCAACCCATTCAGCGCCGACTGCGCTCCCTCCAGCGTCGTCAACCCCAGCCGAAACTCCTGCCCCGCCACCGGTCTCCAATCCACGCCCGCATCCACCCCCGTAAACTTCACTCCATTCAAGTTCTCCGCCTGCCACGGCACCGAAGCATCGGCCCGCACATAATCAATCGCGTCCGTTTGATTCGAATGAAACACCGTCGCCGTCAGCGTCAGCCGATTGCTCCAATACCAATCCGCTCCTCCATCAACATTCCACACCGACTCCGGCTTCAAATTCGGATTCCCGATCGTACTCGGATCGCTGTAATACAAGTCCACATACGTCGGCAGCCGAAACCCTCTCTCCACCGACGCCCTCACCTTCACCTTCTTCGCCACCCAATAACTCATCGCAGCCGACGGCGTCGCCACCGAAATCCCTCCACTAAACATCTCCTCCCGCATCCCTCCCGAGATCGTTCCCCACCGCTTCCCCGTGAGCTCAAAGTCCACATACCCCGCACCGCGATTGCGTCCATGATCGCCCAAATTCGTACTATCGATCTCATCGACATTCGCCTCGAGTCCCGAGTAAATCGCCGCGCCTTTCCAAGGCAAATCGTCTCTGCGCCGCACCTCACCCTGCCAGCTGTCATCGTCATACTGGTTCTTGTAGTACGCAGGATCATTCGCCAGCAGCACAAACAAATCGCTGTGTCGCCGATACGCCAGCACCACCTCCGTCTTCTTATCCACCTGCTGATTGATTCCCGCAAACCACTCCTTCGTCCTCTCCCACGAGTTGTAGTCCCCATAAAACTGATTCGCCCCAAAGCTGCGATCGCTCCCACCGATCAACACATCCGAATCACCCAGCACCGACCGCACCCGCGTCTCCGAGCTTCCCTCCTCCGACCGATATCCTCGGTCAACCATGAACCCATCCGAAAAATCCCGCGCCCCGCCGATCACCTCGCTAAACTTTTTCCCTCCCCACGACGCGACCGCCACCTGATCATCCTGCCCAAAACTCCCACCCTCTTCCCGCAACTTCAGCGTCGCCCCCGACGCCGGCTTCACCGTCACAAAGTCCACCACCCCACTCACCGCATCCGACCCATACAGCGTCGACCCCGCTCCATGCAGCACATTCACACTCCCCACCATCTCCATCGGAACCGGCAGGTCCAAATTAAAGTGGGACGTCTCCGCATCATTCACCCTCCACCCATTCAGCAGCACCAGCGTCTGCTCATACGAGCTCCCCCAGATCGACAGATCTGCTTGCACCCCTCCTCCCCCGCGCTGCTCCAGATCCACCGAAGGATCGTCCCGCATCAAGTCATTCAAATCCGTAAACGCCAGCGGATACTGCTGCACCTCCAGGGTCTCGGTCGACCGCGGCGACTCCTCCTCGGTCAGCGGAGCCGGCGTCCCCACCACCACCACCGTCGACCGCACCTCCGGAATCTTCTGCGTCTCCTGCGCCTTCCCCACCACAGCCAACGCCAGCACCACTGCCAACACTCCCACGCTTTTCACCGATATCTTCAATCTCAATGACCTCACCCCTAGAGCCTCACGCACCCACAGAAAACTTTCAACCATAGTTTGGTATCGTCGGAGATAATTGAACGACTCAATCAACGAGAGAAACCCCATGCGCATCGAAACCTTCCTCAAAGAAAGTCCCATGTTCTGCATCGCCCTCACAGCCCGTCGTTTCGACGCCCTCACCACCCGCCTGCTCGAAGCCGACGACCTCAACTTTCTCGAAGCCCTCATCCTCGCCACGCTGTTCTTCGAGTCCCCCACCGCCGTCAAGCCGTCGCACCTCGCAGAAACCTTCGGCACCACCCGCGGCAACGTGAGTCACTGCATCTCCTCGTTAGAAGCCAAAGGCCTCGTCCAGCGCAAGATCGATCCGCAAGACGCAAGAGCCTATCACCTCACCCTGAAACCCCAGGGCCGCAAAACCGCAGTCCGCGTAATTGGCGCCCTCGACAAAGTCCAACGCGCCTTCGAACACAAGGTAGGCAAACCCGCCCTGCAATCCGCCCTCCGCATCATAGGCTCCCTCGCCGAATGAACCCTCGCCGTCCCCCCAGGACCCCCCAGCCCGCCGCAGCGCCGTCCAGCGCGGACCACATTCGGGCGTCCCCACACCCCCCGACCCAT
>Ga0302314_10015515_pt1 | contig 12940 bp, 10 predicted proteins | sample III_Palsa_N2_3_FD_200533 | JGI IMG/M metagenome (GOLD analysis project Ga0302314, IMG submission 200533) | Peat permafrost microbial communities from Stordalen Mire near Abisko, Sweden - III_Palsa_N2_3 | ecosystem: Environmental > Terrestrial > Soil > Palsa > Peat permafrost | place: Sweden...
CACAATAACCTCTCAGGTCTTTTATGCCTAAAGTTCAGATTCAGGCATAACATGACTAGTCCCACTGAGGAACCAGTGATGCAGCGAGTAGGGCCGCTGGCAGGCGGTGCCCGCAGCTCTGCATAGAAGATCTTGGAAGAAAGGCCCGCTATACACGGGCAAATCTTCCACTAAGAAAAACGTTTCCAAGATCTTTTGCGATTAGCTGCGATGTGCGATAGCTCAAGTGATGATCGGGGAAATCGTTAGGCCTGGGGTCCACCTGGTCGTTAGGGTCGGGGCGACGAAGACGACGACCATGAGGAGCGACCGTGAGAGTGGATCCTGATGCCACCACGACGAGCGAGCGGGACGCGCTCGGGCAGTACCTCGACTACCAGCGGGAGACGATCCTGCTGAAAACCGAGGGGCTCAGCCAGCAGCAGCTCGGGCAGCGGATCCCGACCTCCGGGCTCACCCTGGCGGGCCTGCTGTACCACCTGGCCTTCGTCGAGGAGGACTGGTTCGAGGTCGACTTCCTCGGCCTCCCCCGGCGGCAGGAGTGGCAGGTCGACTGGGCGGCCGATCGCGATTACGAGTTCCGGGTCGCGCTCGGCATGAACCCCGACGAACTCCGGCAGCGCTACCGCGACGCGTGCGACCGCAGCCGCCAGATCACCGCCGCCGCGCGCGACCTCGACCAGCTCTCGGCCTCCACCGCAATCGGCGGCAAGCCCTTCACCCTCCGCTGGATGCTGCTGCACCTGATCGAGGAGACCGCGCGCCACGCGGGCCACGCCGACCTGCTACGCGAGGCCATCGACGGCACCGTTGGCGAGTGACAGGCACAGGCATCCCTCGCGCCTCTCGGGAAACCCTTGTCCCGCCGGACATTGAGGGTCCGATAGTGGACGCATTTGTGCGCGCGGCAGCCTACGATCGACCCCATGTGGCCGACGGGAAGCGTCCACCTGTGGCGGGGAATGAGCGGTTCGCCCGTGGCGCCGATCGGGCCGGCGATGACCACCCTGCGGTCAGTGGTCGCCCCGCTCGCGTCAACGGTGCGGACCGCCGGGGTCGTCTATGTCGTCGTTCAGGTCGTCATCTGGCATTCGTTCTACACCGCCGATTGGCTGCTGTTGACGGCCCCCGCCCTGGCGGTGGCCTGGGGGGCGACGGTCACGGTCAGCCTGCGGCGACGCTGGCCCTCCCCCCTGCTGGCGGCGGTGGACTCCGGCGTTTACATCGCGCTCGCGCTCGGCGCCCAGGGCTGCGTGCCGCCCCAGGTCCGCGACGATATGTTCAGCTGGCTGGTGATCTGCATGTCCGGCGAGCTCCTGGTGTCGGCGTGGTACGCACCCGGCGCGCTGTCGGCGCTGATGGCGCCGCTCGCGCCGGCCGCCTACTGGATCGGCGCGGGGCTGCAGCCGGTCACCAACAGCAGGGCCATGACCGGGACGGCGATCGTGCTGCTGGTCGTCGCGATCATGCACACCCTCGCCCGGCGCGAGCTTTTCCGCCGCGCCGCGGCGGCCGACGCAGCCGTGCAGGAAGCCGCTCAGGCCGCGCGGGAGCAGTACGCCATCCTGTCGGCGACCATCGAACGCCGTGAGCACGAGCGCCTGCTGCATGACACCGTGCTCAACACGCTTACCGCGCTGGCCCGGGCCGGCGCCGAAGACGTGGCCGCCACTGACGCGGCCGGGGTGGCGAGCCGGTGCCGACGGGACGTGGCGCTGATCGAGGACGCGCTGGGCGACCCCGACGGCCTCGCCGGACGGACCGGGCGCCCGGCCGGCGATCTGGTCGGCGAGGTGCGATCAGTCGTCGCCGATGCGCGCGGCCGAGGGCTGACCGTCCACCTCGATATCGACGTCGATGACACCGATGTCGATGACACCGATGTCGATGACCCCGACGGCAAGAGCGAGGGCGAGGGCGAGGGCGCGCCGGTCGTCCCGGCCCGGGTCGCCGCGGCGATCTCGAACGCCACCCGCGAGGCGCTGTCCAATGTGGCGACGCACGCGCAGACGGGGGAGGCCTGGGTGCAGGTCCGCCTAACCGCGCAGCCGGCCGGCGCCGAGGTCGCGTGCCGCCTGCAGGTGACCGTGCGCGACCACGGCGCCGGCTTCGACCTTGCCCGGGTCGACCGGGGCAGGCTCGGCCTGCGGCGGTCCATCGCCGAGCGCACCCAAGACTGCGGCGGGCAGGCGACGGTATGGTCCGCGCCCGGGCAGGGCACCGAGGTCAGCCTCAGCTGGCCCGCGCCGGCGCGGCCCGCCTCGGCGCGGCCCGCCTCGGCGCGAGCCGCCTCGGCCCGACCAGGCGAGCCGGATCCGGCGCCCCTGGTGCTCGCTGACGGCGGGCTCGGCCAGGAGCGCGCGTCATGGTGAGCCCGCCCGCCGAGAGCCCGAACCGGGTGAGCCCGCACACGGTGACGCGCGATATCGCCCAGGCCGGGCTGCTGCGCGTGATCGACACGGTCGCGTTCGTCCCGCCGTGCCTAGCCCTCGTGCAGGTGCTGGCCAATGTGCACGAGTACCGCCTGCCCGCCATGGCGGTCGCGGTCTGGCTGGCCGTCCTCGGCTCAGTCGCCTGGCTGGTGCCGCGGATGCGGGGCGGCGGTCTCTCGCACGGCCAGACGGCGGCGGCCATCGCGATCGCGATCGCGGCCGTGGCGGCGGTCGGCCTGGCGCGCCAGGCGCACCTCATGCCGGGCAGCGTCGACCTGGCCGTGCTGGGCACGATCGGGCTGCTCGTCCTGGTGGTGGTGAACCGTTCGGCCCGGGTGTGGGTGCCGGCCGCGCTCGCCGTCTTCGCCGTGCACAGCGTGCTGCTGATCCGCGCGGAGGGGCTGAACCAGCTGACCCTGTCCGAGCTCGAGGCGTCCGGCTACATTGCCGCCGCCATCCTGATCGCGTTCGCGGCCCTGCGGCCGACCCTGGCCGTCCACGCCAGCATGGCCGCGCGCCGCTCGTCGCTGGCGAGCAGGTCGGCGGCCGAGCGCGCGGCCGCGGCCGCGATCGGGCGGGAGCGGCAGAGCAGGCTGGCGGTGCTGGAGAAGGAGGCGCTCCCGCTGCTGCGCGGCATCGCCGACGGGACCCTGGACGCCGCCGCCGCCGACGTCAGGGCCAGCTGCGACCGGCACGCGGCGGCACTCCGGCACTCGCTCAGCGGCCGCCTGCCCGCCGTCAGCGGGCTCGCGACCGCGCTCGAGCCGGCCCTCCGCGCCGCGCGCGAGCGCGGACTGCTGGTGGACGTCCAGCTCATCGGCGAGGCCGGAACTCCGCCCGCGCGGCTTGCGCGCGCGCTGCTGGCGACGGTGGACGCGGTGCTCGCCGCGCTGCCGCCGCATCAGGTCACACTCACGGTTATCGCCCCCGACGATCACATGGAAGGCGAGGACGTGGAGCTCTACCTGACCTTCGACGCGCTGCCGGGAAGCATTCCCGACCTGACGCGGTTCGCCCGGGAGAACGATCTGCCCGCGGCGGCGCGCTGGCGGGCCGCCGTGAGCACGGCGGAGTCCGGCGGCGGCTACCTCGAGGTCAGCTGGCGGAAGGACGGTGCCCTGTGACCCCGGTCATCGACGTCGCGGTGGTGGACGATCATCCGATCATCCTCGAGAGCGCCGCCAGCTGGATCAGGGCCGACCGGAGCGATATCCGGCTCGTCGCCACCGCGGCGACGGTGGGCGACGTGCTCGCCGGGCCGGGGCGCCAGGCCGACGTGGTGCTGCTCGATCTCGACCTCGGCGACGGCACCACGGTCGACGGCAACGTGGCCGCCATCCTCGCGGCCGGTCCGGCCGTCCTGGTCCTGTCGGCGTCCGACCGGCCGGCCGCCGTCCGGACGGCGATGCGCGCCGGGGCGCGCGGGTACGTGCTGAAGAACGAGCAGTCGGAACGGATACGATCGGCGATCCGGGAAGTCGCCGCGGGCCGGGACTGGATCTCCCCTCGCCTGGCCCACATCTTCGCCACCGATGACACGGCCGACCTGCCCGCTCTCAGTCAGCAGGAAAGAAGAACTCTGCAGCTCTACGCCACCGGCATGCCGATGAAATCCGTGGCCAGGAAGATGGCCATCAGCGAAGACACCGCTAAGCAGTATCTGGGGCGGGTTCGCGAAAAATACGCGAATGCCGGACGTGCAGCGCCAACCAAATTGGAGCTGTACTATCGAGCAGTCGAGGACGGGTATCTCCCCCCACCTCCGTAGTCTGTTGCCCCCCCATCAGACTTTGGAGTCCGGACACGCCCGTCCTCGGCCCTCGACATTTAACTTACTGACTGGCGTCGGCCGTGTCATGACCCCCCTTCTGGGGTCATGACACCGACCCTCCCGCCCGGCCGACACGCGCGCCTAACATGCCGTTAATCTCAGACGGGAATGCTGAGCCAGGTGGGGGAAACACAGGCTGAGTGGGACGGGCACGTCATCGTGTGCGGGCTGCCCGGGGTCGGGCTGCGGATCGTCGAGCAGCTGGCGCTGTCCGGGGTGCCCGCCGTCGTCGTCGATGACGATCCCGCCCCGGCGCTCGCCCGGATGATCTCGGCCTGGGGCGTCCCGCTCATCGTGGGGCAGGCCCGGGCCGAGGAGACGCTGATGTCGGCGGGCCTGTTCGGCGCGATCGCGGTGATCTGCGCTCAGGAGAACGACCTGTCCGCGTTGGAGACCGCGCTGCTGGTCCGGCGGCTGCGGGCCGAGGTGCGGGTGGTCGCGCAGCTCGCCAACCCGGCCGTCGGGCGCGCGGTCCGGCAGGCCGGCGTGGCGGTGCTCGATGTCGCGGGGCTGTCCGCCCCGTCGGTGGTGGAGGTCTGCCTGGGCGAGGGCGTCCAGGAAATGTCGCTGTCGGGCATGCGATTCCTCGCCGCCCGCACCGTCGCGCCGAGCGCGGCGACACTGCGCGAGCTGTACGGGGCGCTCGCCCCCGTCGCCGTGGTCCCGCCGACGGGCGACGTGCTGATCTGCCCCGGCCGGGACACCAAGGTGCGCGCGGGTGACGAGGTAACGCTCATCGGCACCCCCGACGAACTCGCGGCCGCCTCCGTCATCGATCACCCGGAACGGATCCGCCGCCTCACCGCCACCTTCAGCCCCGGGGCCGGCCGGCCGAGCGCCCTGGCCGGGCCGCCCGGCATCCTCGGGGTCCTCGGCGGCGACGAGTCCCAGGACGCCCCGGCGGCGCCAAATCCGGCCCTGCGGGCGCTGCGGGCGCTGCGCGACCTGGCCGTCTCGCTCGCGCGCGCCACCGACCGCCGGATCTCGATCGCGCTCGTCGCGCTGCTCGCGGTGCTCATCACCGCCACGCTCGTCCTGAGGTTCACTTACCAGTTCGCGGGACCGGGCCACCGGATCTCGCTGCTCGACGCGGTGTACTTCACGGTCGAGACCGTGACCACCGTGGGCTACGGCGACTACACGTTCCGCGGCGAGCCGTCCTGGCTGATCGCGTTCGCGATCGGTCTGATGATGACCGGCGCGCTGTTCGTCGCCGTCTTCTTCGCCCTCGTCACGAACATGCTGGTCAGCCGGCGGATCGAGGAGTCACTGGGGCTGCAGAAGATCGTCGCGCTCCGCGGCCATGTGCTGGTCATCGGCCTCGGCACGATCGGGCTGCGGGTGGTGCGCCGGCTCCACGACGCCGGCCGCGAGGTCGCGGTGATCGAGAAGGACGAGCACAACCGGCACCTGCGGCAGATCCGCGCGCTCGACGTCCCGGTGATGATCGCCGACGCGACGCTGCCCGAGGTCCTGGCGTCGGCCCGGCTGGCCGCCGCGTCGGCCGTCGCGGTGCTGACCAGCGACGACCTGGCCAATCTGGAGACCGGCCTCGCCGTGCGGGACCAGCTCGGGTCGCGCTGGCACGAGGTCCCGGTCGCGCTGCGGATCTTCGACCCGGAGCTCGCCCATTCGGTCAAGGAGACGTTCGGGTTCAGGAACGTCCGGTCGACCGCCGCCCTGGCCGCGCCATGGTTCGTCGGGGCGGCGCTCGGCCTCGACGTGCTGTCCACCTTCTACGCCGGGGACGAGCCGCTGCTGGTCGCCCGGCTGACCGTCACCCCCGGCGGCGGCCTGCACGGCCTGCAGATGAACGACCTGGCGGGGCGGACCCGGGTGCTGGCCCTGCGCCGCGCCGCCGACCCCTCCGTGCTTTATCACCCACCGCGCCGCACCACCCGGTTCGAGCCCGCCGACGAGGCCTACCTGATCGGCCCCTACGACGAGCTGCTGACCGTGCTGCGCCGCGACCGCCCCTCCCCCGGCCTGGCCGACTCGGCCGAGCTCACTCCGCCGTTGTGAACCCGCCGGTCTGCCAGGTTTCGCCGTCCGGCATGATCGCGTAGGCCTCGTAGCCGTCCAGTGACTCGGTCCACTCGCGGGCGAGCGACGGGCCCATGGCGAAGGCGGCGGTGGCGAAGGCGTCGGCCAGCGCGAGCGACCGGCCGACGACGGTGATGCTGGCCAGGCCGCTCGCGGGGCGGCCGGTGAACGGGTCGACGATGTGCGCGCCGCGCTCGGCGGTGCCCGAGGTCGCGACCGCGCTGTCGGCCGCCTCGACCACGAGCGCGAGACTGCCCCGGCGGGCGGGGTCGGCGATGCCCACCCGCCACGGCTCACCCGAGCCGGGACGACGGCCGGCGCACTGGACGTCGCCGCCGCCGTTGACCAGGTGGCTGACCGACCCGGCGCGGCTGAGGATCTCCGCGCAGCGCTCGACCGCCCAGCCCTTGACGTAGCCCGACGGGTCGAACACGCCGCTGGGCGCGGCGGTGAAGTACCCGCCGGAGAAGACCCGCAGCGCCGCGCACGCGGTGATCACCTCGGCGACCTCGTCCGCGCAGCCGTCGACGGTGATCTCGGCCGCGGCCAGCAGGGCGACGTCGCTGTCGGGCCGGTAGGGCGAGAAGACCCGGTCCACCCAGTGCAGCCAGCGGATCGCGTCGTTCAGCGACCCGTCCGCGCGCGCCTGCGCCGGGACGTCGAACGAGACCACGGTCCCCATCACCGGCTCGGCGTGCCGCACTCGCCCGGTGACCGCCGGGAACGCGGCGGAAACAGGAAAATCCGATAGCACGCCGCTCCCTCGTCAGGCCCCGCTGTCAAGCGCGCTTTGCAAAGACTGAATATACCCGCCGCTGGTGTAGGTAGCGCCCGATACGGAGTCGATTCGAGCACTTTGCGCGGTCAAAGTCTCCCCCACCAGCCGCGGGAACGCGTACTGGCCGATCTGGATGTCCATCGCCGTTTCCGCCGGGTGCTGCAGGATAGTGACGGCGACGATCATGCGCGCCCGCTCCACCAGCCGGACCTGAACCGGCCCGTAGACGGTGGTCACGGTGTGCCCGGTGACGGCGTGCTCCCCCGGAGACAGCGGCGGGAGCTGGCGGGGCGAAGCAACGGCACGTTCAGAGGAAGTGACGTGGGTTCTGAACGACAGCAGCGCGACCAGCCCGGCCACCGTGACGACCACCGCGGCCAGCACCCTGCGCACCCCCGGCCCCCCTCAGAACTCGAACGACTCGACGTGCACGCGGCGGCGCCGCGCGCCCGCCGCCCGCAGCGCGGCGACGGCAGCGGTGGTCATGCCCGGCGGCCCGCAGACGTACGCCTCCATCGCGTCCAGGCCGGGCGCGATCCGGCGCAGCGCGTCGGCCGTCAGCGGATCGCCGCCAAGCTCCGACCGGCGGCCGATGACATAGTGCACCACGTCGCCGCGCTCGGCCGCAAGCGCGTCAAGCTCCGCCCGCAGTGCCACATCCTGCCAGCTGGTGGCGCGGTAGACGAGGATGACGGAGCCGGTCAGGGCGGCCATCATGGCCCGCAGCGGCGTGATCCCCACGCCCCCCGCCACCAGCAGCGACGCGCGGTCAGGGTGCGCCGGGAAGAACGCGCCGAATGGCCCCTCGGCCAGCACCGGCGTCCCGGGCCTGAGCGCGCGGAGCATGTTGCTCGGGTCGCCCACGTCGCGGACCGTGATCCGCATCAGGGTGTCGCTCGGCAGCGCCGAGAGCGAGTACGGATGGGACTGCCACCAGAGCCCCCGGGCCAGGAAGCGCCAGCGGAAGAACTGCCCCGGCGCGGCGCCGAGCTCGTCCAGGTGCCGTCCCCTGACGTAGACCGAGACCGTGCGGTTGGCCTCCTCGCGCAGGCCGGCGACGACGAAGCGGTGGCGGCCGAAGTCGCGGACGGGGACGATCAGCCGGTACCAGACGATCAGCGCGGCGGTGACGACGTACAGCACCTCCCATGCGAAGCGCGCGATCGCGTTGTCGACGAAGGCGGCGCCGTTGGCGAACTGGTGGCTGAACGCCAGCGCGATCGCCAGGTAGGTGTAGAGGTGTAGGTAGTACCAGGTCTCGTAGCGCAGCCGGCCGCGGGCGGCCCGCAGCGAGGTGAGCCCCACGCCCAGCAGCAGGAACCACGCGACGGTCGCCATCAGCACGTCGGGGTAGGTGGTGAGCAGCGTCGCCGTCTCGCTCACCAGCCCCGTGTGCGCGGCGAGGGCGTAGCCCCAGATGATGCAGAGCACGTGGCCGGTGATGCCCCAGATCAGCCAGCGGCCCAGCGTCGAGTGCCAGCGGGCGAGCCGGTCGGCGCCGACCCCGCGTTCGACCGGCGGGAGCCGGGCCATCAGCAGCACCGCGATCACCACCGCGTACCCCGACAGCAGGCCGAGCCCCTCGCCGAGGGTCGTCAGCGCGCCGCCGGGGCCGACGATGGCGCGGGTGGAGTGCCACCACAGGGCCAGGACCGCCGCCGCGCCGACCGCGCTCAGCGTCAGCGTGACCCGCGGGCCCACGACGACAGGGGCGGCCCTGGCCGCGGTGGCGCTATCCAATCAGGCTACTCAAGGAAGATGCTGTCTCCGGTGACCTTGATCTGCTTGGCCGGCAGCGGGCGGGGTGCGGGGCCGGCCAGCACCGCGCCGTCGGTGATGGAGTACTCGCTGCCGTGGCACGGGCAGTCGATTCTACCGCTCGAGATCTGGTTGACGATGCACCCCATGTGGGTGCAGACGGCGCTGAAGGCCTTGTACTCCCCCGCGGTCGGCTGGGTGACCACCACCACCGCCTTGTCGAAGATCTTGCCCCCGCCGACCGGGATCTCGCTGGTGCTGGCGAGCGCGTCGGCCGCCCCGGCGCCCGACGCGGACTGCCCCGACGAGGCGGCCGCGGTGGTCGGGACGGTCGCGGTCGTCGCGCCTGCCCCTGGAGTGCTATTCGTGCCGGTAGTCGGTGAACTGCTCGAGCCGCTTGCCCCGCAGGCGGTGATCGCGCCCGCGAGCCCCACCAGGCCAACGCCGGCCAGCATGCCCCGCCGCGTGGCCAGCGAGTCCTTGCGCGGTTCCTGTGTCACGACTGCTCCTTTTCCGTAGCCGTACAACCGTCCAGCCTTTTCCTGTGGCCGCATTGCCCTCACCCTGTATAGGGGAACGGAGCGCGCCGCACTCCGGTTCACATCGTGCCGTAATACCACGTAAGCACTGGGCAGAGATGCTCTGGGATCCCTCTGAACCCATCGTCACCAGATTGGCGAACGCGGAGCTAACGGACGGTGACCGATGGTGCCGAGGGCCGCCGTCCGCCCGGAAAAAGAAATCCAGACATTCGGAACGGTCCGATGCGCTGCGGAACAACGATGAGCTGGATCAATGAGCCGTTGTATAACCAAACCGCTACATAGACCTTACCTACTGGCTAGATTGATCTGTCCTTACCGAGAGTGTTCAAATACCTACTTAGCGTCTTAATCTTTGCAGTGTAGGCATCACGGATGGGATACAGGCAGATGCTTAGAGTAAGCAAGGTCGAGGACTGGCTCAACCGGCAGCCCGCTCGCCGGGACGTGCAGACGACCGGCGACTGCGTCATCATCCGGTCGGCCGGCGCCCACCGGACCGGGGTGAGCGGTCTGTCGGCCGGCGCCCGGGCGCTGGGCCTGAACCTGGTCATGATCCCGCCCGGCAGCCGCGGCATGCCGCACTATCACGACGGTCACGAGATCGCGCTGTACCTGGTCAGCGGCGAGGCCGAGGTCTGGTACGGCGGGGACCTGGCCAAGCGGTCGACGGTGCGGGCGGGCGACTTCATCTACATACCGCCGGGCACGCCGCACCTGGCGGTCAACCGCGGCGACGTCACGTCGATCGCGGTGGTGGCGCGGACCGACCCCGACAACGACGGCCGCACCGTCGCCATCGAGCTGCCCCGGCACCTGGCCAGCCTGCTGAGCCTGCCGATCGCCATCCAGGAATGAGCTCACGACTCCCCCGCGCGCGCCTCCCGCGGGGACGCGGCGAACCCGGCACGCCAGCGGCGGCTCCTCCTCCGCCGCGGCGAACCAAGGGGCTTCTCTCCCCCCTCCCGCCGGATTAGCCGCGAAACGGGCCGCGGCCCCCGCTGGTGTAGCGGACGGGGGCCGCGGCCCGATGCGCGTGACGGGGCTAGGCGAACGCCTCCGGGGATTAGGCGAACGCCTCTGGCGGGGGGCAGGCGCAGACCAGGTTGCGGTCGCCGTAGGCCTGGTCGATCCGGCGGACCGGCGGCCAGTACTTCGAGCGGGCCTGGGCGCCCGGGCCCGCGCTCGGGTAGCCGCCCTCGCTCCGCGTGTACGGGTGCGACCACTCGTCCGCCATCAGCATCGCGGCGGTGTGCGGCGCGTTCTTGAGCGGGTTGTCGGCGGCGTCCCAGGTGCCGCTGGCCACCTTGTCCATCTCGGCCCTGATGGCGATCATCGCGTCGCAGAACTCGTCGATCGCGGCCAGCGACTCGCTCTCGGTCGGCTCGATCATGAACGTGCCCGCGACCGGGAAGGACATCGTCGGCGCGTGGAATCCGTAGTCGATCAGCCGCTTGGCCGCGTCGTCCACGGTGATCCCGGCGGGCAGGTGCCGCAGGTCGACGATGCACTCGTGCGCGACCAGGCCGTTGTCGCCGGCGTAGACGACGGGGAAGTACGGCTCGAGCCGGCGGGCGATGTAGTTGGCGGAGAGCACCGCCGTCTGGGTGGCCGTCCGCAGCCCCTCGGCCCCCATCATCGCGATGTAGGCCCAGGAGATCGGCAGCACGCCCGCCGACCCGTACCTGGCCGACGTCACCGCGTTGTTGCCCGAGCCGGGCAGGAAGGCCGCCAGGTGCGCCTTCGCCACCACCGGGCCGACGCCGGGGCCGCCGCCGCCGTGCGGGATGCAGAACGTCTTGTGCAGGTTCAGGTGCGAGACGTCGCCGCCGAGCAGGGCGGGCGAGGTCAGGCCGGCCAGCGCGTTGAGGTTGGCGCCGTCGATGTAGACCTGGCCGCCGGCCGCGTGGACGAGGTCGGCCACCTCGGTGATCGTCGCCTCGTAGACGCCGTTGGTGGACGGGTAGGTGACCATGATCGCCGCCACCCGGCCGTCGTTCGCGGCCAGCTTCGCCCGCAGGTCGTCGAGCGCGATCGCCCCGTCCTTGCCGCACTTGACCACGACCACGCGCAGCCCGGCCAGCACCGCGCTGGCCGCGTTGGTGCCGTGCGCGGATTCGGGGATCAGGCAGACGTCGCGCAGGACGCCGCTGTCCTCCCGGGACGCGTGGTAGGCGCGGATGGCGAGCAGGCCCGCCAGCTCGCCCGCCGAGCCCGCGTTCGGCGCCACCGAGCAGGCGTCGTAGCCGGTGATGGCGCACAGCCAGCGCTCCAGGTCGGCGATGAGCTCGGCGTAGCCCGCCGCGTCCCCCTCCGGGGCGAAGGGGTGCAGGCCGGCGAACTCCGGCCAGGTGATCGCCTCCATCTCGGCCGCCGCGTTCAGCTTCATCGTGCAGGAGCCGAGCGGGATCATCGACCGGTCCAGCGCCACGTCCAGGTCCGACAGCCGGCGCAGGTACCGGAGCATGGCGGTCTCGCTGCGGTGCGCGCTGAACACCGGGTGGGTGAGGAACTTCGAGGTCCGACCGAACGGCTCTCCGATGGCGTCGTCGCCGGCCTCGGTCAGCCGCACGTCGGCGGCGTCGAGGCCGCTGCCGACGCGGGACGCGCCGACCAGCGCGGCCACCACGTCGCGGAGGTGGTCGAGGGTGGTCGTCTCGTCGCAGGCGACCTGGACGACACCGCCGCCCGACTCGCACAGGTTGTAGCCGGCGTCCTTGGCCCGCAGCAGCGCGGCCCGGGCCTCGGTCGGCCCCGGGAGCTGGATGCTGATGGTGTCGAAGGCGAAGCCCGCGTTCGTTACCAGGCCATAGCTTTTCAAGGTGGCGGCGAGCGTCATCGCGCTGCGGTGCGCGTGCCGCGCGATGGCGGTCAGGCCGTCGGGGCCGTGGTAGACGGCGTACATAGACGCGGCCACCGCCAGCAGCACCTGCGCGGTGCAGATGTTGCTGGTGGCCTTCTCGCGCCGGATGTGCTGCTCGCGCGCCTGCAGCGCCAGCCGCAGCGCGGGACGGCCGTCGGCGTCGACCGAGACGCCGACCAGGCGGCCGGGCAGCTGCCGCTTGAGATCGGTGCGGACGGCCATGTAGGCCGCGTGCGGGCCGCCGTAGGCCATCGGGACGCCGAACCGCTGGGTGGACCCGACCGCGATGTCGGCGCCGAGCTCGCCCGGCGGCTTGAGCAGCGTGAGAGCCAGGATGTCGGCCGCGACCGCCACCGTGGCCTTGGCCGCGTGGGCGGCCTCGATGACGGGGGCCAGGTCGCGGACCTCGCCCGACGCGCCCGGGTACTGCAGCAGGACGCCGAAGACGCCGTCGAAGTCGGTCGAGGCGCTGACGGGGGCGACCCGGAGCTCGATGCCGAGCGGCTCGGCCCGGGTGCGCAGCACGTCGAGGGTCTGCGGGAGGCAGTCGGAGTCGGCCAGGAAGATATCGCCCTTGGTGACCCGGCGGCACAGGGTCATCGCCTCGGCCGCGGCCGAGGCCTCGTCGAGCAGCGACGCGTTGGCGACCGGCAGCGCGGTCAGGTCGCACACCATGGTCTGGAAGTTGAGCAG
>Ga0302314_10015519_pt1 | contig 12938 bp, 9 predicted proteins | sample III_Palsa_N2_3_FD_200533 | JGI IMG/M metagenome (GOLD analysis project Ga0302314, IMG submission 200533) | Peat permafrost microbial communities from Stordalen Mire near Abisko, Sweden - III_Palsa_N2_3 | ecosystem: Environmental > Terrestrial > Soil > Palsa > Peat permafrost | place: Sweden...
AGCGGCGGCGGCATCCTGGCCAACACGGTCACCTCGGCCACCTCGGGCAGCAACTGCGCGTCCGGCAGCACCGATGCCCGGTGCTCCGTGACGGTCGCGGTGGCCCAGCTGCTGATCGTCAACCTGGCCAACATGGCCACGACCACGCCGGGCGGGGTGGTCCGCTTCACCACTACGTTCACCAACACCGGCCAGGTCCCCTACGCCGGGATCACGATCGTGCCCAGCGCCAGCGCCTCGTTGTTCGCCTACGCGACTCCCGACGGCGACGAGACCGCGACCTCCGGGACGCTGACCGTGACCAGCACCGGCCTTTTGTGGACCGGGAACATCCCGGTCGGCGGGACGGTCACCATCACCGGCAGCTTCACGGTGGATAACTCCGTCCCGCTGAACACCGTGTTCACCTCTACCATCACCACCACCGCGCCCGGCAGCAACTGCCCGTCCGGCAGCGCCGACCCGCGCTGCTCGGTGAGCGTCACTCTGCTGACTCCCGGCCTGACCATCACCAAGACCGCGAACGTCAGCACCACCACCCCCGGCGCCACGGTGGGCTACACGATCACCGTCACCGACTCCGGGCAGACCCCCTACACCGGCGCGACCGTCACGGACGACCTGACCGGGCTCCTTACCGACGCCAGCTATAACGGCGACGGCACGGCCACCACGGGAACCGTGTCCTATGCCTTGCCGGCCCTGACCTGGACCGGGAACCTGGCCGTCGGCGCCACCGCCACCATCACCTACTCCGTGACCGTGCACAACCCCGACACGGGGGACAAGCTTCTCGTCAACACGGTCACCTCGGACGCAGTGGACAGCAACTGCCCGGCCGGCGGAACCGTCACCGCGTGCACCGCCTCAGTCCAGGACCTCATTCCCGCGCTGACCATCACCAAGACCGCGGGCACCGGCACCGCCTCACCCGGCGGCACCGTGCACTACACGATCACCGTCGCCGACACCGGGCAAACCCCGTACACCGGCGCCACCGTCACCGACAACCTGACCGGGGTCCTTGATGACGCCAGCTACAACGCCGATGCCATCGCGACGGCGGGAAACGTGTCGTACTCCAGCCCGGACCTGACCTGGACCGGCGACCTCGCCATCGGCGCCACCGTGACCATCACCTACTCAGCGACGGTCGATGACCCCGAAACCGGCGACAAGATCATGGCCAACACCGTCACCTCGGCGGCGCCTGGAAGCAATTGCCCCAGCGGAACCATCAATCCGTCCTGCAGCGCCACCGTCGCGGTCATTACCGGCATACTGTCGATCAGCGTTCCGACGGGCACCGACCTTGGCCCAATAATCACCGGCGGGACGGCCGCCGCCGGCCTGGGGACCGTCATGGTGACGGACAACCGTGCTCTTCCCGGTGCCAGCTGGACGGCGACGGTCTCCTCGACCGACTTCATCGACACGGTGACCCCAGCAGACCTCATCCAGATCGGTCACGCTTCCTACGTCATCAACGCACTCGGCACGACGACCGGATCGGCCACCTTCACACCGACGCCCATCACCGTCCTGTCCGGCACGCCTCAGGCCGTGGTCACCGCCACCAGCGCCAACGGCGACAATTCCGCCGCCTGGAACCCGCAGATCCAGGTGTCGGTCCCCAGTGCGGCCATCATAGGGATCTACACGGCCATCATCACGCAATCCGTCTCGTAATGGGCGGTTGTCACCGGCAGGCCCGATCCCGTTCCGCCCCCACCGTCACTGCGAGGATCGCGCATGCTTAGTGGTGGTCAGCCGCCGCCGCGTCATCAGAGCGACCCCCGCGAGCACGAGCAAGAGCACGACCGCCGCCGCGGTCACCAGGACGTACCGGATCACGTGATTGGCGGAGGGGGCAGCCGCGAGCCGCGCGTGGGCGGCCGCGGCGGCGCCGGCCGGCAGCTCGTTCGAAGCGGCCGCGCACACGATTGGCTTGACGCCTTTTGCTGTTATCGCGCAAGCGATCGCGTCCAGCCGCAAGAGTTGCCGAGGCGTGTCGCCGACCCGGCCCACGACGCGGAAAGCGCCGGAATGGCCGGCCGGTAGGCTCACGTGCCACTTTACTTGCCCGGCGGCCTTCGCGCCGCCTCCGCTGGCGGACAGGAGCGTGAAGGCGGGCGGCAGCATCAGGGCGACTTCCAGCGGCGGGGCGGCGGCCGATCCGACATTGCGGATGTTCACCGTATAGCTGAGCAAATCGCCCGGCTTCGCCGTATTCGTGCCGTCGCTGACACCGATGCTAAGCATCGGCGTATTCTGGCCCGCGGCGGCCGGAGTCGTGTCTCTGGCGGCCGGAGTCGTGGCCCGGGCGGACGCCGATGGGGCCACAGTCGGCTTGGCGGACGCCGCGACGGGCGGGGACAAAACTGCCGCCGCAGCCTGCGGCGAGAACGGTGACGCCGCGACGAGCAGAGTTGTCACCAGCCCTGCCCCTGCGAGCACCTGATTCCACTGCAGTCGTGCGGAAATGTACGTCGGTCTCATGGTCTCGGCCCCCGGTTGTCATGTTCCTTGCCCGCAGAGATCGCTGGCGGCACCGTCGCAGGACCCGCTGGCAAAAAGCCCGGGAGCGCTCACCAGCTTTTAGCGGAGAGTAGCTGACTAATGACAAATCGTGTTCAGCAGGACTGTAGCATCCAAGGTTGATCGCGTCCACGAGCCGCCCATGGGCCGACCGCGAGGTCCCGGCACGCGGCCAGGTAACGGAATCCGGCGGGAGGCCCCGGCCTAGCGGCCAGGTTATGGAGTCCGACTGTGCTTTCCCGGCTGGGCCGGCATCAGGTCAAGGTAGCCGCCCGGGGTGGACGAGGATCGGCGGTTCCGGCGGATAAGCCACACGGCCAGCCCGGCGAGCAGGAGGAGGAGGACGACGAGCAGGATGACCGCCGGGATCAGGTAACGGTGATTGGGCCGGGCAGGGTAGAAGTCGATGGTAGCCTCGGCGCTCCGCTGAGTGATCCCGCTGGTCAGGTCGATCTGTGCCCGCCACGAACCATTTGGCATCTGCCTGGCGAGGACCACCTTGATCGGCTCAGACTGACCAGGGGCGAGGGTCACGGCGCTCTCCTCGTACGGTCCGGCGCTGAGGCCGCCAGGACCGTCGGTGAGTTTCAGGGTGCCCGTGGCGTCGATGGCCTGCCCGCCGGTGTTGTGGACCTGCGCCACGACCATAAACTGGCCGAGCGCGGACCGGGTCCCTCTAATCGAGGTGATGTCGAAGTTCACCGGCGGCGGACCGCCGGGGCCGACGGACAGGTAAATCCGGATGCCGACGCGGTTGGCCTCAATGACGTTGACGCCGCTGCTGGTTTTCCCTAGGCCAGTTTCCTGCGCCCAGATCACGCCGTAAAGGTTCCCTGGAGAGGCGGTCCGCGGCACCTGGATGGTGACGGTGACCATGGCCCTGGCGTGCGGGGCCAGGGACACGCTGTGCCGGCTCATGGTGATCCATGTGGTCAGGTAACTGGGGGTCTGGCCGGCGTCGCCGGTGAAATACCCGCCACGGATGATCGCGGCGTCCGGGTACACCGTTACGCGAGCGGCCGAGGGAGTGAGGTTGGCGATTTGGACCCGCCGCTGAATCGTCGTGCCCGGGTGGAGATGGTCGATAATGTACCGATAGGCCCGCGGGTTGTCGGCTTCAGCGACCGGGATGTCGGCAAGCCTGATACCGAATATCCCCGGCAGCGGCTTGCTCACCGCCTGGGCGGATCCGGCGAGCGCTGTGGTGAGCGCGGCAGCGGCCACCGTGAGCACCGCGAGGACACGCGGTAGCGCGCCGCCCGCCTGGGTCGGGAATAGCGACCGATACACGATAATCCTCCTGGCGAGGACGATGACTCGCTGACCAGTTGTCGCGTTCCTGGGCTGACCGCGTACGCTTCCCAGGCCGGACCGCGCAGCGGTGGCCGCGGTCTTCACCGCGGCCACCACCATGAGTGCGCCGGGAAGCCTGCGCACAATCCTCCCAGGAGGTCAGGAAACGGAATGGGTGACAATGCCGTCGTAGATGCCAACGACCGCGCCGGCCGGGATGGCTACGTCGATCTCCGGGGTCCATGTCGCGGCGTTGTCACCGTCGAAGCCGGTTTCCGTGACAACGTCCTGCGCTGCTCCGGTCAACGGGATGCCCGTCAGGCCGTTGACGGACGTGGCCGTGGTGGGCAGGGTCGGTCCCGCCGCGATGGGGCCCGTGAGATAGGTGGCAGCGGTGACGGGGATGACGTCTGCTGCAACCCCTGTCGTCGATGAGTTTGTGAAGGCGGTTGAGGAGACCGTCGCGGTCCAGGAGGCAGGGTCAAGGCCGCGGTTGTCGGTCACCGTGACAAGGCCGAAGTTGCCGGGGCTGCCGATGGTCGCGCCGGCGTTGCCCGCCGCGCCCGAACCGAGGTCGATGGTGGCGGTCGGCGCGGTTATGCCGAGCACTCCGGTTGTCGTGACCGAGAACGTCACCGGGGTGTCTGCGCAGCCCCCCCCGGTAGGAGGAGTACACGCAACAGCCGGCGCTGCCGCCTCGGCCCGGCCGGATGTTGCGGCCGCGGCGGGCAAGGCCGTCGCGAAGATGAGTGCGCCGCAGGCGGCTACGCCGCCGGCGGTGATGAGGAATAGTGGCCTATGCATAGGTATTTCCCCCGTGGAACCTGACGAAGGTCTAATTCCCTCGCTGAATGGAACATCCCGCTGGTATCGGACGTTCTTGCTATGGAAATCTTCGGCCCCCTTCCACGCGCGCTTCCACGGCGCGGTGGTCTGCTCCTTTACCTCAGCCAGGCGAATGCGATTCGCCTGGCTGGTCTAAGCGGGCAGGCAGTGCGAAGCTCAGCAGGTTTCCTGCTGACGTTTTGGACTCTAGCACTTGCTATCGTCTATTGTCGAGGTTTTCTTTGGCGATCTGCATAAGTCTATGATTTGCGTTCATTTCGAAGAGTATTCTCCAGATAAGTCTGTTATCAGATAAGAATTAGGAACAAAAGAGTCCTGTGGTCAGGTAGGGGTCAGGTGGCTGGTAACGGCCGGGCGGAACGCCGTCACGACGCGTGAACCCGGCGAAATGACTGACCACGTTCGCCGCTGGGCAGGATTGGTGCGTGTCGGCCGGGTAGCGTAATGGGTCCGAGGAGAGGAGCAAAAATGCCTGACGAGACTCGCCATGAGTCCGCTGACCTTGAGGACTACTCGGTGCAAGATCCGTCCGACTCGCTGATCGGAGATTCGGAAGACGATCCCCTGGACCGGGGGGTGGCCCCGCCGGAACGCTGGTCGGCGGCCATGAAGTTCGGCTCGACGGCTGATGAGCAGGAGGCGGGTGAATCCCTGGATCAGCTGCTCGCCGAGGAGGAGCCTGAGGCCGGCCTCGACCTCGACGACGACGACGACCTGCCCGAAGACGACGAAGATACCGATGAGGCCGATGAGTACCTCGACGGGCTCTTGCTCGACGACGGCCCTGATCCTCGGGCAGGTCGGCTGGTCGCCGAGGATGAGGGAGCTCATCCGGACGAAGAGGCCGATCTTGTCGCGCGCGACGTCGGTATCGACGGCGGAGCGGCCAGCGCAGAAGAGGCCGCGCTCCACGTGGTCGAAGACGACGACACCGACATCCGGTCCGACTGAGGGCAGCCGAGGACGATGCGCCTGCTGCCCGTTGCTGAGCTGCACCTTCACATCGAGGGCACGCTTGAGCCCGAGCTGCTCGTCGGTCTCGCGGCGCGCAACGGCACCTGGATGCCCACGCTGGACGTCGATGAGTTGCGCGCGCAGTACCAATTCGACAGCCTGCAGTCCTTCCTCGATCTCCACTACGCGAACCTGCGCGTGCTGAAGGTCGAGCAGGACTTCTACGACCTGGCCAGCGCGTACCTGACCCGCGCCGCGGCGGCGGGAGTGCGCCGGGCCGAGATCTTCTTCGACCCGCAGACGCACCTGGCCAACGGGGTGCCGCTGGAAGAGGTGTTCGGCGGGTTGACCGCCGCGCTGGCCGACGGCGCCAGGGAGCACGGGATCTCCGCCGACCTGATCCTGTGCTTCCTGCGCGACCTGGGCGCGGACGCCGCCGACGCGGTGCTGCGCGCGTCGCTGCCGTTCCGGGCCAGCTTCATCGGCGTCGGGCTGGACTCCACCGAGGTCGGTCACCGGTCGGCGCTGTTCGGTGAGGTGTACCAGCTGGCGGCGGCCGAAGGGCTCCGGCTGGTGGCGCACGCCGGGGAGGAGGGCGGTCCGGACTACGTCCAGGAGGCCCTCGACGTGCTCAAGGTCGAGCGCGTTGATCACGGGGTGCGATCCATGGAGGACCCTGAACTGGTCGCCAGGCTGCGCGACCAGCAGATCCCGCTTACCGTGTGCCCGCTGTCCAACGTCGCGCTCCGCGTCGTTCCCGCCCTCGGCGAGCACGTACTCCCCGCCATGCTGGACGCCGGCCTGCTCGCGACCGTGAACAGCGATGACCCGGCGTATTTCGGCGGGTACGTGGATGCCAACCTGGCCGCGGTCCAGCGGGAGTTCGGGTTCGACGACAAGCAGCTCGCCAGGCTGGCGCGGAACTCATTCGACGCGTGCTTCGCGCCCGAGGCGGACAAGGCGCGGTGGAAGGCCGAGGTCGACAGCTGGCTGGCCGCCGCGCCGTCAGTACGGCCGAGCTAAGCCAGGCGAAGGGAGCTAGGCGCAGGAACCTAGGCGCGGGGAGCAGCGCGTTTCGCCGCGTAATGTCGGTGCCCTCCGCTAGGGTCCGGCCCATGCGATTGCTGCACACCTCTGACTGGCACCTCGGGCGGTCGCTGCATCGCGCCGATCTCCGGGCCGCGCAGTCCGTCTTCCTCGACCACCTGGTCGATACCGTGCGCACGGAGAAGGTGGACGCGGTCCTGGTCGCCGGGGACGTCTACGACCGGGCAGTGCCGCCGGTGGACGCCGTCGAGCTGTGCGCGGATGCCCTGCACCGGCTGCACGACGTCGGCGCGAGCGTCGTGCTGATCAGCGGCAACCACGATTCCGCGCGGCGGCTCGGGTTCGGCAGTGACCTCCTGGAGGTGGCGGGCGTGCACCTGCGCACCCGGCCGAGCGCGCTCGCCCGACCGGTCCTGCTCGAGGACGCCCACGGGCCGGTGGCCGTGTACGGGGTGCCCTACCTCGAGCCGGATGCCGTCCGCGACGACCTACCCCCAAACCCCCCAGCCGAGGGAACACCGGACCCCGGCGGGGTACCGCGCGGGCATGCCGGCGTGCTCGGGCACGCCGCCCGGTGCATCCGCGCCGATGCCGACTCCCGCCGCGTCCAGCGCCGCGTCGTGCTGGCGCACGGCTGGGTCGCCGGGGGAGCGGCCAGCGAGTCCGAGCGCGACATCACGGTCGGCGGAGTCGGCCAGGTGCCGGCCGCCCTGTTCGACGACTTCAGCTACGTGGCCCTCGGTCACCTGCACGGCCAGCAGACGATCGCCGGGCACCTGCGCTACAGCGGCTCGCCGCTGCCGTACTCGTTCTCCGAGGCGACGCACCGCAAGGGCAGCTGGCTGGTCGAGCTGGACGGTACGGGAGCGATCCGGGCCGAGCGGGTGCCCGCGCCGGTCCACCGGCGGCTGAGCGTGCTGCGCGGACCGCTGAAGGACCTGCTCAGCTCGGCCGCCTTCGCCCCGTACGAGGACGATTTCGTGTCGGTCACGCTCACCGACCCGAGCCGTCCCGAGGCCGCGATGGACGCGTTGCGGGCCCGGTTCCCTCACGTCCTGGTGCTCGCGTTCGAACCGGAAGGCGTGCGGCCCGACGAGCGCGGCTACCGGGCCAGGATTGCCGGGCGTGATGACCTGTCGGTCGCCGCCGAGTTCGTCAAGCACGTCAGGAACGAGCCGGCCTCCGATTCCGAGCGGCAGCTTCTAGTCGGCGCGTTCGAGGCCGTCCGCGCCGGAGAAGCCGCCTGATGCGTCCGCATCGGCTCCGGGTGACCGCGTTCGGCGCGTTCGGCGGCACGGTAGAGGTCTGCTTCGACGACCTGGCCTCCTCCGGCTTGTTCCTGCTGCACGGCGAGACCGGCGCGGGCAAGACCACGCTGCTCGACGCGATCGGGTTCGCCCTGTACGGCCGGGTGCCGGGTGAGCGCGGCAAGACCAGGCGGCTGCGCTCGGATCACGCGGCGCCGGGCACGCGCACCGAAGTGCGGCTCGAGGCGACCATCGGCGGCCGCCGGATGCGGATCACCCGCAAGCCCGAGCAGGAGCGCCCGAAGCTCCGGGGCCGCGGCACCACGACCGAGCAGGCGAAGATCCTCCTCGAGGAATTCACCGGCGCCTCCTGGGCGGCCGTCTCCACCAGGGCCGGCGAGGCCGATCAGGAGATCAACGACCTGATGGGGATGTCCGCCGACCAGTTCTTCCAGGTCGTGCTGCTGCCGCAGGGCCAGTTCGCGCAGTTCCTGCACGCCGACGCCGGCGACCGGGCCAAGCTGCTGCAGCGGCTGTTCGGCACCGACAGGTTCCGCGCGGCGGAGGAGTGGCTCGCGGACCGGCGCCGGAGCGCGGCGCGCGAGGTGGAGGAGGCCGAGCTCGGGATCAGGGACCTGATCGCCCGGATCACCCAGGCCGCCGGACGGCAGGCAGCGCAGGACGAGGCCCCCGAGTCTGACCCGCCGCCGATCGCCGAGGCGGCCACCTGGGCCGCGCGGCTCGCCGAAGCCGCCGCCGCCGGAGCCGTCGCCAGCGCCGCCGGAGTCGCCGGCCTGCGGGCCGGCCTGGACGCGGCGCTGGAGTGGCAGCGCGACTCGGAGCGGCTGGCCGACCGGCAGCGGAGGCGCCTTGACGCTCTGCGCACCCGCGGTGAGCTGACCGCGGCCGAGCCGGGCGTCGAGGATCTGCGCCGGGAACTCGGCGCGGCCGTCCGGGCCGCGGAGGTCGCCCCGGCCCTCGCCGAGTCCGAGCGAACCGCCGCCGCCCTCGCCCAGGCCCGCGCCGCCGAAGAGGAGGCCCGGCGCGGCGCAGGGGCCGAACCCGACGCCCCCGCCGCCAGCGCCGCCCGCCTGCGCGAGGCGGCCCAGGAGCACGTCGCGAAGGCCGGCCGGCTGGAGGGGCTGCGGTCGCTGGACCGGCAAGCGGCCGATGAGGACCATGCCGCCGCGGCCGCGCAGGCCGCCGTGACCGGGCTCACCGCCCGGATCGAGGCCGCCGAGGCGGAGCTCAGCACCCGTCGGCAGCAGCGCCCCGGGCTCAGCCGCGAGCGCGATGCGGCTCGCGAGGCCGGAGCGGAACTGCCGTCCGCAACGGCCGGCGCCGACCGCTACCGCCGGGCCGCGGACGACGCGAACGCCCTGGTCGAAGCGCGAGCCGAGGCCGCCCGCCAAGCTGGCGCGTACCTGGCGGCGAAGATAGAAACCGTCGAGCTGCTCGAGGAGGCGTCCCGGCTGCGGATGGGCCGCATCGACGGGATGCGGGCCGAGCTCGCGGCCACCCTGGTGGACGGCGCGCCGTGCCCAGTCTGCGGCTCGCTCGACCATCCGGAGCTGTGTGAGGTTCGCGGTGAGCAGGTGACACGCGAGCAGGAAGAGGCCGCAGAGGCCGAGGTGGCGGACGCCACGGCGCGGGCCGAGACGATCGGGGCGCGACTAGGCGCCGCCGACGAGCGCGTCGCCACCTTGTCGGCCCGGCTGGCCGACGCCGGGTTTGCGGCCGCCGCGGACCCGGCCTCGCTCCAAGCCGAGCTCACCAGGCTGGAAACGACGTCCGGGGATCTGCAGGGCCAAGCCGCCGCGCTGGCCGCCGCCGCGGCGCGGCTGAGCGACCTGCAGGGCAAGCTCGACGCGCTCGACCAGGACATCGCCGCGGACTCCAAGCGCCTCGCCGAGCTGACCGAGCAGCGTGAGTCGCAGCGACGCCAGGCCGCCGAAGCCGGCGAGCGTTCCGCCCGTCACCGCGAGGAGCTGGTGGCCCAGCTCGGCGGCCTGCCCGACCTGGACTCGGCGCTGGCCGCCGCGACTTCGGCCGCCGGCGCGCTCGACGCCGCGGCGGAAGCGGCCGGCGCCACCGTCCGCGCCGCCCAGGACGCCGAGCGCGCCGGGACCCTGTCGGCCCGGGCCGCCGCCGAGGCCGGGTTCGCTGACCTGGACGCGGTCCGTCAGGCCCTGCGGGAGCCCGCCGTCAGGGCCGCGGCCGATCAGGCGATCCGCGAGCACGACGCCGCCGCCCTGGCCGCCGCCGAGCTGCTGGCCGATCCGGACCTCGACGTCCCGCTCGACCCGCCCGCCGACGTCGCCGGGGCGGTCACCGCGACCGAAGCCGCGCGCAAGCTCCACGACGACGCCGTGGCGGCCCGTGACCGCGCCCAGCACAAGGCCGAGCAGCTCACCGACCTCGCTCCCGCGCTGAGGGCGCGCCTGGAAGCGCTGAGGCCGCTGACCGACCGGGCGGCACAGGCCCGCAGCCTGGCCGACCTGGCCGCCGGGGGCGGCGCGAATACGCTGCGGATGACGCTGTCCTCCTTCGTGCTGGCCGCGCGGCTGGAAGAGGTCGCGGCCGCGGCCAGCGAGCGGCTGCTGAAGATGACCTCAGGCCGGTACTCGCTCGTGCACACCGACGCGCGGCGCGGCGCAGGCCGTTCCGGGCTCGGCCTGCTCGCCTGCGACACCTGGACCGGAGTGGACCGGGACACCAGCACGCTGTCCGGCGGCGAGACGTTCCTGGCCAGCCTGGCGCTCGCGCTTGGCCTCGCGGACGTCGTCACCGCCGAGGCGGGCGGGACCCGGATCGAGGCGCTGTTCGTCGACGAGGGATTCGGCAGCCTGGATGGGGACACCCTGGAAGAGGTGATGACCGTGCTCGACGGCCTGCGCGAAGGCGGCCGGATGGTCGGCATCGTCAGCCACGTCGCCGAGCTGAAGCAGCGAATCCCGGCCCAGGTCCGCGTGCACAAGGGCCAGGCCGGCAGCCATCTGTCCGTCCAGACCCAGCCCAGCTAGAGGCATCGTCTGTCGGCACCGACAAAAGCGGCCCGCGCCCCTCGTCAGGAGCCCTCTCGCGGTCTAGGATCGGGAACTGTCAGTAACGAATGATTACTCTGACGTGACGTCTGTGGCGGGATGGACCAGTACGTCAGGGTTTGCCAACGGGTAGGAATTCATGACAACAGAGTCCGGTGTGCGACGCATTGTCGTCGGCGTCGATGGCTCAGCGGAGTCCGTGGCCGCGCTCAGGTGGGCGTGCCGCGAGGCTAGCTTGTGTGCCGCTGAGGTTCTCGCAGTGCTCGCTCTGGAGTCTTCGTGTCACCAGATCGCGAGCTACGCCGTCCCCGTCCCGAGGCATCCCAGGGGAAGCTGGGGCGCGGTCCGTGAGGTGCTGCGCCGGGCGGTCCGTGAGGCCGTCAGCCAGTTTCCCGGCGTCACCGTGCGCACCGATATAGCCGAGGGCCTGGCGGCGCGCGTGCTACTCGACCACGCCTGCGACGCCGAGATGCTGGTGCTCGGCCGGACGCCCTACGGTCCGGACCCGCGCCGCGCCGCCGGCCCCGTCACCCGGGCCTGCCTGCGGGCTTCCGTCTGCCCGGTGGTCATCATCGGCTCCGGCCCCACCGATCTATTGCCCGGGGAGGCCCCCGGGGCCGAGGAGCACCCGGCGGATCACGTGACTCCCTTGTGGCAGCGCGACCTGGAGGGCTCAGGCGCCACGAGGTAACCTCGCCGTCATGGCTTCCTCGACGATCAGGGTGTGGCTTCCGGAGCAAGATGCGGTCTCGCTGATGGGCGGCCTGCCCGACGGGATGGTCGCCGACGTGTGGACCGGCGGTGAGCAGCTGCCGGAGGACGCCGACGAGGTCGAGGTGGTCGTGCTGCCATTCGGGGTCCCGTCCTCGCGGATGCCGATGCTGGCCAAGCTGCCCCGGCTGCGGCTGATCCAGCTGATGTCGGCCGGCGCGGAAAACGTCATTCCGTTCGTCCCGCACGGTGTCACTTTGTGTAATGCGCGAGGGGCGCACGACCCCGCGGTAGCCGAGTGGATCACGGCCGTGATCCTGGCCCAGATCCGGCAGCTGCCGAGGTTCATGGCCGCACAGCAGGCGGGCACCTGGGACCCGGTCCGAAGCGAGTCGCTGGCCGGCCAGACCGTGCTGATCGTGGGCTACGGCTCGATCGGCGAGGCGGTCGAGCGCCTGCTGGCGCCCTTCGACGTCACCACCGAGCGCATCGCCAGGCACTCCAGGCCCGGCGTGCTGAGTATGGACAGCCTGCCAGACGCCCTGCCCAGGGCCGACATCGTGATCCTGCTGGTGCCGGTCACCCCGGCCACCACCGGGCTGGTGGACGCGCACTTCCTGGCCCAGCTGCATGACGGTGCCCTGCTGGTCAACGCGGCCCGCGGCTCGATTGTCGACACCGACGCGCTGCTCGCGGAGCTCGTTTCCGGGCGGCTGCGCGCCGCGCTCGACGTGACCGACCCCGAGCCGCTCCCGGCCGGCCATCCGCTCTGGTCCGCGCCCGGCTTGCTGCTCACGCCCCACGTGGCCGGCGCGATGACCACAGCCATGTCGCGCGTCATGGTCCTCGTCAAAGATCAGCTGGCCCGGTACGCCGCGGGCGAGCCGCTGCGCCACGTCGTCGGCGGCCAGGGCTATTAAGGCGCGACCATGTCCTCCCTGCTCGACGTCTCCCCTGAGGTCAGCGCGGCCCTGGCCGCGGGCGCTCCCGTGGTCGCTCTTGAGTCGACGATCATCTCGCACGGCCTGCCGCGGCCGGGCAACCTGGACGCCGCGCGGCAGTTCGAGGCGATCCTGGCCGAGGCGGGCGTGACCGCGGCCACCATCGCGCTGATCGACGGCGTGGCCAAGGTCGGCCTGACGCCGGCGGACCTGGAGCGCATCGCGTCGGACGAGTCCGTGGTCAAGGTCAGCAGCCGTGACATCGGGATCGCGATGGCGCGGAAGGTGACCGGCGGCACGACGGTGGCCGCCACGTC
>Ga0302314_10015523_pt1 | contig 12937 bp, 10 predicted proteins | sample III_Palsa_N2_3_FD_200533 | JGI IMG/M metagenome (GOLD analysis project Ga0302314, IMG submission 200533) | Peat permafrost microbial communities from Stordalen Mire near Abisko, Sweden - III_Palsa_N2_3 | ecosystem: Environmental > Terrestrial > Soil > Palsa > Peat permafrost | place: Sweden...
TGCATTTGTGCTCAATCCGACCAGCTGCGCCGATTAAGCGCGTGCGCCGATAAGCGTCCGGACGGGCTTAGTCGAACTCCACGCCCCCCTCACATCGAAGCTCAGCAAGTCGTCGAATCTGTTTGGACAAGATGCGCCCCAGCGACAACGGAGGCAATGCGTCGATAGAGAAAAACCCAGCGGCGTCCGTTTCCACGCCGGAGATTTCACCCGAAGCCGAAATCTTCCCGAGAAACACCAGCTTCCAGATGTGGAAGATGGAGGGTGGGTGTTCGTGTTTCGGCATGTCCCATATCGCAAGCAATCGCTCGATGGTCACGGTGTACCCGCTCTCCTCGCGGACCTCGCGCATGGCGTTCTCGGCTGGCGAAGCGCCGATGTCGGCCCATCCGCCGGGAAGGGACCAGCGACCATCGGAAGCTTCGCGCACTAGCAGGATCTGCCCAGCGTCATCGAACACGGCACAGCGAACGTCAATTTTCGGATTTGCATAACCTTCTTCACGGGCGAAAAGCTGCGCGACCTCCTCGGTATTCATATCGGCAAGGTCGGCAAGTTGCGCCTGCGCAATGCTCAGCAATTCCTGATAACGCTCTCTGTCGAATGCGCCGGTCGTGTGATGCAAGCCCGTTTGTGCGATTGCCGACAGGCGACGCGCCTGTATCAGCCGTTTCGTCATTTCAGCAGGTTCACGCATGGGACCGTTCCGCGTCTGGGCGATTGATGAAATTTAAAGTCCCCAATGTAATCCAAACTTCCAATGCTTAGCGCTGACCGCGAAAGAGCCATTGGCAATCCGGCATCTGCGGTTAAACGGCATCCTGCCAGCAAACAACATGCCGAAGGCTTCAAATTGCAGATCGCGTCTACCGCTGTCAGGATGTGGCATAGCGTTTGCGTCCAGGCCGTGTTTGCTGAGCCTCGTCGCCGCCCTGGCCAGTAGACTGGCTTGTGCCGCAGCGATCCGTGCCTCATCAACTTGATCCGTACTCAAAGGAGGGTAATTTGCCGTTGCACACTAGTAGTATCAAATGCGCTCTGATTTCCTTCCTGCTGTGCAGCACCAGCTCATGGGCAACTGACATCCAGTGTGAGAGCACACAGCAGCCGGCCCAGCGGGTCATTTGCGACCACGCGATTTTGAATCACGAGTACGACGACATCTACGAGCAGCAACAGAAGCTGATTCAGCAGGGAAGGCTGACCGCAAACGACCTCGCGGCCTGGAAGCGCAAACGCGATAGCTGCGTCGACGTGCATTGCATCGACGGTGTCTTCGCTCAATGGAGCGCCACCGGCAAAGGTGTTGAAAACAGCCCTGCGGAGAACAGCCCAGCGCAGACCATCCCAGAGGCGCCCGTCATAACCGCATCGGAGGCACTCGGACCTGCCTCCGCTGCGTTACCGGCTTCTCCGGCCGCGGCCGCGGCTGCGGCAAGCCAGCAAGCGTCAGGCGTCCCCGTTTCGCGCCAGGGAAGCGCATATGGCATCGCTCTGCCGCAGCCGGTTACTTCGGATGCATCCGGGTCGCCCGCAGTCAGTGCGGCACCCGCGACCACGCCTACCGCGAGCGGCACATCGTCGAATGGGTTGCTCATCGTTCTCGGCGTTCTGCTCGTTGCTGTGGCGATAGGCGTTGGCACGCTGGTGATTTATCAAAGAAGACGCTAGGGATACCTATTCGTTGCCACATCCGCCACCTGGTCCGCGTGATACGACGAGCGCACCAGCGGACCCGCGACGACTTCGCGAAATCCTATCTTCAGCGCCTCCTCGCGCAACAAAGCGAACTGCCCCGGCTCGACATAGCGGCGCACCGGCATATGAAAGCGCGACGGGGCGAGGTACTGCCCGATCGTGACGACATCGACGCGATGGGCGCGCAAGTCATGCAGCGTCTCAAGCAGTTCCTGATCCGACTCGCCAAGCCCGACCATCAAACCCGACTTCGTCAGCAGAGCCTCGTTCGCCTCCTTCACGCGCAAAAGCAGTTCGAGCGAGCCGCGGTAATCCGCACCGGCACGCGCGGCGCGATAAAGCAACGGCACCGTTTCGATGTTGTGATTGAACACGTCGGGCCACGCCTGCGACAGCGCGAGCAACGCCCGCTCGACGCGGCCACGAAAATCCGGCGTCAGTATTTCGACACGAATCCCCGGCACGCGCTCGCGCAGCAATGCGACACAGCGTGCGAAATGCGCGGCGCCGCCGTCGCGCAGATCATCGCGATCCACCGAGGTCACCACCACATAGCGCAAACCGAGCGCCGCCACAGCTTCGGCAAGCCTATACGGCTCGCGCTCGTCCAATGGGTCCGGCCGGCCATGCGCGACGTCGCAGAAAGCACAACGGCGTGTGCAGATGCCGCCCATGATCATGAACGTCGCGGTGCGCTGCGCAAAACATTCGCCGATGTTCGGACACATGGCCTCCTCACACACCGAATGCAAGCGATGTTCACGCAGGATCGCCGCCATGCCGGCAACCGTCTCGCTCATCATCGGCCGGGCATGCAGCCAGGGCGGTTTGGCGAGGACTTCACCGGCTGCCAGCGGGACGATCTTCACCGGAATCCGCGCGAGTTTGTCGCCGCTGCGCTTGCCGGGCTGGCCCAGCGCAGTGACCGCAGTGACGCCGGCGCCATGCAGGGCGGCGTCCATCTCAGCCCTCCATAAAGTCGTTGAGCAGGCGATTCACCTCCGAGGCCGCTTCCATCTGCACCATGTGCCCTTTGCCCTCCAGCACATGCACGCTGACATCGCCTGGCAGTCCCTGGGCATGCGACGCTGGAATGATCTGATCCCGATCCCCCCAGATCACCAGGATGCGAGGCGCGAGTCCCGCGAGTCGGTCGCGATAGCCCGAGCGCTGCGCATCGCCTTCGAATGCGGACGCGGATATCTTGCGCAACGCTTCCTGTACGCCTTCGAGCCGCTTGTACTTGACGATATCCTCCACGAGTTGACGCGTGACGAGCGTCGGATCGGCAAAGAGCTTCGCCAGTTGCGGCTTGAGCGCGTTGCGATTACTGCCTTCGGCGAATCCGCTGATGTAAGCGCCGTTGATCTCCTTACCCAAGCCCGCAGCGGAAATCAAGGAAAGCGAAGCAACGCGCGCGGGCGCTTTGTCAGCTACCGTCATCGCCACGAGCGAGCCCATCGAATGGCCGATCAGATGCGCACGCTCGATGCCGCGGTCGTCCATGAACGCGATCACGGCGTCCGCCAGTTCCTGCGCACTACCGCTCTCAACCGCCTTGCCCGACTCGCCGTGACCCGGTAAATCGAGTGCCCACACGGTGCGATGCGCGGCCAGGTCAGCGTGATTGAACAGCCAGTTGTTCAGATCGCCGCCGAAGCCATGAATCAACAATGCGGGGGTGCCGCCCTCGCCCAGCTTCAGGTAACGCACGGTGCGTCCGCCGATCTGGCTTTTCTCCGGTTGCGGGCCACTTTCGCCCGCTTCCGCACTGGCCGGCACGAAGTCGCGCTGGAACGCTTCCACCGTTGCATCGATCTCCGCGTCGGCGGTTTCAGCATCCGCCACCACTGCGACCAACGCGCCTACGGGCAAGGTCTCGCCCTCCTGGGCGATCTGCCGGCGCAGGATGCCGTCGAACGCGCACTCGACGCCGGACGAAATCTTGTCCGTCTCCACATCGAGTATTTCGTCGCCCTTGGCGACCTTGTCGCCGATCGCCTTGAGCCAGCCGTTCACCTGCCCTTGCTCCATCGAGAGGCCCCACTTGGGCATCGTAATCATATGAATCGGCATCGCTTAGCCTCTCACTTTCAGCACGGCGTCGGCAATCTGCTTGGCCGAGGGGATGTACATGTCTTCGAGCACGCCGGCGAACGGCGTGGGCGTATGGGGTGCGGTCACCATTTCGATCGGCGCCTTCAGCGAATGAAACGCGCGTTGCGCGATCAGTGCGGAGATGTCCGTGGCCATCGAGCAGCGCGGGTTTGCTTCATCGACCACCACCACGCGGCCAGTGCGCTCAGCGCTCTCGAGGATCGTCTCCTCGTCGAGCGGCGAGGTGGTGCGCAAATCGATCACCTCCACTTCGATGCCGTCCTTCGCGAGCTTTTCGGCTGCTTCTGTGGCGTAGTGCACCATGCGGCCATACGTGACGATCGTCACATCGTCGCCTTCACGCACCACGTTGGCTTCGCCAAACGGAATCGCATAGGACTCCTCCGGCACGTCGCCTTCACGGCTGTACAGCAGCTTGTGCTCGCAGAAGATCACCGGATCGTTGTCGCGGATCGCTTGAATCAGCAAGCCTTTCGCATCGTAGGGCGTGGAGGGGCACACCACTTTCAGACCGGGGATATGCGTGAACAGCGAGGTCAGCATTTGCGAGTGCTGCGCGGCCGCGCGCAAGCCAGCGCCTTGCATTGCGCGAATGACGACCGGCGTCACCGCCTTGCCGCCGAACATATAGCGGAATTTCGCGGCCTGATTGAAGATCTGGTCGAAGCAGACGCCCATGAAATCGATGAACATCAGCTCGGCCACCGGTCGCATGCCGCACGCCGCCGCGCCCACTGCTGCGCCGATATAGCCGCCCTCGGAAAGCGGCGTGTCGAGCACACGCCCCGGGTACTTGTGAAACAGGCCCTTCGTCACACCGAGTACGCCGCCCCATGCATCCTGCTCGCCGGGCGAACCTGCGCCGCCCGCGTTGTCCTCGCCCATCACGATGACGGTTTCATCGCGGGCCATTTCCTGACTCAGCGCTTCGTTGATTGCCTGAGAGAAGGTGATTTTGCGTGCCATGTCTGTCTCCAGATAGTTTAGGTGTACGACGGGCGCATTACGGATAGGACACGTACACGTCGCTCAACAGGTCTTCGGCGGTGGGCAGCGGTGCGGCTTTGGCCTCGGTCACGGCTGAATCGATCAAGGTCTTCACCTCCGCATGGACGCCGCGTAACTGATCCGCGGTGAGCATTTCCGCGCGCACCACGCGCTCCTCGAAACGCTTCAGGCAGTCTTTTTCGTCACGCAGTTTCTGCACTTCGCCCGGCGCGCGATAGGTTTGCGCATCGCCTTCGAAATGGCCGAAATAGCGCGAGAATTTCACTTCGACGAGCGTCGGACCGCCGCCTTGACGCGCCCTTTCGATTGCTTCGCCGAGCGCTTCGTGCACCGCGAAGAAATCGAAGCCGTCGACGATGACGCCTGGCATGCCGAACCCGCTCGCACGATCCGCGATGTTGTCGGTCGCCACCGACCACGTCGACGACGTCGCTTCCGCATAGCCGTTGTTCTCTGCCACGAAAATTGCCGGCAAGCGCCACACCGAAGCAAGGTTCAGCGACTCGAAGATCACACCTTGATTCGACGCGCCGTCACCGAAGAAACACACGCCCACGCCGCCCGATTTCTTGTACTTGGCCGCGAGCGCCGCGCCGCAGATCAATGGACCCCCCGCGCCGACGATGCCGTTCGCGCCGAGCATGCCCTTCGACAGATCCGCGATGTGCATCGAGCCGCCTTTGCCGTGGCACACGCCGGTTTTGCGGCCGTAGATTTCGGCCATCATGCCGCGCACGTCGACACCCTTGGCAATGCAATGACCGTGGCCCCGGTGCGTAGTCGCCACATAGTCCGCGTCGTTCAGATGCAGCATCGTGCCGACCGCCGACGCTTCTTCCCCCGCGTAAAGGTGCACGAAACCGGGTATTTCGCCGGTCGCGAACTCCACGTGCAGGCGCTCCTCGAACTCGCGGATCGTGCGCATCATCCGATACGCCTTCAGCAGTTCGTCCTTACTCAAATCACTTGAAACCGACATGGTGTGTCTCCTTGAAATGAATGCCCTGCTTGCACCCAACTACTTTTGCTGCACAACCTCGTGTGCCACTTCCCGAATCAGTTGCCGCGACGCCGAGTAACGCAGCGTGCGTTCGACATCGACGGTGAACGGGCCGTCCCAGTCGAGTGAAATCTCGTACTGGTCGCCGCGCTCCAGTTCGATTTCGCGCTCACCGTCGAACGCGAGCGTGCCCTGCTCTGCCTCGAGCGGCGTCCAGACGCCCACTTCGAAACGCTCGCAGGTACGCATGAGCACTCGCTCCACACGGCCCGGCGCAATCGGCGCGACCAGCGGCACCCCGGATTCGCCGGGCCGCGCAAACCGCAGATGCAAGCCATGCGAGGCCGTGCGCTCGACCGGCGCCCACGCGCCGCCGATCGACGACAGGCCGATCCCATCGGGCGATGCAAAGGTGAGAAAAAGGGTCTCGATATCGGACGGCTCGGAGATGGCGCGAGCGCCGACGAAGCGCTGCCGGCTCACGCAGACATCCACGAGCGCAATCTCTGTGCGGCCACGATTGGGACCGGCAACGCAGCGCACCACAAGGCGCTTGTTGCGTGTGAAGGCCACGTCAGGCGGCACAGCGCCGGACGCCGCCAGCGCGCCGGCGAGTCCCGCGACTGTCGCTTCGCGCAAGTCGGGGAAGGCGTTGTTGGTGCCGGTTGACAGCGTCAGCAGCGGCACCCTCCCGCAATGTGCGGCGACCGCGCGATGCGTGCCGTCGCCGCCGAGTACCGCGATCAGTTCGACACCGGCCCGCAGCATCGCGGCGACGCCTGCGTGCGTGTCGGCGGCGCTATCGGTGATGGGTTGAGCGATGAAATCGACTGCGGGCCAGCGCTGCTGCGTGCCGACCGCCGCGTGAGTTTCGAGTGCGCGCAACAACAGCGCCGCGACGCCGGTGCGGTCACGCAAGGTCAGCACGCGATCCACGCCGAGCGCGCCGAGTCCTGCCAGCAAACGCACCACCATGTTGGCTTTCTCTGACGTCGGAAACACGGATGCGTAGCTGGTCAGGCGGCGAATGTCGCGCCCCGACGCGGGGTTCGCGATCACGCCAACGGTGAAGGGCGATGGCACTGTGCTTGTCTCCGGTTTTATTCGGCGCGCGGACTTCAAACGACCGCGCATTTGTCGTGAGCGAGACACTGCAAAGGATGTGCCAATGTTTCTGAACGAGCGGGATGTCTTGCGAAAGTCCCTTATTTAAAGGGCTTTCTCGTAAGCAGCACGTATGCGACTCGCGGCGGATGCGCCGTAGCGCAACGCGCGGCGCGTCTCAAGTGCGGCACGAGAGGCCGGCAGGGCGAGACGCCGAACCGTCCCGCATCGCGCCAAGCCTTGTGGCACCTGCATTACGGCGCTCAGCGACCGCGTCTCATGCGCCGATGAGACGAACGTCTCACCCGTCTCGCATGCTGCATTGCAGTGTGATTGATAGAGCGGGATGTGCTACAAGATCAGCCTGAACTAGCTGTGTGTCGCTCGACCGGAGCCGACCATGCCTTACGTTTCGCAAACCCAGCATATCGAGCGCGTGCGCGGCGCTATCGAAGGGCGGCTGCCCGCGCCCGCAGATTCCGCGCGGCTCGTCTCGTCATGGCAGCGTTCGTTCGAACAGTACCGGCTCGACCCGGGCGCGGTGATCGGGCCCCGCGTTCTGACGTCGGCGGAGTTGCGCGAGATTCAGGGTAAGGAAGAGTCGTTCCTGCGCGCATCGGGCCAATGTCTGACGCGTCTGCACGACATGATCCGCGTGGCCGACTATTGCGTGATGCTCACCGACGCTCACGGTGTGACGATCGACTACCGGATAGACCGCGAGCGCCGCAGCGATTTCAAGCACGCGGGGCTCTATATCGGATCGTGCTGGTCCGAACGCGAAGAAGGTACCTGCGGCGTGGCGAACGTGCTGACCGACCTCGCGCCCATCACCGTGCACAAGACTGACCATTTCCGTGCCGCCTTTACAACGTTGACCTGCAGCGCCGCGCCCATTTTCGCGCCCACCGGCGAAATGATCGGCGTGCTCGACGCCTCCGCTGTACGTTCGCCGGATAACCGTGACAGCCAGCGTCTCGTGTTTCAATTGGTGCGTCAAAGCGCGGGGCTGATTGAAGACGGCTATTTCCTCAATCAAACCGCGCAGCACTGGATTCTGTTCGGGCATTCGAGCCGCAACTTCGTCGAAGCGCAGCCGGAAGTGCTGATCGCTTTCGACGAATGCGGTAACCTGGTCGCGGCAAATCGCAAAGCGCGTGAATGCATTCCCGCCTTGAATGGCCCGCGTCATATCGACGACGTATTCGACACCGCCGACGTGCATCTGCACGATGTCGCACGTACCGATGCAATTGTCTGTTTGCGTCTGCGGGCAACGGGTTCGACGCTCTACGCGCGGATTCGGGCACCGCTCAAACGTCCGTCCCGCCCATCGACCAGCACCGCAGCAGGCGCCGCGCAGCCGTCACAAAACGGCGCCCACGACTGTCTGCAGGTTGGCGCACTAGGCCGGTTTTTAGCTAGCGCGGACGCGCGCATCGCACACAACGCGTCGGTGGCGCTGCGCCTGATCGGCAAGCGGCTGCCGATTTTGATTCTCGGTGAAACGGGTGTCGGCAAGGAAGTCTTCGCGCGAGCGGTGCATGATTCGGGCACACGGCGCACGCGGCCATTCATTGCGGTGAATTGCGGCGCGATTCCCGAATCGCTGATTGAGAGCGAATTGTTCGGCTACGCACCCGGCGCGTTTACCGGCGCGCGCAGCCGCGGCGCTCGCGGCAAGATTGCCCAGGCGCATACCGGCACACTCTTTCTCGACGAGATTGGCGACATGCCGCTCAATCTGCAAACACGCTTGCTGCGCGTACTGGCCGAGGGCGAGGTCATGCCGCTCGGCGGGGACGCGCCCGTGCGCGTCGACATTGATGTGATTTGCGCGACTCACCGCGATCTCGCGCAGATGGTTGCTGAAGGATCGTTTCGCGAGGACCTGTACTACCGCTTGAGCGGCGCCTGTTTGCCGATGCCGCCGTTGCGCGAGCGCGCGGATATTCGCGACGTCATTGCGGTTGTGTTCGACGAAGAAGCGCAAATGGCGGGTCACGTCCTCACGCTCGACCCCCGACTCGCCGAGCGCCTCGCAGGCTTTGCATGGCCGGGCAATATCCGGCAGTTACGCAATGTGCTGCGTTATGCGTGTGCGCTCTGCGATTCGTCGCGGGTCGAAATGCGGCACGTCGCGCCTGACGTCGTGGCACTTCTTGAGCCTGAAGCCGTGGGCAACCGGACGTTGGCCTCGATGCTCCCGCAGCGAAATGCGCACGACTCGCACGACGAACGTACTCGCATTGTAGAAGCGCTCACGCGGCATCAATGGCGGCCCAATGCCGCGGCGCAGGCGTTAGGGATTTCGCGGGCGACCTTGTACCGGCGGATCGCGAAACTGGAGATTGTGGGCCCACATCGTAGTTGATGCGGACCGCCAGAGTATTAGCGATGCATTAGCGCGTGGCATGAGCCACTGCCCCTGCCCGCCGCCGCTTCACCGCGTAGCCAGCCCACATTACCAGCAACCAGATCGGCACCAGCCACACCGACGCGGACAACCCGGGCGTCATCGCCAGAATCACCAGGATCATGGCCATGAACGCGAGACAGATCCAGTTGCTGACCGGGAACCAGAACGACTTGAACACCAGCGTCTCGCCCGCCTGCACCATTGCCCTGCGCGACTTCAGATGCGTGAGGCTGATCAGCGACCAGTTCAGCACCAGCGCCGCCACCACCAGCGCCATCAACACGCCGAGCGCTTCCGACGGAATCAGGTAGTTGATGACCACGCAGGCAAACGTAGCGAGCGCCGACAAGCCGATCGCCAGATAGGGGACGCCACGGCGATCCACCTTCATCAGCGCGCGCGGCGCATTGCCCTGCTCCGCGAGGCCGTACAACATGCGGCTATTTGCGTACACGCCGCTGTTGTAGACCGAGAGCGCCGCCGTCAACACCACGACGTTGAGGACATTCGCCGTGAGGGTCGAACCGATCTGCGAGAAGATCATCACGAACGGGCTGCCGCCCGCGGCCACCTGATTCCACGGATACAGCGACAGCAGCACCACCAGCGAGAGGATGTAGAAAAGCAGAATCCGGTAGATCACCTGATTCACCGCTTTCGGAATGCTCTTGCGCGGCTCGTCCGCCTCAGCCGCTGTGATGCCAATCAGCTCGAGACCGCCGAATGAAAACATGATCACGGCCAGCATCATGAAGAGACCATGAAAGCCGTGCGGGAAGAATCCGCCGTCGGCCCAGAGATTGGTGATCGACGCCTGCGGACCGCCATGGCCACTGATCAGCAGAAAGCCGCCGAACAGGATCATGCCGATTATCGCCACCACCTTGATGATTGCAAACCAGAATTCGGTTTCGCCGTAGGCCTTCACGTTAGCCAGATTGATCGCGTTGATGCCCACGAAGCACACCAGCGCCGACACCCAGGTGGGCACAGCCGGCCACCAGAAATGCACATACGTCCCCACTGCCGTTAACTCGGCCATGCTGACCAGCACGTAGAGCACCCAATAATTCCAGCCCGACAGGAAGCCCGGAAAATCGCCCCAGTACTTGTAGGCGAAGTGGCTGAACGAACCGGCCACCGGTTCTTGCGCGACCATCTCGCCGAGTTGCCGCATGATCATGAAGGCGATGATGCCGCCAATCGCGTAGCCGAGAATCATCGACGGGCCGGCCGCCTGCAACACGCTAGCCGACCCGAGGAACAAGCCCGTGCCGATCGCCCCGCCCAGCGCGATCAGCTGGATGTGACGGTTCTTCAGCCCGCGCTTCAGGCCTTCTTGCTGCTGTGGACTATTCAAAATTGCGCCCCAGTTTAGGGATGTCGATCACCCAGACAAACTAATGGTTTGAGCTGGCAAAGCCCAGGATTTTAGCTTGTTCCGGTATGACCCACATACTGGGCGGAACCCGTGACGGCAGAATCTGCTAGCGCAGATTCGTATTCGCCAGTTCCACCACCTCGTCGCCGCGACCGTTCAACACCGCGCGCAACATGTACAAGCTGAAGCCCTTGGCCTGGGCCCACTGGATCTTCGGCGGCAGCGCCAGTTCATGCTTTGCCGTGACCACATCGATCAACGCCGGCCCAGGATGTGCGAATGCGTCGCGCAGCGCATCGCCAATCCCTTCGGAATCCTCTACACGTATGCTGTAGATTCCAGCGGCCTGTGCAATGGCTGCAAAATCAGTCGCGCTGAGGTCCGTGCCGGTATCGAGGTAGCCGCCCGCCTTCATCTCCATCGCCACGAAACCGAGCGAGCTGTTGTTGTATACGACCACCTTGATCGGCAGGTCGAGCTGGCGGGCGGTCAGCAGATCGCCGAGCAGCATCGACAGACCACCGTCGCCCGATAGCGAAATCACCTGACGGTTCGGCTGCGCCGCTTTCGCACCGAGCGCCTGGGGCATGGCATTCGCCATCGAGCCATGGTTGAACGAACCGTGCAGGGTGCGCTTGCCGTTCATCGTCAGATAGCGTGCGGCCCACAGTGTTGGCGTGCCGACGTCGACAGTGAACACCGCGTTCTCATCGGCCACTTCGTCGACGATGCTCGTCAGGTATTGCGGATGAATCGGCTTGCCCGGGTCCGATGGACGCGCGAGATCATCGAGCGTGAGGCGTGCAGCGTAGTAATGGGTACGGGCACGCTCGATAAAGTCACGGTCGGTCTTGCGTGTGAGCTTCGGCAACAGCGCCTGCAAGGTGGGTTTGATGTCGCCAACCAGCCCCAGCTTCAAGGGCGCGCGCTTGCCGAGCGCGCTGCCACGGCGATCGATCTGCACGATATTGCCGTGCGACGGATAAAAGTTGCGATAGGGGAAATCGGTGCCGAGCATCACCAGCGTATCGGACGACATCATTGCGTAGTAGCCGGAACTGAAGCCAATCAGGCCCGTCATGCCGACGTCGTACGGGTTGTCCCACTCCACGTACTGTTTGCCGCGCAACGCGTGGACGGTCGGGGCGCCAAGCGCGTCGGCGAGCGCGACCACTTCGTCGTGTGCGCCCGCACAACCACTGCCGCAGAGCAGCGTGACGCCTTCGGACTGGTTCAGCAGATCGGCGAGTCTGTCGATATCTGCAGCGGAGGGCAGCAACGTAGCCGGCTCCAAGGTGCCCGCCCATGTGGGCACTTCATCGGGTGCTTCGCCGAGCGCAACGTCGCCCGGCAACACGATCACCGCGACGCCCTGCTGCTCGATCGCCGTATGCATCGCGGTGGCCAGCACGCGCGGGAATTGCGACGGGTTCGTCACCAGTTCGACGTAGTGACTGCATTCCTTGAACAATTCCTGCGGGTGGGTTTCCTGAAAGTAGCCGAGGCCGATTTCCGATGACGGAATATGCGCCGCGATGGCGAGCACCGGTTGATGATTACGGTGACAGTCGTACAGGCCGTTGATCAGGTGCAGGTTACCGGGGCCGCAACTGCCCGCGCAGACGGCGAGCTTGCCGGTGGCGGCGGCATCGGCGCCTGCGGCGAACGCGGCGACTTCTTCGTGGCGGGTGTGCATCCAGCGGATCGAACCAAGGCGGTAGAGGCTATCGGACAGGCCGTTCAGGCTGTCGCCGGTCACGCCCCAGATACGTTCGACCCCGGCTGCATGAAGCGTCTTTGCGAGGTAGTCTGCGATGGTCTGTTTGCTCATGGTCTTTCTGCTCCGCGGGGGTTGAAGATGCAGTGAGGTTGGTTCTTATTGTCGTACAGGTCGTGGTTTTTTGCCTTCTGGCGAGTGTTGCTCTGGTTGTTTGCCTACGGCGTTGGCCTTTGCTTGCATTTCTTGTTGGTCTGGTCAGGTTTCTATTTGGCTGTTTGCCTATGGTGTTGGCCTTTCCTTGCTTTGCTATCGGTCTATTCGCTTCGCCCCTGTGCGGGGCAGCACTCACTTTCTTTGCCGCCGCGTAACTATTCAGCAGTTGTAAACTGAAACCAGGCAATGCATAGTGAGGGACATGACGAAGATGCCCGATTTCAAGGACCTGACGCACGAACAGAAGGACGCGCTCATCGTTGATCTGGTGAAGCG
>Ga0302314_10015524_pt1 | contig 12937 bp, 12 predicted proteins | sample III_Palsa_N2_3_FD_200533 | JGI IMG/M metagenome (GOLD analysis project Ga0302314, IMG submission 200533) | Peat permafrost microbial communities from Stordalen Mire near Abisko, Sweden - III_Palsa_N2_3 | ecosystem: Environmental > Terrestrial > Soil > Palsa > Peat permafrost | place: Sweden...
ACTCTAGTACGAGTCGGACCGGGCGCGCTAACGGCCGTCTTTCCTAGGGGCGGCCGAATGCCGTCCGGGTCTTGAATCGTCGCGAGGGACCCCGTCGCGTAAGGCCCGGTGGTCGTGTCTTGCAGGAGGGCATGCAGAGTTGTTGGTGAGCGACGCACCCATCCGGCTGGGGAGCTCGAGGGGAGCGGCGCTCCCCTCGAACGAGACCGTCACGACGGAGTCTGTCGGTGCTTTGACCGACAGTCTCCTAGGTTCCGCCGATGGCGCCGCAAGCCGCGTGACCTACCGCGTTCTCTTGCGTCGTCTCTGGGCGGACGTCGCGGCTTCGGCCGCGGTCTGACCGGCGCACTGCGGGCACCTGGGGCCGGCCGGCGTGTCGGCTCGCGCCTCGATCCACCTCCAGCCGTGGCGCTGCAGATCGGCCCAGGCCTCCGCCGCGGTGGGCGCCAGCGTGGGAGCACTGGGGAGCATGCACACGCGGCACATCGCGGCGAACCGGCCCCCCACCAGCTCGCGCATCTCGGGAACGGGGTCGGGCTCGGTCATGGGACGAGGAGCGTAGCCGGGGGCGTCGCACTCTCCAGCTCAGCGGATCGGCGCGGCGGCCGGGCGGCGTCACTTGTATGCTCCCTCGCCCATGCGATTCCCCTTCGCCACGACCGCGCTTCTCTCCCTGTCGATGCTCGCCCTCTCCGCATGCGCGAAGGACGCGCCCAAGGGGACCGCGGCGGTCGCCTCCACCGACACGACGGCCTCGCCAAGCGCCAGCGCGCCGCCTGCTGCCGTGGTCTCGCCACCCAGCGCCCCCGTCGCCCCGGGCGAAAGCGCCAGCGCGACCGCCAGCGTCCCCCTTCCGACCTGCCCGCGGGGGCTCACCGGCAACCCGGTCCCCGCGTTCTGCATCAAGCTGCCGCCGAGCTATCACGTGAAGGATGCGCGCATCACGGCGGACAAAGGATCGATCGCCTACGACACCGGCGTCACCACCGACAACCTCATGATCTCGTACGACGCAACCCCCATCCCCGCACAGATCAAGGACGTCGTCGGGGAGATGAAGTTCGGCGGGGACAAGCTCGAGAAGAAGGGGGACTTGCCCGGCGGCGCCAAGTGGTTCCGTGGCTCGCACGAGGACTACGAGCGCGTCGTCACGCTTCTCAAGGGGCCGCCGCCTCTCACCCTCAAATGCTCGTTCACCTACAAGCCGAAGAGCCCCCCTCCCAAGGAGGCCATCGACGCCTGCAAGTCCATCGTCCTTCCCTGACCCCCTCAGGGCCGGTCGAGGCGTGAAAGCCGGTCCAGCAGCTGCGGCACCTGGGGGCCGCCGGCGGTCTGCAGCGCGTCGCGGGCCTCGGTCAGAAGCGCCCTCCCGCGAACGTCCCCCGCGCCCGCCAGCCGCGAGAAGCCGAGGGCCGCCTCGGCCAGCGCCTCGTGCCGTCCGAGGGCTCGTGCCAGCATCGCGGCATCGAGGAACGCCTCGCGCGCACCGTCGTCGTCGGCGCTGCGCACGCGCGCGCTCGCCAGCGCCAGCTGCACGTCCAGGCGCGCGGGATCGCTCACCGGCACGAGGTCGAGCGACCAGGCGGCTTGCTCCCACTGCTTCACGGCGCCTCGCGCGTCGCCGCGCACCTCGGCGTGACGCGCCGCCCGCACCGAGTAGGCGAAGGCCTGCCGGGCCGTTCCCGCCGGCGCGGCGCGGAAGAAGTGGTGGGCGATGCGTTCGGCGTATACGTCGAGGGCGCTGGCGTGGAGCGCCTCGAGCGCCTCGGCCACGGCCCGGTGGCGCGCCGCGCGCTCCGACCCGGGGAGCTGCTGGTAGAGGACGTCGCCGACGACGGGCAGGACGAACCGGTAGCGCCCGTCCTTGCGCTTCATCACCAGGCGACCGCGCGCCGCCTCGTCCAGATGATCGAGCAGCGCCTTCGACTCCAGCCCGGTCACCGCCGCGAGCGACGCGAAATCGAAGTCTTTCCCCAGCAAGGCCGCAGAGACCAGGACCTCGCGGCACTCCGGCGACACGCCGTCGAGGTGGCGATCGACCGACGCGCGCACCCCGTTCTGCAGATCGATGGAGCTGGCGAAGGTGCGCGCTGCGTCGGCCAGCGCGCGCGCGGCCCACTCGGTCTCCAGCACCTGGCGAATGAAGAACGGAGAGCCCCCCGTCCGCTCGTGCAGCGCCGCCGCGAACTGGGGCGTTGGCTCTTGCCCCTTCAGCTCGAACACCAGGCGCGCCGACTCGTCGCAGGTGAGCCCGCCCAGCGGCACGGGAACGGTGCCGCTCTCGCGCAAGGCCGCTCCCAGCGCGCGCCCGCGCGCGTCGTCGCCGATGGCGGTGTCGCGGTAGGTCCAGACCAGGAGAACGCGCGCGTCGCGTACCTCGCGCGCGAAGTAGCCGAGCAGCAGGAGCGAGCCCTCGTCCGCCCAGTGCACGTCGTCGACGACGATCACCAGGGGGCACTCGGCGGCGGCGGCGCCGAAGGCCATGGTCACCGCCTCGAAGGTCGGAAAGTCCGCACCCTGCGCCGTGGCGAGGAGCGCGAGAGCCTTCGCGGCGGGCTCGACGGCGGCGCCACCGCCGGGGCCTCGGGCGAGCGCGCTGACCAGCTGGCTCCACGGCCAGAGGGGCGGCGACGGCGGCGTGTGGTGAACGCGCGCCAGCAGCACGTGGGCGCCGCGCCCGCGCGCCAGGGCAGCCAGCTCCTCGGCGAGGCGCGTCTTGCCCAGGCCCGCGTCGCCGACGATGGCGGCCGAACCGGCGCGACCCTCCAGGGCTCGCTCCAGACATGCGCGCAGCGTGGCCAGGCAGGCGTCACGACCGACGAAGCCGTGCGCGGCGGCAGAGACGCTGGGGACCACCCGCGGGACCTCCACGACCTCGGCGGTGAAGCGGAAGCCGCGCCCGCGCACGGTCTCGATCATCTCGTGCTCGTCGTCGCCAATGGCGCGCCGGGCCTCGAGAATGGCCCGCGCGATCGAGTCGTCGGACACCTTCACGCCCGGCCAGACCGCTCCCAGAAGCTCCCGGCGATCGACCGCACGCGCGCGTTCGCGCACCAGAAAAAGAAGGAGACGCAGCACCTTGGGCTGCACGGGGACCCGGGAGCCGCCTCGACGAAGCTCGAACAGCTCTTCGTGTACCTCGCAGTCGCCGAATCGGTACAACACCGACCGGCAACGTACCACCGAAGCGACCCCGCGGCAGCCGAGCGAGAGCGATGCGGCCAGCTCCGCGAGCCATCCGGCCAAGTCACCGAAAAGACGTCGTCCCTCCCCCGCGTTGCCGCATCCGTCCCCCACCGAGCCGCATCCGTCCCGCACCCGGCTGCATCGGTCCCCCGCCTGGCCGCATCGCTCCCGCACCCGGCCGCATCCGTCGCGCGTGTGGCCGCATCCGTCCCCCTCCGAGTCGCATCCGTCCCCCGCCTGGCCGCATCGGTCCCCCGCCTGGCCGCATCGGTCCCGCACCCGGCCGCATCCGTCCCGCACCCGGCCGCATCGGTCCCGCACCCGGCCGCATCGGTCCCGCACCCGGCCGCATCCGTCCCCCGCCTGGCCGCATCGGTCCGCGTCCGGGTCGCCGCGCTTCGGCTAGCCGACCTTCGGGAGGCTCTACTCGTCGCCCTTCGTCTTCAGCTTGCCGTCGTTGTCCTTGAGGAAGGCCTTGATCTCGTCGGCCATCTCGAGAAGCTTCGCCCACTGCTCCTTGTAGAGCGTCACCGGGAAGCGTCCCAGGCCGTACACCGACACGCCGCCCTTCTCGGAGACCTTGAGGGAGATCGCGCGGCCGCCCTTCTGCTTGAGGCGCTCGTTCTCGGCGCGAAGACGCTCCAGCTCGGCCTTCATTTCGTCGTCGGACATGGTGAGGGAAAACGCTATCCCCGTCCGTCTCCGCCCACAACCCGGCCTCCCTCCGACGATCCCGGCATCGCCTTCGAGCGTAGCCCGGCGAGCCCCTCCTCGGCGCGAGCTGCTACCATGGTGGCCAGCGAAACCATGGACATCGACGTCGGTCGCGTCGTGGCGGGCAAGTACGAGCTCGTACGTCTCCTCGGCCGTGGATCCATGGGCGAAGTCTGGTCGGCGCACCATCTCACGCTGGGAGAGCACGTCGCGATCAAGCTCCTCACCCAGGCTCAGGGCGAGGCGCTCGAAAGCACCACCGCGGCGACCGCCCGCTTCCAGTTCGAAGCGCAGGTCGCGGCGCGCCTGTCCCGCAAGACGCGCCACATCGTGCGCGTGACCGATCACGGGGAGGAGGACGGGCTGGCCTACCTGGTGATGGAACAGCTCGAAGGAGAGACGCTCGAAGCAGTCGCCGAACGCGAGCAGCGGGTCCCGGCGGCGACGGTGACGAAGATCGTCACCCAGGTGGCCAGAGCCCTCACGCAGGCGCACGGCGAGGGGGTCCTGCATCGCGACCTCAAGCCCGCCAACCTGTTCCTGACCCGCGACGAGGAGGGCAAGCTCCTCGTGAAGCTGCTCGATTTCGGCATCGCGCGCGCCATCCACGCACACCGCGCGCCGAGCGCGTTCGCCACCGCGAAGGGCCTGGTCTTCGGCACGCCCAGCTACATGAGCCCGGAGCAAGCGATCGCCTCCCCCCGGCTCGACCACCGCTGCGATCTCTGGGCCCTCGCCACCATCGCCTACGAGGCGCTCTCCGGCGCCCTTCCCGTCGCGGGAACCGACACCGACGAGATCCTCCGGAACCTCTGCGCGGGCCGCACCATCCCGCTGCACGAGCGCCGCCCCGACCTCTCGCCGGCGCTCGACGCTTTCTTCCGGCGCGCGTTCTCCGGGGCCATCGGGGGGCGCTTCCAGTCGGCGAGCGATCTCGCCCAGGCCTTCGCCCGCGCCGCGGCGGTGGGAGACGAACGCGAGGCGGCGACCGAGCCGCCCGACGCCGAGCCGACGGTGCGCGGGGGCGCCCTGGAGACGGCGCCTCGGATGGACCGGCGGCGGAGGGCGCGCGTCACCGTCCTCGCGACGGGGCTCTCGCTGCTCGCACTCCTCGGGGTGGCCATGGCATGGCGCGCGCTCGCGGCGGCCCCGTCCGCGACCCTCCCGCCGTCGGCACCGGCCCCACGCCCCCCCACCGCCGCGGCCGCGCCCCTGCCCGCCGCGGTACCGCTCCCCGGCGCCGTGACGGATCTGCCGCCTCCCGTTCCCGTGGCTTCCCCACCCCGCGTCGAACCCCGTGCGCCGCTGGCCACCGCGCCCGCGCGCCCGTCTCTGTCCGCGCCGGCTGCCCCTCCGACGCCGGCGGTCGCCGCGCCCACGCCGGCGGCTCCCCTGCCTGCCCCCGCGCCGCCTCCGCCCGCGAAGCAGGTCGACAAGAGCCAGGTCTTCTAGGATCCCCGCGTTTCCACGATGAAAGCCTCCTCGAACCCCCGCCTCGCGCTTCTCGGCGCCGCGCTGATCGCCGTGCTCGGTGGCACGCTGGTCCCCGCGGTGGCGCGAGCCGACCCGGCCTCGGACGCCAAGGACCTCTTCGCGCATGGCCGCGAGCTTCGCGCCAGCGGCGATTGCGCCGGTGCGATCGTCCTCTTTCGCAAGGCTTACGACCTCTACCCGGAGGGGCTGGGGAACCTGCGCAACCTGGCCGAGTGCGAGGAGTCGCTGGGGCTCTTTGCGTCGGCGCGTCGCGCGTGGCTCGATCTCTCGCGCGCGCTGCTCACCCAGCGCGACACGAAGTACGAGGGCTGGGACAAGGACGCCGCCGATGCGGCCTCGAGGCTGGCGCCGAAGCTGTCGACCCTGACCCTGGAGGTGACCGCGGTGGACCGCCGCGGCGAGGCGGCGAGCGCGGGCGGTGTGGAGGTGACGCTCGACGGCGAGACGCTGGCGTCCGGCCTGGTGGGCACGCCGCTGGAGCGCGACCCGGGTCGCCACGTGGTGCGCATCGCCGGGCCGCGTGTCGAGACCCCGGTGGAGAGCGCGGTGGACCTTGCCGCAGGGGACACGAAGCGGGTGGCGCTCCGCGTGGTGGTGACGCCGGAGGCGATGGCGCAGGCCGAGGCCTCTCTCGGGGCTCCGTTCCCGGAGGCGCGCGGCGTGGCCGAGGACGCCGGCGCGGAGCGAGCGCGCAGGACCCGGCGGACCCTCGGGTGGTTCGCGCTCGGCGCCGGAGGAGTCGCCCTGGTGGGGGCCGGGATCAGCCTGGCCGTGCGCCAGTCGGCGCTGGGGACCTTGAAGGGCCAGTGCGGCCCTGACCTCACCCGATGCGATCCCACGCTGCGGCCCACGGCGAGCACCGGTCGCACGGCGAGCACGCTCTTCGACGTGCTGGGCGTCGTCGGACTGGTCGGCGCGGGGACCGGCAGCGTGCTCCTGTGGACCAGCGGGCGCGCTCCCCAGGCGCGCCTGGTGCTGACGCCGACCCTGGGCGGCGCGTCGGCGGCGTGGACCTTCTGATGAAGCGCGCGGTCGGCCCCCTCGCCGTCCTGGCACTCTTCGCGGCCTGCGGTTTTCCCCAGGTCGGCTACCGCAGCGAGGGCGACGACGGCGGCGGCGATGCGCGGGGAACCGTGGATGGGCCCATCGGCGTGGAGGGCTCCGGGGTCGACGGCGCGAGCGGGGCGGACAGCGCGACCGGCGCGGACGGCGCCGGCGAAGCCGGGGACGCGACCTTCTCGGGCGGCGGAGAGGCGAGCGCCGGCAGCGACGCGGCGAACGACAGCGGCGATTCGAGCCCCGGGATCGAGACCGGCGCCGACGCTCCCGGCCCCGGCACCGACGCGACGCCCGACGCGCCCAGCGACGCCAGCGCGTCCGACGCGTCCGACGCGTCCGACGCGTCCGACACGTCGGCGGCGGACTCGGGCGTCGACGCCTCGGACGACGTTCACGAGGCCGCCGTCGACGCGCTGCCGGTCTGCGACGAGGACCAGGACACGTACGACGCCCGCGGCACGTGCGGAGGGAACGACTGCTGCGACACCGACGCCAAGGCCCACCCCGGGCAGACCACCTTCTTCGCGCAGGCCGACGCGTGCGGCTCGTTCGACTACAACTGCAACGGACAGCTCGACGCGCAGTACCCCGTCAACCTCACCTGCGGCGGGACGGGCCTCAGCGGCTGCAGCGGCGGCTCGGCCTTTCTCGGGGATCCTGGTTGCGGCAATTCGGGCCTCTTCGCGACCTGCGTGGCCAACGGACTCCTGGCCTGCCAGCCGGGCGACGAGACGATGGTGACGCAGGGCTGCAACTGACGTTTGCGCTCTCTCCGCTTCATGTTCGACAACCGCGCTCGGTGACTTAGCCTCTCCGTGTGCCCGAGCTTCCGGACGTCGAAGTGTACGTGGAGCATCTGCGCCGGCGCGTGGTGGGGCAACCCCTCGAGCATGTCCGGGTGGCCAGCCCCTTTCTCGTGCGGTCCTTCGATCCCCCGCTGCGCGCCGTGGAAGGAAAGCGCGTGCGCTCGGTGCGCCGCATGGGAAAGCGCATCGTGTTCGAGCTCGACGACGACCTCTTTCTCGTCGTCCACTTGATGATCGCGGGGAGGCTGCGCTGGCGAGAACGAGGCGCCAAGGTGCCGGGCAAGCTGGGCCTCGCCGCCTTCGACTTTCCCGGCGGCACCCTGCTGCTCACCGAGGCTTCTTCCAAGAAGCGCGCGTCCCTCCATCTCCTGCCGGGCCAGGCCGCCGTGGACGCCCTCGACCCGGGAGGGCTCGAGCCGCTCACCGCCAGCACGGCCCAGTTCGCGGAGGCCCTCCGGCGCGAGAATCACACGGTGAAGCGCTCGCTCACCGATCCGCACCTCTTCAGCGGGATCGGCAACGCCTACTCCGACGAGATTCTGTGGCGAGCGCACCTGTCGCCGGTGCGCCTGACCGGCAAGATGACCGACCAGGAAATCGCCCGGCTGCACGAGGCCACGGTGGCGACGCTGCGGGAGTGGACCGAGCGTCTGGCCCGGGAGACGGGGGAGGCGTTTCCCGAGAAGGTGACGGCCTTCCGGGAGGAGATGGCGGTGCATGGGCGCTACAAGAAGCCCTGTCCGGCCTGCGGCTCGCCGGTGCAGCGCATCGCCTACGCCGAGAACGAGTCGAACTACTGCGCGCGCTGCCAGACAGGGGGTAAGCTCCTGGCGGACCGGTCGCTCTCGCGCCTGATGCGGGGGGACTGGCCGAAGACGCTCGACGAGCTGGAGGCGCGGAGGAGAGGCCCTTCGCCAGGCCCGTGAATCCGCGGTCGCGGCCTCGGCCTCAGCGTTCTCCGCGCGGCTTCAGCTTCGCGGCGGACCCCGGCCGCGGAGCCCCGGGCAGGTGGCGCTCGGCCAGGTGTTCGCGCAAGAGGACCTCCACGGCGCGCGCCATCGCCCCGTCGGTCTTGCCCTCGTTCGACGCCATGCGTGACTCGAGCTCGCGAATCCGGGTCTCCAGCCGCTCGAGCCGTTGCTCGACCCGCGCCTCGAGGTGGGTCCCTCTCTGGTCGACGCGCCCCTCGAAGTCGATCATGCGCTTGCGAGTCTCGTCACGAAAGTCGTCGGTCGCCGCTTTGATGAGCTCGACCACCGCGGCGAGCTTGGCCAGCTTCTCGTAGACCTCCAGCGCCTTGGCCAGCGCCTCCTTGGCGACGTCGCCCCAGGCCATGGTGTCTCGAGGACCGTCAGAGCGGCGCGCGCAGCGCGTCGAGCAACCCGCGGGCGGACTCGATGGCGCGGTCGGCGACGTCGCTGCACTCCGTCAGAACGCGCACGGCGGACTCGTAGTACGCCTCGGCCAGCACCGCCCCGGTGTCGCCCACGCGCACCGCGGCCGATTTGCGATCCCGGCCGTGGTTCGGCGGAGAAGCCGCGAACGGCCTGGCCACGACGGCGCCCGGCGTGCCCTTGGCCTCCGCCAAGGGGAGGTGCTGGCCGGCGGCGCGCCGCCTCTTCTCATCCATGGCCCCGAAGATAGGGCCTGCGCGCGCGCCCGTCGAGCCGTCCCGCTCACGACGCCGGGGGCTGCGACCGCACCCTCTCCTCGACCTCGACGTGGTCGAGGAGAGGCTCGCCCTGGATGCCCAGCACCTCGTAGATCATCACCGGCGCCCCGCGCCCCTTCACGGTGATCTCCCGCATGGCCCGCGCCTCGATCACGTGTTTGGTGAGCGCGTAGGTGTCCTCGCTGATCAGCACGTCGACCGCGAGGTCCTTGGTGCAGGACTCCAGGCGGGAGGCGAGGTTCACCGCGTCGCCGATGACCGTGTATTCCATGCGCCGCTCGCTGCCGATATTCCCGGCGATCACCTGGCCGGTGTGGATGCCGATGCCGGTGCGCAACCGGGCCATGCCGCGCGCGGCGAGGCGCACGTTCAAGTCTTCCAGCGCGCGCCGCATCTTCACCGCGGCGCGAACGGCGTTGACGGCGTCGTCCGGCTTGGGAACCGGCGCGCCGAACACCGCCATGATGGCGTCGCCGATGTACTTGTCGACCACGCCCCCCTCGCTCATCACGATGCCGACCATCGCCGTGAAGTACTCGTTGAGGAGGCCCACCAGCTGCTGCGGGTCCATCTTCTCGCTGATGGTGGTGAAGCTGCGGATGTCGGTGAAGAGAATGGTCACCTTGAGCGATTCGCCGCCGAGCGCCACCTTACCCGCCAGCAGGTGCTCGACGATGGATGCGGTCATGTACTTGCCGAACGTCGTGCGCAGCTTGTCCCGCTCCTTCAGCCCGTCGACCATGGTGTTGAAGCCGTTGGCCAGGTCCTCCAGCTCGTCGCCGGTCTGCACGCCCAGCACGTGCACGTAGTCGAGCTTCACCACGCGCTTGAGGGCGGTGTTCACCCGACGAAGCGCGCGGGACATGACCGAGGCGAGACGCCACCCGAACCACGTCGACACCAGCGCAGTGACGCCCAGCACGGCGAGCGCGTAAAGGAGGTTCCGCCGCACGATGCGGTGAATGTCCGTCACGTCGAGGGCGGCGAGCATGCCGATGCGCCCCATCGTTCCCTGGAGCTGCCGCGGCTCGAAGCGCTGCACGGCCCAGGAGCGCGAGCCGACGTCGACGATGGTGGTGTTGGCCCGCTTGGCCTCCCCCACCGCCCCGCCGGGGAAGTCCGGGGTCTGGCCGACCAGCCGGTGCGCGTTGCCCGGGTCGACCACCGCCAGGGCCAGCTCGAGGCCGAGCTTCGCGCTGGAGTTCTTCAGGTACTCGGCGTCGACCGGCTCGCAGACCACCACGCCGCCGACCCCGGCGATGGGCTGGCTGATGACGTAGGCCGGCGGGGCGCTGGAGGTCGGAGACTCGCAGCCGTGATCGATGACGCCGCGGAAGCTCTTGCCCCGGGGCAGGTCGGCGAGCTCGGTGATCCCCTCGACCCCGTCGGGTGGGTGCTCGCAGCCCACCTCCGCGAGGACCAGGCCTTTCTCGTCGACCAGCAGGACGTCGACGGTCGGGTACACGTCGAGGAACACCTGGGCCAGCTGGCGCGCGCGCACTGCGTCGTGACCCTGGATGGAGTGCTCCGTCGCCGCGTCGCCCGAGAGCACGCGCGACGCCAGGGTGAGGTCGGCCAGATCGTCGTCGAGCTCCGTCTGGAAGGCGCGCTCCGCCTCGGTCACGCGGTTGTCGACCTCGTCCACCAGCTGGCGGTGAAGGAGCCACGAGAGCACGGGCAGCGCCGCCAGCATGACCACCGCCGACATGGCCACCAGCGCGGTGAGCTTGGCGCGGACGGTGGGCAAGCGCAAAGGCATGGTTCTGCCTCGATCGTACCGAAGGTGGGGTACCGTTGCGACGTGGATCTGGTGGTGCGAGCGCGACGCGTCGTCCTCCCGGACGGGGTTCGGGCGGCCAGCGTGCACGTGCGCGGCGGAGTCATCGAGCGGATCGACGGCTACGACGCATGGCCCCCCGGCGTGCCCGTCGAGGACGCCGGGGATCACGTCCTTCTGCCGGGCCTCGTCGACACCCACGTGCACGTCAACGAGCCGGGCCGCACCGAGTGGGAGGGGTTCGCGACGGCCACGCGCGCGGCGGCGGCCGGGGGCGTGACCACCATCGTGGACATGCCCCTCAACGCCTCGCCGCCCACCACCACGCGCGCGGCGTTCGAAGCCAAGGCAGCCGCGACCGAGGGCCAGCTCTTCGTGGATCTCGCGCTGACCGGCGGCGTCGTGCCGTCCAACGCGGGAGAGCTCCGCGCGCTGGCCGAGGCGGGCTGCCTGGCCTTCAAGTGTTTCCTCGTGCACTCCGGGGTCGACGACTTTCCGCACGTGGACGAGGACGTCCTTCGCCGGGCGATGCCGCTCCTCGCCGATGCCGGCGTGCCGCTGCTGGTGCACGCCGAACTCGGCGGTCCCATCGACGCGGCGCTGCGCCGGCAGGGCAACCTGAGCGACGCCGAGCTGACGCGCTACGTGCACTGGCTGGAGTCGCGCCCCAAGGAATCCGAGATCCAGGCGGTGGAGCTGGTGGTGAAGCTCGCGCGCGCCACCGGGGCCGCCGCGCACGTGGTCCATCTGTCGTCGGCCGACGCGCTGGTGGCCCTGCGTGCGGCGCGCGATGGCGGCGCCCAGGTCAGCGCCGAGACCTGCCCGCACTACCTGTCCTTCGCCGCCGAGGACGTGCCGGACGGCGCGACCGCTTTCAAGTGCGCCCCTCCCATCCGCGAGCGCCACAACCGCGAGCGCCTCTGGCAGGGACTGGCCGACGGCGTCATCACCCAGGTGGTGACCGATCACTCGCCGTCGCCGGCATCCCTCAAGTGCGTGGACTCGGGCGACTTCTCGCGCGCCTGGGGCGGGATCGCCTCGCTGGAGCTGGGGCTGCAAGCGACGTGGACCGAGGCGCGGGCGCGCGGCTTCGCGCTGGAGCGTCTGGTCGAGTGGATGTGCGCCGCTCCGGCGCGACGGGTGGGGCTCGACGGGCGCAAGGGAAGCATCGCGCCGGGTCGCGACGCGGACCTCGTGGTGTGGGATCCCGACGGCGAGCGCGTGGTCGACGCCAGCGCGCTCTACCAGCGCCACAAGCTCACCCCCTACGCCACGCGCACGCTTTCCGGGGTGGTCCACAGCACCTACCTGCGCGGAAAGAAGGTGTACACCGCGGGCGCGCACACCGGTCCTCCGCGCGGGCGTCTGCTGCGTCGAGGAGGGGCATGAGCGCCGACTTCCGGGACCTGGTGGACCTCGCCTCGGAGCGCCTGGGGGGAGCGGTGCTCTGGGCGAACGACGAGTTCTTCGGCGAGAAGGACAACCTGCTGCGCCCGCAGCCGCCGGCCTTCGTGCCGGGCCGATACACCGATCGCGGCAAGTGGATGGACGGATGGGAGACGCGCCGCCGGCGCACCCCGGGACACGACTGGTGCATCGTGCGGCTGGGGGCTCCCGGTATCGTGCGCGGGGTGGTGGTCGACACCAGCCACTTCAAGGGCAACTACCCCGAGTCGTGCAGCCTGGAGGCGACCAGCGCCCCACCGCAGGCCACGCTCGACGCGCTCGAAGCGGCGGCCTGGCACGAGCTTCTTCCCCGCGCGCCGCTCCAGGGAGACAGCGCCAACGCGCTCCCGGTGGTAGCGCGCGCCTGGCGTGCGACCCACCTGCGGCTGCGCATCTTTCCCGACGGCGGCGTGGCGCGGCTGCGCGTGCACGGCGAGGCCATCCCCGAGCCGCGATGGCTGGGTCGGCCGGGCACGGAGCCGGACGTGGACCTCGCCGCGGTGGAGCACGGAGGGGTGGTGGTCGTCGCCAGCGACACCTTCTTCGGGCCGCGGCACGCGCTGGGCATGCCGGGTCGCGCGCTCGACATGAGCGACGGATGGGAGACGCGCCGGACGCGCCGCGAGGGACCGGAGTGGGTCGTGGTGAAGCTCGCCGCCGAGGGGACGCTCCGGCGCGCGGAGATCGACACCTGGCGCTTCCGGGGGAACGCGCCGGCCAGCGCGGCGCTGGCGGTGGGCCGCTCGCTGGAGGGGCCGTGGCATGAGGTGCTGGGGAGGACCG
>Ga0302314_10015526_pt1 | contig 12936 bp, 13 predicted proteins | sample III_Palsa_N2_3_FD_200533 | JGI IMG/M metagenome (GOLD analysis project Ga0302314, IMG submission 200533) | Peat permafrost microbial communities from Stordalen Mire near Abisko, Sweden - III_Palsa_N2_3 | ecosystem: Environmental > Terrestrial > Soil > Palsa > Peat permafrost | place: Sweden...
GCCAGTACAGCCCCACCAGCGAGCTCGGGAAGATCACCAAGTCCACCCCGATGGGCTCACTGGACGCCCCCTTCAACCCACTGTCGCTGGCACTGGGCGCGGAGGCCACCTTCGTCGCCCGGACCATCGACTCCGACCGCAAGCACCTCCAGTCGGTGCTGCGGGCCGCCGCCGAGCACCAGGGCACGGCGCTGGTGGAGATCTACCAGAACTGCAACATCTTCAACGACGGAGCCTTCGACGCGCTCAAGGAGCCGGCCACCCGGGACGAGGCGCTGATCCAGCTGGAACACGGTCGGCCCATCCGCTTCGGCCTGGACCACAGCCAGGGCGTCTTCCGCGACCCGGCCACCGGCGGGCTGAGCACCGCCGAGGTCACCGCGGCCAACGCGGACGCGGTGCTGGTGCACGACGCGCACGCGGCCGACCCCAGCACCGCCTTCGCGCTGACCCGGCTGGCCGATCCGGACACCCTGCACCATTCCCCGGTCGGCGTGCTGCGCAGCGTCCGGCGGCCGGTCTACGACACCCTGATGGCCGACCAGCTCGACGCGGCCGTGGCCCAGTGGGGCCAGGGGGACCTGGGTGCGCTGCTGACCGGGAACGACACCTGGACGGTGAGCTGAGCCGGCCCGCCCCCAGCGCTCGGATCCGGCTCTGACCTGGCTCTGACCTGGGGGGAGGGCGTCAATAAATCGCTAAGATCTGCATCGAATCCTTAACGACTGTCCCTTTTGACCGATATGTCCGATCAGGCGAGAGTATGCATACATCGGCAGTCCCGATGGAAGCTGCCCGGACCTGAAAACGTCACACTCGGAACGGATACGTCATGGACAGCCGCAGCAGCGTCAGCTCCTCAGCCGACTCGCCGGAGGGCGGCGGCGGTGGCGGTGGCGGCGGAACGGCCCTGCTGCCGCGTCCGGCCGTCACCGAAATCCCGGAGAGTCTCGGCTACCGAGTGAAGAAACGGTTGCTCGGGAAGCCGCTGGTGACCGAGGAGCTGGCCCACGAGAAGCTGTCCAATCCGGTCGCTCTCGGCGTCCTGGCCTCCGACTGCATCTCCTCCTCGGCCTACGGTTCCGAGGCGATGCTGTTCCAGATGGTCCCGGTCATCGGTGCGGCGGCGTTCAGCCTGCTCATGCCGATCACCGGGATCGTGCTGTGTGTGCTGACCCTGCTGACGCTCTCGTACCGCGAGGTCGTCATGGTCTACACCCGGGCCGGCGGCTCCTACGTGGTCGCCCGGGAGAACTTCGGCCCCCGGATCGCCCAGGTCGCGGCCGTCGCGCTGCTGATCGACTACATCGTCACCGTCGCCGTGCAGACCGCCGCCGGTACGGTCGCGCTGCTGTCGCTGGTTCACCTGCTCGGCGGCAACCGCTACGACTGGATCGACAACTACCAGCTGCCCATCTCGGTCTTCATCGTGCTGCTGCTGTGCTGGGGCAACCTGCGCGGCATCCGCGAGGCCGGCCGGGCCTTCGCCACCCCCGCCTACCTGTTCATCGCCGGCATGGGCCTGCTGTTCATCACCGCCATCTTCCGGCTGATATTCGACCATCTGCCCAAGCAGGACGTGCACACCGCGGGGGCCCAGCACCTGGGCATCCACGGAAACAACAGCGCGCTGCTGATGGGCGCCTCGATCGGGCTCGTGCTGAAGGCCTTCGCCAACGGCGGTACCTCGCTGACCGGTCTGGAGGCCATCTCCAACGGCGTCAGCGTCTTCCGCAACCCGCAGGGCCGCAACGCCCGCAAGACCCTGGTCGCCATGTCGGTGACCCTGGGCACGCTGGTGCTGGGCGTCTCCACGCTGGCGTACATCACCCACGCCATCCCCTTCGTGGACGGCAGCCCCTCGGTGCTCTCCCAGGAGGGCAGCCTGGTCTTCGGCAGCAGCTGGTACGGCCAGGCCGGACTGGTGTTCCTCCAGCTGGCGACCGCGCTGATCCTCTACACCGGCGCCAACACCTCCTTCAACGGGTTCCCCTTCCTGGCCAGCTTCGTCGCCGAGGACTCGTTCCTGCCGCGCCAGCTCACCCGGCGCGGCCACCGGCTGGCCTTCTCCTCCGGCATCCTCACCCTCACCGGTGTCTCGCTGCTGCTGCTGATCGCCACCGACGCCAAGCTGGACAGCCTGCTCGGGCTCTACGCCATCGGCGTGTTCACCGGCTTCTTCATGGCCGGCTGCGGGCTGGTCAAGCACTTCATCGACCGCCCGGACGAGCCCAAGCGGGCGCTGAAGATCTTCATCAACGCGGCCGCCGCCCTGTGCTCCATCTGCGTCGTGGTCATCTTCGCGGTCACCAAGTTCACCGAGGGCGCCTGGGTGGTCGTGGTGATCTTCCCGATCGGCGTCTGGGCGCTGATCAAGGTCAACAAGCGCTACCGGGACGAGGCCGCCGCGCTGGCCGCCGCCACCTCCGACCTCACCAAGGCCCGCAACCGCCGCCAGGTCATGTACATCCTGGTGGACCGGGTCGACCTGGCCGCGCTCAAGGCCATCAGCTACGCCCGCTCGCTGCGCCCGGCCGAGATCCGGGCCGTGCACTTCATGATCGACAACCTGGAGGCGGAGAAGCTGGCCGCCCAGTGGGCCGAGGCCGAGGTCGGCGACCTGCCGCTGGAGATCGTCCAGTGCCCGGACCGCCGGATCACCCGCGCCCTGCTGGAGCTGATCACCCGCAACACCGCCGACAAGAAGAGCCAGATCACCCTGCTGATCCCGGAGCGCAACTACTCCCCGGTCCTGGGCCGACTGCTGCACCGCCGCACCGCCGACCACATCGCCCGCGCGGTCGGCAAGCTGCCCAACGTCGTCGCCACCATCGTCCCCTTCGACGTGGTCATCGGCGACACCCCCGACCCCGCCCCGGCGCAGCCGTAGCGCGCTCCGGCGGCTCTCACGACCGGGTCCGACCGTGTTCGGCGGGGTTCGGCCGTGAGGGCCGCCGCACCGAGGCGCCCCGGGCTCAGAGCGAGAGCTGCTGGCGGTACGGCTCCAGCGGCGGAGCCGTCTTCGTGGCGAGGAACTCCGTGATCGAGTACCGAGCGAGACCGGCCACGCTGAACGGGTCGCTCTTCACGACCTCCTCGATCCTCGCCCGGTCATCGCCGGTGGCGATGATGATGCCGCCCTCGCGCGGCACCTTCCCGCCGGAGGCGAGGAAGGTGCCCTCGGTGCAGTAGCGGTCCAGCCAGGCCCGGTGGTCAGCGAGGGCGGCGTCGATACGCTCGATGGGTGCGATGTAGGTCAGACGACCCGCCGGTAGCGGACAGCGCGCGGCCTCTCGCCCGATGCGCTTTGCCGCATTGCCGGGCGACCTGGGCGTTCCGGGTACGGGCAAGGTCGTGCAGTGGTTCTCGCAGGGGCAGTGGAGACGCGCCTTGTGTCCTCCCTGGCGTAACGTCCACCCCTGGCGAAGGAGGGGCTCGATGACCTCGCGCATCTCCTTGGCGATCCCGGCCACGGAGACTTCCTTACCAACCACGGCCGTGCCCAGACCTCAAAATCGTACGAGTCAGGAGTGGGCGGGAACGCCAACCCGTAGTATGGGCGTTGGTATTTTCGAGCGCCACGGAACCCCGTATTCCTGCTGCAAATGCCGCCAGCGCATCGACGCATGGAGGCAGACGGTCCAGGCGGGCCTGCCGCTACTGCCGAATGGGTTGATGCTACGCCCAGAGCGGGAAAGTTCGCATTCAGGTGGAGTCCTAGCATCCATTGTTCGCAATGGCGTTCGACCTGGAGCGGGCGCCATGGAATGCCTCTGTCCTGATGGTGCATGGAACCCGCCGACGCCTTCGTCCAGGCCGATCCCACCCGCTGTTCGGCGACTGTCGAGCTCGTGGGGATAGAGGGCGTTCAGCACGGCTTCGCCGTCCACGAGGACCCGCAGTGCCTGAACCCGCAGTTGCAGCGGCCTGGCAGCGTGAAATGACCAGCCTGGTCAGCACGTTGCTGCTCACCGCTACGCCGCTCGGCGGCCTGGGCCGTGTCTGACAGATGGCGATGCGACTGGGGAGCGGTATCCCTAGTCTCTGTTCACCGGCAGCGGATCGCCCTGCTTGCATCGAACTACCGCACGATCATGGGCTCCATGGAAAAGCTGCTGGAGGAGAGATTCGCTGAGGCGGGCTGTCGCGGGACGTTGACGGCACTGGAGATCGACGGCCCGGGTCGGGTGTCGTTCCGGGGAGACGAGCCGATGTCTGCCGCCTCGACGTTCAAGGTCGCGGTAGCTCTGGAGCTCTTCTGCCAGGGTGCGTCCAGGGCATTGGATCTGACTGAGCGGGTGCGGCTCAAGCCGGAGAACCGGACGGACGGAGGTCAGGGTTTCTCCTTGTTCGAGGATCCGGTCGAGGTCTCCTTGCGGGACGCCGCGTTGATGATGCTGACGGTCAGTGACAACACTGCGACTGATGCGGTGATCAGGCGGATCGGATCGGCACGGGTCCAGGAGAGGCTGGATTCGCTGGGACTTGTACGGACGGCGTTCGCAGGGACGTGGGCGGAGCACATCGACGGCATCGGCCGCGAACTGGGCTTCGCCGACTACGCCGGGATCATCGCGGAGTCGCATCGGCTCACCGGGCCCGCGCTGGTAGAGCTTGAGGCACGATACTTCGCGGCGCCCTCGTTCCAGCCGGGGAGCAGCCCCAGCACCACGGCGCAGGACATGGCTCAGCTGTTGCGGATGGTCTGGCGGAATGAAGCCGGTCCCGCGCAGGCATGTGAACTGCTGCGAGCGGCGATGGGCAAGCAGAACCTGATCCGTGGGATCGCGACAGGGTTCGGTGAGGACGTCCGAGTCGCGGCTAAGTCCGGAGGTGTCGGCGGTCTGGTGACCAACGACGTCGGGGTGGTGCAACTGCCCGACGGGCGTCGGTACGCCATCGCTGTGTTCACCCGGGCAATCGTCCCCGGTCGAACAGAACGGGCGCCCGCCATGGCTGCCATCGGTGCCGCAGCCCGTATGGCAGTGGAGTACCTCGGGGCCAACCAGACCAGGACTGATGGTTGATGCTGTGACGACTGGTCGTGGTGAGCTGACGGATACAGCGCTACGTGGCATCGGACGGCTGCCACCGGAGCGACCCCGCATGCCCCGGCCTGGACCCGATCAGTGGCCCCGGCCGGTAGCACCACCATCCACTCCGTAGATCCAGCCAGAGCGTCCGCGTTATTCGCCCAGCTGACGCAGCGCGGATCGTAGGAACGTGTCGCGGCGGGTGGTGACGGTCTGCGCGTCCAGGTCGGGGCGGCCCTGCCCGGTGAGGGCGGGCAGCCAACCGGCCATGTCGGGCGGGGTGCTCAGCGAGGCCACCACATCCCAGTACGCCACCACGTGGGGGTCCGGGGCCCCACGGTCCGCTGCCTGCCTCCAGCCGGCGAGGACCTCGGCGGCGGCCCGCTGCCCGAAGAAGACCGCCGCGTCGCAGCGCAGCGATCCCAGGTCGACACCGTAGTGCCCGGCGCCTGCCGCGTCCCAGTCGACGATGCCGGTCAAGGTGTCACCGTCCCACAGGGTGTTGCCCTGCCACAGGTCGCCATGGACCAGCACGGTCTCACCGCAGTGGTCGGCTGCCTGAGAGACAGCCAGTTCAGCGGCCTCGAACAACTGGGAGGGCGCGTGAGCCCGCCGCAGCGCCGCGAAGTCCATGTCGGCGATCGGCCGGGTCCGCAACGGCAGACCGGGACCCGGCGCCAGCGGTACCGCGTGCAGTGACGCTGCCGCCACGCCCAGCGCCCGCATACGCTCGGCAGTGGGTCGGACCGGTATCCGGCTGTGTCCCGGCACGACCGTGGACAGCACGGCAAGCGTCCCGGTTGCCTGCCCGTCGAAGTCGGCGGCAAGCAGTCGGGGAGCAGCGACACCGTGCTCTGCGGCAACCACCAGCGCTGCGGCCTCGGTCTCGAACTGACTGCTCAGGGCACTCCCGGGTTCCCCGGTCCTGAGCACCACGGACTCCAGCTGCCCCCCGCCGCCGAGGCGGAGCACCCAGGGACCGGCGCCATCACGCAACTCCTCAACCGCGACGACCGCCGAACCCACGACGGAGGCCACCCAAGCGAGAACTACTTCGGAAGGACGTGTCATCCGCGGAGCGTAGAACGAGGACACTCTCGAAGGTGGGTGAACGGGTGATCCTTCCGGCCGGTGCCGGCCACCCCAGTTGATCAGGACGATCCTGGCGTCCGGCGGCCGTATGGTCGAAGCCCGTTACCGAGGAGGGTTTCTGATGCGCGGCGTGACCTATTCGATGGGCGTTTCACTCGACGGGTACATCGTCGGACCGGACGGCGGATTCAACTGGACGGAGCCCGACGAGGAGGTCTTTCGGTTCGTCACTGACGAGATCCGAGGGGTCGGCGTCCACCTGTTGGGGCGGCGGCTGTACGAGACGATGCTGTACTGGGAGACCGCCGACCAGGATCCGTCGCTGGACGAGTCGATGCTGGAGTGGGCCGCGCTCTGGAACCCGCTGCCGAAGGTGGTGTTCTCCCGCACGCTGTCGGCGGTGCAGGGCCATGCCCGGCTGGCCTCCGGCGGCCTGGCGGAGGAGATCGAGCGGTTGCGGGCCGAGCCGGGGGAGGGCGACATCGCCATCGGCGGCGCGGCTCTCGCCGCCGAGGCTGCGGCGTTGGGGCTGATCGACGAGTACCGGCCCCGGGTCCACCCGGTGCTGCTCGGCGGTGGCATTCCGTTCTTTCCCCAGCACGAGCGCCGGGTGGATCTCGAACTCGTCGATACCCGTACTTTTGATTCGGGGGTCGTCCACCTCCGCTACCGGGTGGCGCGTTAGTCCGGCGGCTCAGTTGGCTCAGTGCCAGTCGCTGATCTGGACGTCTCGCGGCGCGGGTGCGCCCTCGCCGGTCTCCACCAGGGACTTCAGGCTCATCAGGAACGAGCCCCACTTGGTGCCGCAGTGGTGCATGAACTCCACCGGCGCCTTCCAGCCCTGGTGCTTGAACAGCACGATCGTGTAGTCACCGTCCTGGCGGAGGTCCCAGTGGATCGTCGTCCCGACCCACTCCTCGGGGCCGTCGACCACTCGCCAGACCACCCGCTCGGACGGCCGCAGCTCGACCACCTCCATGTCGAAGCCGCCGACCGGCGGGAACCGGAACTCGACCACGCCGCCGACGTGGTCGGCGCCGCCCTTGGTGTCCTCGGTCCACCACCCGGCCAGGCCCTCGACGGTCGTCAGCGCGGCGTACACCTTCTCCGGCGTCGGGGTCTCGGCCCCGACCCTGTGCAGAATGTCGACCATGATGACTCTCCTTGATCTCGTCAGTTCCGCCGTCAGTTCTGTCGTCAGTCCTGTTGGGCGCGCTGGATCGCCTCGGCGATCCGCTTGATCCGCTGGAGCCGGGCGTCCCAGGCCGACCCCACCGACGCCAGTTGGGCCACCGCGCGGGCGAGTTGGGCATCGTCCACCCGGTACCGCCGCTCCCGCCCGGCTGAGGTCGCCCGAACCAGGCCGACCCGGTCGAGGACCATCAGGTGCTTGGCCACCGCCTGACGGGTGACCGGCAGTTGCCGGCCGAGCGTGGTCGCCGTGCCGTCGCCGTCGATGAGCAGCAGGTCGAGCATGCGCCGCCGGGTCGGGTCGCCGATCGCGGACCAGAGGTCGTCGTCGACTGTCCCGGCCGCCGCGGTGCCCGTGCCGGCGGCGCTCATCGCCGCGGGTCCAGCGTCGCGGCGTAGGGCGCCAGTCGCGGCAGGTAGAAGTCCCAGCCGCTGACGTGGTCCTGGTACTGCTGCTCAAGGACGGCGACCTCCCAGCCCATCTCGCGGAAGCCGGTCTCGGTCATCCTGAGCAGCGTGCCGCCGCCGGACGGGGTCAGCTCGAAGGAGACCAGCAGCGAGTTGCCCTCAGCCGCCACCTCGCCGACCGGGTGCGTCCAGCGGAACGAGAAGTTCCGTGGCGGTCGCGCGTCGACCACGGTGAACCGCATCACCTTTCCGTCGGCGGCACGGTCGCCGAAGACGATCTCTCCGGTCGACCCGGGCGTCGGCTCGTACCGGGCGTCGTCCGGCCACCACTCCTTGAGGTGGTCGGGACTGCTCACCACCTCGAAGACGATCTCCGGCGGCGCCTCGACGTAGATCTCGCGCTCGATGGTTCCGAACTCCATGTCAGCCTCCCGCAACCTTTGGTTGCATATCAGCCTAGTCGGAGGTCGGGCCTTGTGCAACCACTGGTTGCTCTCGCTACCGTTCGCCGCCGTCGTCGTGGCGGGTGAGGAGTCCGTTGGTCAGGTGCCAGCGGCGCTGGTGGCGCGTCTGGAGCCAGGTCTCCGAGGCATCCAGGGCCTGGGTGATCCAGGTGTCGAGGCTGGGGAGCGCCCCCTGGCGCAGGACGGCCCGGGTCGCGGCGCGCTCGGTCGCCCTGGTCGGCAGGACCCTGATCTGGAAACCCTGCATGTGTTCGGGCATGCGGCCGCCGTAGTTGGAGGTGAGAGCGGGGACCCACTCGACGCGCAGCAGGGTGCCGTCGGCGTTGGGAACGGTGCTGAACAACACCCTGCCGAACCGGGTCAGGCGGGGGCCGAGGGCATCGCCGAGGTCGGTGTCGGTCAACGGACACGACAGGTGGCGAGGCAGCTTGCGGTTACGGGCCGGCATGGACCCGAGGGTGGCAGGCGTCGGCGCCTGGTGGCACCTCGATTGTCGGGCTCGGTTGCCCGGCTCGATTGCCGGGCTCGGGTGCCGGGACTCTGGCGCGGGATCCGCCGTTCTTACCCCGCCGAGCTGCTGGTAAGGGGTCCTCCCGATGGCGGCGGCTATCGTGGTGCGGTCCCACCGACCGCGTGCGCGCGGGCCCGGCCCCGAGGAAGCCCGTGTTGAGTCCCGAACGTACCGACGGCCCGGCAGCGGCCGAGGCGGTGCCCCCGGCCGCGCGCTGGTACCGGTCCGACAGGCACTGGCCCGACAGGTACCGGCCCAGGCCGTGGGCCGGAGGGCTGCGGGTGCCGCTGGTCTGCTGGGCGGTGACCCGGCTGCTCACGGTCGGCGCGGCGCTCGCGGGCGCGGGCGGGTCCGGCGACGAGGTGCACCTGCTCTACCCGGCCTGGGCGGCCGAACTGGCGCACGGGCACTTCCCGTTCCACGACACCCAGTGGCAGTACCCGCCGGTGGCCGGGCTGGTGTTCCTCGCCCCCAGGGCGTTGCCGTTCCTCGGCTACGCCACCGCCTTCGCGCTGCTGATGCTGCTCTGCGACGCGGTCGTCACGCTGCTGCTGGCCCGCGCCGCCAAGGTCCCCGGCCGCAGCAACCACGGCCTGTGGCTCTGGACGCTGGGCCTGCCGCTGCTGCTCCAACTGCCGTACATCCGCTTCGATGTGGCGGTGACCGCCCTGGCCGTGGGCGCGGTGCTGCTGCTGGATCGCGCGCCGACCGGCGGCGGGGCGCTGGCCGCGCTCGGCGGACTGGTCAAGGCCTGGCCGGTGCTGGTGCTGATCGGCGCCCCGCGCGGCCGGAGCACCCGCCGCTCCTGGGTCTCGGCGGTGGTCACCGCGCTGGCGGCGAGCGGCGCGCTGGCGTCGGCCTTCAGCCACGCCTTCGGGTTCCTGAGCGAGCAGGGCTCGCGCGGGATCGAGATCGAGTCGCTGCCGGGCAGCCTGCTGCTGGTCGCCCGGCGCTTCGGCTACCACGGCGGCATCCACTACCGGTACGGCTCGTTCCAGGTCGGCGGCCACGGTGTGGACGACCTCGCCACGGCGGTGCTGGTGCTGACCGTCCTCGGCTTCGGCTGGCTGCTGTGGTGGCGGCTGCGTGCCCGGCGCTGGAGCCCGGCCACGGCGGCCGACGCGGCGCTGACGGCGATGCTGATCTTTGTCACCACCAGTCGGGTGATCAGCCCGCAGTACCTGGTCTGGCTGATCGGCCTCGGCGCGGTCTGCCTGGTCTTCCGGGAGACCAGCCAGCGCCCGGTGGCGCTTGCCCTGCTGCCGCTGACGGTGCTGACCACCCTGGTCTACCCGGTGCTGTGGCAGCCGCTGTTGCACGGCCAGGCCCTGGCCACCGGCGTGCTGCTGCTGCGTGACGTCGGCCTGCTGGCGATCACCCTCTGGTCCGCCCAGCGGCTCTGGCGGGCGACCCGGTAGTTCGGCTGCGCGCCGGACCCGCTGTCATGGGTGTCACTGGATAACGGGCATGACAGCGGGACCCGTCACGCCGTACCGTCCCCCTGGGACGGGCTGCCGGCGTGGAGGGAGAGGGGCATGCAGGAGGAGCGCAAGGGGTTCTGGCTGGGGGTGGCCGCGTACGGGGCGTGGGGGCTGTTCCCGCTCTACTGGCCGCTGCTGAAGCCCAGCGGGGCCGGGGAGATCCTGGCCAACCGGATGGTCTGGTCGCTGGTCGCGGTGGTCGCGGTGCTGGCCTGGCAGCGGCACTGGTCCTGGGTCCGCCCGCTGCTGCGGCAGCCGAAGCGGCTGGCCCTGGTCGCCGCCGCCGCGGCGACGATCTCGGTGAACTGGGGCATGTACATCTGGGGCGTGAACAGCGGGCAGGTGGTGCAGACCTCGCTCGGGTACTTCATCAATCCGCTGGTCACCATAGCCCTCGGCGTTCTGGTCTACCGGGAGCGGCTGCGGCCCACGCAGTGGGCGGCGGTGGGCGTCGGCGCGGTCGCGGTGGCGGTGCTGTCCGTCGGCTACGGCCACCTGCCGTGGCTGGCGCTGACCCTCGCCTTCTCCTTCGGGACCTACGGCCTGATCAAGAAGAAGGTCGGACTGAGCGGGCTGGAGAGCCTGGCCGGGGAGACCGCGTTCCAGTTCCTCCCCGCCGTCGGATATCTGGCGTACCTGGCGGTCGACGGCACCGGGACGCTGGGGCGGACCGTGCCCGGCTCCTACGGCTGGGGACACAGCGGCCTGTTGCTGCTGTGCGGGGTGGTCACCGCGCTGCCGCTGGTGGCCTTCGGCGCGGCGGCGGTCCGGGTGCCGCTGACCACGCTCGGGCTGCTCCAGTACCTGGCTCCGGTGTTCCAGTTCGGTCTGGGCGTGCTGGTGTTCCACGAGCGGATGTCGGCGGCGGCCTGGGGCGGCTTCGGCCTGGTCTGGGCCGCGCTGGTGATGCTCACCTGGGACGGCGTGCGGCAGGCGCGGCGCGGGCAGGCTCCGGCCGTGGACCCGCTGCCGCGGGCGGTGGCCGCCGACCTGTGAGGCCCGACCTGTGAGCCCCGACCTACGAGCCCCGGAGGCCGCCGCCACCGGGTAGTCGGTGGCGGCGGGCCCGGACGGCTCAGGTCGCGGCGAAGTGCTTGGCGGCGGCGGCCACCAGGCTCTTCTGCAGCTTGGCCGGGTCGGGGTCCTTGAGGTAGACCCCGATGGCCGTGAGGATGTCGTTGTTCCAGGCGCTGGGCGCGACCACGCCGTGGGTGAGCGAGCCGATGATCTTGTCCTTCGCCCACTCGTCCAGCGACCACTGGAGATAGGTGTCGAACAGCGTCCGCTCCTCCGCGCCGACCACCGCCCGAGGCGGGATCGCGCCCTTCACGGTGGTGAACGCGTCCTGCCCCTCCTGACTGCCGCACTCGTTCAGCCAGGCGATGGTGGCGTCCCGGTGCGGTGCGCCCTTGGGCAGGGTGAAGCAGTCCGAGGCGAAGTCGAAGACCCCGGTGGTGCCGGGGGAGGCCGACCAGTCGTAGTCCACGTGCGGCACCAGGTTGAAGGTGACGGTGAAGCTCGCCTCGGTCCAGTCGCCCATGATCTGGTAGGCCGCCTCGCCCTTCGCCACCTGTGCGCTGACCTGGTCCCAGGACATGTTGCCGCCGGTGCCGGGCGCGTGCAGCATCACCTGGTGGAAGTACTCCAGCGCCTGGGTGACGCCCGGCGCTGACCAGTTGGCGCCGGTCTGCCACAGCGCCGACCAGCCGTCCGGTCCCAGCGTGCCGATCAGCATGGCCTCCATCACGTGCTGGAGCTGCCAGGACTCGGACGGATCGCGGGAGATGGCCAACGGTATGTGGCCGGACGCCTGGACCTTGGTCAGCGCGTCGATGAACTCCGGGATGGTCTGCGGGTTGGTCGCGATGCCGAGTCGATCGCAGAGCCGCTTGTTGGACCACAGCACGTTGATGTGGTGGATGTCCACCGGGACCGAGTAGTACCGGCCGTCGCGCTGGATCAGCTTCAGCACGTCCTGGTTGAAGGTCTTGTCCCAGCCGTTCGCGGTGTAGAGGAAGGTGACGTCCTCCAACTGCCCGGCGGTGATGTAGTCGCCGACCATCGCGCCGGCCTGGGCCTGGAAGGTGTCCGGCGGGTTCCCGGCCGCCAGCCGCTGGGCCAGTACGGCCTTGGCGTTGGTCCCGGCTCCGCCGGCCACGGCCTCGTTGATGAACTTGATGTGCGGATTGTGCAGGTTGAAGTTGGCCTTCAGGGCGTCCAGGGCCTGGAGTTCGCCGCCCGCCGTCCACCAGGAGAAAACCTGGAGCGAGGTCTCGACGCCGTTCAGTCCGGTGGTCGCCTTGACGCCGCTGCCGCACGCGGAGAGCAGACCGGTGCCGGCGGTTACGCCCAAGGCAGCGAGGAACGTGCGGCGACTGATGCTCATGGTGTGGATGTCTCCCTGTCGTGCGGCGAGCGCGCGGCACTGTCCCGCGTCGGGCACCGCGCTGTGCGTGCCCGTGCGTTCATGCCGTCACCCGGCCCGGGAACTGAGGGAGGAGGACTCCCGGACCAGGTACGAAATTCCATCACGCGCTCAGATGAATGAGCATCATCTGACAGGTCAGCGGGGGTTTTCGTCAAGCAGGCATTGGTGCGCAGAGACACGGTTCGGCAACAATCCGGTGGCCGCCGGAAATCGAATTGCCACCACTCCAAGTGGTGTATATGGCAAGGGTGGTACGGATGTGACGAGAACGCCGCGAATTACCCCGGCGCACCGTTCCGCCCGTTGAACGACAAGAGGTGTGCGGCAT
>Ga0302314_10015527_pt1 | contig 12936 bp, 2 predicted proteins | sample III_Palsa_N2_3_FD_200533 | JGI IMG/M metagenome (GOLD analysis project Ga0302314, IMG submission 200533) | Peat permafrost microbial communities from Stordalen Mire near Abisko, Sweden - III_Palsa_N2_3 | ecosystem: Environmental > Terrestrial > Soil > Palsa > Peat permafrost | place: Sweden...
CCCGGAGCCGTCACCCTGCCGGCCGGGTTCCAGGCCGCCTCCAAGGCCGCGCCGGGGATCGCCTCGCAGACCTTCGAACTCGCCCAGTCCGTCACCTTCGCCGCGCCGACCAGCGTGCCCACGCCGGCGGACGAGGACCTCACGCCGGTGATCGACCCGTCCGCGCCCCCACCGGGTTCCCCGGCCGGCACCGCGACGCCGCCGCCGCAGGTCGAGCTGATCGTGCGCGGCGGGGTCCTGGTCAAGGGCAAACCGACGTCCTTCGTGGTCGGCGACCGGCTGCTGCTGATGGCGCAGGACGCGACCAAGTGGATCGACTACCCGCCGGGTATCGTGACGGTGACCGGCATGGCGCAGGAGACCGACTCCTATGGCAAGACGAACACCCGGGTCCTGCTTGACGGCACCGCCGATTTCGACCCCCGGTCTCAGGCCGCCGACTACCAGCTGTGCCGGCCCACGATCGCCAACCACCTGGTCTCGGTGCCGTCCGGGGCGGCGCCGATCACCGATGCCACTTTCACTCTGGACAGCACCGCCCGCTCGATCAATGCCGGCGACCCGCTGGTGATCGACACACCGGGCGCCGCCGACGGCGTCGCCGGAGGCGCCGGCTTCGACATCGGCCAGGTCACCGGGTACTCCGAGACGCTCTGGTACGCCAACGGATCGTCGAGCTCGCCGACAACCAGCCCCGGTAGCAACGGCATCCCGCTGCTGGTGGCCCAGGTGACCGTCACCCCGTCCGAGACCGTCAACTTCGGGACTAAGTACGGCACCACATCCGTCGCGCCCAAGGTCGTCATCCGCACCGGGTGGAAGAGCGTCGGCACACTGCTGCCGAGCCCGGTCAACCAAGTCGCCGGGCTGCCGTCCACGGTGTCGTTGAACCAGGCGCCCGCGGCCACGGTCGGCACGCCGACTCCGGCCCTGGTCGAGGATGCCAACGGCAACGGTGCCCAAGTCACCGCGACGCCACAGCCCGCCAACCAGGTCGATCTGGCGGCCAGTTCGTCGGACGTGTCTGGGTCCACCAGCGTGCCGAGCACGCTGCAGCCGCCGCTGCGCCTGCTGTGGGACCTGATCACAGTCAGCCGCGGCGCCACGGTCGCCAACGAACAGCTCGGCACCGGGAACGCGACCCTGGCCGGGCAGGACTTCACCCTGCAGAAATCCCCGGTCACCTACCTGGCGGACACCTCCACCGGCGCCGCGCCGGCCGGCACCGGCGGACTGGCCGGCCTGGGCTCGCGCTCCGGATCCGGGTATTCGAGCACGGTCCAGCTCGCCGTGGACGGCGTGTACTGGTCCGAGGTGCCGATGTTCTACGGCCACGGCCCGACCGAGACCATCTTCGTCACCCGCGAGGACGAGACCGGCGCGACCCACGTGCTGACCGGCGACGGCGTCAACGGCGCCCGGTTGCGCACCGGGGCCCAGGTCTCCGCCACCTACCGGGTGGGCAGCGGCGCGACCGTCCCGCCCGCCGGAACGCTCACCCAGATCCTCTCCCCGCAGACCAACCTGTCCGCGCTGCGCAACCCGGCCGCGGCCGGCGGCGGCGCGGACCCGGACTCCCCCGCGGACCTGAGCACCCTGGCCCCGGCCTCGGTGCTCACCTTCGACCGGGCGATCTCCGGCGAGGACTACGCGGTGGTCGCCGCCCAGGCGCCCGGGGTCACCCGCGCCGGGGCCGTGTGGACCTGGGACGCGGGCGAGCAGCGCGCGATGACCGTCGTCTATGTGGGCGACGACGCGGGCGCGGTCGCCTCCGCGCGGGCGGCGCTGCGCGCGGAGGCGGACCCGAACCGGCCGGTCCTGGTCCGACGGGCCAGACCGCACCTGATCAGGCTGCGGATGACGCTTGAGGTCTCGCCGAAATACGTGCTCTATGACGTCGTGACGGCGGTGCAGAACGCGTTGGTCGGCACTCCGACCAGCCTGTTCGCCCCCGGTGTACTGGCGATCGGGGAAACGCTCTACCGCAGCCGAATCGAGAGCGTCAGCATGCTGCCGGGCGTGGTGGCGATCCACCGGTTGCGGCTCGAACCGGAGGAGGAATACGTCACGCTCTACGAAGAGCTCCTGTGGGATGCCCAGGGACCTCGCTTCGTCCCCGGCGAGGGCGGCTACTTTCACCTCACCTCCGGACACTTGACCGTGCACGCGGAGGTGAGCACCAGTGAGTGAGACCACGCAGACGGTGAACCCGGACGGCTTCGACGCCGCGCTGGCGGCGAAGATCTGGGCGCTGGTCCCCGGCTACTACAAGGCCATGGACGCCTCGGTGCTCGACGGCACCGGCCCGCTGCAGGCGCTGCTGACCCGGGTCGCCGGGCAGGCCGCCGAGGTGCGCCGCTCGATCGACCGATTGTGGGAGGACCAGTCGATCGAGACCTGCTCGGACTGGGTGATCCCTTATATAGCGGCCCTGGTGGACACCAACCTGGTGCCCTCGATGGACGCGCGCGGGCGCCGGCTGGACGTGGCCAACACCATCTACTACCGGCGGCGCAAGGGCACGGTGGCGCTGCTGGAGCAGCTGGCCTCGGACGTGACCGGCTGGGAAGCGCACGTGGTGGAGTTCTTCCGCCTGCTCAGCCGGCGCCGGCACCTGCTCGACCCGCCGCTCGGCCGCCCCGCGGACACCCCGGACCCCGCCGACGCCCGGCTGCTGCAACGCACTTCCGGCCTGACCGGACTGCTGACCGGCACGCCGATGGGTGGCTACGCCGACCTGCGCAACGCCCTGGGCGCCGCGAACACCTCGGGCCCCTACGACGAGTTCCGGCACCGGGCCGACGTCCGGCTCGGCCAGGGCGCCACCGGCTGGTACGGCATCCCGAAGATCGGGGTGTTCCTGTGGTGCTCGGCCGACATCGCCGTGCCGCGGGCGACCCCCGTCGCGGTGGCCGGCTGCCCGGACCACTACTCCTTCGACCCGACCGGGCGCAACATCGGGCTCTGGCAGGCCGACGACCGTCCGCCGCAGGGCTACGGCGAGGAGTGGACCTCGCTGGCCCAGTGGCAGGTGCCCGGCCCGATGACCCAGGCGCTCTACGACGCCGTGGCCGAGGCGCCGGACATCCCAGTGCCGCAGGAGGCTTATCCGGACCCGAACGCGACCTTCTGGCCGAACTCGCTGTCGGTCAGCCCGCTCGGCTCGGGCTCGCCGCTGACGCAGAGCACGGTCAAGGTCTGGCCGGAGGTCGGCCGGTTCGCCGTCTCGGGCGGCACCGGTGATGTGGAGGCTTCCTATCACTACGGCCTGTTCTCGCAGATCGGCGCCGGGCCGTTCGACCGCCGCCAGATCGGGGTTGCCGACGCGGCGGACCCGCCGCCGGTGACTCAGGTTCCGGGGGGCACCGCCACGGCGCTCAAGAACGCGCTCGCCGCCGTCGGCACCGCCGGCACCGTGATCGTGACCGACGGACTGACCAGCTCCGCCGTGTCGCCGGTCGGTTCGGCCGGGGCACCGATCGCCGACGTCTCGGTGCGCGCCGCCGACGCGGGCCGGGCCGTGATCCGGCTGCCCGCGATCCAGTCCGCCGGGCAGAGCACCTCCTTCGCCCGCAACCGGCCGTGGGTGTTCACCGGCAATGCCCTGACGGACTCGTCCGGCAAGCCGGTCGCGCCGACGGCCGCGCTGCGCCTGGAAGGACTGCTGATGTCCGGCGTGGACGTGGTGCTGCGCGGCGGATTCGACTGCGTCACCCTGTCCTGCTGCACGCTCGACCCGGGCACCGCGGGCGATCTGTGGTCACCGCCGCAGGTGTGGCAGCCCGCCGTGGACGGCCGTGAGCTGGGCTCCGGCACGCTCAAGATCGAGGGAACCGTCAATACCCTGGTCATCGACCGGTGCGTGCTCGGCCCGATCCGGGTGCGCTCGGGCGGCGTGGTGCAGACCCTGTGCGCGTCGAACTCGATCATCCAGGGGCTGCCGATCGACGACGGCGGCGACCTGACCAGCCAGTCGGTCTTCGACCCGGACGGACTGTTCCGCCTGCTCAACCACAAGCGCGACGCCCTGACCACCTGGCTGGCCGGAAAACTCAGCGCTACCTCGGCCACTGCGGTGAACGGCCATAAGGACGGCACCGCGGTCTCCGCCGCCAATCTGACGGCGGTGGTGACCGATTTGAACGCGGTCCTGGCCGAGACGCTGTGGGACGCGACCCGCTTCGCCGACCGGAGCATCCCGAAGAGCCTGGTCGATCAGGCCACTGCCAGCCCGGCGCCGACCGGGCAGGCCCTGATCGACCTGAACCGGCAACTGATCGAAGCCGCGTTCCCAGTGCCGCTGGGCCAGGCGGCCCTGGCTTTGGACGACGGGGTCGTAGACCTGAGCCGGTGCACCGTCCTGGGCCGCGCCTACGTCCACCGCCTCGAATGCAGCGAGTCGATCCTCGACGACTACACGGTCGTGGACGACACCCAGGACGGCTGCGTGCGCTTCTCGGCCTGGGCGCAGGGCAGCAGCCTGCCGCGCAAGTACGAGTCCGTGACCATCGCCGACGGTTCGCCGCTGTTCTGGTCCCGCCGCTTCGGCGAGGCCGGTTACGCCCAGCTGCTCGACAGCGCCGACGAGCAGATCCTCGCCGGCCACACCGCCGGGACGCCGAGCATCCGCACCGGCGCGCAGGACGGCTCGGAGATGGGCGTGTTCTGCCGCGACGGGGCCGCGGTCAAGGAGCGCTCCCTGCTCATCAAGTACCAGGAGTACCTACCGGTGGGTCTCGCGCCGGTGCTGATCCCCATGCCGCCGTCCGATTCCGCGGCGGAAGACCTGAGAGGCGCGCAGTGGCCACCGACATAGCCAGGATCTCCTACGATCCGGCCCGCAAGTACATCGACACCGTGCCGCAGCAGGGCCGGGTGTCCCTGGAGGCCGAGGAGAACGAGCAGCACACGATCGACGACGTCGAGCGGCTCAAGGAACTGCTGGACCTCGTCGGGCCGGCGGGCACGCCCGACGGCGGCTACGCCGTGTCCTACAGCGGCGCCGGCAGCCCGGAGATCGGCACTGGCATCATGTACGTCGGCGGCCTGCGGGTGGAGAACGGCACCGCGTTCAAGTACTCCGAGCAGCCGGACTGGTTGGACTACGAGGGCGACCCGAACTACACCGCCCCGGTCGGCGACGGCACCGCCAAGGAGCACGTGGTTCTGGTGCTGATCGAGGTCGACGTGACCGCGACCGAGGACCCGGCCCTGCGCGAGGCCGCGCTCGGCGGCCCGGACGGCGCGGCCCGGCGCAAGATCCTGCAGCGGATATACCTGAACAAGACCGACGCGACCACCTGCGCCGGGGCGACCGAGACCGACAAGACCGTCTGGGCGCACGACGGCCTGACGTTCGACCCGTCGACCATGCGCCTGGACTCCGACAGCCGGCTGCTGGTCACCTGGGACGGGACCCCGCCCAAGGCGGACCCGTGCGAGCCGACGGTGGCCGGCGGGTATCTGGGTGCGGACAACCAGGCCATCATGGTCAAGATCTGCGCCGTGGACCAGGCGGCGGGTACGTTCGACTTCGTCTGGGGCTGGGACAACGGTTCGAACCTGTACCAGGTGACCGCGGACCGCAGCGCGAACCCGGTGCTCACCCTGGGCCGCGCGCCGGTGGACTCGTATCACAACCCGCAGATCGGCCAGCCGGTCGAAGTGCTGCGCTCGGCGGCGGAGCTGATCAGCACGGACGGCGTCATCGAAGGCTACGTCGCCTCGCTCACCGGCGAGGTCGCGAACCTGACCGCGCCCTACGACCCAGATCTGAAGCAGATCACCTTCCCGGCCACGCTGCCCACTCCGTACCAGGACTCGACCGAGACTCCGCAGCTGTATCTGCGCGTGTGGCAGGAACTGCACCAGAACGTCACGCCGGGAACTGCGGTGACATTGACCGGCACCGGCATCCAGGTCACGATCTCGCTGGAGGACGCCCAGATCTTCGCCCACCAGGCGGAAAGCGGCCGCAAGAAGACCGGGTTCGTCCACCTCGGCGACTACTGGACCATCGGCGTGCGGCCCTCGACGCCGAACACCGTGCTGCCGGACCGGCTGCTGCGCCAGCCGCAGCCGCCGGACGGACCACGCATGTGGGCCTGCCCCCTGGCGGTCATCGAATGGGCGGCGGAGAAGTTCACCGTCCTGGCCGACTGCCGGGTCCCGTTCCCGTCGCTGACCTCGATCAAGGAGAACGGCGGCGGTTGCTGCACGGTCAGCGCCGCTCCAACCGACGCCGCCAACCTGCAGAAGATCCTGGACAAGGCTGCGGCGGGACGAACCATGGGAGACGTCTCGCAACGGGTCACCGTATGCCTGAGCCCCGGCCGATACGAGCTGACCGCGCCGCTGCGACTGACCGAAAGGCACTCACAGCTCCACCTCGAAGGCTGCGGCGACGGAGCGGTCGTCACCATCGCGTCCGGTCAGGAATCAGCCTTCGGCGACGGCATGGTGCTGCTGCTCGGCGCCAAGGATGTGAAGTTCAGCGGGATCACCTTCCAGCCGCTTCCGGTGGACACCGGGATCGGCCGGTCGCGCAAGGCCGCGGCCACCAGCGACATGCGCTCGATCGACGCCAAACTGACCGCGCTCAACAAGGATCGACGCATCGGCATCGTGCTGCGTCCGGTCGACTGCACCGGCATCGTCGTCGAGAACTGCGTCTTCGATCTCGAACCGACGATGAATCCCACGAGTACGACTACCACCTCCAAGCCGACAACGGACTCCGGCTCTGACGCCGACTCCAATGCGGATACCTTGTCGTCGACCCGGCTGATCGGCCTCAACGAGGCCTATTTCGCCGTCGGGATCTTCCTCAACGGCGTCAATAAGGCGATCTCCGTCACCAGCTGTCATTTCACCGGCACGGCCATCTCCTCGTCGAACCTGACCCAGGCCGTGACCATCGGCATCGTGGCCTCGCCCACCCTGGTCCGAGCCGGAGACACGACCACCGGCAAGGCGCTCTCGACGGTCGGATCCCGAGTGACTGCGGAGCTCGAAGGCCTGCGGGTCGCCGACTCGACGTTCTCCTCGCTCTCGGCCGCCGCCGTCGCCTTCGCGGCGCTCGGCGGCACGGTGATCGAGGACAACACCGTGCGCGACTGCTACATCGGCTTCGGCTTCCTCGCCCTGGACACGCCGACCGACCTCGATCTGACCGGCAACTACCAAGCCGGCAACATCGATCAGAACACGATGGACGGCTATAACAACGCGGTGACCAGCCTGGTCCTGGACCCGACGCTGCTGTTCACGTACGCCTTCGCCCGCGCGTATCCGCTGCCGGCTGACTACCAGCCAGCTGCCACCGAGGTGCAGAATGCCGACAACGCGACGTCCGACGTCACCCCGGCGACCTGGACCACCCAGCTGGTCAAGGAGCTGACCACCGGCAAATACGTGGCCGCATATCCGGCGAGCTCGTCCCAGACATCCGCGCCCGCCACGCAATCCACGTCGCAGGACACAAACCAGGTCGCGGACGCCCAGCAGAACTCCGCGGGCGAGAATCCGGCCACGTGGACGCCGCCAGCACCAGACGAGCTCGACAACGCGCCGCAGACTACTGACCAGATCACCGCACAATCGACCACGCATGAGGACGAGGACGAGGCCACAGTCACCTTCGGCACCGGAGCGGCCAACCACACCGAGCTGGTCTCCGGAGGCGGAACCGCGAACAACACCGTCCGCGCCGCCGCCCTGTCAGTCATCGATTACGACCGGCAGCTGCCCTACCCGGCCTCCACGGCGGTATTCAAGCTGCGGTTCCACGACAACCGGGTGGAGTGCGCCATCCCGGACGTCTACTCGAACACCGGTGTGAGCTCGGTCTACGCCCGCACCGGGCCGGCCCTGACCATCTGGGTGGCGAACCAGCCGCAGGACTCCAGCGGGGGCGCGCTCTACACCGCGCGCGTCGTCAAGAATCTCGCGTCCGTCATCGTCAGCTCGAACGAGATGCTGGCCAACGGCACCGGCCCGGTGGCCGTGATCGTCCTGGCCGACGTCGTCACGGTGACCGGCAACCAGGTGCTGCGCCAGGACGAGGACCAGGACAGCATCGCGGTCCTCGCCGTGCGCCAAGGCGTGGCTGTCACGGGGAACGTGCTCTACGGAAAGCCGCTCATCCCCGATCCCGCGAAGTGGACCCCGGTGAACACGGTGGTGTACTGACCCATGGCCGAAGCGGGCGCGCACGGAACGGGCTCCGCCGCGGGCCGGTCCGACGCTGCCGCCGCGCCCGCCCCGGCCGCGCCGGTAAAGACGGCCCAGCCCGCGCCCAGCCCGGTTACGGATCTGGGCGCCGCGCGGACACTGGTGCGCCGACTGGCCCCACACCTGGGCTTGGAGCCGGACTCGGTGCCGCTGCGGGTCGCCGGGCCCCAGCACGCGACCGCGCTCGGCGCCGCCCGGGCCGCGGCCTCGGCCGACGGGATCCTGCTGCGCCCGTCCGCACTCGCCGAACCCGACCCGGCGCTGCTCGCCCACGAGCTCGCGCACATCGCCCAGCACCGCAACCGCACCGCGCCCGCCCCGATTCCCGCGCCGAGACCGGCCCGCGGCCGCGTATCAGACCACACACTCCCCCTCCGCCCGAGCGTGACCGCCGCCGAGTCCGAGGCCGCCGCCCTCGCCGACGCCGCGCGCTACGGCACGCCGCTGTGGCGACCCCTGGCCGTGCTCCCGTCCGGCCATCTGGCCCGCGACATCGGCGCGACCGGGGCGGTCGCTTCGCGGCCGGTCGGCTCGGTGCCCGGCACCGCCCCGCCGAGCTCGGTCAGCAGCCAGCCCGACGTCGCCGAAAACCCCGCCGACGACCGGGGCGATGTGGCCGGACTGGCAAGCTACCTGCAATACCTGGTCAAGGACACCCACGCCGCCGAGCGCGACCGGATCAGCTCCGAGCTGCACAGCTTCTGGGAGACCTCTTCCGAGGCGCGCAGTTACACGCTCTCCCTGATCGAGCAGCTGCCGTTCGTCGTCGCCCGGGCGCTGATCGGCACGCTCGAACCGGATCAGCGCCAGCGCCTGGCCCAGGTGAACGCCGACCAGTTCAAGGCCCATCCCGGCGCGTGCGTCGCCGTGCTCAGCGCGCTCGACGGCAAGGACATCGAAGCGCTCGGCGGCGCCCTCACCTCCGGCACCGGCTCGGCCCTGTACGGCGCGACCACCGATCAGCTCGATCCGACCATCCTGCGCGCCCTGTACTCCATCCTGCACCGGCTCACGCAGCCCGGACTGTTGCAGCTTCTCGACACTGACCGGCGCGACTTCTTCCGCGCGCTGTTGAAGGGCGTCCCACCGGCCGGGACGGAGGAGTTCGAACTCAAGGCGGCCGTCGCGGACGAGCAGCGCCGCCACCTGGTCTACCAGGACAGCATCGGCACCACCGGCACCAACGGCGCGCAGAACACGGAGGCCGCAGGTCTCGACGCGGCGATCGTCACCAAGATCCGCGACGCCCTGTCCGACCACAGCGCCCTCGCGGCCCGCCGTGCGCTGACACTCCTCGAACCGCTCACCGACATGGTCAGGGCCACGCCCGGTGCGGATCCGCACCCCGCAGTGCTCGCGGACATCCAGCCCGGCGAACGACTGCGCACAGTGGTCGGGGAACTGGACCGGGACAAGCTCGTCGACGTGATCCTGGACAACCTCCCGGCCGCCGATCGCTACCCGACCAAAACAGGCAACGCCTATGCGGCGATCCTGACCACGATACTCAAGGCCCGCGCGCCCGGATTCACCCTGCCGCGGATCGAGTCGCTGCTCTCCTACGGCGTGTTCGATTGGGCGATCACCGACGCCGAGGCGCAGTTCGCCGACCTGCTCGTGCACAGTCTGCCGCCCGATGTCCAGGACGAATGGCGGCGCAGGGACGGCGGCAAATGGTTCCACCGGCTGGAGGACAACCTCCCGGACGGCACCGTCGCCAGTGGCGGGTACCAGGGGGTCGGCAGCGAGTTCACCGTCGACGGCGCCGACGCGGCCAAGGACGAGCCGGAGGTCATGAAGCTGTTCAGTTGGGCGGTGGACGAGTGGAAGGAGGGCGAGGAGAAGAACGCGATCACCATCGTCGACCGGTTCGCCGGAGCATCCGTCGCCGACGCGACCCTCCAGACCCCCGTGCCCCGGATCGTCGCCGGGGCCATCCGGCGCCTGGACGCCACCGGCCAGTTCGACAAGATCCTGGCCAAGCTACCCGGCACTTACCTCACCGACGTCCCCGGCCGCCACCGAGTAGACCAGGTGGCCTCGATGCGCGACCCGGTGCACAACCAGCTCCAGGCCGCCGACCTGATCAGCGGCAACATCTTCGGCATAGCCGGCGACCACGACTTCTGGCTCGCCCGGCTGCTACTGCGCTCGATGCCGCCGAGGGAGCAGCAGCGGTTCGGCGCCGACCACCCCAGCGCCTGGGGCAAGATGGAGTTCCTGCTCACCCCGCAGATGCGGCAAAACGACTCCAACCAGGCACTCACCGGACGCGACGGCTTCCCCACGCTCGACCAGCTGCACAAGCGGCTGATGGACAAGAGCCTGTGGACCGCGGGCCGGGTCATGCAACTTCGGGCCCTGATCGACCTCGCCTACGCCTCCGACGACCGCGAGTTCGTGTTCGAGCAATCCCGGAAATTCGCCGCCTACAACATCATCGGCCTGTTGCCCCTGGTGCGCGCCTTCAACCTGTTCGAACCGGGCAAGACCTTCGAGCACGCGCCGATGGACACGCCCAACGGCCTCCAAGTGCTGGGCCGGGTCATCACCGAGTTCGGCAAGATGTCCCTGGTCCTGCTCGACTGGGGTCTCCAGCTGCTCTCCTCCTCACTCGGCCACACCATGCACGTGGCCCTGGACCTGGACCAGGTGCAGTGGGCGATGGGCTCGGACGTGTACGGCGCCGAGTTCGACACCGCGCGCAAGCCCACGCCGCCCCGTCCGGCCGGCAGCCCGCCGCCGGTCTCCTCCGCCATGGGCGCCGGACCGAACCCCAAGGCGCAGCCGCAACCACAGGACAACACCAACCGGATCCTGATCGACCTGGACCCGGGCACCGGCGCGTTCCGGATCAGGTTGCCGGAACTCAGACTGAACCGGCTGAACCTGTCCACGCCGGGATCCTCCTACCGGACCGGCGCGATCGAGCTGCGCGGCCTGGAGATCATCGGCAGCATCTCGGACACGCACTACCGTGAGCCCTCCGGCGTGGAGGTCTCGCTCGCCAGCGCCGACGTGCAGGACCTGGTGGTCGGCAGCCCCGGCGGCGCGTTCGCCCTGGCCGACGTCCTGGCCAGCGCACTGAAGTTCAAGGCCGGGCAGACCGGCCAGGAGGACCTCAAGGGCGATCCGCCGCGTCCGGGCACCATCAATGTGCTGATCTTCGGCCCGCTGCTGCAGGCGCTGGAGAACCTCACCGCCCTGGGCGGCGGGATCCCCGGCGACTTCACCCTGCTCGACTTCGCCCTGATGCCGCTGACCGCGGGCATGTCCCTGCCGGCGAGCGAGTTGCTTTCCCACACCGTCGACTTCGCCGTGCCCACGCCCAAGCCCGGCGACTACCTCTACGGCATGATCAGCGACGGCGCATTCCGCCCGCCGCGCGGCGTGGCCGACCGCGCCAAGGACGCCGTGGGCATGCTGCGCTCGATGCAGGTGTCCCTCAACAGGCTGACCATCACCGGCGCGTCCTTCGGCGCCGATACCCAGGGCGCCTCCATCGTGCTCGCCGACCTCTCGGCCGGCCTTGCCACCTCCACTCCGGCCTATCTCAGGGCCCAGATCGCCTCGCTCACCCGGCGGATCGCCCTGCTCCAGCCCGGCCCGGAACACGACGCGGCGGTGGCCGAGCAGGCTGCACTCCAGGCCAAGCTCGATGCGATGCGCGGCGACGAGACCCGGTTGCACGACCTGGAGGCCAAGGACCGCTGGATCAACGGCTCGCTGTCCGACCCCGAACGCGCCGAACTGGTCCGGTTGAACAAGGAGCTTCGCTCCGACGTCGGCGTGGTGCTGGACGTCGGCTCGCTGACCGTCGGCGAGACCACCGGCAGGATGGAGATCGCGGGCGCCAAGGTCGGCCGCACGCATCTGGAGGCCCGGCTGCCAGCCGAGGCGATGCCCGCCCTCAGTGGCGCCTACCTGGACGACAAGAGCCTGGTCCAGAGCTTCACCGCAGCCGGCGATGCCAAGCCCGTGTCGCCCGCCAAGATCGCCGCCGCCACGGACCTGAAGCTCACTGTGGCCGGCGCCGAACTGCTGCCCAACCCGAGCGGCGGCCCGATGATCCGGATCAACGGCGACAACGGCAGCACCTGGCAGGCCAAGACTGCCAAGGTCGGCGCGATCACCGCCGATATCGACTCGGCCACCGGCACCGCCACCGGCCGAATCGCCGACGTCGACATAGAAGACTTCACCACGGGTCCGGGCGGCTACGGCTTCCATAAGGCGAGCGGGTCGATCGACCTCATCCCGCTGAACCTCAAAGGCCTGCCGGACCAGGGCGGCGGCAGCCTGTTCGACCTACTGCACCCGAAGCTGAGCGCGAACCTGGACTTCGAGAAGGTCACCACCCCATTCGGTGAGATCGAGCAGATCCGGATCGCCGGCCTGTCCGGCAGCCCGCAGCCGATCGACGGCGGCGTGCACATTCCCGATCTGGGCATCGCCGCGATGATCGTCTCCGGGCTCAACCTGGACGCCGGCGGAGGCCATATCGCCGGGGAGAACAATGTCCTGATCACCGGGGTACTCATGGACGCGACCGTCACAGGCGGCACAACGCACATACAGAACCTGACGATCAACTCGATCTCGGGCGAGAACCTGGTCTACACCCAGGGCGACGACAGCTACCACGTGACCGCGACCCTCAAGAGCGGCGAGCTCGGCGACATCCGCGTCCCCGACCTGACCTTC
>Ga0302314_10015529_pt1 | contig 12935 bp, 12 predicted proteins | sample III_Palsa_N2_3_FD_200533 | JGI IMG/M metagenome (GOLD analysis project Ga0302314, IMG submission 200533) | Peat permafrost microbial communities from Stordalen Mire near Abisko, Sweden - III_Palsa_N2_3 | ecosystem: Environmental > Terrestrial > Soil > Palsa > Peat permafrost | place: Sweden...
GAGCCTTGGTGGTTGACTCGTGATGGGGTTTGAAGACGAGTCGTATCAAGCGGCACAAGGTCATGGTATGTGTCAAAGGCTACGGCCCCTGGTATTACATCGCATCGCCGGCAAAGGCGGCGCTGCAGCGCGGCGTCAGATCCGGGTCCGTGACGCCGGAGAAACCGAAGCCATTCCACTGATAAAGCTGGACGCGCGGCCGGGCCGGATGGGCAGGATCGAGCATGATGAAGGAATCGCCCCGGTGCAGCGCGCAGAGATAGCTGCGCCCTGCGGCATCGGCGATCAGCCTGGCGTCGAGCAGCGGCCAGGCCAGGGCCGAGCCGCGCCAGCGCGCGATCAGGCCGCGCGGCGTGATGTCATAGACATAGGGGCGCGGGCCGTCCTCGGCGTCGATCGACGAGGCGTGGCGTTCGAGCGTGAACAGCATCGGCGGCTTGCCGGGGGCGAGAGTGCCGATCTCGGCGCCGACGAGCTGCCGCGGCACGGTGCGCCACCGCGTCGCCGGCGCCTTGCCTTCGAGCACAATTGGGCCGTGAGAAATCTTGCCGCTCTCGGTCCAGGCGCGAAGCGTTCGGCCCTCTTCGGTGAGCGGCGTTCCGGCCGGGACGGAACAGGCTGCCAGCGCCGTGTCCCGGGGCGTTGCCGCCAGCCGGGGAAAGGATGAGCCGGAAGGCGTCTCGGTCGCGATGCCGCTACAGGTCAGGCGGTCGCCGACGATGCGGCATTCGGCGATGAGCCCGCGCTTGGTGGCCGCGTATTTCTGGTCGAAGACGTGATTGCCCAGCGAGAAGAACACCGGCCGGCCATTGACGCAGCTTGGTGCCTGGATGACATGGGGATGCGCCCCGATGATGACGTCGGCACCCTGCGCCACCAGCCATTCGGCCTGCGAGCGCTGTTCCGGCACGACCCAGTCCGCCAGCTCTTTGCCCCAATGCACATAGACGATCACCCAATCGGCGACCGCCCGGGCGAGACGCAGCTTCTGGGCGACCTGCCAGGACGGCACGGCATCGACCCCGCCATCGCGCGCCGGCACCAGGTTCAGCGCGACGAGCGCAAGGGTGCGATCGCCGAGCCGGATGAAACCCGGCGAGTCGTCGGAGCCGAGTGCTGCGATACTCAAGGCCTCGAGCGCGCTGCTGGTGTCGCGCCGGCCCTGGCTGCCGAGATCGCCGCTATGGTTGTTGGCGATGCCGATGGCGGTGAAGCCCGCCTGTTTCAGCAGCGGCAGGAAACGCGGGCTATCGGCAAAGCAGAATTCCGGCGGCGCCAGGCAGTGTTGCGGATCGCCGACGGTCCCTTCCAGATTGCCGAGGACGAGATCGGCATGGGCGAAGGTGCCGGCGAGATCGGCCCAGGGCGAGGCGCCGTGCCGCGCGTCGATCTCACGGGCGGTTTCGCGCGCGAGCAGGATATCGCCGGTGAACAGCAGCCGGTATTGCGGCGCCGCGGCGCCGGCGGCGAGGCCGGGCAGCAGCAGCAACAGCAGCAGAAACAGGAATCTCACAATTCCCGGGCCGGGCATTCGAGCGGCTTCTTGGCCAGGTAGCGGCCGATCCAGTCCGGCCGCTGCCGCTTGGCGATGCCGGCGCGCCATTGCTCGTCGTCCAGGGGCTCATTGGCGGTGAATTCATAATAGGAATAGACGGCACCCTTCACGATCTCCTGCCTTCCGTAATAGGGCACGATCTGGTCCCATTCGAGCGGGCGCCCGACCGCCGCTTCGAGCGAGCCGAAGGCGCCGCCCGCGCCGGCGACATCGGCAATCTTCATCATCGGATCCGGGGTCGACAGGGCGTATTCAGGGTTCGACAGACTCATGAACACCAGGAAATTATGCTCGACAGCACCACCGACATATTGGATCGACTGGTAGTCCTCGGCGGTCAGTGCTGTGCCCGCGCGCTCCTTTCCGGCGATTTTCTGATAGTTGCGGGCATCGTCCCGCGATTCCGCAAGGCGGCGGATGATGCCGTCGCGCAGCTGCGTGTCATTAGCGGCGCTGCCCAGGATGATCGGGTTGGCCTTGACGAGCTCGATGGTCGCATCGAACAGGCCGGCGATTGCCGCGAAGGTTTCCGGGTCGGGCTCGACATAGCCGCGCGGCGGCCGCATGACGATATCCTCGAACCCGCCTTCGCCGCATTCGGCGGCGGTCTGGTCGTTCACCAGGATGGTCGAATGGCGCAGGGTCGCCCAGGAGGCGAGGCCAGTCTGCAGGCGCTTGGACTGCCAGAGCGGGCCGGAGACGAGCGGTGCCGCGGCGGCATCGGCCCATTGCGTCGCCAGCGCCGTGATCCATTGCTCGTAGAGGCTGCCGGTGCCGCGCTTCGATGCCTCGGCGAAACGCTGATGCACTGCCTGGATGCGGGCGCCGAGATTGGGATATTCGGCCAGAAGCTGCACGCGCGCCGGCAGTTGGCTGGCTTCGGTATTGCCGGCGATAGCGGCGAAATCGAGGCCGGAGGGCAAAGTGCGGGGCTTGCCGTCGCGGGCCACGATCTGTTCGGCCGCCGGCCAGTCGCTATGATCGACGACATTGTCGAGCGCCTCATTGTCCCAGGCCCAGGACAGCGGGAAAATCCTGGCACCCGGCGGCCCGGCATGCGATGCGACGGGGTTCTTGGCGCCATTGTCCCAGACGAGATCGGCACGCGATTCGGCTATGAAGGGGCGGTAGCTCGCGATCCAGGCCTGAGCCGCGGCAGCGACCTCCGGGGCGAGGCCGCGCAGCAGCGCCACATCGGCCTCCGATAGCGGCATCAGGCTGAGATAGCGCATCGCGCCGAAATAGCGCTTCTGTTCATCGGTCTTGTAGTGGCCGCGCGGCTTGAACTGGCCGTAGTCGATCGTGCTCCCCAGGGCCGGTGACGGCGCGGCACCGCTCGCGGCCAGGATCGAGCGGGCCTCGGCATTGCCTGATTCCTGCGTGTCGAGCACCGCCTGTGCTGCGGCGAAGGCCTTGGCGAGGGCCGTATCCGCATGGTTCTTCTGCAATTCCGCGGCGGCGGCATCAAGGAAGCGCTTGAAGGCGGGGATCGATTGTTCGCGCTCGACAACGATGAACAAGCCGTCGAAGGCGGCGCCATAGACCTCCCAGAACAGGTCGGTGGTGACGTAATAGGGCCGCGTCGGCAGCCGCGAATCCGGCCCGCCGCACAGATAGGATTCTGAATCATAGAGCTGATAGATCTGGTCGTTTTCCGCCAGATCCCGGAACAGCCCGCGATCCTTGACGAATCGCGCCTGGTCGTCGGCATCTTCCAGGTACATCCAGGCGTTTACGACTTGCGCCAGCGGCACGGCGATCGGCAGGTAGCGGATCGTAGTGCTGCCGCCCTCCACGGTCAGGCCGACGACGCCGCTGCCGTCCGGCGTCTGCGACGGCAGCGAGGTCAGCGAAAAATCGCCGAGCACCGTCTGGTCGGTCTTGTCGATCAAGCCGCGCAGGCGCAGGCCCGGTGTTTTGGGCTGCCATTCCAGGGTCGCCGAACCATTGGGCGTATAGAAGGTGAAACTGCCGCAGCTTGTGCCGAAAGCTTCGGTCTTGCCCCAATTGTCGGAGGCATAGGCGGTCTTGTGCAGGCAGGTCTTCTCGTCTTCCCAGATCAGGATATTGCCGGCCGGATGAAATTCGACCGGCAGTGCCGAGGGCGCGATCGTCGTATTGGGGCCGTAATCCTCGGATTGCTTGGGATCCTTGCGATCCGCCCGCGGCCCGACCACCGTGTAGAGAGCGCTGCCGGCCTCGGTCACCGTGCGCAGAGCGAAATTGCCATTGGCTAGCTTCTCGCCGAAGAACAGGCGGTAGACCGCGCCCTGCTGCGCGTCGGCCATGAAGGGCCGGGGGCCGACGACCAAGCGGCGCAGCGGCTTGTCGCTCTTGAACACGAGCGCCGGGACGAAGCCCGGGCTCGCTGGATCCAGCTTCAGGATCCGGGATCCGCCGGTGCCGGTTGCCAGCAGGAACACGGCCTTGCCCTGGGGATGCCAGGTCAGCGAGGCAATATGCGTATCGGCCGGCACGTCGACCGAGCGCGCAAACCCGTCGGCGGCGAATTGCCAGAAAGCGAGATGCTGATGATGACCGGCATCCTCGGTGACCAGGGCGACCTCGTTGCCGAGCGGCGAAACCTCGAAATCGGTGATCGTCGTGCCGGCCGGCAGCGCATAGGCGAGTGCGCCGGCGGGTGCGGCGGCGACAATGGGTTCGGCCTCGTCGAACAAGGACGGTTCCTCGAAGGCTGGCTTGCCCGGGTCCTTCAGCGTATCGGCGAGCGAGGTCCCGTCGCCCGCCGACGCTTCGAATGGCAGCGCGGCCAGGCCGAGGAGAATGGCAGCGGCGAGGAAGGGACGAGCCATCGGGACTCTCTCTATTTCGGGAATGATTTCCGAAGCATAGTCCCGAATCACGGCTTTTCAATCCCGGACATCCAGGCCCGCCCCTGAAACCCGGCGTTACCAAATCGGGGCGAGGCAATTGCCGCAATCCGCGTATCCTGGTGGGGCCGGGACAGGAGGAACAACGATGCCAGAGATCAGCGACGATCAGTTCCGCACCCTCGCGGAAATCCAAAATCTGGGGCGGATCATGAAGCGCTGCGCCAGCGTTCACGATCCCGAATTCCAGCAGGCCCAGTCCGCGCTCACCATGGCGCTCAATCGCCTGGCCAGCCTGCCCACGGTACGCGACCGGTCCCTCTCCAGCGCCACCTCGGGCGGGATCGAGGCTTAGCGCCCGTCAAGGCAGGAGGGCGATGGTCAGCAATCCCCGCTGGGAAGAAAAGGGGTCGGAGTGAATTTCCCGGCCCCCCTTTGCTGCCTCGCTCCGGCTCAATACTCCTCGAAGATCTTCGAGAACTGGTACGGCGTCTGGGCGATCGAGCTGCAGGTATTCTCGTCATCGCCGCCGCCGCCGCCCGGGCATTCCTGGTCGCGCGACAATTCCCAGAAAGACAGCAGACTGATCTGGCTCTTGTTCGCGGCGGCATAGCTCTCCACCGTCTCGGCATTGGCGATGGTGAATTCGTCCTTGTAGCTCGACGTGTAGTCGTCCTCCTTGCCCGGCAGCACGATGATGCCGACCGTAGCGCTGATGCCGTTGGCACTGAGCTGGGCCAGCGTCGCCTTGGCCGCGGCGACGGCATCGTTGCCATTATTGGTCGGGCTGACCGGCGACCCGAAATCCATGGCCATGACGTTCACGCCATGGAGGGTGACGCCATATTTCTTGGCGCTGGTCAGCACGTAAAGTGCATTGGCTTCGAGCCCGGTCGGATCGACCGGCAGGGTATAGGTCACGCTCAGGTCGGGATTGGCCTTTTCCAGCGCCGCGATGGCCTGGTTGCGCCGGTTGATCGAGGTCTCGTTGTCGATCGAATCGCCCGAATCATACTCGATGTCGAAATCGAGCCGCACCGCCTTGTACTTGGTGACGACCTCCTGATATTGCGCCTGCAGCGCCGAGACGCTGGTGCAGGCATCGGCCAGCTCATAGCCGGAGGCGCCGCCGAAGGAGAAGATCACGTCGCCGCCATTGCCGCGGATGCTGGTGACATAGCCGCCGAGCGTGCCGTCGCCGGCGACCGAGCCGAGGCCGCCCCAATAGGCCGTGCATTTCGACGAACTCTCGGCTTCTACGAAGGCGAAGGCGAAGGCGAAGGTGATGTGCTTGAGCCCGGCGGCCTGGACCTGGGTCCACTCGTTGTAGCCGAGGCTGACATCCTGATAGGGGGCAACGCTCGGCCCGATCGCGCTCGACGTGATCACGACACGGGCGATGTCGGGCGCAGCACCCGTGGCATTGCCCAGGCGGATGCTGTTGATCCCGGGCTTCAGCGTGACATCGAGTGTGCCGATGCCTGCCTGGTCCCGGCTGGTCCCGGTGAGCGCCAGGGTGGTCTGTGCTGCGCCATTGACGCCGATATCGAGGTTGCGGCTGCCGTCGAGCAGATAGGAAATATCGAGCCGATAGAGGCCGCCGCCCGGCACGCGGACCGACAGCGTGGCGCTATTGGTGCCCGAACCGCCGAGATGGGTGATGACGCCCTGCTCGATGGACGCCCCGCCGCTGAGCCGGGCGTTCTCGGCCGTGTAGGACAGGGTCGAAGCAGCGGCGCCGGCAACGGCGCCCAGCCCGAGGGCCAGAGCGAGCGCGGAGAAACCGAAGCGCGCGGAAAAGCGGGACTTGGTCATCAGGCGTGTCTCCCAGAGCGAGGTTGAGGTTCTCGTCGATGCCGCGGCTCGACGGCCGGCGGCGGAGACCGATCGGAAGACGAGCCCGACTGGTCCTCTGACCAGGCAGACGTATCGATGCGAGAAACCCGCAGTGCCGATTTCGCAAAAAAACAAGCCGCTGCGCCATCAGCCGCCGTTATTGAAAGCTGGCATCATTCTGGGATGACACAGAGTGGGGCGGGCATCCTGCCCGCCGGCGGGCGAGACGCCCGCCCCACTCTCAAGAGAAGTTTCGTAAAGGGTGGGTCGGGCGCCAGATCGGCGTGGAACTAATTCCCGAACCGCACCGCCCCCAACCGCCCCTACGGCGTCACGATCGGGAAATTCGGCGTCAGCGGCTCGATCAGATCGATCAGGGCGGCGTAGAGTGTCTCGTCGCCCTCGATGACGATATCGCCCGACGCTACACGTGCGCCGAAGGGCACGCCGGCGAACAGCGTCATCAGCAGCTCGGGCCGCTTCATCCGCACGGTCGCCCCGGCTGCCGGGTCGTTTATGCCGGCCTCGTGGATCAGCACACCATTATCGACCGTGATCAGATGGACCTCGCTACGATCAATCAGCTCGATATTGATCTTGAAGCCGCGCGAAGCCGCCTTGCCGGGGTTGACTCGCACCGCGGCGAAATCGAGCAGCATCGGCGTCGTCGTCGCCGCCAGCACATCCGGGCTGAAGCCGCCGGGCGGCAGCTTGACCGGGCCGGTGCGAAGTTCCTGGGCTCCGGTCAGGTAGATGTTGCGCCAGGTCCCGGCCTCGGAGCGACAGCCGAGCTTTGTATAGATCGCCGCCAGCTGGTCGCGGGCCGGCTGGTTGCCGGCATCGGCGAAGACGACGTGGTTCAGGAGCGTTGCCGCCCAGCGCAGCTCGCCGGCTTCGACCGCGTCGGCGGCCTGGGCCATCACCGAGGCCGCACCGCCCATGGCGGCCACGTATTTCTTGGCCGCCGGCTCGGGCGGCAGCGGGTCGAGATTGGCCGGGTTGGCGTCGTACCAGCCCAGATAGCGCTGATAGATCGCCTTGGCGTTATGGCTCATCGTGCCGTAATAGCCGCGGTTGAACCATTGCTTGGCCAGCACCTCGGGCAGCGCCAGGATCTCGGCGATTTCCGGTCCGGTCAGGCCGGAGTTCATCAGCCGCACGCTCTGATCGTGCAGGAATTTATAGGCGTCGCGGTGGCTGCTGAGGAAGGCCAGGATCTCGGCCTGGCCGAAGCGCGGGATGCCGTGGGCGGCAAACATGACGTCGCTGGTCGGGCCGAACAGCCGGATCGATTCGGTCAGGTAATCGGCCCAGGCCTTGGCATCGCGCACCTGGGCGCCGCGCGCCGGCAGCAGATTATGCATGGTGAGATTGGCGTTCTCGGCCATGAACACGGCACGGAATTGCGGCAGGTGGAAATTCATCTCGGCCGGCGCCTCGGTGCCCGGCGTCAGCTGGAACACCAGGGTGACGTCGCCGATGGTCATTACCTGCCCGGTCCTGGTGATGAGATCGGTCGGCGCGATCAGCGACAGCGAGCCTTGCGACGGGCAGGGTCCGAGGCCGGAGGTCATCTCGCCCTCGGCCGAACGCGGCAGGGTCAGCCCGAACTGGAAGCGGGCCCGGCGCAGCATGGCCGGGCCGGCGATGATATTCTCCGAGACGGCGTGCTCGAGGAAGCCTTCCGGCGCGATCACCTTGACGGCACCGGAGGCCGCCTCGGCGGCACTGGTGATGCCGCCGACGCCGCCATAATGGTCGACATGGCTGTGCGAATAGATCACCGCCAGCACCGGCTTCTGCGCCACATGCTCGGTCACGAGGTCGAGGGCCGCCCGCGCCACTTCGACCGTCGTCAGCGGATCGACCACGATCCAGCCGGTGCCGGCATCGATGAAGGACACGGTCGAGACATCGAAGCCGCGCACCTGGTAGATGCGCTCGGCGACCTTGAACAGCCCATGCCGGGTCAGGATCTGGGCCTGCCGCCACAGGCTGGGATTGGTCGTGTCGGGCGCCGTTCCTTCGAGGAAGCCATAGGAGGAGAGATCGAAGGCGACCCGCCCGCCCGGTCCCCGGATCACCGGGTCCTGGCGCGTGGCGATGAAGCCGCGATTGGCGAAATCAAAATCCTTGCGGTCATCGGCCGCAACCAGAAGCCGGGCCTCTTCGAGTGTCGCCATGGTTTCCTCACCTGATCCGTACCGGCTTGAGAGTAGGGGGCCGAAGCGCCGGCGTCGATCCTGCGCATGGGAGAGTGGCTGCGCCGGCATCGGCGTCACCGGCATTCTGATGTAGATTGGCGGCGATCGGGGGTTTGCCAGAAAGGTCCGCATGATCGAGTTGCGCCAGCTCAACTATTTCGTTGCCGTTGCCGAAGAGCTGCATTTCGCGCGGGCGGCCGAACGCCTGCATATTGCCCAGCCGGCCTTGAGCATGCAGATCAAGGCGCTCGAGCGGCAGCTCGATGTGCTGCTGCTGGAGCGCAGCAAGCGCTCGGTGGCGCTGACCGCGGCCGGCGCCCTCTTCCTCGATGAGGCGCGGCTGACCCTGCGCCAGGCCGAACACACCGAAGAGGTCGGGCGCCAGGCGAGCCGGGCCGAAATCGGGCGCATCGCCATCGGCTACGGCAGTTCCGTGCCCTTCACCGGCGTGCTTTCGGCGATCCTGCGCGGCTTTCGCGCGGCCCATCCGGCGGTCGAGTTGAGCCTGACCGAGCTGCCGGCCGACCAGCAATCCGACGGGATCGAGGAGGGCCGCCTCGATTTCGGCCTGTTTCGCTGCGGCTATGCCGCCAAGCGTTCCGGCCTGCTGATGGTGCCCGTGCTGCGCGAGACCTATGATGTCGCGATGGCGAGCACGCATCGGCTGGCGGCGCGCAATTGTGTCGACGTTGCCGAGTTGGCCGAGGAGCCTTTCATCGCCTATGGTGCCGCCGGCGCTTCGGCGTTGATGTGGCCGGTCGCCGAGATCTGCCGGCGCGCCGGGTTCGAGCCGCGCGTCGCCCAGAATGTGCAGCAGATCACGACCATCGTCAGCCTGGCCGCGGCCGGGCTGGGTGTCGCCGTGGTGCCGCATTCGCTGAGCCAGCTGCACATCGCCGATGCGGTGTTCCGGCCGCTCGCGGTCGAGGATGTTTCGATGCTGGTTTTCGCCTGCCGCCGCAACGAAAGGGCGCCGGCGACCCTGGCGCTGATCCAGGAAGCGCGGCGCTATGCGGCGGCGACGATGCCGCCTCCGGCGCTCAAAATGGCGCGGGCGGGCGACTGAAAGCCCTGGAAATCGACGCGCCCGCGGCGATCTGGTCGGGGCGGGCGCGTTCGATGTCAGTCGTTTGCCGTTGAAGGCAGAGACTAATCGCCGCCTTCCGGCGGGTTGCTCTGCGCCTCGATGGCCGCAACCTGCTGCGGGGCCGGCTGGATATTGGTGCAGGCGGCCGCAGTAACCAGCAGCAGCGTGGCGAGTGCTGCGCGCTGCAGGATCTTCAGTGTGGTGGTCGACATGATGGTTCCCCTTGTCTCGAGCGTCGAAGGCGTTTCGACCCTTCAGGAATTGGGCGGCCGGCTGCGGGCCCGCCAATATCGATTTTCGCGACTTTAATAAGCGGGGCTTATCAGCACCCCCTATTCGGCGGCGCGCGCGGCGGTATCGCGCGGGCCCGTTTCGGCGGCGCTGAGCCAGTGCCGGAGTGCGGTTTCGCGCGCGGTTTGCGCGGCCAGGCGCTGAGGCTCGAAGATGGCAGGTGCCAGCGGATGGAGATGGGTCCGCACCCAGCCAAGCCAGGCCTCGGCCGCGTCGAGCCGGCGGGTCAGCCCCGGCAGCGCCGTGTCGCGGGCCTTGGCCGCCGCGAGCGCGCCGGCTGGAATCGGCCCGCTTTGCGCGGCTTCGACGGCCTCGGCCTCGGGAAAATAGGCCGGCGGCGGATCCGGCCAATCCGCCGGCACGGCCAGGAAGCAGGCGGCCGGTGCCGCGCATTCGCCGCCGCGCCCAGGATCGGCGGCCATGATGTAGTGCGGCGTGGCGGCGATGATTGTGAGTGCCCGGAAATCGCCGCCATCGACACGAATGACCCGGTCGCCAGGCGCAAGGGGCGGTTCGGCATCATGCATACAAGGTCTCCAGCCAGGGCGCAGGACGCGCCCGTTCTGGATAGGATGTTAATAGGAAATATACCTAGCGGTCAATAGGAAAATACCTATTCCAGGCCCTGCCCGGAACCGCCGGCGGGAAGTTACGGGGACACAGGACATAACTCCTGCGGGAAAAACCGCATTAAGGCAGCGCGCAAAATTAAGAGCGTCATTGCGAGTTCGACACCGGCCTGGCGACCGCCCCACTGGAGCAGTTTCATCCAGGGTGGGTCGGCCGCCAGGCCGGTGTGGAACTCGCAATGACGGGCGTGGAATGCGATTCGCTCAATTCTGCGCGTCGCCTAAGTGCATTGTCACCGTATTTGACACCGCCGTGAAGAAGATCGCTGCGGCCAATAGCAGCGTGCCGACGATCGTGGGTTTGGGCACCGGCTAGCCGCGCCACCCTCAGGTCCACAGCCATTTGCCGACCATCCGGCCGCGGATCACGACCTGGTCGAGCGGGTATTCCCGCGCCTCCCATTCCGGGTTGCCCGACCACATCTTGACCCGGCGCGGCTCGGTATAGGGGATGATCTCGAGCTGCTTGATGATGATGCCGGAGCCGTCCCAGATGGCGAACCAGCCGCCCTGGCCGATCTCGTGCTGGCTGAGATCGATCATCAGCCGGTCGCCCGGCAGGATATGCGGCACATTGCTGGTGCCGACCGCCTGGATGATGCGGATATGCGAGGCCGGGGCCGGGACATGCGCGCGCAGCACGACGCTCGGGATCTGCCATTCGCCGACCACCGATTCATGATCATAGGACAGGCTCTCGCCGCCATGGATCGGCCCGGCCAGCGCATTGCCGGCCTGGACGTCGAGCTCGACGATGGTGACCGTGTCAGTGCGCAGCCGCGACGGCACGGCATTGCGGCTCTCGGCCGGGAACAGCTCGGTCACCCGGGCGCGCGCGGCGCGGAAATCATCGGCTGCCACGTTGAAGCGATCGGCCAGCCGCTCGCGGACCTCCTCGGGCAATTCCCGGGGTGTGCCGCGCTTGAGGTATTGCTGCAGATAGGCGGGGTTGCGCCCGAGCGCCTTGGAGACCGAGGCGAGATCGGTCTCGAAATCGGCGATCAGCTTCATCAGCAGGGTGCGCGGCGCGTCCAGGATCATGAGCCGAAGTTTCCTGCATAAAATAGGAAAACGCCAATAGGATTTATCCGCTTGACGGATAGGAATAAGCCTATTACATTCCTATCCATGGACACGAACCCCACTCTCCGATCGCGGCCGACGCCCCGATCCGCCCCGCCCGGCCCGGCCGCAGCCAGCCTGCGCTCGAGCCTCGCCGCCCATGCCGCGGTCACCCCCGCCAGTGCCGAGCAGCTCGACACCATGCGTCGCGCCGCCTGGCACCGCCAGGGCGTGGTCATGCTGCGCCCGGAGGAGCTCGAGGCCCGCCATCCCTGGCTGGCCCAGGCCGCGCGCAGCTGGGCGCTCGAGCATTTCGGCCCGCGGCAGCACAAGAAATGACCGGCCCGGCCGGAATTTTTTCGCCGGGCGGCGACCGCGCCGCCCCGGACCCGGAGCCGATCTCGATGCAGCGCCGCTGCCAGGTCGCCTTCTGCCGCACAATCTTCCTCGCCCCCACGCTCGACGAGCTGCGCTGCCCCGCCTGCCGCATGGCCGGACGCCTTGTGTCCCGCGCCGGGCAATCGCTCTACGGCTGTGCCGCCGCTCGCTGTGCCGGAGTCTGATCATGTCGAATGCCAGGCAGCGCCTGAAACGGAAATTCCGCACAACGGTGGCGGCCCTGGCGCTGCCGGCACCGGTGCCGCGCACCATCCTTCGCCCCAGCGCCGATCCGGGCGATTGGGGCCCCAATCCGGCCGGGGCGGCGAAGATCATGCCGCCGCCGATCGAAAACCTGCTGGCCCGCGGCTTGATCGCGATCGAGCAATACCAGGCCGCCTGCGAGATCGAGCGGGTGTTCCATTGGGTGACGTCCGGACTCAAATCCCGCATGTCGGATTTGAACCGGATCGGCGGCGCCTTCAGCGGCAATGACGATCCGCTGCACTCCGCCTATATCGCGCGCTACCGCCCTTGGGCCGAGGCCCTCAGCGCCTGCCGCCCGGCAGCACCCGATGCGGCCGAGATCAGCCGGGTGCTGCACAGCGTGGCCCCGGCCGCACGGGGCCGGATCGCCGCCGCCGCGGCCGAGCGCCAGCGGCCGGGACAGGGCGCGCACCACCCCAAGACGCTGCAATTCGTCATCGATTTGGTCATCGACGACCGCACCATCGAGACCATCGCGCGCGAGGAGAAGCACGACCACAGAACGGTCAAGCGCGCGCTCCTCGACGGGCTGACGCTCTATGCCGAGATTGCGGGGTGGCTGCGGCGGGTGGCGTAGGGGGAGGGCCAGGGCCATAGGCGCTAACTAGAAAAAGGGGTCAGAGTGAATTTCCCGCCACATCCTTTCCCGCGCGGGCCACGCGCGTCGAGGAAATTCACTCCGAGGAAATTCACTCTGACCCCTTTTTCTCGCGCTCCGACAGCGGCGGAGATGCCTTAAGTTAGCGCCTATGAGGGGCGGGGCCTCGGGGCTAACTTAGGGCAGGCGTCACTCTT
>Ga0302314_10015532_pt1 | contig 12935 bp, 14 predicted proteins | sample III_Palsa_N2_3_FD_200533 | JGI IMG/M metagenome (GOLD analysis project Ga0302314, IMG submission 200533) | Peat permafrost microbial communities from Stordalen Mire near Abisko, Sweden - III_Palsa_N2_3 | ecosystem: Environmental > Terrestrial > Soil > Palsa > Peat permafrost | place: Sweden...
GAGGTGGCCGCCGCGATCGCCAGGGCCTGAGGCGCTACGGAAATGACGGGGATCGATCCAGAGTGGGGTTTCTGGACGCGACCTGATGCAGGAAGTCGGCGCACTGCGCATCCCCGTGCAGCGCAAGGACGCAACCACCCGCCACGCGGTCCAGCCGGGCCGCGAGGTCGGGCGACCAGGCTCCGAAGCTGAACACCATACTGACATAGCGCCATCCGAACCGCTCCTCGCAGCCGTCAGGGCGGTCAGCGCGCGGGCGACCACGGTGAGTGACCGTCTTGCGCCAGGTGCGGAAAAGTCTGAGCCATACCGGCTGGTCCAACCAGACCACGAGGTCTGCGACGGGGAGGGTGAGCGCGCTGGCCTCGCCGTAGACGCCCTCGACGATCCAGGCGCCCGGCTCGAGCGCCCGGGCCAGATCGGCGCGCAGGGCGTCAGCCTCCCGCGGCGCCCAGCCGGCTCCGTAAGCCAGCCTGTCGAGATGAACCACGGGCAGGCCGAGCGCCGCGCCCAGCCGGCGCGCGAGCGTCGATTTGCCTGCGCCGGCGCCGCCCAGGATGGCGATGCGGCGGAGCGTCGAGGGGAGAGTGACCGAGGCGGCGGCCGTGTCGATCCGAACCCGGGTCCATGAAGCGCCTGCCCAGATCACCGCCAACACCAGCGCGTCGGCGGCCACCACGCCGGTCTGCACCCAGACGATGCCGACCAAGCCTTGGCGCAGGGTGAGGCCGATCCAGGCCATCAACGGCAGCTCTATGAACCAGAGACTGACGAACGGCACGGCGGCGGCGATCTTGGTCGCTCCGGCGCCGCGAAAAGCGAAGCCCAGCACGCAAGAGGCGGCGCCAATCGATGTACAGAAGCCCGCAATGCGCGCCGGCAGAATCGCGAGCGCCAACGTCGCGGGATCGCGCAGGAACGGGCCGAGCAGCGTCTGTGGCGCGACCGCCAGCGCCAGCCCCATCGGCGCGGTCAGCGCCACCGCGACCGCCGTCGTTCGCCATCCCCAAGTCCGCGCTTCCCGAGCGTCCCTCCGGCCGAGCGCCTGCCCGACCAAGGTGGCCGCCGCGACGCCAAGGCCCGTCTCTATCTGGACCGGCGCGGCCGTCAGCGTCAGCAGAACGTTGATGATCGCCGCGGCCGCCGCGCCGAGCTGCGCGACGATCGCGAACACGCCCATCAGCGCCACCTGGAGGAGACTCTGTTGCACGCTGATCGGCCAGCCGACGGCGGCGATCTCGGCGACGCCGGCGGCGCGGGGGCGGGCGCGCAGAAAGCCCGGGATGAAACGGAGCGCCAGTCCGAACTGCACGACGACGCAGGCCAGCATGGTCACGTCCATCGCCAGCGCGGAGCCCGCGGCGCCCAGCCCATGCAGCGGGCCTGCGCCCAGCACGAAGAGCAGTGTCAGCCCGATCTGCAGCGGCGCGGAGAGCGCCGTGACGGCCGCGGCGAGCGCGGGTCGGCCCGAGCCGATCCAGGCTGCGTTGATCGGGAGCGTGGCGGCCAGGAAGACAATCGATGGCGCGGCGACCGCAATCCACGCGCCGCCCACCGCGGCGGCCGCGTGATCGGGCAGCATGAGCGCGATCAGCCGTGGACCGAACGCCCAGGCGGCGACGCCGACCGCCGCCGCCAGCGGAATCGCGCCGGCATAAGCGGCCGCAAGAACGTCGGCGATGCGGCCCGCGCGGCCCGCGCCAGTGGTGCGGGCGACGACCGCCTGCACGCCGGTATCCACGCCCCAGAGAAGAGCGCAGATCGCCATGTACACCGCGCTCCCCGCGCCGACGCCCGCGAGAGCCGCGTTCCCGACCCGCCCCAGTATCCCAATCGTCGCGACACTTACGGCGGTCTGGATCAGGTAGAAGCCGACCAGCGGCGCGCCAAGCGCTAGGATCGGGCTCACGCGCCGCAGCATGGCGGAGGTCGCGGGGCGGGCGTCCGGTAAGGCGGCGTCCATGGGGAGGTCTCCGGCACGAGGCGCGTGGCTGACACTAGACAGACCAGTTTGCGCGAGATACTGAATTCGCTCGATGAATGAATTCGACCAATTGCAAATCAGGAAGCTCGACGGCAGCCTACTGCTCATCTTCCGCGAACTGCTGGCGCGGCGGCGGGCGAGCGCGGTGGCCCACCAACTGGGTCTGAGCCCATCGTCCATCAGCCATGCGCTCGGCCGCCTGCGCGAAGTGTTCCGCGACCCACTGTTTATCCGCCGCTCGCACGGGCTGGAGCCCACCCAACGAGCTCTGGAGCTCGGCCCGCGCATCGAGGCGCTGATTGAGGCGATCGGGCAGACGGTGGGCGGCGAGGCCGCCTTCGATTCGCATGTCACCCGCCGCCGCTTCAAGATTGCCTGCGCTGACCCAATCGCCAGCTTGATTGGCCCTTCGTTGGTCGACGCGTTCCGCGACGAGGCGCCGCTCGCCACCTTCTCCGCCCGGCCGGCCTTCTTGGATAACGCGTTGCGCGCCGTGCGGCGCGGTGAGGCCGACGTGGCGCTGGGCGTCTTTCGCCAGATCCCGCCGGCCCTTGCGGCCATTCCGTTGTTCGAAGACGAGTACTGCGTGATCGCCCGCGAGGGCCATCCGCTCGTCACCGAAGGTCGCGTCGATGGCCCGACCTACGCGATGACCGGCCACGTATTCGTCGGCGATCCGGACGGTGCGCTCATCGACGGGCCGTCAGTCGACCGCGAGGAGATGGATGCGACTTACGGCAAGTTACCTGGGCCGAATCTGATCCGCACTCACGCCTATGTGGCTTTGTGGGAAACAGCGATGCTGATCGTCGCCCGCACCGACGTCATGGCGGATTGCCCGCGCCGGCTGGCGGTGCGCTATGCCGCCGCTCTGGGGCTACAGGTGCTCGATCCGCCGTTTCGGCCATTCCGCTTCACCGTGCAGGCGGTGCGCCGCGCCGATCTGCCCGACGCCGGTCTCGACTGGCTCATGGCCAAGCTCTCTGCGGCGGTCGAGACGTGAAAGCGATCTACTGTGGCAAGGCGGTGGAGCGCGGCGCCTTCTGCTCTGCCCTCGGCGTCACGAGCGCACGGCCTGGAACAATTCATCCCGTTCAGCCGGTTCCGTCCAACCAGGGAGCGTCTTCAATCGGAGCGGAAAATCCTGAGATTCCCTGGCCTCCCGCCATTGACCGCGGCGGCGGATTGCCAATATAAGGCGCGTTCCGCGAAAGGGCGCGATCAGCGCGCCGGCCCGCCGCCCGCCAGGTGGCAGGGCCGGGTGCGCTTTTCGCGCATGTCTGCGTGATCAGGAGAGAAGCTGCGTGGCACGTATCGCCGGTGTGAACATACCGACCAACAAGCGCGTTGTCATCGCGCTGCAGTACATCCACGGTCTCGGCCCCGCGAAGGCCCGCCAGATCGTCGACAAGGTCGGAATCGTCGATGCTCGCCGGGTCAGCGAGCTCACCGATCAGGAAGTGATCCAGATTCGTGAGACGATCGACCGCGACTATCAGGTCGAGGGCGATCTGCGCCGCGAGACTTCGGTCAACATCAAGCGCCTGATGGATCTGGCCTGCTACCGCGGCCTGCGTCACCGCAAGGGCCTGCCGGTCCGCGGCCAGCGCACCCACACCAACGCCCGCACCCGCAAGGGCCCGGCCAAGCCGATCGCCGGCAAGAAGAAGTAAGAGAGGCGTACGATGGCCAAGGAACCTGCGCGCGTCAAAAAGCGCGAGCGCAAGAACATCACTTCGGGCGTGGCGCATGTGAACGCCTCGTTCAACAACACCATGATCACCATCACCGACGCCCAGGGGAACGCCATCTCCTGGTCCAGCGCCGGGACGATGGGCTTCAAGGGTTCGCGCAAGTCCACGCCCTACGCCGCCCAGATGGCCGCCGAGGACGCCGGCAAGAAGGCCGCCGAACACGGCGTCCGAACCCTGGAAGTGAATGTTTCCGGGCCCGGTTCGGGGCGCGAATCCGCTCTCCGCGCCCTGCAGGCGGTGGGCATGACCATCACCACCATCCGCGATGTCACTCCCATTCCGCACAACGGCTGCCGTCCGCCCAAGCGGCGTCGAGTCTAGGCCCGCTCTGACGCCTTATCCCATTCGTCGGCCGATCCCCATTTCGGCCGTGAAGACCCCGCGCTCGAGGATATCCCGCCCGTGATTGAACGAAACTGGAACGAACTGATCCGCCCGGAAAAGCCGATGATCGAATCCGGCGCCGACGCCGCGCGCAAGGCGCGCATTGTCGCCGAGCCGCTCGAGCGCGGTTTCGGCGTGACGCTAGGCAACTCCCTGCGCCGCGTGCTGCTGTCGAGCCTGCAAGGCGCGGCCGTCACCGCCATCCAGATCGATGGCGTGGTGCACGAATTTTCGTCCCTCGAGGGCGTGCGCGAGGACGTGGTCGATATCGTTCTCAACATCAAGCAACTCGCCCTGCGTATGCACAGCGAAGGGCCCAAGCGCATGACCCTGCGCGCCACGGGCCCCGGGCCGGTGACCGCCAGCCAGATCGAGGCCCCGTCCGACATCGAGATCCTGAACGGCAAGCACGTTCTGCTGACCCTCGATGAAGGCGCCTCGGTGCGCATCGAGTTCACCGTCGAAAACGGCAAGGGCTATGTGCCCTCCGAAATGAACCGTCCGGAAGACGCGCCGATCGGCCTGATCGCCGTCGACGCGCTCTATAGCCCGGTGAAGAAGGTGGCCTATCGCGTCGAGCCGACCCGTCAAGGCCAGAGCCTCGACTACGACAAGCTGATCATGGAAGTGGAAACCAACGGCGCGGTTTCGCCGGTTGACGCGGTGGCCTACGCCGCCCGCATCCTGCAGGACCAGCTGCAGGTGTTCATCACCTTCGACGAGCCGAAGAAGGCCCTGGACGGCGAGTTCAAGCCCGAGCTGCCGTTCAACCCGGCGCTGCTCAAGAAGGTCGACGAGCTGGAGCTTTCGGTGCGTTCGGCCAACTGCCTGAAGAACGACAACATCGTCTACATCGGCGACCTGATCCAGAAGACCGAGGCGGAGATGCTCCGCACCCCCAACTTCGGCCGCAAGTCGCTGAACGAGATCAAGGAAGTCCTGGCCAACATGGGTCTTCACCTCGGCATGGACGTGCCCAACTGGCCGCCCGAAAACATCGAAGACCTGGCCAAGAAGTTCGAAGACCAGATGTGATAGGCTTGCGGCCCGTCGCGAGACGGCCCGCGCTTTGGAGAAGTCGACATGCGTCACGGATATACCCGCCGCAAACTTGGCCGCACGTCGAGCCATCGCACCGCCATGTTCGCCAATATGGCGGCGAGCCTGATCAAGCATGAGCAGATTGTCACCACCCTGCCCAAGGCCAAGGAGCTGCGACCCTTCGTCGAAAAGCTGGTGACTCTGGCCAAACGCGGCGACCTGCACGCCCGCCGGCAAGCGATCTCCCACGTCCGCGATGTCGCCCAGGTGGGCAAGCTGTTCGCCACCATCGGCCCGCGCTACGCCTCGCGCGGCGGCGGCTATATCCGCGTGCTCAAGGCCGGCTTTCGCCACGGCGACAACGCCGCCATGGCGGTGATCGAATTCGTCGACCGCGACGTCACCGCCAAGGGCAAGGACTCCGGCCCGGTCGCCCAGGCGGCGGAATAGGCAAATCCTCCTCCCCCTTGATGGGGGAGGTGGCCCCGCGCAGCGGGGTCGGACGGGGTGGAGCGGCCACCCCACCCCGGACGGCTTCGCCGTCTCGACCCTCCCCATCAAGGGGAGGGAGCGCGCGGCCTAACCGCGAATTAAGATGACACGTCTCGGATAGACTCCTAACCGCTCAGCTAGGCTGGACGGGCAGGGGGACTCCATGCGGCTTTCACTCGGCGTTCTGGCGCTCCTGGCGAGCGCCTCCATGGCTCACGCGGCGCCCGCCGCCCTCGCGGACCTGGCCAAGCCGCCGCCCGACGCTGAAACCTTTACCATCATGTCCCCCGCCGGGGTGCACGGCCATTCGGCGCGCTGGACGACGCCGGACGGCGTCCGCTGGGGCCGCGAGAGCATGAACCTGCGCGGCCAGATCTTCGAGGTCGACAGCGCGTCGCGCCTCGGCGCCGAGGGCATGATCGACCATCTGGTCGTGCGCGGCTTCACCCCTCAGGGAGACTCGGCCGAGACCTTCGATATCGCGAACGGCACGGCGAGCTGGAAAAGCCCCGTCGACGGCGCCTCCGCGCCCTATGCCGGGCCAGCGATGTACAACGCCTTCGGCGGTCCCATCGATCTCACCGAGACCATGGTCGACGCCTTGATCGCCGCCCCGAACCACACGCTGGCGTTGCTGCCTGGTGGCGAGGCTCGCGCGGAGCCGATGACGACCCTGACCGTGGGCGACGGAGCGGCCAAGCGCACGATCACGGCCTGGGCGATCACTGGCTTCGCCAACACGCCCGTGCCGGTGTGGACGGACGAGCAAGGCAAGTTCTTCGCACTTGACGCCGGACTGACCTTTGTCCGCACGGGCTATGAATCAGCCCAGGCCGCGATAGACAAGGCCCAGGACGACTCCATGGCCGCGCGCGCGCCGATCATCGCCCATACGCTGTTCAAGAAGCCGGCCGGGCCTGTCGCCTTCACCCACGTCCGCGCCTTCATCGACGGCCAGCGCTATGTCGAGGACGAAACCGTGGTCGAAGACGAGGGCGTCATCACTGCCGTCGGGCCGGCCGGCAAGGTCAAGGTTCCCGCCGGCGCTCAGGTCATCGACGGGACCGGCGAGACGCTGGTGCCGGGCCTGTGGGATTCCCACCAGCACTTTGGCGATGATTTCAGCGGACCACTCCTACTCTCGCTCGGCGTCACCTCGGTGCGTGACCCCGGCAACGTCACCTCCCACACCCTGTCCCGGAGGGCCCGGCGGGCGAGCGGCGATCTGCTGATGCCGCACATCTATCCGTCGATGCTGATCGACGGAAAAGGTCCGTATACGGCGCAAGTCGGTGAATCGGTCGCCTCGCTCGACGAAGCCCTGGCTGTGGTCCGCAAGGCAAAGGCGGACGGATTCGTCGCCATCAAGTTCTACGGCAGTTTCAATCCGGCCTGGGTGGCACCTACCGCCGCCTTGGCCCACCAGTTGGGAATGCATGTCCACGGTCATATCCCGGCCGGCATGCGCACCATGGACGCCATCAACGACGGCTATGACGAGATCACCCACATTTATTTCGTCGCCATGCAGGCCATGCCGGACGACGTGGTCGCCAAGTCCAACACCATCGCGCGCATGGAAGGTCCGGCGAAGTACGCCAAGGACATGAACCTGGACGCCGAGCCGATGAAATCCCTCATCGCCACCATGGCCGCCAAGCACATCACCTCGGACCCAACGCTGGTCGTGGTCGAGAGCCTGATGGTCCCCGACAACGGCGACCTGTCGCCCGCCTACGCCCCCTTCGTCGGAACCTTGCCGCCGGCCGTGGAGCGCGGTTTCCGCCAGGGCGGCCTGGCGCTGGCGCCCGGCTATACGCGCGCCGACTACCGCGCCAGCTTCAAGAAGCTCGAGGCCCTGGTCGAGGCGATGCACAAGGCCGGCGTGCCGATCGTCGCCGGCACCGACGGCTCCGGGATGGAGCTGGTGCGCGAGCTGGAACTTTATGTCGACGCCGGCTTCACGCCGGTCGAAGCGCTGCAAGCGGCCACTGTCGCGCCCGCCCATCTTCAGCATGCGGACGACAAGACGGGCTCTATCGCCGTTGGCAAGAACGCCGATCTCCTGCTGGTGGCGGGCGATCCATCCAAGACCATCGGCGACCTGCGCCACACGCGCCTGGTGATGATGGATGGCGGCCTGATGAACTGCGACGACCTGCGCAAGGTGGCCGGCATCTCCGCGCGGCCCAAGTACGAGGACTGAGGAAAGGCGCGGCCGATCAGCCCCCGCCGGTCGGGCGGCTGCCATAGTGGACGACCTCGACCTTCTCAAGCGTCACCAGGCCCAGCGCGGCCATGCTTCCCAGGACGCCCAGGAAGCCGCGCAGCTTGTCTTCCTCGTCGACGATCTCGATCACCAGCGGCAGTTTGGCGGAAAGGTCGAGGATCTTGGCCGTATGCACCTTGGCGTGCAGGCCATAGCCCATGGGCCCGCGCAGCACCGTCGCGCCGGCCAGCCCGGCGTCGCGGGCCTTCATGACGATGTCCTCATAGAGCGGCCGGCGGTCGTTCATCTTGCCCTCTTCGGTATAGATCCGAAGCAGCATCGCCTGTTGCGGGGCTTGCATGGTCAGCTCCCTCTGACGGCGTTGATGGCGGCGGCGCTGACGAAGCCCAGCCACACCGCAGCCAGACATAGCACGACCGAAGCCACCACATTGACGCCGGCGCGCACATATTCGCCGTCCTGGGCCAGCGTCAGGGTCTGGTAGCTGAACGAGGAAAAGGTGGTGTAGCCGCCGCAGATCCCGACCATCACGAACTGCCGGATGTCGCCCGAGACCATCATCCGGCCGTCGGGGCCGGTCAGGCCGGCAAAGAAGCCGATGACGAACGAGCCCAGCACATTGATGACCAGGGTGCCGAGCGGAAAGGTCTGGCCGAACCAGCCGGCGATCAGGCTCGAACAGGCGTAACGGGCGACACTGCCCAGCGCTCCGCCGGCGGCGATCCACAGATAGGTGCTCACGCCTCTCTTTCGACGGTGGCGAGAGGAGGGTCAATGGCGTGTCCGGGTGAGGGAGCATGGCGCTCCATCAGGCCGGAGCGCCCTGGCGCCGAGAGCCGGGACCCAGGGGCGGCGCACGCCTATGCTTGAACCCCCTGGGTCCCGGATCTGCGGCCTGCTTGCGCAGGCCTTCGTCCGGAACAACGCAATTTTTGATGGTGCTTGTGTTTTTATGTAATATTTGCCATAATCCGCAATCATATTCCCAAGGGAGATCGATCATGACCCAAGACAAGCAACCGTCTATGTCCAGCGGCGTCTTCTACCGCGACCCGCGCGCGGCGATGAAATGGCTGGAAGAGGCGTTCGGCTTCGAAATCACCATGATCGTCGAGAACGAGGACGGCTCGATCGGCCATTCCGAATTGAACTTCGGCCACGGCGTGATCTACGTCGGCTACGAATTTGACGAGCGCCACCGCAGCCCAGCCTCCATGGGTGGCGTCAACACCCAGTCGCTCAACTTCCACCTCGAGAGCGGTCTGGACGCCCACTTCGAGCGCGCCAAGGCGGCGGGCGCGACCGTGCTGCGCGAGCCGGCCGATCAGTTCTATGGCGATCGAAGCTACATGGTCACGGACCCGGAAGGGCACGTCTGGGGCTTCAGACAGACCATCAAGGCCATGACTTTTGACGAGATGGCCAAGGCCGGCGGCGTCAAGGTGCGCGACCGCCTTTGACCTCGCTCGATAGGACGCTCGCCGCCCTGGCCGACCCCCGGCGGCGGGCGGTGGTGGATGTGCTGCGCCGCGGGCCGCGGGCGGCGGGGGACTTGGCGCGCGATCTCGGCGTCAGTCCCTCGCTGATGAGCCGTCAGTTGCGCGCGCTGCGCGAGAGCGGGCTGGTCGAAGATTCGCACCCCGACTTCGACACCCGCTTGCGCATCTACGCCCTCAGCCCGGGCCCCATGGTCGAGCTGATGCGTTGGCTGGAAGAGACCGAACGTGGCTGGAGCGAGCAGCTCACCGCCTTCAAGGCCCATGTCGAGAGGGCGCCATGACGTCGCGCGTCCCATGACTTCACGTGTAATGGTCGCCCTGCGCGTGGCCGCGAGCCCGGAGCGCGCCTTCGAGGCCTTCACACGCGAGATCGCATCCTGGTGGTCGCCCAACGCCTTGTTCCGCTTCACGCCGCGCGATCCGGGCGTATTGAGCTTTGAGCCGGGGGCGGGCGGTCGCCTCGTCGAGACTCTGCCGTCGGGCAAGGTGTTCGAGATCGGCAAGGTTGTTGTCTGGGCGCCGCCCACGCGCCTGGTGTTCGGCTGGCGTCAGGCGACCTTCGCGCCCGACCAGGCGACGCAGGTCGAGGTCCGCTTCGAGCCCGTGGGGGCCGAGACGCGCGTCACCGTCGAACATACCGGCTGGGAGAGCGTGCCGGCGAGCCACGTCGCCAAGCATGGATTTGCCAACGCCTTTTTCCTTCAGCGTCACGGGGAGTGGTGGTTAAGCCTGCTCGAAGCGTTCAAGGTGCGGGTGATCCAGGACCGGAGCGGCGAGGAATGATCGAAGAGGCCCCGCCGCTCGCCATTCGCCCGCCGCGCGCGGCGGCCTTTGGCTTCATCTTCGCCACCGCCCTGCTGAACGCGATCTCGTTCGGCATCATGATCCCGATCCTGCCCAACCTGATCAAGCAGATGACCGGCGGCGACACCGCCTCGGCCTCGGAATGGAACGTGCTCTTCGCCACCACCTGGGGGGCGATGCAGTTCGTGTGCGGGCCGGTGCTCGGCATGCTGTCCGATCGTTTCGGCCGGCGCCCGGTAATGTTGATCTCAATCTTCGGCCTGTTCGCCGATTTCCTGTTCATGGCCTTCTCGCCGAACCTCGCCTGGTTGTTCGTCGGCCGGATCCTCAACGGGATCACCGCGGCCAGCTTCTCCACCGCCAATGCCTATGTCGCCGACATCACCCCGCCGGAGAAGCGCGCGCGCAACTTCGGCATTCTGGGTTCGGCCTTTGGGTTCGGCTTCATGATTGGACCCACCATCGGCGGCGTACTCGGCGAGGTCAGCCTGCGTTTGCCGTTCATCGCCGCCGCCGGCCTGTGCCTGATCAACGCGCTGTACGGCCTGTTCGTTCTGCCGGAATCCCTTCCGCGGTCGCGGCGGACGACGAGCCTCAATTGGACGCGCGCCAATCCGATCGGCTCGCTGGTGTTCCTGAAATCGCATGGCGAACTCCTGGGGCTGGCAGGCGTGAGTTTCCTCAATCAATTGGCTCAGACCGTCCTACCGAGCATCTTCGTGCTCTACGCCGGCTACCGCTACGGCTGGGGCCCTGGCATCCTCGGTTTCACCTTCCTGGCGACCGGCGCGTGTATGATCGTCGTGCAGATGTTCCTGGTGGGGCCGGTGGTCAAACGGCTGGGAGAGCGCGGCGCGGTGTTGCTGGGCTCGTTCATGGGCGCGCTGGGTTTTCTGATCTACGCCTTGGCCTCCAATGCTTGGCTGTATGTGATCGGCATGCCGGTCTTCGCCCTCGTGGGTCTGATGCAACCCGGAATTCTGGGCCTGATGAGCCGGCGCATCGATCCGCGACATCAGGGCCAGCTCCAGGGCTCGGTCCAATCCCTGCAGGGTGTCGCCTCGATGATCGGGCCCGGCCTGTTCGGCCTCACCTTCGCCTGGCTGGTGCGGCGCGACACCACCCTGCACCTCTCGGGCGGGGCGATCCTGATCTCAGCCGCCCTGCTGGCGCTGGGCTTCCTGATCTCACTGCGTGTGGCGAGGCCCGTGGCGGACGCGCGCGTCGCGCCCGCCGAATAACCTTCGGGCGGTTGACGGCTCTACTTCGGGTGGATGGGTGTGATCTTCGACCCGTGGATGTCGATGCCCGCCATCAATCCCTTTTGAGCGAAGGTGAAGACATAGACATCCTGGGTGAGTGTCGTGGTGCTGGCCGAAACCGCCGCGCCGTGATCGACGACGACGACGTTGGGGGCCGATCCGATGGCGAAGCCGCCGCTCCTATGCAGATAGGCCAGGGCGCGACCATTCATGAAGAACATCGCCGAACTGAACGTCTGGCCACCGGCTTGCAGCCCCCACGAGGCGGCGCTGACATTGTAGAACCTCGTCGGACGGCCATGCACGAACAGCACCCCGTTGCCAGTCTGAGCGCCAAACACCAACCCTCCCTTGATGATGGAGGGGAAGACGAGGACGGCCTTGGCGTTGTCGGCGTACAGCCGCGACTTCGGCTCGGTGGCGTAGAGTTTGTCGAGCGCCCTGCGACCGTCCGCCACCAGTTGGCTGGCGGAAGCGTGGGCCGTTGACGCAAACGGCCCCATGAGGGTCGCCGCGGCCAAGACCGCCGTTAGAGTGGATCGACGCGTGATCGCCATTGTTCGTTGCTCCCGTTTGAATGCGCCCCGCCCACGGCGGCGAGGGTTCATTGAAGGAGAACGCCTTTCCCGAACAAGCGTTGCGGCGCCATCTTTGCGTCGAAGAGGTCGGCGAAAAGCGGCCCATCATTTCACCTCGACGGACGAGACATGCGCCCGACTGCCGCGGCCCTGACGTTCCTCCTGCTGGCCGGCGCCGCGAGCGCCCAGGAGACGCCCCGGCGCGCGCCCACCGACGCGGCCAGCATGCGGCTCTCCTTCGCCCCGATTGTCCACCGCGTCGCCCCCGCCGTGGTCAACGTCTATTCCAAACGCGTGGTGCGGCAGCAGGTCGATCCCTTCTGGGGGATGTTCGGCGCCTCCGGGGAGCGCACCGAGCGTTCGCTGGGATCGGGCTCGATCGTGCGCGCCGACGGTGTCGTCCTGACCAATCACCACGTGATCGCGGGCGCTCAGGAGATCATGGTCGTCACCGCCGATCGGCGTGAGTGGCCGGCCACCCTGCTGCTCGACGACGCCCGCGCCGACCTGGCCGTGCTCAAGATCGACACTAGGGGTGAGCAGCTGCCGACCATCGACATCGACGCGGCCGAGCAGCCGCAGGTGGGCGATCTGGTGCTGGCCATCGGCAACCCGTTCGGCGTTGGCCAGACGGTGACCAACGGCATCGTCTCGGCCCTGGCGCGCTCGGAGGCGGGGATCAGCGACTATTCGGCCTTCATCCAAACCGACGCGGCCATCAACCCAGGCAACTCCGGCGGGCCGCTGGTGGACATGAACGGCGATCTTATCGGGGTGAACACCGCCATCATCTCGGCCTCGGGGGTGTCGGCTGGCGTGGGCTTCGCCATCCCCGCGGCAGCCGCGCGCCAGGTGGTGGACGCGGCGCTGGGCGGCAGCCATTCGGTCACCAGGCCCTGGCTCGGCG
>Ga0302314_10015533_pt1 | contig 12934 bp, 11 predicted proteins | sample III_Palsa_N2_3_FD_200533 | JGI IMG/M metagenome (GOLD analysis project Ga0302314, IMG submission 200533) | Peat permafrost microbial communities from Stordalen Mire near Abisko, Sweden - III_Palsa_N2_3 | ecosystem: Environmental > Terrestrial > Soil > Palsa > Peat permafrost | place: Sweden...
GGGGCTGGGCCTGGCCGATGTCTGGAGCACCAGCCGCCTGCCGCTCTACGTGATGAACGTCACCTATCCGCTGGTGCCGGATGAGGTCGTCGAGTTCTGCCGTGGCAAGCGCGCGGTGCTGCTGGTCGAGGAGGGCCAGCCCGATTTCATCGAGCAGGCGCTCTCCAAGATCCTGCGGCAGGCCGGCATTTCCACGCCCTTGTCGGGCAAGGATTTGTTCCCGATGGCCGGCGAATACACGGCCTCAGTGATGAGCGAGGCGATCGGCGCCTTCGTGCGGCAGTGGATCCCCGATGTGCTGTCACCCGCCGTGCGCGCCACCAATGCGCCACCGGCGCTGGAAGAGAAGCACGCCAAGGCGCTGGCCGAGGTCGTGCCACAGCGACCGCCGGGCTTCTGCACCGGCTGTCCCGAACGGCCGATCTTCGCCGCCATGAAGCTGGTCGAGCGCGAGATGGGCGAGCACCACATCGCGGCCGACATCGGCTGCCATCTCTTCTCGATCATGCCGCCGTTCAACATAGGCACGACCACCATGGGCTACGGCCTGGGGCCGGCCTCGGCGTCGGCCTTCAACGTGAAGTCGGACCGGCCGGCCATTGCGATAATGGGTGACGGCGGCTTCTGGCATAACGGCTTGACCTCGGGCATCGGCAATGCCGTGTTCAACAAGAGCGACGGCGTGGTGATGATCGTCGACAACCACTACTCGGCCGCGACCGGCGGGCAGGACCTGCTATCGTCGCGCGCGTCGAACCGTTCGCGCTCGACCAAGCATCCGATCTCGCAGGCGGTGAAGGGCATGGGCGTCGACTGGGTGCGCCAGATCGACCGCACCTATGACGTCGCCCGCCTGCGCGACACGCTGAAAGAGGCGTTGGCGAGCAAGGTGCCGGGGCCGAAGGTCATCGTTGCCTCGTCCGAATGCATGCTGAACCGTCAGCGCCGCGAGCGGCCGCTGTTCAACAAGGCGGTGAAGGCCGGCAAACGTATGGTGCGCCAGCGTTTCGGCGTCGATGAGGACGTGTGCACGGGCGATCATGCCTGCATCCGCCTGTCGGGCTGCCCCTCGCTCTCGGTCAAGCAGACGGCCGATCCACTGAAGGACGATCCGGTGGCCGCGATCGACAATTCCTGCGTCGGCTGCGGCAACTGCGGCGAGGTGGCGGAAGCGGCGGTGCTGTGCCCCTCTTTCTATCGTGCCGACATCGTCATCAATCCCAGCGGCTGGGACCGCTTCATCGCAAAGGTGCGCGGCGCGGTAATCGGCTTCCTGCAGCAGCGCCGGGCCAGGCGGCGTCTGCAACTGGCCTGATCGATGGATGCGCGCGTTCCCGATTCCGACGCGGCCCAGCGCCTCGACACGCGCCGGCCGATCGCGATCGCCGTGCTGGCGATGGGCGGCCAGGGCGGCGGCGTGCTGGTCGACTGGATCGTGGCGCTGACCGAAGCGCAAGGCTGGCTGTCGCAATCGACCTCGGTGCCGGGCGTGGCGCAGCGCACCGGCGCCACGGTCTACTACGTCGAGACCATCGAGGGCGACGGCTCGGGCCGGCGACCCGTCCTGTCGCTGATGCCGGTGCCGGGCGAGGTCGACATCGTGATCGGCGCGGAGCTGATGGAAGCCGGCCGTGCCATGCAGCGCGGCTTTGTGGCGCCTGACCGCACGACACTGATCGCCTCGTCCCATCGCTCTTATGCGGTCAGTGAGAAGATGGTACCGGGCGATGGTGCCGGTGATCCGGCCAAGGTCTATGAAGCAGCTCGCGCCGGCAGCAAGCGGTTCGTGGCCTTTGACATGGCCGCCATCGCCGAGCAGACCGAGAGCGTGATCTCGGCGGCGCTGTTCGGCGCGCTGGCGGGCTCGGGCGCGCTGCCGTTCCCACGCGAAGCCTATGAGGCCGCCATCCGCGAAGGCGGGCTCGGTGTCGAGCCGAGCCTGCGCGCCTTCGCCCGCGCCTACGACCAAGCCGTGGCCGAGTTGAAGGCGCCGACTCCCGCGCTGCCGCCGCAGACCGGTGCGGCGCTCAAGCGCTTCCCGAAGCTGCAGCCGATCGGTGATGCCGACTTCGATGCGCTGGTCGAGCGCGCGCGCCAGTTCCCGAAGCCAACGCATGGCATGATCGCGGCCGGCCTCGCGCGGGTCGTCGATTTCCAGGATGTGGCCTACGGCGGCGAATACCTCGATCGCCTGCAGCCCTTCACCGATATCGACGTGCTGACAGCGGCGGCGAAGCAGATCGCGCGCGCCATGGCCTATGACGACGTGATCCGCGTCGCCGATCTCAAGACCCGTAGCAGCCGCTTCGCCCGCATCCGCACCGAGGTTGCCGCGCAGCCCGACCAGCTCGTCTATTCGACGGAGTTCATGCATCCGCGCATGGAGGAGGTCTGCGGCACTCTGCCGGCCGCGTTCGGGCAATGGATCGAATCGAGCCCGCGCGTGATGGCCTTCCTGCGCCACTTCGTCGATCACGGCCGGCGGGTGAATACCGGAGCGATCGGCTGGTTCCTGGTGCTGTACGTGCTGGCCGGCTGGAAGAGGTCCCGGCGCGGCACGCTGCGTCACCGTCGCGAGATGGCCCACATGCAGGCGTGGCTTGACCAGGCATTGGCCGTGGCGCAACGCGATCCGGCGCTGGGGGTCGAGATCTTGGAAGCGCGCCGGCTGGTGAAGGGCTACTCCGACACGCACGACGCGGGCGAGGGTCGGTTCTCGCGATTGATGGCGATGGCCAACCGGTTGGAAGGCCGGCCCGACGCGGCGGACTGGATGCGGCGGCTGCGACAGGCGGCGGTCGCGGATGCCGAGGGCAAGGCGCTGGGAGATACCATCAAGACCGTCGAGAGCTTCCTGTGAAGTACCGCGGCAACCGGCAGGCGATCACTGCCCTGGTGCGCGAGACCGAGGTCCATCGCGACGTCTATATCGACCCTGAGATGTTCCAGCTCGAGATGGAGCATCTGTTCGCCAACACCTGGATCTATGTCGGCCACGAAAGCCAGGTGAAGAAGGTCGGCGACTTCTACGCCACGACGATCGGCACCCAGCCCGTGATCATGGTCCGCGACACGCCGAATAGCATCAAGGTGCTGCACAATCGCTGCCCTCACAAAGGCACACGGCTCACCGGCGACGCCTGCGGCCACACCGGACGCTTCTTTCGCTGCCCGTATCATGCCTGGACCTTCCGGCTCGACGGTAGCTTGGCGGGCGTCCCGCTGAAGAGCGGCTACGACAACACGACTTTCGCCGAAGGCCACGCGGGCAGCGGCATGACGCCGGTGCGCCACGTGCACAACTACCGCGGCTTCGTGTTCGGCAAGCTGAACGACGTCGGGCCGGGCTTCCAGGAATTCTTCGGCGAGGCGCTGTCGAGCCTCGACAACATGATCGACCGCTCGCCGGTCGGGAAGCTCGAGGTCGCGGGTGGCGTGCTACGCTATATGCACGATTGCAATTGGAAGATGCTGGTCGAGAACCAGACCGACACCTGCCATCCGATGATTGCGCACCAGTCCTCGGCCGGCACGGCGATCGAAGTATGGAAGAACGCTCCGCCCGGCACCAAGAAGCCGATGGCGGTGGAGATCTACGCTCCGTTCATGAGCTCCTACGAGTTCTATCAGTCGATGGGCATCCGCATCTGGGACAATGGCCACGGCCATACCGGCGTCTCGCACTCGATCCATTCCGACTATTCGGCGGCGCCCGGCTACTTCGAGCAGATGACGGCGGCCTACGGCGAGGCGCGCGCCAAGGCGATCCTCGACGAGAACCGACACAACACCGTCTATTTCCCCAACGTCATGCTGAAGGGACCGATCCAGCTCCTGCGGCTGTTCAAGCCAATCGCCGCGAACAAGACGCTGGTCGAGAGCTGGACCTTCCGACTAGTCGGCGCGCCCGACATGCTGCTGGAGCGCACGGTGATGTACAACCGGCTGATCAATGCGCCAACTTCGGTTGTCGGCCACGACGATCTTGAGGTTTACGAGCGCGCGCAGGCCGGGCTCGCCAGCGACGGCAACGAATGGGTCAACCTTCAGCGCCTCTACTCGGCCAACGAGCCGGAGCAGCGCAATGTCGTCGCCGACGGCACGTCGGAATGGCAGATGCGCAACCAGTTCCGCGCCTGGACCAAGTTCATGACCATGGGCCTCTAGGAGGTAATGAGTGTGACCGACCAGCAGCTGATCGATTTCGTCGTGCGGGAGGCTCGCTTGCTCGACCAGCAGCATTTCGACGACTGGCTCGACCTGTTCACTGAGGACGGCCACTACTGGATGCCGGTCGAGTGGGGCCAGACCGATCCCCGCCTCACCACCTCGCTGATGTACGAAGACAAGCTGCTGCTTCGCATCCGCGTCGACCGGTTGAAGGGCCGGCAGACCTACAGCCAGAGTCCGAAGAGCCGCTGCCATCACGTGCTGCAGACCCCGCAGATCGACCAGCGTGACGAGGAAGGGAAGTGTTACGTGACCTGGACGCCGATGCACTATGTCGAAAGCCGCGCCGATCGGCAGACGCTCTACGCGGCGTGGGCGACGCACCACCTCGCCATGGTCGACGACGCACTCAAGATCCGGCTGAAGCGAGTGGATCTCGTCAATTGCGATGCTGCGCTTGGCAGCATCCAGCTCTTCGTCTGATCGCTGTCATGGCAAGACAGCCTTATGATGGCATTGTGGTTGCCGCCCCGATCACGGTCCCTTACCGCCGCTATTCGACCAATAGTGCACACTGGTGGGTCGGGCGCGCGGTGCATGACGTCATTCGCAAGGCGGGACTGAAGAGCAGCGATATCGACGGGCTGTCGCTGTCGAGCTTCACCGTCGGCCCGGACACTGCGATCGGGCTGACGCAGCATCTCGGTCTGTCGCCGCGTTGGCTCGACCATGTGCCGCTAGGGGGCGCGAGCGGCGTAGTGGCGCTGCGCCGTGCAGCACGAGCCGTGCAGTGCGGCGATGCTGAGTTTGTGGTCTGCGTTGCCGGCGACACCAACCAGGTCGATTCCTTTCGCCGCATGCTGTCGACCTTCTCGCGATTCGCGCAGGACGCCGTCTATCCTTACGGCTCGGGCGGCCCGAACGCGAGCTTCGCGCTGATCACCCGCAACTACATGAAGCACTACGGCGCCACGCGCGAGGACTTCGGCAAGATCTGCGTCGCCCAACGCACGAACGCACTCAGTTTTCCGCACGCGCTGATGAAGAAGCCGCTGACGCTCGACGGATATATGGGCGCACGCGCCATCTCCGACCCGATCCACCTGTTCGATTGCGTCATGCCCTGCGCCGGCGCAGAGGCCTTCCTGGTCTGCCGCGACGATGTGGCGAAGTCGCTCGGCCTGCCGGCGGCGCGCCTGCTTGGCACCATCGAGCGGCACAACGCCTTTCCCGATGACCCGATCCAGTACCGCGGCGGCTGGGTGCTCGACATCGGCGAGCTCTATGCCATGGCGGGCGTGACGGCCAAGGACGTCAACTTCGTGCAGACCTACGACGACTACCCCGTGATCTGCATGATGCAGATTGAGGACCTGGGCTTCTGTGGCAAGGGCGAGGCACCGGCTTTCGTCCGCTCGCACACGTTGACCGCCGACGGCAGCTTCCCCCACAACACCTCGGGCGGCCAATTGTCGGTCGGCCAGGCCGGCGCCGCCGGCGGCTTCTTGGGTTTGGTCGAAGCCGTGCGGCAGCTTGTTGGCGAGCCTCTGGGGGCTGCGGTGGCCAACGCCAAGGTCGGGCTTGTCTCGGGCTTCGGCATGGTCACCTACGACCGCGGCCTCGCTAGCGGGGCGGCATTGTTGGGAGCTAATGCATGACAGAGCCGCTCGTCCGCCCCAAGCGCAAGAATCCGCTCCGGAAGACGCGCGAGCCGCTGCTGCCCCAGGGCGTGCGCAGCCGCACCGCGCTGGGCCTCACCGCGGCGGCGGCTGAGGGTCGCTTCCAGCTCCAGGTCTGCGCCGAGTGTGCCGCGGTGATCTATCCGCCGCGTGATGCTTGCCCGCGCTGCCTGTCGGCGCGGCTGCCGTTCCGCGACGTCGACAATCGCGGCACATTGCTGGTCGAGACGACCATTCGTACCTCGACCGACGTCTACTTCCGCGAACGCATGCCGTGGCGGATCGGCACGGTGAAGCTCGATGCCGGCCCGTCTATCGTGGCGCATTTGCACGGCGACCTGCGCGAGGGCGAGCGGACGCGCCTTCAATTGAAGCTCGACAAGTCAGGGCAGGCGATCGTCATCGCAATGCCCATGGAGGACAGCCCCAACATGCAAGACGACCCGCAGTGGCGCGAGCTCACCTGCGACCCCAAGTTCCGCCGCGTGCTGATCACCGACGGCCGCACCGCGGTCGGCCAGGCGATGGCCGAGGCGCTGAGCGAGGCGGGCGCCAGCATGGTGTTCGTCGGTATCGCCGATCCCTGGAAGCCGTTCCCCGGCGAAGAGAAACTGCGCAGGCTCGAGAGGGTCGAAGTCGTGGCGCTCGATCTTACCGATACGACCTCGGTCAACGAATGCGCCGGCGAGTACGCGCCGAAGATCGAGATCCTGATCAACACTGCCGAGCATGTGCGCAGTGGTGGCATCGTCGAGCGCAAGGGCCTTACCATCGCCCGCGAGGAGCTGGAGGTGCGCTACTTTGGCCTGACGCGGCTCGCCCAGGCGTTCGGCCCGGTGCTGCGCGCGCGCGGTGCCGACGGCGTCAATTCAGCGGCGGCCTTCGTCAACCTGCTGTCCGTCTACGCCTTGGTGAACTGGCCGTCTTACGGCGCCTTCTCGGCGACGGAGGCCGCCTGCCTCTCTGCCGCGCAGTCGCTGCGTGCGGAACTGCAGCCTGGTGGCGTGAAGGTGCTGAACGTCTTCTTCGGCCCGCTCGAGACCGAATGGTACCAGGTCGTGCCGCCACCCAAGGTCGCGCCCTCGGCAGTCGCGCGTGCCACGGTGCACGCGCTGAAGCAGGGCCTCGAGGACGTATTCGTCGGCGACGTTGCCGACGACATCCGCGCGCGTCTCGCCGTCAACCCAAAGGCGCTCGAACGCGAGCTCGGTTCATGAGCAGGAGCACCACCATGCATTCCGACCTGGCGGCCTTCGCCGGTGCCGTCGCCTCCGGCGAGATCGAGGTGATCGATCTCACGCATACGCTGACGCCCGAGTTTCCGACCATCGTCATGCCGCCCGAGCTCGGCCAGTGCGCGCCGTTTCGCATGGAAGAGGTCTCGCGCTACGACGAGCGCGGCTCGGCTTGGTACTGGAACAACATCTCGATGGGTGAGCACACGGGCACGCATTTCGATGCACCCGTGCACTGGATCTCCGGCAAGGATCTGCCGCAGAACTCGGTCGACACGATTCCACCGGCCAACTTCATCGCTCCGGCGGTGGTGATCGATATTTCGAAACAGTCGGCCGCCAACGCCGACTACGAGCTTACCGTCGCCGACGTCGAGGCGTGGGAGAAGGAACACGGTCGCATTCCTTCGCGCTGTTGGGTGCTGTTGCGCACCGACTGGTCCAAGCGCGATGGTCGCGGCTACGTCAACATGCGCGAGGATGGCCAGCACACACCGGGACCGTGTCCCGAAGTCGTACGCTTCTTGGTCGAGGAGCGCGACTTGCATGGGCTCGGCACCGAGACTATCGGCACCGATGCGGGCCAGGCCTTCCATTTCAACCCGCCCTATCCCGCGCACTACTACATGCACGGCAAGGGCCGGTACGGCTTGCAGTGCCTGGCGAACCTCGACCTGCTGCCGCCGACCGGATCGATTGTCGTCGCGGCGCCGCTCAAGATCCGCCGCGGCTCGGGTAGCCCCTTGCGCGTACTGGCGTTGGTGCCGCGGCTGTGACCAATACCGCGATCGTGACCGGCGCGAGTGGCGGCATCGGTGCTGCCATCGCCAAGATCATGCTTGACCGCGGCTATCGAGTGATCTCGCTCGCGTTGGAGAGGCCCGATTGGTCGCATCCGCGACTCGAGAGCCATGCGGTCGATCTGTTGGACGCCGAGGCGACCCAAGCCGCTACGGCCGTGATTGCGCGCGAGCATCGCATCACGCATGTCGTGCACAATGCAGGGATCATCCGGCCCAACCTGATCGAGCAGGTGAAGTCCGCCGACATAGTGGCTCTTGCACAGCTTCACCTCGGCGCGGCGCTAACTCTGGTCGCGGCGGCGCTGCCGCAGATGAAGCAATCGGGCTTCGGCCGCATCGTGCTGATCTCCTCGCGCGCGGCGCTGGGCGCGCCGACGCGTACCGCCTATTCGGCGACCAAGGCCGGCATCATCGGCATGGGGCGCACGTGGGCGCTGGAACTCGCGCCGTACGGTATCACGGTCAACATGGTGGCGCCCGGCCCGATCCAGGGCACTCAAATGTTCCACGAGATCGTGCCGGCCGGCAGCGAGCGCGAGGTGGCGCTGGCGGCAGCAATCCCGGTGAAGCGGTTGGGCCGGCCACAGGACGTTGCCAACGCCGTGATGTTCTTTGCTTCGGACGAGGCGTCGTTCGTCACCGGCCAGGTTCTCTATGTCTGCGGCGGCAGCAGTGTCGGCACGCTGACCATTTGAGTTGAGGGGCTTCCCATGACCGAGCTCGTCGCCAGAACACGCAGCAGCCGCGCGAACGGCGCGCCAGCGCACGCCGAAGAGAGGGAGCATCTTGAGCTCAGGCTGTGGCTGCGCATGGTGAGCTGCTCGGTGAAAATGGAAAGCATCCTGAGCCAGCGCCTGCGCAAGGAATTCAAGATCTCGATGGCGCGCTTCGACGTGATGTCGCGGTTGGAGCGCCATCCCGACGGACTCACCATGTCCGAACTGTCGCGCCGGCTGATCGTCTCCAACGGTGCGATCACCGGCCTTGTCGGCAAGCTTGCCGAGGCAGGCCTGGTCGCGCGCCGTGAGGATCCCAACGACGGGCGCAGTACGATCGTGCGGCTGACCCGCAAGGGCCGCGACAATTTCCTGCGCATGGCGCGCCGGCACGAGGAGTGGGTGGTATCGATCCTGGGCGAACTCAGCGGTGAGGCACAGTCGGAATTGCTGCAGAACTTGACGCTCCTGCAGCGCAATCTCGACCTGCATGGCAGGTCCGACGCATGAAAATCGCTGTTTTGGGCGCCGTCGCGTTCCATCCGCGTGGCCCTGGTTTCGTGCGACCGCCCGTTCTGTGGTTGAGGTGCTATGATGCGTGAACCGCTCGACGCTGGCCGGTTTTTTGCGCCCGAGCAGCGCAGCGTTGCCGCAATGCTGCAGGCGCAGGCGAAGAAGTTTGGTGCCAAGACGCTGGTGCAATCCGGTGACAAGAGCTGGAGCTTTGCCGACGCTGCCGAACTGGCCGCGCGGTCGGCCGGCCGCCTGCAAGCCGCTGGCGTTCAGCCGGGTGATCGCGTCGCACTGATCTGCGAGAATCGCCCGGAATTCATCGAGCTATTCCTCGGTACGGCCTGGCTCGGCGCCATCCTGGTGCCGATCAACGTGGCGTCGCGTGGCCCGCAGCTGCGCCACATCCTGGAGAACTCCGGCACCCGTCTAATGGTGGTCCAGGCGGCACTCCTCGGCGCGCTGGAGCATGTCGGCCTGGAGACGCTCAATGTCGAAGCGATCTGGGTGATCGACCGGCCGGACGATAACGTGCCTGTGCCGTCGATTGCCCGGCCCTTGCCGCCGCTCGGCGAGTCGGTGCCAGCCGGCGCCATGAAGCCGTCCGACACGCTCGCCATCCTCTACACCTCAGGCACGACCGGGCCGTCGAAAGGCGTGTGCTGCCCGCATGCGCAGTATTTCTGGTGGGGCGTGAATACGGCTCATCTGTTGGGCGTATGCGAAGACGACGTGCTCTGCACACCGCTGCCGCTGTTTCACACCAACGCGCTCAACACGCTCTTCCAGGCGCTGATCACTGGCGCGACGGCGGTCTTCGAAAACCGGTTCTCGGCCTCTGCCTTCTTCCAGACCCTGGCGGCGCGCAAGGCGACGGTGACCTATTTGCTGGGCGCCATGGTGCCGATCCTGTTGTCGCGCCCACCGTCGCCGGAAGAAAGCGGGCACAGCGTGCGCATCGCGCTCGCACCTGGTGTGCCCGGCCACTTTCATGCCGAGTTCTCCAAGCGCACCGGCATCGCGCTGCTCGACGGTTACGGCTCGACCGAGACCAACTTCGTCATCGGCACCGAGATCGCCGCGACGCGCCCCGGCACCATGGGCCGCATCTTCGAGGGCTTCGAAGCTCGAGTGGTCGATGGTGAGGACAACGAGGTGCCCGATGGCACGCCGGGCGAGCTGACGCTGCGTGCCTGGGCGCCGTTCGCCTTCGCGACCGGCTATTTCAGCCAACCCGAGAAGACAGTCGAAGCGTGGCGTAATCTCTGGTTCCACACCGGCGACCGCGTCGTGCGCGAGCCCGACGGCTACTTCAAGTTCGTCGATCGGCTGAAGGACGCGATCCGCCGGCGCGGCGAGAACATCTCCTCCTTCGAGGTCGAGCAGGTGCTGCTGAGCCACCCCGAGATTGCGACCGCCGCCGCCTTTCCGGTGCGCTCCGAGCTTGCCGAGGACGAGGTGATGGCCGCGATCGTGCGCCAGCCTGGTAGTGCGCTCGACGCCGTCGCAATCATCCGCTTCTGTGAGACACGCATGCCCTATTTCGCCGTGCCGCGTTATCTGGAGTTCGTGGAGACACTGCCGACTACGGAAAATGGCAAGATCCAGAAGTACAAGCTGCGCGAACGCGGCATCTCGCAGCGCACGTGGGACCGCGATGCCGCAGGCATTTCGGTGAAACGCAGATAACCCGGCCCGGGTGCGGCGCTATGCGCCGCTGAATGAGTGACCGAGCGGCTAGTCGGTTAAGGCTCGCTGGGGGCGGTTGACCATGCGATGTCCTTCAGTGGACAAAGGCCCAGCCTTAATGCACCGACGACGAACCGTTCGAGCAGGTCAGGTTGATCCTCGGGATAGAATGGGGAAAAGCGCATTTTCCACAGTTTACCGAGATGCGATCCGTCGATCCGGGGCGTTAGTCGTCGATGATATGCTTGCCCGTGAAGGTGTAGCTACGAACAAGCGCTCGATCGCTGCGGGCATATGTTCACTCCGATTGTCGGGGTCGAGAAGATAAATCCAATTGTGCGGCGTTGACGCAATGGCGAAGCGTGCCGTCCCGTAGATAGGCCACCGCCGTCTCGATCGCTTTGCGGCGCATATCGTTGATCGCATCGGCGCTGAGGAACGCTGCATGGGGCGTCACCACGATCCGCCCCTTGGTCCAAGCCGCATTCTCGCTCAGTGCCACAAAAAGGCGCTGTCGAGGATCTGGTGGCTCTTCTGCCAATACGTCGAGGCCAACCGCGCCGATGTGTCCCTGTTGCAAGCTGTCAGTTAGGGCGTCGAGGTCGACCAGCCCGCCGCGGGCGGTATTGATCAGGACCGCACCTGGCTTCATCGCCGCTATTCGCCGCCGATCGAGAATCTGCAGGCCTTTCTGCGCCAGCGTGGCATGCAGGCTGACGATGTCCGCCTGGCCAAGCGCCTCGTTAAGATCGTGCAGCCGCTGCCCCCCGCTATCGCCATCGATCGTCGGCGCATACGGATCGTACCAGTTCACCATCAGATCGAATGCTGCCGCGCGACGCGCCACGGCGCGCCCGATCGCGCCATAGCCCACGATCAGCAGGCGCTTGCCCTGCAGGCGATGAACCATCGGCGGCCACTGCCGCCAATTCCAACCGTGCACTGGATCGTGCGCAATGGCGTTGTGGAAGCTGATCACGCCCCGAGTCAAAGCGAGAAGGAGGGCGATGGTATGATCGGCCACTTCGCCCACGCCGTAGTCCGGAACGTTGCAAACCGGGATGCCTCGTGCAGCAAAGGCAGCCAGGTCAACATTGTCGCAACCGACACCGACACGCACAAGGATCCTGCAATTCGTGAGCCGCTGGCAGAGAGCTTCGTCATAGGCCAGCCGGTGATACGCGATCACCGCTTTCGCCTGCTCCCATTCTTCCGCGGGTACGTCGGCGGCAGCCTGCGCTCGGTGGACCATGAGCGGCATGGGGGCCGCCGTCTTGCGTTCGACAGGATGGTCACCCTCGAACGCTGCATCGGGAATAAGGATCAAGATCGTCGCTGCCGCGCCTAGTTCCTGAAGCCGGGATCGAGGCGATCGAGCTTGCGCAGCAGCCCGGGCCATTCCAGATCCGCCGGTGTCAGCGGATAGGACTCGAGCTGGCGGGCAGCTTTCTCGGCGATCGCTTCGGTCGGGACCTGATAGGCAACATTGGCCGCGAGGACGTCCATCTGCACCTGGCACGCGAGGTCGAGCTGGTACATCAGGCTGAACGCCTCGGCGCAATCGCGCCCGCAGGTCAGCAGACCATGGTTGCGCAGCATCATGGCCTTGTGTGGGCCGAGATCGGCGACGAGAGACGCGCGCTCCGCGAGGTCGAAGGCGATGCCGTAGAAATCGTGATAGGCGAGGCGATTCTGAAACAGCATCGACTTCTGGCACAAGGGCAGCAGGCCCTGCCGCAAGCTCGAGAGAGCCATGCCGGCGCGGGTGTGCGTATGGATGACACAGTGAACGTCGGGACGCGCGGCGTGGACGGCACTATGCACCGTGAAGCCCGCTTCGTTTACACGAGCGCCGTTGGGCGAGACGACCTTTCCGTCGAGGTCGATGCGCACGAGCGACGATGCCGTGATCTCTTCGAACATCGTGCCGAAGGGATTGATGAGGAAATGATCGTCCGATTCCGGCACGCGCAAGGAGATGTGCGTGTAGACGATGTCGTCCATGCCATGCAGTGCGACGAGACGATAGCAGGCGGCGAGGTCCACGCGTGCCTGCCACTCTTCGGGGGTGACGGTGTTGGCAGATGCTGAGATCGTACTGTCCATGAACCCTCTCTACATCGGTTCGGTGA
>Ga0302314_10015535_pt1 | contig 12933 bp, 15 predicted proteins | sample III_Palsa_N2_3_FD_200533 | JGI IMG/M metagenome (GOLD analysis project Ga0302314, IMG submission 200533) | Peat permafrost microbial communities from Stordalen Mire near Abisko, Sweden - III_Palsa_N2_3 | ecosystem: Environmental > Terrestrial > Soil > Palsa > Peat permafrost | place: Sweden...
TCCAGGCCGTTGCCACTCAATTCATCCGACACCGAAAACAGAAAGTCGTAATGGTCGTAATGATGTGAGCCGAACAGGGTCAGCGCCTGCGTCACCAGCGCACGATGCGCCTGCAACTGCTGCGGCGTCATCTCAAGTTCCTTTGGCGTGTCGGCGACGACGTCCATGTGCACCGGTGCCTTGTCGCCGGGGTTGAGATCGACGCGCTTGAAATAGCGACCCGCGTAGATCGGCGCATCGACCAGCGTGTTGTAGGTCAGCGGCTTGAAGGTCGTGGTGTCGCCCGACTGCGAAGCCTGTTCAAGCGCGGTGCCGAACTGCCAGCCCGACGGTAAAGTCACGCTCGGCGCGAAGGTGATGCCGCGCGTGTAGTGCCCGGCCGGGTACAGCGACATCTCGCTCCATGCCAGATCCAGCATGTTGCCGGTCATCTCGATCGAACCGTCGTTGCCTGTGCGACCGGACAAATACTGGAAGTCCGCATCGATACTCGACACACCGGTCGGCACGTCGAGGTGGAAGGTATACACGTCGTATTTGTCGCGCATCCACGTCAGCGGCTTGCCGCCGGCGCTGAACTTCAAACCGGCCAGCATGGCGATCGGGCCATTCGGCGAGTGGTTGCCCGGAATCCATTGCGGATAGAACAGCGTCAGTGCGCCGGCCTCGACCGGAATCGTCTCGTGCACACGGAAGATGCCCTGCGAGGTATCGCTCGCATCGACATGGATCGCGATGGTGCCGGGATACGGCGTGTCCTGCAGCGAAGGTACCTGCGCGCTGCGCGACTCCTGCGCGTGAGCGGCACCCGCCGCAAGAGCTATCGAGATGGCAACGGTAAGGCGAGCGATCGTGCGACGCGCGTGGGACGGCGACCGATGGAAGGAAGCAACGGACACAGAGAACTCCAGCAGGCAGGTTCAAGAATCCGCACAACTTAACACCGTCCGCCATGCTTGTGACCGTGCCTTCTGCCACGTCCGAGCAAGGCGAAAGAATCCAGTCATGACCTGCACCGCTCGCCCGGCCGTTTGCCCCGCCTCGGCTATTCCACGCGCTTCCCACCGTGCGCGGAGACCAGGCGCAGAAAGGTTTCGTGCTGGTAGCGGCTCATGCGCAGCTTCTGGCCGGTATCCATGGTGACGACGTGGTGGCCGTTGAACCAGGGATGGATGGCCTGGATCCGGCGCACATTGATGATCGCCGAGCGGTGGACGCGCGCGAAATGCCGCGGATCGAGCCGCGCGGCGAGCGCGCTCATGGTTTCGCGCATGTCGTGCGTGCCATTGGCCAGATGGATCTGCACGCTGTTGCCGCTGGCCTTGATCCACACGATGTCGCCGACGTCGATGAAGCGAACGTGCTCGTCGACGCGCACGGGAATGCGCTGGATATAGTCGTCGCGCTGACGCAGGGCATCGAGCGCCTGCAGAATCCGCGCCGAGTCGGCGCCGGGCGAGTCGGCACCGGGCGACAGCCGCGCTTTCACCCGCTGCAAGGTGTTCGCGAAACGCTCGCGGCTGAATGGCTTCACCAGGTAATCCACCGCGTTCGCCTCGAACGCGCGCACCGCGTATTGCTCGAAGGCAGTGATGAACACCGTCACTGGCATGCGTTCCGCGCCGATGGCCGCTACGACGTCCATACCGGTGTACGCCGGCATCTGGATGTCGAGGAATACCAGGTCCGGCGACTGGCTGCGGATCGCCTCGATCGCCGCGGCACCATCGCCGCACTCGCCCAGCAGCTCGATGTCCGGGTCGTTGCGCAGCAGGCGCACGATGGCGTGCCGCGCGATCGGCTCGTCGTCGATCACCAGGGTGGCGATGCTCATACGGACACAATCTCGGGCGCATCGTCCGCTTCCTCGACTTCGCGGAATGGCAGGCGAAGCCGACAGACCACACCCTGCGGCCAGATCATCTCCAGGCGCACCTCGGCGACATCGCCGTACAGTTCGCGCAGGCGCAGCTCGGTATTCGACAGGCCGATACCGTGCCCTGACGCGGGCGCTGGCCCGGCCTCCAGCGTGCTGTTGCGGTTGCGCACATCGATGCACAGGCTGTCGCCTTCGCGCCGGATTTCCACCTCGATGCAATCCACACCGATGCGCTTACTGATCCCGTGCGATATGGCGTTCTCCACGATCGGCTGCAAGATCAGGCTGGGCACGGCGCAATCCAGCGTGTCGGGAGCGACGTAGATCTGCGTGGTGAGGCGATCCTTGGAGCGCGTGCGTTGGATGCCGAGGTAGAGATCCAGCAGCACCAATTCGCGCCGCAAACTGATTTCCTGGCCGTCGTAGTCCTCAAGGAACGCACGCAGCAACTCGCTCAGGCGCAGCAGCATGTCTTCGGCCGATAGCGTGTCCTCGTCCAGCAGCGTCGCGATCGCATGCAGCGTGTTGAACAGAAAGTGTGGCTGCAGCTGTGACTTCAGCGCACGCAGACGCGACTGCGCGAGTTCGGTAGCCAGCTGGCTCGCCTCGATCTCGCGGCGGGTCTTTTCGGCATGGAATCGCATGGCTTGCTGGATCGCGAAGAGCGCCCAGTAAGCCAGCAAGTCGGTGGCGTAATGCTGGCCGATAAACTGCCTGATCTGCTCGGCGAACGAACTGGGCTCGAACGCCGTCGACACGAAGGCGCCGATCAAGATGACCAGCATCGTCACGCCCACGCTCGCCAGTAATTGCACGCCCAGCCCGCGCAGACGCACCGGTGCCTGGATCGGATACTTCGCTGCCAGCCGGAATACCAGCGGCGTCAATGCCGCCCAGGTGTACCACTCGATGCTCGACCAGCGCAGGTAATCGAAGACCGACCAGGTATGCCCGGCAATCACGTCCTGCATAAACCCCTGCACGGCAAACACCAGCACCACGACGCCCCACAGGCCGAGGTAGCGGAACAGACCGATCTGTGTGTTGCCGAGGCGAACCATCATCGCGGGATATCCCGTGGGTTGGAGCCGCCATCCTAGGCGCAGCACAAGGCGCTGCAAAGCAATCCTTGACGCCGCTACGATTCGCCACCGCGTCACGACGATTCATCCCGAACCGCTTTCGCGGACCACCCCTCATCCGGCCATATCACGGCACCGACCGTGTGCCATCAGCCCGGCGGCACCTCATCCCAGCCGGAGCCCTGCCATGAATCCGATCCGCATCACTGCCCTCGTCCTGTTCGCCGGCATGCTCGGCAACCTGTTTGTGGCGCCCTCGGCCAGTGCGCTCGCCGAAGCCAAGCCCACCCCTGCGCGGCACTTCAAACTGGTGAATGCGACGTTCGACAGCGTGACCGCGCTCGCCATCGCGCCCGCCGACGATGACGGTTTCCATGACATCCCCCTCGGCCAGCCGCTGCAGGGCGGCCTCACCGCCATGACCATCGATGTCCCCGCCGGCGGATGCCTGCGCGATCTCCGCGTCACCTTTCGCGATGGACGCAACCGGCTCTTCCCGCACGTCGATGTCTGCCGCAGCAGCGGCCTGCGCCTGGGGCCACAGGCTGCCAGCCGGAGCGGCAACGGCTGAGCCGGACCGAAACTCGAGCCTGAGCCGATGCTTCGGGTAACGATCGTCTCGTATCGACCCTCATCGCGGATGTCGGCGCCTCAACTACCGCCATGCGCTTGAACGCCTTGCTTGATCGTGCTGCTGCCGTAGCGATTTGCCAGCCGCCCGTCACGGATGAAGTCGCGCATCATCGCGAAATAGCCGTCCGGATTGCGCGTGGAGACGCGCTCGCCATCGGGCTTGGTTTCGTATTCGTAGATGCCGTGGTCGGCATGCGGAAACATCGCCAGCGTGATCGGCCGACCTTGTTCGATCAGTCCGCGCAGGCGCTGCGCGGTTTCCGCACTCGGCGCTTCGGTGTCGTCCTCGCCAAGGATCCACAGTTGCGGGGTACCGAGATTGCGCAGCACCGGCATCGGGTCGTAGTCCGCTGGCACGCCAGCCAGCATGACCGGGCCCTTTTCGCGCAAGGTGGCTTCCGGCGTCTCCAGCAGGAAGAAGCTGAAGTCGCCATGCACCTGCTTGAACCAGGGTTCGTTGGCATATTGAGTACGCAATGCGGCTAGTCGATCGTAACCATCGCGGAAGTCGCTGCGCAGGATCGCGGCCGTGGCATCGGCGATCTGCATCGCCTTGCCCATCACGTCCGCGCCGTAACCCCGGCGCGTCATGTCCAGCGCAATCGCCTCGCGGTCCTCCTCCAGCGGCGAAACGGCGAGGCCGAAGCCCACGATGACGAAGTCCACCGGCTCGATCTTCGCGGCCAACGGCGCGACCCAACCGCCCTGGCTGCCCGCTTGATAGCCGATCCGACCCGCGCGATCGCCGGCGAGACGTTTTGCTTCGTGCGTCGCGGCGATCAGATCATTGGCGAGCAGCAGATAGTTCTGCGTGTACAGGCCGCCGGATGCACCGGTACCGCGCTTGTCGTAGACGAACACGCCGATACCTTCGCTGGGCAGCTGCCGTTGCAGCGCATAGAAATCGCGCGCCGAATCGTGCTCCGACCCATGCACCAGCACCACGACCGGCACCTTCGCCTTGCCCTTGGGCATCACCAGACGACCCGCCAGCCGCGCGCCGGCGCCCTGGAACACGGTCTCGCTCACGTCGAAAACCATCCGCTGCCCCGCTACACCATCGAACACGATTCGTCCGGCACGGCATGCGGCGAAAGCCACCCGCTTACCATCGGCGCGGCCGGTCCAGCCGAACGTGCTGGTCCAGTCGCCGCTCTTGGTTTCCGTCAGCTCGCCCGCCGTACCGTCCTTGCGCCGCCAGCGCAGGTGAGCGCCATCACCCAGGCCAATATCGACGTCGCTGCCGTCGCGCAACTGGTAGATGCCGACGTGGCAATCGTCATGGCGATCGCCACTGGTCTGTGCGGCTACGTGGCCGGCAAACAGTAGAAGCAGGCCAAGCACGGGAACCGCGACGGCGCGCATGCCGGCAATCAGGGACTTCAGCGAAGCGGGTTGCATGGGTTGCTCTCCGGAATCAGGGCAAAATGTGCTTTCTTCATACCGATCGGCAGTCGCCGGGTGAACCCGGAACACGCCGCTCCACGCGCTTTATGCTCCATTGCCGGAACGCTCGTCATGTCCTGCCAGTCATGACTCAGCTTCGCTGCCGAGGACATTGCACACTCGCCAGCACTTGCCCGTGCCGGCACGTCCTCGCCTCTGGTCGCTTCCGTGCCGCCATCGAAGCCCAACTCCAGCCTCACGCAGAATCGGTCAGGATCGGCACGCGGGAATCGGCAGAAGAACTGTGAGAAAAGGCACTTGCTGGCCGATGACGTCCGATGTCACTTTGGATAAGTACGGGCATGGCACCGGCGGAGAGGAGATATTGCATGAAGTGTTTCCGTACTGCACTTGCGATCGTCGTCATGACGGCAATGGCCGCTCTCGTGTCGCCGACCTTCGCCTCGCAAGACACACCAAAACCCCTGAGCCAACCCGACATGAGCGGGCTGCACGACTTCGATTTTCTGGTCGGCGACTGGCGTGTCCATAGCCGCAAATTGAAAGCACCGTTGTCCGGCCATCCGGACTGGATTGAATTCGAAGGCACGATCAGCTCGCGCAGATTGATGGAAGGCCAGGCAAACGTGGATGACACGGTGTTCAACATGCCGGGCGTCATCTACCGGGGCGTAGCACCCCGTGTCTACGACCCCAAGACTGGCCAATGGGCGATCTGGTGGATCGATGGCCGCAATCCGTTCGGCAACCTGGACCCGCCGGTGAAGGGACGCTTCGTGCATGGCGTCGGCACCTTCTATGCGGACGACATGCTCAACGGAAAACCGATCAAGATCCGCTTTACCTGGTCGGGAATAAGCCGCAACGCCGCCCACTGGGAGCAGGCTTTTTCACCCGACGGCGGAAAGACGTGGGAGACGAACTGGGTGCAGACGCTGGAACGGGTCCGATAACTCAGGAGTAGCGCACCCGTTTCCTTGGCATGGTCCCTGGCGTTAACCAGCCGAAGAAACATTCAACGCCACCGCAGCGCGAATCAACGCCTTCAACGCCTTCTCATCGATCTTGTCGTTCTCGTGGAAATCGATCGCACGCCTGGTGTTGCCATCCAGACTGGAGTTGAAAAGCTTCGAAGGATCGTCCAGCGCGGCGCCCTTGGCGAAGGTCATCTTCACGTACTGCTTGTAGGTCTCGCCGGTGCAGATCATGCCGGCGTGATACCACACCGGCACGCCGCGCCACTTCCATTCCTCGGTCACATCGGGAACGGCCTGCTTGATCAAGGCGCGGATTTTCGCAAGCTTCTCGCCGCGCCAATCACCTAGCGACTCGATCTTCGCATCGATCAGTCGGGAGGGCTCATCGCCGGCATGCGCATCCTTCGAACCGCTTTTCTTCATCGTGGCCATGGCTGCCTCATCGTTGCTGTGGTTTGCCGTCACCGGCGTATTCGCCGGTGGCTTGGATCGCAGATGCGGCGAACGGCTCAAGGCCGCTCCTGTACGCGCAGCAGATTGCCGGCGGGATCGCGGATGGCGCAGTCGCGCACCCCGTATGGCTGCTGCGTCGGCTCCTCGACGATCTCGGCGCCGCTGGCTTGGATCTTTTCGAAAGCGACATCGAGGTTCTTGGTGGCGAGCAGCATGATGGCGTAGGTGCCCTTGGCCATCATCTCGGCGACGGTGCGGCGTTCGTCCTCGGTGACACCGGGACTGGCTGACGGCGGATACAGCACGATGGACGTACCGGGCTGATCCGGCGGACCGACCGTGATCCAGCGCAGCCCGTTGTAACCGACGTCGTTGCGCACTTCGAAGCCGAGAATGTCGCGATAAAACGCCAGCGAGGCCTCGGGGTCGGTTTGCGGGAGAAAGCTCGCGTGAATGGCGATATCCATGGCAGTCCTGTTCGTTGTGGAAGGAGCCGTCATGCTACGTCCGGCTCGGTGGCCGGCGCTTCTTGATTCCTGACCGGTCGAGTCACTTGCCGTGCCACGCAGGCCGGCATGCCAGCCGTCGCATTCGCCGCCTCGCGCCGATAGACGCTGGGCGACACGCCGACCAGCTCGGTGAAGCGCGTGCTGAATGTGCCCAGCGATGCGCAGCCGACGGTGAAACAAATGTCGGTGACGCTGAGGTCGCCACGGCGCAGCATCGCCATCGCACGTTCGATGCGCCGCGTCATCAGATAGGAATAAGGCGATTCGCCGAAGGCGAGCTTGAACTGCCGGCTGAGATGCCCGGCCGACATATGCACGCCACGGGCAAGCGCCTCGACGTCCAGCGGCTGCGCATACTCGCGGTCGATCCGATCGCGCACGCGACGCAGCCGCGCGAGGTCGCGTAGATGTCGCTCTTCGGCAGACCGGCTGTTCATCGATGGATCGTCCCACGCAGTGCCGAGCCGCTCAAGCGCCGCGTGCTCGATAAAAGCCTTGTCGACTGATGTCGATTTCGCCTGGGCTCGTTCGTCGCTTCAGCACAAGGCGGCCATATCGGCCACCTTCCCGCCAAGGAAACAGCCATGTCCTATATCGACGGTTTCGTCATTGCCGTACCTGCCGCCAATCACGAGCAATTCATCGCGCACGCCAATACCTTCGACCCCATTTTTCTGGAGTGCGGCGCCACCCGGGTGCTGGAATGCTGGGGCGACGACGTGCCCGAGGGCACGCTCACCGATTTCCGCCGCGCCGTGCAGGCGAAGCCGGACGAGTCCGTGGTGTTCTCCTGGGTGGAATGGCCCGACAAGGCGACCCGCGATGCTGGCATGCAGAAATTCATGCAGGACCCGCGCATGAAGGAAGCCAGCGATTGTCCCTTCGACGGCAAGCGCATGATCTTCGGCGGCTTCGTGCCCGTGGTCAGCCTGTCGAAGTAAGCGTGCGGGCGATACGTCCAAAAGGTCGGCGATACCTGAGCGCATCCATTCCTTGCAGCGCACGCGGGCAAGGTACTGCCTCAGGTTCTTTCCGTGTCGCTGACGCTCGGGCTGAATTTGCCAGCCTCATTGGCCGCGAGCTCGGCGCACACGGCGGCGGTGTGGTCATCGGCCGGGAAAGTGCAGTCGATCCGTAGCTCGTCGAGGGTGACGTCGTACGGTGCCGCGAAGGTGGTGAACGTCTCGAAGAAGCGCAGCTCGCCGCGCTTGCTGCGGAAGGTGAAGGTGACGATCGGCGAGGGTTCGTCGCCCAGCTCGCGCTCGCGCCAGCGCGCGGGCACGTCCGGGTAGGCAAACACTTCTTCGAGCAGCTGATGCGTCCGGCGATCGGTCGGGTTCGCGGCCAGGTCGTCGTGCAGGTGGCGGATGAACCGGGCGGCCACCTCGTGCCAGTTGGCGATCACCGGGCGCAGGTCGTCCGGATCGAAAATCTGGTGCAGCAGATTGACGTGCCGGCTCGGCCGACCTTCCATCATCAACGCGCCGACCCTGCCCGCCGCCGCGTTGGTCGCCAGCACGTCCCAATGCCGACTGACCACGAAAGCCGGATACGGCTCCTGGTGCGCGAGGATCAGGTCGACCGCCTGACGCACGCGATCGAGCGCGGGCGCGGCCAGCGAGCGCTCGGGGTGCATCGCCGCGAAACCGGCCGCACGCAGCAGGGCATTGCGTTCCCGAAGCGGCATGCCCAGTGCGTCGGCCAAGCGTGATACGGTGTCGCGGCTCGCATGTGCCTTGCCGGTTTCGACACAGCTGAGGTGTCGCGTCGATATGCCGGTTTCCAGCGCCAGGTCGAGCTGGCTCAGGCGTCGCGCCGCACGCCACTCGCGTAACAACGCGCCGATCGGCGAATGGGATGCATGAGCCGGCAGCGTGGTGATGGCGAATCCTTCGGATGGTGTCACGCGAAGAATATCTCTAGCGGTGCGCGCCGGCACACAGCGCACCACTCGGCCCGATCGCGTGAAACTCGATCGACAGCCCGAGATCGTCTCGTGTCGGTGCGAGGAAGGATTCGCCGGATAGGCCGCGGTAGGTAGTCAGCGGGTGCTCGTAGCCGCGCTCGACCCAGCGTTGCGCAAGACCAAGATCGCTGACGCCGATGCTGACGCCGAGCACACGCGGGCCGCTGCTCGCCATCGTCTCGGCAGCGGCTCCATTACCATCGGGCTGCAGCGCCAACAGCGCCGTCGGTCCGACCGGTACGCAAAACCCTTTGGCACCCAGCTCGGGCAGCTTGATCGGCACGGCATGGCCGAAGCCCATCTTTTCGAGCTGCTTGCGGTCAGCTTCCGCATCGCCCGACACCAGCCATATCGCCGACAGTTCGCGTGCGCCGTTAGGGTGCTCGCGCGTCACGCGATAATCGTCCGCATTGGCGGGGTCGAACTGATCGGGGGCGTAGTTGGCGGCATAGTCAATGAAGAAGGTGTTGCTCGACAGCGGCGCGCGGTCGAAGGCAAACAGGCGCCAGCCCGGCTTCGCACTGTCCGGTCCGCTGAAAAACGGCGTGACCGCGTAGTGCTGGCTCTTGAGGGAACCATAGATCGCATCGAGTGCCGACGAACGGAAGCCGAAGCTGCGCGATCCCGGCCCGCCTTTGAGCACCTGCTGGTCTTGTTTCATGCCCGGGTCGAAGGCCGGATCGGGCCGGGTGACGCCGAGCAGTTCGATGAAGCTGCTGTCGGCGAGACGCACGTAGCGATTGGCAACACCGCCGGGGTCGTGCCCCGGCCGCACCTGAAAGCCCAGCTTGATCGCCATCACCGAGGTCACCTGATCGATCCCGCGGCCCCAGAGCAGGATATGGTCGAGTCGCGTGGAAGATGCGGCGGAAGCTTGAGTTGAGGCCTGCGCGGTACCGACACATAGAGACATGACCAAAACGAGCAGCGTCCGGAGCATGAAAAACCTCTCGATGGTGGAATGCATGATTCTCACCGACGGTATGGCACGCATGCCATGACCTCGGAGGTCATGGCATTCGTGAGACTGGATCGCCGAACGCGTCGAAGCCCTCGGCAGGGAAACGAGTGAACCCGACTGGTGGGCTCGGCTAGCGGACGCGCGTGAAGTAGTTCGTGCGCAGCATCGGACGGCCGTCCTTGCCGAAGTAGGCAACGGTTTCGATCATCGATTTGCTATCCGCAGCGACGGTATAGATGCGCGTCGAAGCAGGAACCCCGCCCTTGCCGAGCTGCATGATCAGCACATTCGGTGCAGGCATGGTCGCGGCGGACATGTCGGCCTCGAGATTGCCTGTGACGGACGCTGGCGTGCCATCGAGCGGCGCGATCCCTTCGGCATGGATCTTCGCGCCGTTGGCATCGACTCTCTCGACCCGTGTTGCCCACTTCCCCTCGCCCGCGTCGCTGAACGTTATCGTGACGCCCTTTGGCCGCACTGCCGGCGGCACCGGCAGCCGCGTGGTATCGACGGCCCAACTGCCGAGCAAGGGAGATGCGCTGGATGATGACGCAAGCGCCGGGCTGGCCTGAACCGCACCGGCGATCAGCAACATGGCGAGGAAAGCTTTCATGGAACCTCCGCATGAGTTGGTACGCGGCAGGTTACGACAAAAGCGCGTACAGGCCATCGCGCGATGCGGTATCCGACGGTATGTATAGTTTATCGACGGCGTACCCCCGCTTATTGACCCGGCGCGTTATGGATCTGAGTGAAGATCACCTGCCACCCACCGCCACGCTTCGCCCACACATCGACAAAGCGCGCCCGCATCGCGAAAGGCTTGCCGTGATCGACACCCTTCGCATCGACCATGCCGCCGAGCACCGCGCCATCCGACCACACTTTGCGCACCTGCTGGCTGATCGCGACATAGGTGGTCTTGCGATCCGGCGCCATCGACCCGGCGATGGAATCGGCCTTGTCCTGGTTCCTGCCATCCGTGTTCGCCAGCGTGTAATCGTCGGCGAGATACCGCTCGAGCCCGGCGCGGTCGGACTTCATCTGCGCGATATCGTACGCGGTCGCGGCGGCAGCGAGGTCGGCCGGCAGGCCACGGTAGTCACCGACGCCTTGTTCCGCATGTGCGGGTGCCATGATCAATGCACCCGCGACGATCCAGATCCAGCTTGCTGCTCGCATGTTCTTAATCCCGGCATTGAAGTGCGGGCGAGTGTTTTCTGTACGGTGTGCATAAGCAATGACCTGGCAGATCAAGTCTGCCCTCGGAAATCAACCACCTCCTCGTTATGAGGCTATGACACGCTCTTGAAAAAAAGCGCGTGGCATGACGCAAGCCAGCTGTCCGCTCTCAACAGACCAGGACGAGCCGACCCATGTTTTCTTTGCCGTCCTGCTTGAGAAAGCGCACTTCGCCCTGATCGTCTTTAGCCTACGACTCCTTCCAGCATGTGGTCATGTTCAACAGCATCAGAAATTGGCGGGTACGGCGCATCGTCGCTCGGCACCCGATCGCCGAAGAGCTCTGGCAGGAAGCACTGCAGCGCTGCGCGCCGGCGCGTCGGCTGGGCGCTTCCGACCAGGCCGCGCTGCGCGTGCTGGCAACCTTGTTCTTGAACAGCAAGTCCGTCGAGCCGGTCAAGGGCTTGCAGCTTGATGACTCCGACCTGGTTTTGCTGGCGACCCACGCTTGCGTACCCATCCTGAAACTGGGCCTCGACTGGTACGACGGTTGGCACAGCGTCATCGTGTACCCGGACGCGTTTATCCCTCGTCGCCAGCGAGTGGACTCAGCAGGCGTGGTTCACCAGAGCGACGCCATGCTCGCCGGCGAGGCGTGGGGGCGCGGGCCGGTGATCCTGTCGTGGGCGGAAGTGCTGAACGCCGGCACGAAACCGGGGCACAACGTGGTCATCCACGAAATGGCCCACAAGCTCGACATGCTCAACGGGAACGCCAACGGCTTTCCTCCGTTGCATCGGCGCATGGATGGCCGCGCGTGGTCACAGGTCTTCTTGAGCGCGTGGAATCGCCTGCAGGACGAGCAACGCAAGGGCGGCGACTTGCCGATCGACCCGTACGGCCTTGAAAGCCCGGCCGAGTTCTTTGCGGTGACCAGCGAGCAATTCTTCGAAGCACCGGCACACTTGCAACAGCATTTGCCGGAGGTCTATCAGCAGCTCGAGCAATTTTACCGGCAGCACCCGTTCTGAGCGCTCGGTATTCAACCGCGGAGCCAAGCCCGAGGGAATGGATCGAAGTTGGTCGATCAAGCACAGCGGGCAACTCAATCTGCCCCTGCTCTGTGCACTGGGTTAGTTCTGCACCTGTTTTCGAGCCGCCTCGGTCTCCGCCGCTTTCTGCGCGAGTTCCTTGATCCTGAGAACACGCAATTGCTCAGACTTTTTGAGCCCTTCGCGAGCCTCTTTGATCACTTCATAGGCCAGATTCTGGCTCGTGTGATGCCGCTTCGCATCGATAGCGTCATCCAGCCGCTGTTGCGCCGCCTTGATCGCTTTATCGACGCGGTAGAGGGGAGCGTGCGGATTCGTGGTCAGCGGTGGGTCGTAGCTTTTCGTCATGGCGTTTCTTCGTTATCAAGACGGCACGATAGCCCGGTTGACCCCGCCCCGCTCGTGTATCGTCGTTACCAGTACGTACGCATGTACCGAACAGCCATAGTGGATAGCCGATTCGCGCAATCCGGCAAGGTAACGACGGCATTCCTCCGTCACGTAGAAGCATGGTTGACGATCATTGCCCGCTGAACCACATGTTGTTGAACATCGGCAGTGCTGCGCACTGCGTTGACCTGACAATCTACGTAGTCACCACGCTTTGGAGCTGGAAGGCTTGCGGATTATTGCTGCTACGGTCGATGCTGGACGTTGGCGTACTTTTTTCCGTTTCTGAGGCGTCCCCTACCAAGTCAACTGCCGAAGCTTCGCCAGCAATGGAACTTCGATGAACGCGGTCTCAGGACGCGGCATCCCCATCCCGTTGCTGAAGAAAACCGGTTGCCGACTGAGAGGAGCTCCGGGCGCAGTGAAGGTGATGAAAATCACC
>Ga0302314_10015536_pt1 | contig 12932 bp, 3 predicted proteins | sample III_Palsa_N2_3_FD_200533 | JGI IMG/M metagenome (GOLD analysis project Ga0302314, IMG submission 200533) | Peat permafrost microbial communities from Stordalen Mire near Abisko, Sweden - III_Palsa_N2_3 | ecosystem: Environmental > Terrestrial > Soil > Palsa > Peat permafrost | place: Sweden...
CGAAGATCATCGGCCGATAACGACGCCGACGCGGACGCTGCTGCTGTTCGTGGCGGCGATCACGCTCGTGCGTCTGATCCTGGCCGCGGTGATCCCGCTGACGGAGGACGAGGCCTACTATCGGCTTTGGGCCTCGTCGCTGCAATTCGGCTACTACGACCATCCGCCGATGATCGCCTGGTGGATTCGGGCGGGGATGACCCTGGTTGGCGACCGGCCCCTGGGCGTGCGGCTGTTGCCGGCGCTTTCAAGCGGCCTGACCAGCCTTCTGGTGTTCGATCTGGCCCAGCGCTTGGGCGCCTCGGCCAAGGTGGGCGAGCGGGCGGCGATCTTGTTCAACGCTACCTTCCTGATCGGCGCTGGCGGCTTCCTGGCCATCCCCGACGCCGCGTCGACGCCCTTCTGGGTGCTCACTCTCTGGTCGCTCGTGCGCACCGAACAGGCGGCGCCGGCGCGCTGGTGGCTCGCGGCGGGGGCCTTCGCCGGGCTTGCCGCGATCAGCAAATATTCCGCCCTGTTCCTGGGACCCGGCGTGCTGCTCTGGCTGGCGCTGCGGCCAAGGGGTCTGCGCCGGCTGCTGACGCCCTGGCCCTGGCTGGCTGGCCTGATCGCGGCGGCCATCTTCGCGACCAATGTGGAATGGAACGCGACCCACCACTGGGCCGCCTTCGCCAAACAGTTCGGCCGCGTCGCGCCTGGAAGGCTGGCGCCGCAGTTCCTGCTTGAGCTTATCGCCGGCCAGATTCTGCTGCTCAATCCGGCCATCGCCTGGTTCGCCGGACGCGGCCTCTGGGATTGGCGCAAGCGGATCGGCGGCGATCTGACGCTGATCGTCGCCACCTCGATACCCTTCGCGGCCTATCTGGTGTTGCACAGCCTGCATGACCGGGTGCAGGCCCACTGGCCGGCGCCCCTCTATCCGGGCCTGGCGATCTGCGCGGCGCTGGCCGCCGAGTCCGCGCCGGTGAAGGGCTTTCAGGCGGTGCTCAAACGCATCGCCGCGCCTCTGGGCCTTGGTTTGTCGGCCCTGACGATGCTGCACCTTGCCTTGCCGATCACCGATCTGAAGCACGTTCGTGATCCCAGCGGGGAGGTCCGCGACTGGCCGGCCTTCGCCACATCGGTGGAGGCCGCGCGGGTCGCCGACCACGCCGCCTGGGTTGGAACCGTCAGCTATGGCGTCGCCAGCCAGCTCGCCGATCAGCCCGCAATCAAGGTTCCCGTCGCCGAGCTGGTGGAGCGAGACCGCTATCCGACGGGCGAAGGCTCCTGGCGCACCGATTTCGCGCAACCGGGACTGGTGATCGACCTGGATCGCCGCATGAACGCCAAGGCGCTGGCGCGCTGCTTCAGCCAGGTGACGCCGGAGGGGGAGATGGTGCGCGGCCGGCCCGGCTATGCCCCGACATCCTATGCCGTCTTCCTGGTCAGCGGGCCCAAGCGCGACGTTTTGCACCTCGGCTGCTGGTAGCAACGCGCAAGACCTGACAAGCGCCGCCGGATCGCTTAGAGCCGGGCCTATGACGCCAACAGAAATTTCAGTTACGCCCGGCTGGCGAGATGTGATCACCGGCGAGCGCCTGCCGCGCTTCGCCCTGATCTGCGTCGGCGTCTGGCTGAACGCGGCCGAGACCATGATGACCGCCACCATCATGCCCAGCGTCGCCGCCGACATTCGCGGCTACGCCTGGTTCGGCTGGGTGGTGGCCATCTATCTGGTCGGCTCGATCGTCGCCGGCGCCACCGCCGGGCGGCTGGCTCTGCGGCTGGGCTTGAAGCGGTCCTTGGCGGTGGGCGGGGTGACCTACGCCGTCGGCTGCGCGGCGGGGGCGCTAGCGCCCAGCATCGGTTTTTTCATCGCCGGCCGGCTGTTGCAGGGGATTGGCGGCGGCTGGGTTGTGGGCCTGTGTTTTGTCGCCGTGACGCGGCTCTTCCCCCAGGGACTCTGGTCGCGAGTGATCAGCACCCTGGCCGCGGTCTGGGGCGTCGCCTCCCTGGTCAGTCCCCTGGTGGGCGGGCTGTTCGCCCAGGCCGGCTTCTGGCGCGGCGCCTTCTGGCTGTTCGCCGCCCAAGGCGTCCTGTTCGTCGCCGCTGCCGCCGTGCTGGTGCCCCCACCTGGCGCTGATGAAGAAGCGCGGCCCTCCGGCCGAATCTCCATACCGGCCTTGGCGACCCTGACGGCCTCCATCCTGGCGATCGGCGCGGCCGGCCTGACGAGGGGCGTCGCCACGTCCCTGCTGCTGGCCGCGATCGGGATCGGCCTTCTGAGCCTGTTCCTGATGTTGAACACGCGGTCCGCCGCCCCTCTGGTGCCCATCGAGGCCGCCGACCCACGCACGGGGACCGGTGCGGGCCTGGCGGTGACCTTCTGCATGTGCGCCGGCACCGCCAGCATCACCGCCTATCTGCCGGCCCTGCTGCAGACCCTCTATGGCGCGACGCCGATCCTGGCCGGCTACATTCTGGTGAGCGAGGCCATGGCCTGGACAATCGCCGCCTTCCTCGTCGCCAGCCGGCCGGATTCCAAGCTTTGGCTTCGTATCGGCGGCGCTGGGGTCACCCTGGCCATGGCGGCCTTCGCCCTGATTGTCCCGCGCGGCGGCCTTTTGCTGATGCCAATCTGTACGCTCGCGCTCGGCGCCTCTTTCGGCGTGTTTTGGGCGTTCAACATCGCCCGACTGGTCGCCAACGCCCCGCCCGAGGAACAGGCGATCGCCTCATCGTCCTCGCCAACCATGCAGTCTATCGGCACGGCGGTGGGCTCGGCCGCATCAGGCGTGATCGCCAACTTCCTCGGTTTCGGCCATGGCCTGACCCCGGAGCGGGCGCGGGCCGGCGGGTTCTGGTTGTTCGCCGCCTTTGTTCCCCTGACGGCCCTCGGCGCGCTGGCGGCATGGCGGATTTCGCAAGCGAGATTCGATCCCGCGACCCTGACGCCGGAAACTCGCCGTTAACCATAAAGGAACGCCCCGCGCCCACGATGCGGCCCACGCCAACACCTAAGGCGAGGAGTATCCGTGGCCGCTGACACGAGCCTTGACCCTGAAGATTGGGACGACACCCGCGCCCAGGGTCACCGCATGCTCGACGAGCTGTTCGATCATCTTCAGGGTCTGCGCGATCAGCCCGCCTGGCGGCCGATCCCCAATGAGGTCCGCGCGCGGCATCGTTCCGCGCTGCCCACAGAGCCGGGGTCGCTGAGCGAGGCGCACGACGCCTTCAAGACCGACATGCTGGCCTACGCCGGCGGCAATCTGCATCCGGGATTCATGGGCTGGGTCCAGGGCGCGGGTACGCCAGTCGGTGTGCTGGCCGAGATGCTGGCGGCGGGCCTGAACGGCAATCTTGGCGGCCGCGACCACATGCCGATCGCCATCGAGCAAGAAGTCGTCGGCTGGATGCGTGGCCTGTTCGGCTTCCCCGAGGGGGCTACCGGGCTGATGGTCACCGGCGCGTCCATGGCCAACTTTATCGGCGTCCTGGTCGCTCGCCGCCGGATTCTGGGCATGGACGGGCGCCGCGGCGGCGTTTCCGGACCGCGCCCTACCGCCTACGCTTCGGTCGCAACCCATGGCTGCGTGTCCCGGGGCATGGACATGGCCGGCTTGGGTTCGCAGAACCTGCGCCAAATCGCGGTGGACGGCATGCACCGCATCGACCTGGAAATCCTCAAGGGCGCGATCGACGCTGACCGCGCGGCGGGACTTCGTCCCTTCCTGCTGATCGCCAATGCGGGAAGCGTCGATGCGGGCGCCATCGACGACATCGACACCCTGGCCGATCTGGCCGCGGAGGAAGGTCTGCACCTGCATGTGGACGGCGCCTTTGGCGCTCTGGGCATGTTGACCCCGGAGATCGCGCCCCGGCTCAAGGGAATTGAGCGCGCCGACTCGCTGGCCTTCGATTTCCATAAATGGGCCCACGTTCCCTACGACGCGGGCTTTGTCCTGGTTCGGGACGGGGAGCTGCATCGGGACACTTTCGCCGCGCCCGCCGCCTATCTGTCCCGCGAAACGCGCGGCCTGGCCGGCGGCGATTTCTGGCCCTGCGACTACGGGCCAGATCTGTCGCGAGGCTTTCGCGCGCTGAAGGTCTGGTTCACCCTCAAGGTGCTGGGGACCGCCGCCATCGGCCGCGCCATCGAGCACAATTGCGCCCTCGCCCGCCTGCTACAGGCGCGCGTCGAGGCCGAGCCGGAGCTGGAGCTGCTGGCGCCCGCCCAGCTCAGCATCGTCTGCTTCCGCTACCGCGCGCTGGATGCGGTGAACCGCGCCATAGTCTCCGACCTGCATGAGGCCGGCGAAGTCGCCCCGTCCTTGACCACCATCGGCGGCAAGACCGCCATTCGCGCGGCCCTGTTCAATCATCGCACCGAGGCGCGGGATATCGAGGCCCTGATCGAGGGCGTGCTCGCCATGGGGCGGGCCAGAACGGCCAAGGAGGCCGCGGCATGAGTAACGCCCCTTCGACGCCCAGTCCTCCGACGCCCCGTCCTTCGACCATTGGCTTGGCCGCCCTGTCGCGGATGGTGTTCCAGCAGCTGGATCTGGCGGCCATCTGGAACGGCCTGATCGACAAGGCGACCCACGATTTGACCGACGCTTCGGCCATGCTGGACCTCGCGACCCTGGCCATCCTCACGGGCGACATGGCCGGCGGCCTGGGCCTGCAGGCCCAGGCCCTGCAACGCCAGCGGATCTACCGCCGAGCGGCGCCGGGGGCCGCTGGCCTGCGTCTACTTGCTATCGCCGCGCCGGGCGACCTGATGGCCAATACGCCGATCGATTTCTTGTTGGCCGGGTCGGAGATTGAGCTGATCACCCTCTATGTCTCCGCCGACTATCCGCTTCCCGCGGCCCTGCCCGACCACGACGTCGCCTTCCTGGCGGTGGGCGAATCGGAAGCGAACAAACCGATCCTCGAGGCGCTGTCGCCGCGCTTGGCGACTTGGCCAACACCGATCCTGAACGCCAACCCCGCCCGCATCGCCGGCCTGACCCGCGACGGTGTCGCCGAGCTGATGGCTGGCGCCCCGGGGCTGCTGGCGCCCATGGCCTACCGGCTGGACCGCGAGCCGTTTGCAGCTCTGACGGAGTTCCCGGTCATCGCCCGGCCGATCGGCTCCCACGCCGGCGCTGGCCTGGAGAAGCTCGACGATGCGGCGGCCGTCCGCGCCTATCTGGCCGCGCAGCCGACGGAGCGTTTCTACGTCTCGCCCTTCATCGACTACGCGCGCGCCGACGGCCTGTTTCGCAAGCAGCGGATTGCTTTCATCGACGGCCGCCCCTTCCTCTGCCACCACGCGGTGTCGGCGCATTGGATGGTCCACTACCTGAACGCCGCCATGCTCGACAGCCCCGAGAACCGGGCGGAGGAAGCGCTGACCATGCGCAACTTCGACGACGATTTCGTCGTGCGCCATCGCGACGCGTTCGACGCCCTCGCCGCCCGCGTCGGCCTGGATTATTTCGCCATCGACTGCGGCGAGATGAGGGATGGCCGGCTTCTGCTGTTCGAGGCGGATGTCGCCATGATCGTCCACGACATGGATCCGCCCGATCTCTTCCCCTACAAGGCGCCGCAGATGAAGACGGTGTTCGCCGCCTTCCAGGCCATGCTGCACCGCGCGGCGCCGTTCTTGCTGAGGCAAGACCGACCCGCTGCCTGACAAGGCTCAAGGTTAAATAACGCCTGGTTTAGACGCCGCCGCTCTCGCGTGAGGCGTGTATCGTTGACGTCCAACGGGGCGAGCTTAAGGCGAGTGTTAGTTAGTATCGGGTCAGGGGGGCCCGCCTCATGTCGTACATCGGCCATGACTACCGATTCGCCCGCAGGGCTGAAGGGCTGATCGCTTCACGGACACCCCCCGCCACACCGCCACGTTGGAGCGAACGGGATCAATGCCGCCGGTTGGCCGGCGTGGTCTCGCGCCTCGCCGACCGGATCGGCGCGGTTCGCCACGAAGCCGGCGAGCAGCCGTCCGCCGCCTGGGCGGCTATCGAAGAGCAGTTCAAACCCTCCCTCACCAATCTGGTCTTCACCCGGGCGCTCGCCGAAGACCGCGCGCGGGCCGCGTCGGCGTCCGGCCGCGCCGCCTCGGCATTCGAGGTATTGGCCGACAGCCTGAGCCGTATCGAGCAGGCGCTGATCGCGCCCTGGGCGCTGCCGGCGCCGACCGTTCACGGCGGGCCCGAAGACATTCGGGCAGCCACGGCGCTCCATGACGCCGCGAAGGGGGCGCTTAAGCGTCTGAGCATGGCGATGATGGCCGGCATGGCGACGGTCGCCCTGGCTTCACCCGTGTTCGCCGCTTGCATCACCACGGGCAACACGCTGGATTGTACCGGCGTGGTTCCGCCGGTGGCCGCGACGGCGCCGATCTCGACGGTGAACGTCCATGGCCTGACCCAAAACATCGTCCCCGCTTCGACCGTGCCAGCCGTGGCTTTTGACGCCGACGGCGCAGGCGGTTCGGGCGGCTCCAACAACGGGAGCCTTAAGGGCGTCGGCGGCGGCGGCAATCCGGGCGCGGTCGGCGTCACGGGTGCGCTGACGGTCGACACCGACGCGAATTCCATCATCACCACCGGCGCCAACGCCTATGGAGTCTATGGCACGTCCAACGGCGGGGCGGGCGGCGGTGGCGGCGACGGCACGGGCGTGGTCGGCTATGGCGGCGACGGCGGACAGGGCGGCAATGGCGGCCGGATCACCATCACCACCTCCGGCGTCATCAATACCAATGGCGATGAGGCCCATGGCGTTTACGGCATAGCGGACGGCGGTAACGGCGGCGGTGGCGGCAGTGGCAAGGGCGTCGACGGCGAGGGCGGCGACGGCGCGGCCGGCGGCGCGGGCGGCGAAGTCATCATCACCAACCATGCCGCGATCACCACCCAGGGCTCGGAATCCGTCGGTATCTTCGGTCAGAGTGTGGGCGGAACCGGCGGCGGCGGCGGCGAAGGCAAGGGCGTGGCCTCCAGCGGCGGCGGCGGCAGCCCGACCAGCGCCGGCGGTTCGGTCGACATCCACAATGATGGGACCATCAACACGGTTGGCGACGCCTCCGACGGCATCTTCGCCCAAAGCGTCGGCGGCTTCGGCGGCTCCGGCGGCTCGGCCTCCGGCCTGTTCGCCTATGGCGGCGGTGGCGCGGCCGGCGGCCCCGGCGCGGCGGTCAGTATCGAAAACAGCGGCAATGTCACGACCCAGGGCGTGCAGTCCTTCGGCCTGTTCGCCCAAAGCGTCGGCGGCGGCGGCGGTTCCGGCGGCTCCGGCGGCGGCCTGGTCGCGCTCGGCGCCGGCGGCGCCAGCGGCGCCGATGGCGGTCAGGCGAGCATCACCAACAGCGGGGTGATCCAGACCAATGGCGAGGGCGCCATCGGCGTCTTCTCGCAAAGCGTCGGCGGCGGCGGTGGCGATGGCGGCTCCGGCGGCGGCCTGGTGGCCATCGGCGGCAGCGGCAGCGGCACCAGCGGCGGCGGTGAGGCCGATCTGACCAACACGGGTCAGGTCACGACGACGGGGGACAACGCCCAGGCCCTGTTCGCCCAAAGCATCGGCGGCGGCGGCGGCAATGGCGGCAGCGCCGGCGGCCTGGTGGCCATCGGCGGCCAAGGCGGCGTCGGCGGCGTCGGTGGTCTGGTCAACCTGACCAACGCGGGCGATCTGCAGACCAGCGGCGACAACTCCGCGGCCCTCGAAGCTCAGAGCATCGGCGGCGGCGGCGGTAACGGCGGCGACGCCGGCAGCGTCGGCCTGTTCGCCAGCGTCGCGGTCGGCGGCCAGGGTAATTCCGGCGGCGACGGCGGCGTCGTCAACGTCAATATCGCGAACACCGCCTCCAGCGCGGACAGTGACATCGCCACCAGCGGCGACCGCTCGGATGGCGTGTTGGCGCAGAGCGTGGGCGGCGGCGGCGGCAATGGCGGCTACGCCTTCGCCGGGTCGGTGGGGCCGGACTTCTCGGCGGCGGTGGCCGTGGGCGGCTCGGGCGCCAAGGGCGGTGATGCAGGCCTGGTCACCGTCGGCAACAACGGGACCATCCTGACCACCGGCGACGATTCCGTCGGCATCGCGGTCCAGAGCATCGGCGGCGGCGGCGGCAATGGCGGCTTCGCGGTGGCGGTGTCCGGCTCTGACGGCGTCGCCCTCGACGCAGCGGTTGGCGGCGGCGGCGGCCCTGGCGGATCTTCCAGTGGCGCGGTGCTGAATAGCTGGACCTCCATCGAAACCACGGGCGCTGAATCCTACGGCATCCTGGCTCAAAGCCTTGGCGGCGGTGGCGGCGACGGCGGCTTCAGTGTCGCGGTGGCGGCCGGCGGCGAATTCTCCGGCGCGCTTGGTCTTGGCGGCAAGGGCGGCATCGGCGGCGAGGCCGGTGATGTCACGGTCAATAGTGTCGGCGGCGTCACCACCCGAGGCGACGGCGCCGATGGCATCGTGGCTCAGAGCATCGGCGGCGGCGGCGGCACGGGCGGATTCAGCGTCACCGGCTCCTTCACCATGGGCGCCGCCGGCATCGGCGTCAGCCTGGGTGGCGATGGCGGCCCCGGCGCCAACGCCGGCAATGTTGTGCTCAGGTCCACTGGCGCCATCTTCACCGGCGGCGCGGACGCCGACGGCCTGGCTGCGCAAAGCATCGGCGGCGGCGGCGGTAACGGCGGTTTCTCCGGCTCCATCGCGGCCTCCACCGGCGGCTCGGCCCTGTCGGTCGCGCTAGGTGGCGGCGGCGGTACGGGCGCCTATGCCGGTGAAGTCGACCTGACCAACATCGGCGACATCACGACCGAAGGCGATCGCGCGGTCGGCGCTCTGGCCGAGAGCATCGGCGGCGGCGGCGGCGATGGCGGCTTCTCCATCTCCCTGGCCGGCGGCGACGAGAATTCGGCCAGCGTAAGCCTGGGCGGCTCCGGCGCCACGGGCGGGACCGGCGGTGTGGTCAACCTCATCTCGACCGGCGACATCACCACCTATGGCGCGCAGGCTTATGGCCTGTTGGCCGAAAGCATCGGCGGTGGCGGCGGCGACGGCGGCTTCAGCGCTTCCGGCTCCTTCGCAGCCGAAGGAACCACCATCTCAGCTTCGCTCGGCGGCGCGGGCGGCACGGGCAACACCGGCGGGGCGGTCACGCTCGACAGCACCGGAACCGTCGCGACCTACGGCGCCGGCGCCTATGCCGTCTTCGCCCAGAGCGTTGGCGGCGGCGGCGGCGCGGGTGGATTTTCCGGCTCGCTGAGCCTCTCCACCGGCGACGGCTCGAATATCAGCTTGTCGCTTGGCGGGACTGGCGGCGCGGCCGGCGCGGCCGGGCGGGTCCAGGTCACCACTATTGGCCAACTCTATACGGCAGGCCTCGGATCGACCGCCCTCCTGGCGCAGAGCGTAGGGGGTAAGGGCGGCGACGGCGGCTTCAGCTTCTCCGGCGCGCTGACCGACAGCGAGACGGCGGTGAACCTGTCGGTCTCCCTCGGCGGCGACGGCGGCTCCGGCGGCGCGGCTGGCGAGGTCGACGTGACGAACCTGGCGGCTATCGAAACCGTCGGTGACGAGGCGCGCGGCATCTTCGCCCAGAGCGTCGGCGGCGGCGGCGGCGACGGCGGCCTCAGCGTTTCCGGCGACATTTCCACCAGCAGCAACGCCAAGCAGATCGCGGTTTCCCTCGGCGGCAGCGGTGGCGGCGGCAATGACGGCGGCGTCGTCAGCGTCATCAGCTCCGGCGCGATCACCACCCTCGGCGACAATTCCATCGGCATCGAGGCGCAGAGCGTCGGCGGCGGCGGCGGCGATGGCGGCGAGTCCGTCTCCGGTACGTTCGCGGGCGCCGACGCCAAGAATCTGTCCGTCTCCGTCGGTGGCGGCGCGGGCGAAGGCGGCGATGGCATGACGGTCGGCGTCACGTCTTCGGGTGACATCTACACGGCTGGCTATCAGTCGATCGGCATTGAGGCCCAGAGCGTGGGCGGCGGCGGCGGCAACGGCGGCGGCGCCTATTCGGTGGGCCTCGGCGTGCGCGGCGAAGGCTCCAATGTCAACGCTTCGGTCGCGGTTGGCGGCACGGGCGGCGCGGGCGGCGTCGGCGGCGCGGTGACCGTCAACAATCTCAGCGGCGTGACCACTGTCGGCGACGCGGCGGACGCGATCCTGGCGCAGAGCATCGGCGGCGGCGGCGGCGTGGGCGGCTCGACCCTGACGGCGGTCGTCGGCATCTCGCCCGATCCCGACACGGCCCAAGGCCGAACGGTCAATGCCAGCGTCAGCGTGGGCGGCGGCGGCGGGACCGGCAACACCGGCGGCCTGGTGGCGGTGACCAACGCCGGCGCCCTGTTCACCACCGGCGACGATTCCGCCGGCATTTACGCCCAGAGCGTCGGCGGTGGCGGCGGCGCCGGCGGCTCGGCCGGCGCATTGTCGATGATCGTCGGCGCGAACTGCACCGATCCGGAAACCTGCAAGCCGGGCGACAAGGCCAGCAACAAGATCAATCTGCGCATGATCGTCGGCGGCGACGGTGGCGGCGCCTCGGACGGCGGCGCGGTCAGCGTGGTCAACACCGGCTCGATCGTCACCGAGGGCGTCAACGCCACCGGCATCTTCGCCCAGAGCGTCGGCGGCGGTGGCGGCGACGGCGGCGGCGGGACGCTGGAAGGCCTTGGCAACTTCATTGGCCCGCCCGGCTCGCTGGCGGCGATTGTCATCGGCAAGAGCAGCCAGCTGTCGAACCTGAGCGTCACCCTGGGCGGCTCGGCCGGCTCCAGCGGCGATGGCTCCACGGTCAATGTCGACAACCAAAACGCCATCACTACCTACGGCCAGTCCTCGACCGCCATCTGGGCCGAGAGTGTCGGCGGCGGCGGCGGCAAGATCGCTGTCGGCGGCACGGCGGCCTCCGGCGCGACCGGCACGGTCGGCATCGGCGGCTCCGGCGGCGCTGCCGGTGACGGCGGCAAGGTCACCGTCAGCAACGAAGGCGCGATCGTCACCTATGGCGACGACTCCATGGGGATTTTCGCCCAAAGCGTCGGCGGCGGCGGCGGCGTGGCCGGCGGCGTCCAGCGTGGCGTGCCCAACGGGATCAATACGCCTGTCGTCGACGTGCCCTACATTCAGGACATCGGTATCGGCCTGGCCTTCGGCGGCTCGGGCGGCGGTGGCGGCGACGGCGCCGCGGTCCTGGTGACCAACTCCGGAACCATCTCCACCAGTGGCGCGGCCTCGACGGGCGTCTTCGCCCAGAGCGTCGGCGGCGGCGGCGGCGTTATCGGCGACCTCGGCAATAATCTGCCGGTGCTCTCCTATCTGGATTTCGCTGGCAGTGTCGGCGACGCGGGTTCGGGCGGAACGGTCACCGTCAACCAGAACGGCAAGATCACCACCACCGGCTCGGCCGCCTATGGCGTCTTCGCCCAGAGCGCGGGCGGCACAGGAACCGGCGGCGCGGTGTCGGTGGTCATCGGCGGCGACACCAAGGCCTATGGCGTGGCGTCGGACGGCGTCTTCGTCCAGAGCCTCGGTGAAGGCGGCAACGGCAATGAAAGCGTCCTGATCAACGCCGGAACCGTGCAAGGCGGGACCGGGGCTGACTCCACCGGCGTCGAGTTTGCCGATGGCGCGGCCAACAGCCTGGTCAACCACGGGACGGTCATGGCCGCCGACGGGATCGGCGGCTGGGCGGTGCGCGGCGGGGGCGGCGATGAAGCGGTCACCAGCGACGGCGTGCTGATCGGCTCGATCGACCTCGGCGCGGGAACCAACAGCCTGCACAACGAGGCGGCCGGCGTGGTCTATTCCGGCGCGACCATCGCGCTCGGCGCGGGCAATCTGTTCCAGAACGATGGCCTGTTCAGCCCCGGCGGCGCCGGCCTGGCGCAGACCACCGCGATCACCGGCAACCTGATCCAGAGCACGACCGGGACCTACGGCGTCGATCTCGATCTGATGAAGACCGGTCAGACCGGCGAGGCCGACCTCGTGACCGTCAGCGGCACGGCTGTCGTGGGCGGCCAGGTCAAGGTCGGCGTCCTGGACGGCGGGTACGCCCTGCCCGGTCAGCATTCGGTGGTCATACTGACCGCCGCGGGCGGCTATACCGGGTCAAACCTGACGCTGAGCACGCCGACCTCCGCGGTGGCGACCTACAGCCTGAGCAATACGGCGACGGCGCTTAACCTGAACTACGGGATCAACTTCTCGCCGGCGGGCCTGAACGCCAACGAGCATGCGATCGGCGCCTATATCAATGCGATCCAGACCGCCGGCGGCTCGGCTACGTTCCGGCCGACAGCGAACGCCTTGTTCCTTATTCCGACCGTCAGCCGACTTGGCGCGACCTACGACCAGCTCAGCCCCGAGCCCTACCTCGACACGGCGATCTCGGCCTCCTACGCCGCCCAGCGGTTCGCCGACGGCATGTTCAGCTGCACCGCGGCCACCACGACCCTGGCTGATCAGCCGCGGGACGGCTGCGTCTGGGTGCGGATGGACAGCCGCCAACTGACCGTCACCCAAACCGGTCAGACCCTGCGCTCAAGCGAAGGCGACGGCGGCGTGGCCTTCGGCGCGGAACGGCGTTTTGCGCCCAACCTCACCCTTGGCGTCGCGGCGTCGCTTGAGACCCTGAGCCAGTCGGTCGACACCGCCGACTCCGAGGGTCAGCGGTTCCAGGGCGGCCTGTCGCTGAAGACCCATCTGGGCTGGGCGGATGTGGCCGCGGCTGTGACGCTGGGGACGGAAAACCTCAAGACCGACCGCGTGATCGATCTGCCGATGGCCAACAATGTCATGGACGGCAAGTCGAGGGTGACGTTCGGCTCGGAGAACCTCCGCATCTCGCATCGCGAGCGATACGGCCGCTGGTATGTGAAGCCGGCGTTGGAGCTTGAGGCCGACCAGGTTCACCTGGGCGGGGTCCACGAGACCGGCGGCGCCGGCGG
>Ga0302314_10015537_pt1 | contig 12932 bp, 6 predicted proteins | sample III_Palsa_N2_3_FD_200533 | JGI IMG/M metagenome (GOLD analysis project Ga0302314, IMG submission 200533) | Peat permafrost microbial communities from Stordalen Mire near Abisko, Sweden - III_Palsa_N2_3 | ecosystem: Environmental > Terrestrial > Soil > Palsa > Peat permafrost | place: Sweden...
GGTAGTACACGGCGCGCCAGGCCAGCAGCGATCCGATCAACTGGTCCGCCGGCACGCTGGGCAGCGCCAGCACCAGCAGTGATTCGAATACACCGATTCCGCCCGGCACGTGGCTGATCACGGCGGCACTCATGGCGGTCGCATAGGCGCCGGCGAAGATCAGCAGCGAGACTGGTGTGGCCGCCGGCAGCAGCAGCCACAGCACCAGCGCCGAGATCGCCAGATCCACCACCGCCAGTGCGATCTGCGGCAGCGCGATCGAGGGCGCCGGCGCACGCAATGCCCAGCCGCGCAGCTCGAACTGTTCAGGGCCGAAAATCGACCAGGCCGCGTAAAGGCCCACCAGGACCAGCAGCAGCACCCCGAGGCTGAAGACAATGGTGTGGTTCATGTGCACCGCGTGCGCACCCTGATGCGGCGCGACCATGAACGACACGCCCGCGAGCACGCCCAGGCCGATGGCCGTCGTCACGCCGCAAAAAGCCGATACCGCAGCCACGTCGGCCGCATTCAAACCCACCGAGGAATACAGACGGTAACGAACCGCGCCGCCGGTGAAGGCGGCGATGCCAAAGTTGTGGCCGAAGGCGTAGGCAATGAACGAGGTGAACAGCGTGCGGCCATACGGCACCAGCTTGCCTATATAACGCAGCGCCAGCACATCGTAGAAGCCCAGCAGGCCATAACTCGCCGCCGTGCACACTACCGCGCCGAGCAGCGCGCTGCGCGGAATGGCGCGCAGACTCGCCAGCACATTGGCGAAACGAAACTGCGCCAGCTCGCGCCGCAGACCGAACGCAACCAGCGCAAAGATCAGCAGTGTGACCGCCGGCAGCAGCCAGCGTCGCCACAGCTCTCGAAGATCCTGTCCGGTTTGCGCCTTGTCCATCGCGGCGGAACTGCTGCGCCTAGGGCGCGCGCTTATGGGTCAGGGCCAGCGCGCCCATGCACCAGCCGGCAATCAATGCCAGGCCGCCGATCGGCGTCAGCAGGCCCAGCACCCGCGGGGCGCCTGCCACCAGTAAATACAGGCTGCCCGAAAACAGCAGCACACCGATCAATACCAGCCATCCGGCCAGCCGCAGCAGCTGCACCGGCACGCGATCGGACAACAGCCCGATCGCCATCAGACCCAAGGCGTGAAAGAACTGATAGTGCACGGCGGTCTGCAGCACCTCGTAGCTATCGAGGCTCAATCGCGGTTTGAGCGCATGCGCGCTCAAAGCCCCGATCACCGTGGCCAGCGCCAGCAGCAGCGCTGCGAACAGACAAAAGCGTCGCCCAGCCGACTGCATGGGCATCAATGATGATCGCGTCTGGGCTTGCCGCGCGCCGGCATACGCGGCAGTCCGGTGTGCTGGGTGCGAAACGGCCGCGCCGAGGCTGGCCGCGCCGAGGCCGGCGGCGCCGGTGCGGTCGAGCGAGCGCGCTGCGCGCTGCGGCGCCCCTCGCCCTGCTCACCGGTGCCGGGCGGCTGATAGGCAGGCAGCAATTGGTGGCGTGCGCTGCCGATCAAATCGGCTCGCCCCATGCGCCGTAGCGCTTCACGCAGCAGCGGCCAATTGTTGGGATCGTGATAGCGCAGAAACGCCTTATGCAGCCGCCGCACTCGCAGGCCCTTCGGGATAGTGACTTCCTCGCTGCTGCGCGTGACACGCTTGAGAGGATTCTTGCCGCTGTGATACATGGCGGTCGCGCTGGCCATGGGCGAGGGCAGAAATGCCTGCACCTGATCGGCGCGAAAGCCATTGCGCTTGAGCCACAGCGCCAGCTCGAGCATGTCCTCATCGGTGGTGCCCGGATGCGCCGCGATGAAATAGGGAATCAAATATTGCTTCTTACCCGCCTCCTTGGAGTAGCGGTCGAACAGCTCCTTGAAGCGATCGTAGGCTCCCATGCCGGGTTTCATCATCTTTGACAGCGGCCCCTCGCGCGAATGCTCGGGTGCGATCTTCAAATAGCCGCCGACGTGATGCTGTACCAGTTCGCGCACGTACTCGGGCGATTCGACCGCCAGGTCGTAGCGCACTCCGGAGGCGATCAAAATCTTCTTGATGCCCGGCAATGCGCGCGCTTTCTGATAGAGCTGAATCAGCGGCGTGTGGTCGGTGTTCAGGTTGGGACAGATACCCGGATAGACGCATGAGGGGCGCCGGCATGCGCTCTCGATCTCGCGGCTCTTGCATGCCAGCCGGTACATGTTCGCGGTCGGGCCGCCCAGATCCGAGATCACACCGGTAAAGCCCGGCACGCTGTCGCGGATCTTCTCGATCTCGCCCAGCACCGACTGCTCCGAGCGGTTTTGAATGATGCGGCCCTCGTGTTCGGTGATCGAGCAGAAGGTGCAGCCGCCGAAGCAACCGCGCTGTATCGATACCGAGAAGCGGATCATCTTGTAGGCCGGGATATTTGCCTCGCCATACAGCGGGTGCGGGCGGCGCTGATACGGCAGGTCGTAGATCCAATCCATCTCATCGCTGCTCAACGGGATCGGCGGCGGATTGAGCCACACCTGTTGTTGACCATGGCGCTGGACCAGCGCGCGCGCATTGCCCGGGTTGGATTCCAGATGCAGGATGCGCGAGGCGTGTGCATACAGCACCGGATCGGCGCACACCTGCTCATAGGCCGGCAGGCGAATGACGCTACGCTCGCGATCGGCATTGCGCACGCCACGCACGAAGCGCACCACTTCAGCGCCGCCCGGCGCGCCCTCGCGCGCTTGCTCGCGCGGTCGCTCGCGGCCATTGGCAGCCATCGCGTATGGATCCACCGCCGGGTTCAATGGACCCGGTGCATCCAGATGCGTCGAATCGATCTCGATCCATTCCCCCGGCGGCAGCGAGTGCGCAAAGGCCGTGCCGCGAATATCGCGCAGCGCCTGGATCGGCTCACCGGCGTTGAGCCGCCGCGCAATCTCGCTGATCTGGCGCTCACCGTTGCCATACACCAGCAGATCGGCCTTGGCATCGAGCAGCACCGAGCGGCGGATCTTCTCCGACCAGTAATCGAAATGCGCGATGCGGCGCAACGAAGCCTCGATGCCGCCGATCACTATGGGCACGGACCGGTAGGCCTCGCGCGCGCGCTGCGCGTACACGATCACCGAACGATCCGGGCGCAGACCACCCTGCCCGCCGGGCGTATAGGCATCATCGCTGCGCACGCGCTTATCGGCGGTGTAGCGATTGACCATCGAATCCATGTTGCCGGCGGTGATACCGAAGAACAGTCGCGGCGCACCGAGCGCGCGAAATGCCTCGGCGCTGTGCCAGTCCGGCTGCGCGATGATGCCCACGCGCAGACCCTGCGCTTCGAGCACGCGGCCGACGATGGCCATGCCGAAGCTCGGATGATCCACGTAGGCATCGCCGGTCACGATGATCACATCGCACTGCTCCCAGCCGAGCGCGTTCATTTCGGCGCGCGACATCGGCAGAAACGGCGCGGCAGCGGCTGGCGTCGCTGCCGTCACCGTGGCCGTGCCCATGACACGCAGCGCGGCGCACGCGGCCCCTTGCGGGGCCGGCGTGCTGAAATCGGGGCGTAAATCGGGAGCCGTAAGCATGGCCCTCCATTATAGACGCGGGTGGCAAGCCCCTGCCGCCAATCCCTGTCCCGGGGCCCTTTAAGTCCGGCTGCGCGCCCCAAATTCAACCGGACACAACCCGGGATCCCGTAAAATGCCTCCGATCATGAGCCGTAACGCGCATGACGCGATCGTCGTGCGCGGCGCGCGTCAGAATAACCTTCGCAATCTTGACCTCGACCTGCCGCTCAACGAGCTGGTGGTGGTCACGGGCGTGTCCGGATCGGGCAAATCCTCGCTGGTCTTCGACACGTTGTATGCCGAAGGCCAGCGGCGCTACGTCGAGACCTTTTCTCCCTATGCGCGTCAGTTTCTCGACCGCATGGACAAGCCCCAGGTGGATCGCATCGAGCACATTCCGCCTGCAATTGCCATCGATCAGGTCAATCCGGTGCGCACCTCGCGCTCGACCGTGGGCACGATGACCGAACTCAACGATCATTTGAAATTGCTGTATGCGCGCGCCGCGCAGCTGCACTGCCGCGGCTGCGGCCAGCCGGTGCGTCGTGACAACGCGCAGAGCATTGCCGATGGCCTCGGCGCAGCGCTGGCCGGGCTGCCACAAGCGCTGCTGCTGATCTGCTTTCCGGTGCCCTTGCCGCCCAAGATGAAGCTCAGCGAGCTGCGTGCCGAACTCGAGAAGCTCGGTTATGTCCGGATCCATCGCGAGGAGCCGAAACTGCTGACCGTGATTCAGGATCGCCTGCGGCTGCAGACCGAGGACCGCAGCCGACTGATCGAGGCGCTGGAGGCGGCGCTGCGCTCGGGTCACGGCCGCGTGAGCGTGCACGCGCTCGATAAGGAAGGCCGGGAGCAGCGCGTACTGCGCTACTCGAGCGATCTGCACTGCGCCGAGTGCGACCTGCACTACCAGGAAGCAACGCAGGGATTGTTCTCCTTCAATTCGCCGCTCGGCGCCTGCGACACCTGTCGCGGCTTCGGGCGCGTGATCGGCATCGATTACGGACTGGTGATACCCGACCCGAGCAAGTCATTGGCGGGCGGCGCGGTGCGGCCATGGCAAACCCCGTCGTATAAGGAATGCCAGGACGATCTGCTGCGGTTCGCGAAAAAGCTTGGCATTGCGATCGATGTTCCGTGGCGTGAGCTGCCCGCCTCCGCCCGCCAGTGGGTCATCGACGGTGAAGGCCCGTGGAACAAAAAAGTCTGGTATGGCGCCAGGCGTTTCTTCGACTGGCTCGAGTCGCGCGCCTACAAAATGCACATTCGCGTGCTGCTCTCCAAGTACCGCAGTTACACGCTGTGTCCGAGCTGTCACGGCGCGCGCCTGAAACCCGATGCATTGCTGTGGCGACTGGGCTCAATGCCCATCGATGCGGTCATGCAATTGCCGATCGAGCGCTGCCGCATTTTTTTCGATGAGCTGGTGCTGCCGCCGCCGCTCGATCAGGCCGCGGACCTGCTGCTCGGGGAGATGCGCACGCGCCTGAAGTTTTTGTGTGAAGTGGGGCTGGGCTATCTGACCCTCGACCGCCAATCGCGCACGCTCTCGGGCGGCGAAGTTCAACGCATCAATCTGACTACCGCGCTCGGTACCTCACTGGTCAACACATTGTTCGTACTCGATGAGCCCTCGATCGGTTTGCATGCACGTGACATGCAGCGCGTGATCACGGTCATGAAGCGGCTGCGCGATGCCGGCAATACCTTGCTGGTGGTCGAGCACGATCCGCAGATCATGCTCGAAGCCGACCGCATACTGGATTTGGGTCCTGGCGCCGGCGAGCACGGCGGCCGCATCGTCTGTTACGGCACCCCGGGCGAGGTCATGGCACATCCCGAGTCGGCCACGGGCGCGTGGCTGGCCGGCCGTCGCAGCCTGCCGCCGCTGCGGGCCAGTGCTGCGTTGGGCGCCCCCAGCAGTGGCACCAGCACCAGCACGCAGCACATCGCATTGTTTGGCGCCGCCGAGCACAACCTCAAGCACCTCGAGGTGCAATTTCCACTGCAGCGGCTGGTGTGCCTGACCGGCGTTTCGGGCTCGGGCAAATCCACGCTGGTGCAGGATGTGCTGTATCCGGCGCTGCAGAAGGCGCACGGCAAGCCCAGCGATACCCCCGGCGCATTCACGCGTCTGGAAGGCGCCGAGCTCATCGAAGCCGCGGTGATGATCGATCAGACGCCGATCGGCCGCACCACGCGCTCCAATCCCGCCAGCTATGTCGGTGCATTCGATGAGATTCGCGCGCGCTTTGCAGCCGAGCCCGAGTCGAAGTTGCGCCGTTATACCGCCGGCACCTTCAGCTTCAATTCCGGCACCGGCCGCTGCCCGGCCTGCGGCGGTAACGGCTTCGAGCACATCGAGATGCAGTTCCTGTCAGACGTATATCTGCGCTGCGGTGAATGCGATGGCAGCCGCTATCGCCCTGAGACCCTGCAGATCCGCATCACCGGCGCCAACGCCCGGCGCGCCAACATTGCCGAAGTGCTGGCCATGACTGCGACCGAGGCGCTGGCGTTTTTTGCCGATGCACCGGCTGTGTGTGCCCGCCTGCAGCCGCTGGTGGATGTGGGTCTCGACTATGTACGTCTCGGCCAACCCGTGCCGACATTGAGCGGCGGCGAGGCGCAGCGGCTCAAGCTCGCGGGCCATCTGGCCGAGGCCGCGCTCGGCAGCACGCCGCGCGCGCGCGCCAAAGACCGCGACACTGCGACCCCCTCGGCTGCAGCGCGCGGCAAATTACTGATCTTCGATGAGCCGACTACGGGTCTGCATTTCGAGGACATCGCACGTTTGGTGCACGCCTTCGGCTTGCTGCTGCAGGCTGGCCACTCGCTGCTGGTCATCGAACACAATCTCGATGTGATCCGCGCCGCCGACTGGATCATTGATCTGGGGCCGGAAGGCGGGGAGCACGGCGGTGAACTGATCGCCACCGGCACTCCGGAGCAACTCATCAAGCAGGCACGCTCGCCGCGCAACCGCTCGCACACAGGCCGCGCGCTGCTCGATTACGCCAACGCCGCGGCCGGCGCTGCGCGTCAGGTAGCGGAGCCGGCGCAGCTCGCCTACAGCCCCGCGATCGGCGCGCGATCAGGCACCGACCAGGGACAGGTGATCGTGCGTGGGGCGCGCGAGCACAACCTCAAAGACGTGGATGTGGAGATTCCGCGCGGGCGCTTTACCGTGATCACCGGTGTGTCGGGGTCGGGCAAATCCACTCTGGCCTTCGACATTCTGTTCAATGAAGGCCAGCGCCGCTATCTCGAATCGCTCAATGCCTACGCACGCCAGTTCGTGCAGCCGGCCTCGCGGCCGGATCTGGACGCCATCTATGGCATTCCGCCCACGGTGGCGATCGAGCAGCGCGCCAGCCGCGGCGGCCTCAAAAGCACGGTTGCCACGCTGACCGAGATCTATCATTTTCTGAGACTCATTTACGTGCGCCTGGGCACCCAGTACTGCCCCGACTGCGACCTCGCCATAGCTCCGCAAAGTCTCGATGCCATCGTCGCCAGTCTGCAGCGCGGCTTCCGCGGCCAGAGCCTGCAATTGCTGGCGCCATTGATCGCACACCGCAAGGGCCACTATCGCGAGCTGGCGCGCTGGGCGGCCGCACGCGGTGCGCCGCTGCTGCGCGTGGATGGCAAGTGGGTGAAGACCGATCCATTCCCAAGCCTCAAGCGATTCGTCGAACACGACATCGAGCTGCCGGTCGCCAGTGTGACCTGCGGGCCGCGAGAGGAGACCGCACTGCGCGCTGCCGTTGAACAGGCGCTCGAGCTCGGCAAAGGCGTCGTACACGCGCTGCCGGCCAGCGGCAAAGTGCAGATCTTCAGCGCCCGGCGCGCCTGCCCATCCTGCGGCCGCGGCTTTCCGGAACCCGATCCACGGCTACTGTCTTTCAACTCCAGCCAGGGCTGGTGCGCGAGCTGCTTCGGCACCGGCGTGCGTGTGACGCAGTTCGAACCCGAGCAGACCGGTGAAGAAGCGCAATGGCTGGAAGCAGCTGCCGACGCCGCCGGCAACGATGATTGTCCGGCCTGCCACGGTGCGCGACTGAACCCGCTCGCGTTGCATCTGCGCTTCAAAGAGCGCTCGATTACCGAGCTCACGGCGCTGCCGGTCAAGGCTCTGCGCGCCTTCTTCGATGGCCTGCGTCTACCGGTGCGCGAAGCCACGATTGCCCGCGATGCGCTGTCCGAGATTCGCGCTCGCCTCGGGTTTCTCGAACGCGTCGGGTTGGGCTATATGTCGCTCGATCGCGCCGCACCGAGTCTTTCGGGCGGCGAGGCGCAGCGCATAAGGCTGGCGGCGCAGTTGGGATCCAATCTGCAGGGCGTGTGCTATGTGCTCGATGAGCCCACCATCGGTCTGCACCCCCGAGACAATCAGGTGCTGCTCGATGCGCTGTCGACGCTATCGGCGGCCGGCAACACGCTGGTGGTGGTCGAACACGATGAGGATACGATCCGGCGCGCCGATCACATCATCGATCTAGGTCCCGGCGCGGGCGTGCGTGGCGGTCATGTGGTCGCCGCCGGTACCGCGCAGCAGCTGCAGGCGAATCCCGAATCCGTGACCGGCCGCTTTCTGGCGCGACCCTTGATGCATCCGGCGATACCGCGACGCGCTACCAGCGAACGCAGTGCCGCGATCGAAATCGATTCGGCGCAGCTGCACAATCTGCGCGACCTCGATGTACGCATACCGCTGGGCAGGCTGGTAGTCATTACGGGCGTGTCGGGCTCGGGCAAATCCTCGCTGGCGCGCGATGTGCTGTATGCCAACATGCGTACTCTGATCAACGCGAAGTCCGCGCTTAAGCCGGTTGGCGCACGTGCGTTGCGCGGCGTCGAACAGATCGCGCGGGTATTGGAAGTCGATCAGACCCCGATAGGCCGCACGCCGCGCTCCTGCCCGGCCACCTATGTGGGCTTCTGGGATGACATTCGCCGCGTGTTCGCCGGCACCAGCGAGGCGCGCGTACGCGGCTATGACGCCAGCCGCTTCTCTTTCAACACCAGTGGCGGTCGCTGCCCGGAATGTGATGGCGCCGGACAACGCACCATTGAAATGAGCTTTCTGCCCGATGTGAAGGTGCTGTGCGAGCGCTGTGGCGGCAGCCGCTTCGATCGCGAGACGCTCGAGATCCACTGGCGCGGCCGCTCGGTGGGCGACATTCTGGCCATGAATGTCGAGGATGCGTTGGAATTCTTCGCCGCGCATCCGCGCATCCGCGCTCCGTTGGCATTGCTCGCCGACGTGGGCCTGGGGTATCTGACCCTGGGGCAGCCGAGTCCGACACTTTCGGGCGGCGAGGCGCAACGCATCAAGCTGGTCACCGAGCTCGCGCGCCTGACCGGCTCCCCGCGCGCCCGTCCGGGCCATACGCTGTATGTGCTCGACGAGCCCACGGTCGGACTGCACATGGCCGATGTGGAGAAGCTCATCGCGGTACTGCATCGGCTGGTCGACGCCGGGCACTCGGTGGTGCTGATCGAACACAATCTCGACATCATGGCGGAAGCGGATTGGATCATCGATCTCGGTCCCGAGGCCGGCGATGCCGGTGGCCGCATTGTCGCGGCCGGACCACCGGCGGTCATCGTCGCGCGACGCGCACGCTCGCACACCGGCGCCGCGCTGGCGCGTTTCCTGGCCGATCGCACCGCGGCGTAGAATAAAGTGCCATGGCACACAATCTGGTGTGTTGGAAATGCGGCGCCGATCTGGCCGCCCTGACGCTGCCGTTATCACGGCGCGATGAGTGTGCCAAATGTCGCGCTGAGCTACACGTGTGCAGGATGTGCGTCGACTACGACACCAGCGTGGCCAAGCATTGCCGCGAGCCCACCGCCGAAGAAGTCAGCAACAAGATCGGCGCGAACTTCTGCGATTTCTTCGTGCCGCGGCCGGGCGCCTATACCGCAGCGAACACCAGCGCGGCCGAACGCGCGCGACTGGAACTCGAGAAACTGTTCGGCAAGAAGCCCTGACGCTGACGCGGCGGCTGGCCAGGGGCGGGTGTCGCGCCTTTTTTTGTAAATCGAGTGTTATAACAAAAGTTATAACACTCGATTTGTGAAAAAAATCGCCCTCGCAGTCTCCCCTGACCAGTCTTCGCGGATTCGAAGGCCGACAAGAGATTGATTTGCTTGAGGCTGGCAGGGATTATCAACGCGCTAATAATTTGCCCCCCAGGCGCCGTGCCGCGGCCGACTCGGGCGGCGGCGGCGTCGGCAGATCCGGCGGAAGCTGCGTAATCAGGCCCTCATCCATGCCCAGCTCCTCGATCAGAAACTGCGCGCGTTGTTCTGGCGGCAAGGTGCACTGCACAACGCGGCCAGACGCGACCAGATCGACTCGCTGTCCGAAGGCGGTCCCCAGCGCGGCATCGGCGCGATTCACGCGCGCATACACCGCATAGTTGAACGGACCCCAGCCGCGCGACTGTTCGTGCCGCTCGCTAAAGCTCTGTTCGGACACATCCAATTGCTCGATGCGGCAATCCAAGCCGTCGGTGGCGTGCAATGGGCGCCAGCGAATGCTCCATTGCCCCTCGCGAACCAGACAGGCGACGCCCCAAGCCGGATGAGCGATCGACGTGGCCGCGTGCTCGTCAAGCCGCAGCGGCTCGCCGTGCAACATGGACGCATCGACGAGGTAGCGGTCGCGCTCGCAGCTGACCAACACAGTGCCGTGGTTGGGCGGCAGATTCGCAGTCACGAGCATGGTCCCCAGCCCGCGCCGGGCGTCGAAGCCAAGCGAGCGCAACAACGACTGCAGCGCGCCATTGCCGGCCCAGCAGGTTCCGCCGGTGCCATGGCGCAACCAGGCCTCAAAGAACTCATCGGCCGCATCCCCCGGCAATGCACCGCAATTCCCGCGGCGCAAATGAATCAGCTTGCGCACATTGTCGAACGGCACCTTGAGGCACCAGGCGGCATAGATTGTCTTAAGACCCGGCCAGGTTGGTTCGGGCCGCGCGCACAATCCGAGCTTGCTCAGAATGCGTTCGATCAGTGCCGGCGGCAGCGTCATGGCTTGCCGCTAGCGCACGGCATGCAGGTGCGGTTCGCGCATATATATGAGAACTCCCCTTTTTTCATCTGCCGCTGGCGGCTGGTTATCATGCCCCAACAGCTTCGGGGAGTGCCGCATGAAACTCGATGACAGCCGCCGCAGCGATAATGTCGAGGATGATCGCGATGCCAGCGGGGGCGGGGGCGGCCGCGGCGCGGGCATAGGCATCATCGGTACGCTGGTCATTCTGGTCGCCGGATATTTTCTGGGCGTCAATCCGCAGACTCTGCTGAGCCTGCTCAACGGCGGCCCGGACAGCGGCAGTGCGGATCAAAGCAGCCCGCCCGCAGTTAGTGCGCCCAGTGCGCGCGCAGCCCCGGATCCGCAGGTCGATTTCGTTCGCGCTGTGCTCGGAGAGACCGAAGACGTCTGGACGGCCTACTTTCAACAGCGCGGTCAGACTTATACCGCGCCCAAGCTGGTGCTGTTCCGCGGCTCGATTTCATCAGCCTGCGGCCTGGCCGGTGCTGCGACCGGCCCGTTTTACTGCCCCGGCGATCAGAAGGTCTATCTCGATCTGTCATTCTTTCAACAACTCGCCAGCCAGTTCGGCGCCCCGGGTGACTTCGCGCGCGCTTATGTAATTGCCCACGAAGTCGGGCACCACGTGCAGAACCTGCTCGGAGTGTCCAGCGCCGCTGCGAGGGCCGAACAGCGCTCCGATCGCATAGGCGCAAATCACGTCTCGGTCGAAGTGGAGCTGCAGGCGGACTGCTATGCCGGCGTGTGGGCCGAGCAGGCCAATAAGGCCCACAGGATTCTTGAGCCCGGTGATCTGGAACAGGGACTGCAGGCCGCCTCGTCCGTCGGCGATGACACGCTGCAACGACGCATGCAGGGCACGGTGGTACCGGATAGCTTTACCCACGGCACCTCGGCACAGCGCGTGCGCTGGTTCCGGCGCGGCTTCGAGGGCGGCAGGATCGAGAACTGCGATACCTTCACGGCCGGCTCGGCGCTATGATCTGAGACGCGCGCCTATATAAATCAATTATTTAGATTTTCCGCTGCTGCCACAACCGTGGTCAGCACTGCTGTGGCGCCGGTCCCACTTCCGGCCGCAGACACAAAACTGAAATATCTTCGTAATACCCTAGCAGGTAGTCGCCGGAGAAAACCTATGAATACCAACGCAGCGACCATGCAGGCCGCTCCCTCCAACGTCGGTCCTCGTCTCGACTACAAGCCCGGCCCGGCCACGGCGATCATTTTCGTGGGGCTTCTGGCCACAGGACTGCTGTACACCGCCTATAGCCTCATGAGCGATGTCAGCGCCGCCGGCGTCAGCATGACCAGCATTGCGCCGTTCCTGCTACTGGGCGTAGCGCTGATGATTGCCTTGGGCTTTGAGTTCGTGAATGGCTTTCATGACACGGCCAATGCCGTGGCCACGGTCATCTACACACATTCGCTGCCGCCGCACATTGCCGTGCTGTGGTCAGGCTTTTTCAACTTTGCGGGCGTACTGGTATCCAGCGGCGCCGTGGCCTTCGGCATCATTTCACTGCTGCCGGTCGAACTGATCCTGCAAGTGGGTTCGGGCGCCGGCTTCGCCATGGTATTTGCGTTGTTGATTGCCGCCATCCTGTGGAACCTGGGCACATGGTGGCTGGGTTTGCCGGCTTCCTCCTCGCATACGCTGATCGGCTCCATCGTCGGAGTCGGCGTGGCCAACGCGCTCATGCACGGCCGCAATGGCACCAGCGGTGTGGATTGGGGACAGGTCACCAAGATCGGCGAATCTCTGCTGCTCTCGCCGCTGGTGGGTTTCGCGGCCGCGGCCATGCTGCTCTGGGTGCTGCGCCTCGTGATCAAGAACCGGCAATTGTTCGATGCGCCGAAAGCCAATGCGCCGCCGCCGTGGTGGATCCGCGGCATCCTGGTGTTGACTTGCACCGGCGTGTCGTTCGCCCACGGCTCCAATGATGGGCAGAAAGGCATGGGCCTGATCATGCTGATTCTGGTCGGCACGGTGCCGCTCGCCTACGCATTGAATCGTGCCATGCCCGCGGACCAGGTGAGCCAGTTCGTGGTGGCAGCACAGGCCACGCAGCAGTCGCTGGCCAAGAACCTGTCGGACCCGGCGCTGACCGCGCCCGTGGCGCAGACGCGCACCACACTGTCGGATTACGTGCGCACGCGGCAGTTCCAGCCGGTGGTACTGGCGGCTTTGTCGGACATGAGCGGCAGCATTGCTGCGCAAGTCGACAACACCCATGCCTCGCTGGCGCAGATGCCGGCCGCTGCCGTGCCCAACGTGCGCAATGACATGTACCTGGCCTCCGAGGCCATCCA
>Ga0302314_10015541_pt1 | contig 12931 bp, 12 predicted proteins | sample III_Palsa_N2_3_FD_200533 | JGI IMG/M metagenome (GOLD analysis project Ga0302314, IMG submission 200533) | Peat permafrost microbial communities from Stordalen Mire near Abisko, Sweden - III_Palsa_N2_3 | ecosystem: Environmental > Terrestrial > Soil > Palsa > Peat permafrost | place: Sweden...
CCTTCGATGATGCGCGACAGCAGATGCGACTTGGCGTCGAACCAGGCCTCGAACGGCTTGCCGCCGGCGGGAGCGACCTTCAACACGTCGTAGCTCACACCATCGGCGCTCTGGTTCGGCAGCACCTCGATCTGCGCGCCGCCGCGATCGGCGCGCCACCAGAGATTTCCGTCGCGATAAGCCTCGTTCACCGCCAGCTGCCGCACGTCGCCGCCGGCTTCGGGCGTCACCGCACCCGAGGCGTCCCGCCACCAGGCGGTCTTGCCATCGAAGCCGGTCGCGCCGGTCGTCGCGCTGAGATCCTGAGTATCGACGAAGCCCCCGCCGCCAATGTCGTAGAGGCTGCGCACCTCGCCGCTCAGTCCCTGGCCGCCGAAGCTCCAGCGCACGTCGAGCGCGCCTTGGCCGTCGAGGCTGGCGCCCATTGCCGCGTGATTGGCGTCCAGAATCTGCGCCGCGGTCGTCTCGGCGCACGCAGCGCCAGCCAGAACCGCGGTAATGGCGATGCTCGCCGCCGAAACCATAATCCTTCGCATCGCTCTCTCCCCAATGTGCGACCGCTGTTATCGGTCGGCGCGCCAGGGACGCCAGTTAGGGATTGGTAATGCCGGCTACGCCGCCTTGAAGGGCGAATACTCCTCCGACAACCAGTCCATCTCCCCCTGAACTTGCTCCCGCTCTTGCTCGAGAAACCGGGCTACCGCGCGCGAGAGCCCCGGATCGGAGATGTAATGCGCCGAGTAGACGGCGGTCGGCAGATAGCCGCGGGCGATCTTGTGCTGGCCCTGGGCGCCGGCCTCGACACGCGCCAGGCCATGCGTGATCGCCCACTCGATCGCCTGGTAATAGCAAAGCTCGAAATGCAGGAACGGCACGTCCTCCACGCAGCCCCAATTGCGGCCGTAGAGGCAGTCGCCGCCGATCAGATTGAGCGCGCCGGCGATCCAACGGCCGTCCCTCTTCGCCAGCAGCAGCAGCACCCGGTCAGCCATCCGCTCGCCCAGCAGCGAGAAGAACAGCCGGTTCAGATAGGGCGTGCCCCACTTGCGGTTCCCGGTATCCATGTAGAACCCATAGAAGGCGTCCCAGTGCTCTTCCCTGAGGTCCGAGCCGGTCAGCGCGTGGATCTCCAGCCCGGCGACGGCCTCACGGCGCTCGCGGCGGATGGTCTTGCGCCGACCCGAAGAGAGCGCGCCCAGGAATTCGTCGAAGCTGGCGTAGCCGGCGTTCAGCCAGTGGTACTGCTGGTTTTGCCTGAGCAGCATCCCCTGCTCGCCCATGAAGCGCCACTCGTCGCCGGTGGGGAAGTTCACGCCGAAGGTCGAGACCTTCATCTTCTCGCAGACGGTGATCGCGCCGGAGATCAACATCTGGCGGCCCGTGTCGCGATCGATATCGGGCCGCACCAGAAGCCGCGGTCCGGTCACGGGTGAGAACGGCGCGGCGCAGACCAGCTTCGGGTAGTAGCGCCCGCCAGCGCGCTCATAGGCGTCGGCCCAATTGTGGTCGAAGACGTATTCGCCCTGGCTGTGCGACTTCAGATAGATCGGCGCGACCGCCGCGACCGCGCCGGCCTCGTCGCGCACCGCCAGATGCTGCGCGGCCCAGCCGGTGCGGGCCGACGCGCTGCCCGACTCCTCGGCGATGTCGAGGAAGTCGTAAGCGATGAACGGGTTGCCGGCGTGGTCGGGGTTGCCCGCGCAGGCGTCCCAGGCGGCGCGGCCGATGTCGGAGACGCGGCGGTGGATGCTCACCTCCGCCCGCAGCGAGGTCACGCAGCGAAGCCTTCGAAGATCAGGTTGTCGCAGTGATCCTTGATCTTGTCCCATTCCGCCGGCTCGCGGACGGTCCACGCCACGATCGGCATGCCCTGCTTGCGGTATTCGTCGGCGCGCGCGCTCGGCAGCATGTCGAGACCCAAGGCCAGGAAATGCGGCCGGGCGATGGCGACATGCTCGAGCCGCGCGAAACTCTTGCGTTGTTCCGGCGCCATGCGCGCGTTGTCGGCGGCGCGGTAGGAATAGCTGTCCAGCCCGCGCAGCACCTGCGGGTGTCGATCGGCGAACCAGGCGTGGGAATAGGGGTTGAAGCCGATCACGCAGGTGGGGCCGTTGTGGTCGAGCAGGATGTCGTGCACCCGTTGCTCCAGCGCCCCGACCTCGCCCGCGGGCGTTTTCAGCTCGATGTGCACCATGGCGCGATGGCCAACGAGCGCCAAGGTGTCGAGCAGGGTCGGGATCGTCTCGTCGCCGCCCGCCAGCGCCATCTGGCCCAGGTCACCGGCGGTGTGGTCGCCGATGCGGCCTTCCTGCCCGGTCATCCGGGTCAGTCGGCCGTCGTGAAACACCATCGCCTCGCCGTCGGAGCTGAGCTGCACGTCGAGTTCGATCCCGTAGCCGGCTTCGCAGGCCAGTTCGAACGCGCCGAGCGAGTTTTCCGGCGGCCCGTCCTTGCTCCACAGCCCGCGGTGCGCGACGGCTGGCGCGAACAGCCGGTCCCAGGCCTCGCCGAAGCGTTCTCTCACCGGACTTCCACCACGGCGTCGACTTCGACCGCGAAGTTCATCGGCAGCCGATAGACACCCACCGCCGAGCGGGCATGGCGGCCGATATCGCCGAACACCTCGACCATCAGGTCGGAGCACCCGTTCACCACCTGCGGAATCTCGAAGAAACCCGGTCCGGCCTGGACGAAGCCGCCGAGCTTGACGATGCGCGTGACCCGCGTGAGGTCGCCGTCCAGCGCCGCCTTCATCTGGGCGATCAAGTTCAGCCCGCAGATGCGCGCGGCGCGCTTGGCGTCCTCCGCGCTGACATCTTCGCCGACCACGCCGCACACGCCACCGGCCGCGTCGGTCGAGACCTGACCGGAGATGTAGAGCGCGCCGCCGCTCCTGACGAACGGGACATAGTTGGCGATTGGTCGCCTGGGTTCCGGCAGCGTCAGCCCGAGGGCGCTCAGTCGTTCGTCAGGGGTGGTCATGGGCGGACGATTAGCGCGCCCACTCGCGCCCGCAAAGCAGCACATACGAAAAACGCGGCCGGGCTTCCGCCCGACCGCGTTCAATCACGCTACTGTGTAACCCGGCTTAGCGCGCGGCTTGCACTTTTTCGACGAAGGCGGTGACGCGTTCGTTGATCGGCGTGAAGCTTTCCTTGACCGAAGCGGAGACGGTCTCGGACGCCTTGTTCATCTGGGCGATGTAGGCTTCCATCCAGCTCTTGGCGTAGGCGGTCTGCAGTTCGACCACTTCCTGCACGCTCTTGGCGGTGGAAAGGCTCTTGGCGGCGGCGACATGGTCGTCCATCGCCTTCTTGGAATAGGCCATCGCCTGAGCGCCGAGCGCTTCGGCGCCCTTGGTGGCGGCGGTGACCGAGGCCACGACCGCTTCGAGGTTCTTCTTCGAGTGGGCGTTGGCTTCGCCGAGCGCGCTCAGCGACTTTTCGATCGAGTCTTTGAACGCCTGATTGCCGGCGGTGGTGAACTGTTCGACGGTGGACTTCATCGTTTCGGCGCCGTTGGCTGCCATGTGTTTCTCTCCATTGGGGGAAGCGGGCGGACGAGGATTCGGGCTTGGCTTCACTTCACCGCGGGAGACGCAAGGGGGTGGACCGAGGCCTGCGCGGCGAACGGTGAAATCTCATGTTGCAGTGCGATAGTCAAGGGTTTTTGTGCACTGCAACATGACATAAATCGGGCGTCTTTCCGCCCTGAATGTCCCTTTTTCGCCATCAACTTAACGGCGGGCTGCGACCGTTTGAACAGCTCGCCGTTTACCTTGCAGAAACGATAATTAAGGCATGCTAATCACCTTGCGGACGGCGAGTCTTTTTTCACCCCCTTCGTCGCCAGCAGTAACCTTGGTACGCCGGAGCCCGCCCATGCTCGAGCCCGCCCGACGCCTTTCGTGCGCCATGGCCGCCCTGGCCGCGTCGATCTGCGTGACTGCGACGCCTACGATCGCGCAGGACGAGTACGCCTCGCCCGGCTATCCGACGGGCACGTACACGCCAGGCACATATTCGCCGTCGACAGACCTGCGGGTGCCTTCCTCCGAGCCCAAATATGCCGCGATCGTGATGGACGCGGCGACGGGCGAAGTCCTCTACCAGAAGCGCGCCGACTCGCCGCGCTACCCGGCGTCGATCACCAAGATCATGACCCTCTACCTCGCCTTCGAGGCGCTCTCGACCGGGCGCCTGCGAGAGACCGACATGATCTCGGTCTCTCCCCTCGCCGCCTCCCAGGCGCCGACTAAGCTCGGCCTGCGCGCCGGCGACAGCATCGATGTCGAAGACGCCATGCACGCCATCGCGGTGAAGTCGGCCAACGACATGGCCGTGGCGCTCTCCGAACGCATCGGCGGCACCGAGAGCCGGTTCGCCGCGATGATGACGATGAAGGCGCAAGAGCTGGGCATGACCCACACGCACTTCGTCAACGCCAACGGCCTGCCCGACAGCCGCCAGATCACCTCTGCGCACGACATCGCCATCCTGTGCCGCGCCGTGCTGCGAGACTATCCGCAGTACTACGGCTACTTCGGCACCGAGCAGTTCACCTACCGCGGCGTGACCATGGCCAACCACAACGGCCTCTTGGGACACATGCCTGGCGTCGATGGCTTCAAGACCGGCTTCACCAACGCCGCCGGCTTCAACCTCGCCGCCTCGGCGGTGCGTGACGGCCGGCGACTGATTACCGTTGTGCTCGGCGGTTCGTCCGGCCGTGCGCGCAACGCAAATGTACAAGATCTGCTGCTGACCGGATTCGACGTCGAGGAACGCCGCGCCCGCGGCGAGAACATCATCCTCACCCAGAACATGTTCGAGCAACTGCCGACCGCCGAAGGCACGGCGATGCAGATCGCGCAGGGTGACGGCGACGACGACTCCGACGCGATCGACATCGTGCTCACAGCCGCCGCCCACGGCACGCCGGTGAGCTTCGTGCCAGCCGGCGTGACCCAGCTGGCGGCCTCGCGTCCCTCATTGACGCAAGATGTGCCGCGCGCCGGCTTGCTGCGCCCGACCACGGGTCAACCGCCGGCCCAGGCCGCCGGCCCGCGCAACTGGACGGTCCAAGTCGGCGAGTTCAACTCCGGCCGCCTCGCCACCCGTCAGGTCGACTACATCGCCGACGCCTTCCGCTCGCTGTTCGACGATCGCGAAGGCGTGGTCGATCACGTCGGCGCCACCTACCACGCCGTCTTCACCGGCTTCACCCAGGCCGAAGCCGCCCAGGCCTGCGTCGCGGTGCAGGCGAAGGGTCAACCTTGCGCGTCGCTGCCCCGTTGAGGTCCGAGCCTAGGGTCTGACGTCGAGCAACGCCGCCCGCGCGGCGTTGAGCTGCGCAGCGAGACCGGGCGCGCCGCCTTTGTCGGGATGCACGCGCAGCATCAGCCGCCGGTAAGCCGCGTCAATCTCGTCACGCCCCGCGCCGGGCGCCACGCCGAGCATCGACGCCGCTTCCGCCCGGCCCATCCGCGTCGAGCGGACGGCCCGGCGCGGGGTCAGCGGCCAGGAAGACGTCAGCAGCCACAGCGCCACGGTCAGCAGGATCGAGCCACCGATCCACCCGCCGCGCGCCGCGTCATAGGCGGCGACACCGGCCGCCACTATGGCGAGACCGATCGTGATCAGGCGTCCATGTGTGAGCGCCATCAGCGGTCGCCGACCCAGGCCGACGAAGATCGCCAGCACCAGGACGCCGAGCGCGAGGAAGATCATGGGATCGGCGGTTACTCCGCCGCCATCGGCTGCGCCAGCATGCCGAGGTCAACCATCAGCACGCGCAACTCCTGCCGTGCGGCGATGTGGCCGAGCGAAACCTGCACTGGCCGCACGGTCGGGCCGAGGTCCGCGACGGTCAGGCCGAACGGAAACAGCTCGCGGTAGATCACCCGGTCGCCCAGGCCATGCAGCACGCGAAAGCCCACCCGGCGCGATAATGCCTGAAGCCGCTCGTCGACGCGCCGGCGGTTGCGCGGATCGGCCGAGGCCAGTCGGTTGCGCAGCACCACCCAATCCAGCGAGCGCCCGCGCTCGGCCGCCTTGATCTTGCGCGCCTCCCAGACGGTCTCGGAATAGAGGCTGGGGCGGATCAGATCGAGGCTGACCGGATCGACCACGCCCAGCACGTCGAAATCGACGAAGCTGTCGTTCATCGGCGTGACGATCAGGTCGGCGCGCTGGTGCGCCAGCCGGGCCAGTTCGGTGTCGGCGCCGGGCGTGTCGATCACCAGCACATCGTAATCCGCCACGGTCGCCATGGCTGCGTCGAGCGCCGCGGCGTCAGCGACGTCGCCCAACAGCAGCGGCTGCGGCAGCACCGCGCCGTTGGCTTCGATCCAGCGCGCGCGGTTGGTGAAGAAGTGGGCGAGCGACTGCTGGCGGCGGTCGAGGTCGAGTACGGCGACGCGTGCGCCATCGTGAGCCAGGGCCACGGACAGGTGAACGGCGACAGTGGACTTGCCCGCGCCACCCTTCTCGTTGCCGATGACGACGACCCGCATGCCGAGACCTCCCAAGCAGACATGTTTCCGGCCCAGAATCGCCGGACCTTGCAGGCGGACGAGACACCGGCCGGATGCGCGCGTCAACGCGACGGAATGCGCAACGCTGGACACCGTGGCGCCGCCGTCATAGGTCGCGCGCTCTCTTTCGCCGGAGCGCCTCGCATGACCGACCTGCCGATCGTCCGCACCGTCGAGGCCCTGCGCGCCTCCGTCGGCGTATGGCGCCAATCCGGCGAACGCGTGGCGCTGGTTCCGACCATGGGCTTCCTGCACGAGGGCCACCTCTCGCTGGTGCGCCTGGGCAAGATCAGGGCGGACCGGGTGGTCGCCAGCCTGTTCGTCAACCCGACCCAGTTCGCGCCGGGCGAGGACTTCGAGGCCTATCCGCGTGACGAGGCGCGCGACGCGGCGCTGCTCGAGTCGGCGGGCTGCGACATGCTCTACGCCCCCGAGGTCGGCGAGATGTATCCCGCCGGCTTCGCCACCACAGTCAGCGTTTCCGGCGTCAGCGAGCCGATGGACGGCACGGCGAGACCGACCCACTTCGCCGGCGTCGCCACCATCGTCGCCAAGCTGCTGATCCAGTCGCTTCCCGATGTCGCGATCTTCGGCGAGAAGGATTTCCAGCAGTTGCTGGTGATCAAGCGCATGGCCCGCGACCTTGACTTGCCGGTCGAGATTCTCGGCGCGCCGATCGTGCGCGAACCGGACGGCCTCGCCCTCTCCTCGCGCAACATCTATCTCATCGGGAACGAGCGCGGGGTCGCGCCCTTGCTCAACGAGTCGCTGCGAGCCGCCGGCGAAGAGCTGCGCGCCAGCGTGGCGATCAGCGACGTAGAGGCCAGGGGGCTCGCGGTGCTGGCGGCGGCGGGCTTCGCGCCGATCGACTATTTCGAGGTGCGCGATGCGCAGACGCTGGCGCGGCTTGGGCCCGGCCCGGTCGGCGCGGCGGACGCTCGCATCTTCGTCGCCGCGCGGTTGGGCAAGGCCCGGCTGATCGACAACTGGCCTGTTTAGGCGCTACCAGGCGCCAGCTTCGCGCAGACGCCGGGCCAGATCCGGCGGCAAGTCACCCTCAGCGGCCTCGCCGAAGTCGGCCGGAGCCTCCTTGGTCTCGATATAGCGCCAGCCCTGGAACGCGCGGCGCGGCTGCGGCGCGGTCGGGACCATCGCGTCGTCGAGCAGAATCTCGCAGCGGCGCTGCGCGCCCTCGCCGATCGTCTCGATCGCGGCGATGCGTTGGCGGATCAGGATCACGCCCTTGAACACCCAGTAGAGCGAGCCGCCGTCCAGCAGCTCGGCCGCCCGCTTCGGGGTCTGGCGGGTATGGACGATCGGTCGGTGGCCGGCGGCGGCGCGCTGGATCCGCCAGGCGCGCAAGTCCTCGGGCGTGGCGGCGCCGACGCAAAGCTTGATCAGATGAAGCGACACGCAGGTGGCTCTAGCCGACCGGCTCCAACCGCACCAGGAGGGCGCCCTCGGTCACCTGGTCGCCGACTGCGCAGCGCACCTCCACCACCTTGCCGTCGAACGGCGCGGTGAGCGCGTGCTCCATCTTCATCGCTTCCAGCGTGGCGAGGGTCTGGCCCCGCGCAACCTCCGCGCCGACCGCGACGCCGACCGATGCGATCCGCCCCGGCATCGGCGCACGGACCTGGCCGTCGCTGGCCCCGCCTTCGTCGCTCGCCGCGCTTTTCGGGCGGGTGAACTCGAACGCCGCGCCGTCCTCGAACAGCACGATCTGGCGCTGGCCCTGCGGCGCGGCGGTCGCGAGCAGCGGATCGACCCGCGCCTCGAACACGGTCTCGCCAACCTGCACCAGTGAGGGCGCAGCCGCGGCGCCGAGTCTCAGGCCCGCCAGCGCGCTCTGGGTCCAGGGCGTGCCGTCTGCGGCTGGCGCCAGCGCAGTGGCCGCCTCCATCAGCAGGAACTCCGACGGCGCGGGCGGCGCGGTCAGCGCCGCTAGCCGCGCCTCGATGAAGCTGGTGTCGACGTGGCCAGCCACGAAATCGGGCTCGCTCAGCAGCCGCGCGAGGAAGGCGGCGTTGGTCTTCACCGGCCAGACCTCGGTCTCCGCGCAGGCGGCGGCCAGCCGGTCCGCGGCCTCCTCGCGGGTAGCCTCATAGGCGATCAGCTTGGCGATCATCGGATCGTAGAACGGCCCGATCTCGCCGCCAGCCTCGACCCCGCTGTCGACCCGGATGCCAGGCGCGCCGATCAGAAAGGCATCCAGACGGCCGGTCGACGGCAGGAATCCCTTGGCCGGGTCCTCGGCATAGAGCCTGGCCTCGATCGCGTGGCCGGCCATCTCGATCTGCGGCTGCAGCAGCGGCAACGGCTCGCCGGACGCCACCCGCAGCTGCCATTCGACCAGATCGAGCCCGGTGATCGCCTCGGTGACCGGATGCTCGACCTGCAGCCGCGTGTTCATCTCCATGAACCAGATCCGGTCGGCGCGCAGGCCCTCCGAGGCGTCGGCGATGAATTCGATGGTGCCGGCGCCGACGTAGCTCACCGCGCTGGCCGCTCGCACCGCGGCGGCGCAGAGCGCCTGGCGGGTCGCGTCGTCCATGCCGGGCGCCGGCGCTTCCTCGACCACCTTCTGGTGCCGCCGCTGCAGCGAGCAGTCGCGCTCGAACAGGTGGACCACGTGGCCGTGCGTGTCGCCGAACACCTGCACCTCGATGTGGCGCGGCCGGGTGACGTAGCGCTCGAGCAGCACGCGGTCGTCGCCGAACGCGGACGCCGCTTCGCGTCGCGCGGCGTCCAGGGCGGCGTTGAAATCGTCGGCGCGGTCGACGCGGCGCATACCCTTGCCCCCGCCGCCGGCGACCGCCTTGATCAGCACTGGCCAGCCGATGCCGGCCGCCTCGCGCGCCAGCACCTCCGGCGACTGATCGTCCCCAAGATAGCCAGGTGTGGTCGGCACCCCCGCCGCGGCCATCAGCCGCTTGGCCGCGTCCTTCAGCCCCATCGCCCTGATCGCGGCCGGCGGCGGTCCCACCCAGACCAGGCTGGCGGCGATCACAGCCTCGGCGAAGTCAGCGTTTTCGGACAGGAAGCCATAGCCGGGATGGATCGCTTCGGCGCCGGTTTCACGGGCCGCGGCGAGGATGGCGTCGGGTCTCAGATAACTCTCGCGCGCCGGCGCAGGCCCGATCAGCACGGCGTCATCGGCCTCCACGACGTGCGGCGCATCGGCGTCGGCTTCGGAGTAGACCGCGACCGTGCGCACGCCCAGCCGCCGCGCGGTGCGGATGATCCGCCGGGCGATCTCGCCGCGGTTGGCGATCAGAACAGAGCCAATCATCCACCCACCGTGGCCAAACCGATCATCACCAGCGCGCTCAAAGAAAGAAAAAAGGCGATGCACGTGCCGACGAACAGCACCGCCATCCGCCACAGCGCCCCGAACACACCAACCCCGTAGACTCCCCTGAGGTGCACGAACAGATGCGCCGGCGCGGCGAGCATCAGCCAGCCGAACCAGTCGCTCAGCAGCGAACTCAGCATGGCGAACGACAGCAGCAGCCCCTGAAACGACAGCGAGTGCATGCTGAAAATCAGATGGTCGAACAGGTACACGCCGCGGCGCCAGAAAAACATCGCACCCAGCATCGCCGCGCTGATTGGCAGGGCCAACACCGCCAGGCGCTGCGCCCACTCAGCCAGCGTCGCCTCGAACGCGTCCGGATTTTTCGCGGCCTGATTCAGCCGCGCGCTCACCCACGCCGCGGCGGCGTCGCCGCCGACTGGCACGATCTTGAAGTTGGTCGTGTTGGCCTTCACCACCCCGCCGTTGCTGTTGATGGTGACGCTGTTCTTATCGTGAGGCTGGAGTCCCGCGACCAGGAACACCAGCACGATCACGATGAGGAACAGCCGGAACGGCGGGATCTGCGGCATGCGATGGCCGTCGAGGTAGCGCCGCGTCAGCTTGCCCGGCCTCAAGCATAGGTCAGGCAGCGTGCGCCAGATCCGGCCGTCGATATCGATCAGACCGCCGAAGGCTTCGGCGGCCAGCTTCCGCAGCGAGCGATGGAAGTCTTCGGACGACTGGCCGCAGGCGTGGCACCACGGCCCGGCTAACGGGGTCTCGCAGTTGGGACAGGGCGCGCCGATCGGCCGGGCGTGGCTGGGCGCGCGGGCGGTGGCCGCCTGCACGCTCTCCAGCGCCGCCGCGTCGATCTCGTGCGCCATCGCCCCCGCGGCCCCGCTACTCGGCCCAGGGCGCCCTGCGCCCCTCCAGAAACGCGCGAACGCCTGCCTGCCCATCGTCGCTGACCCGCTGTGCGGCGATGCGCTTGGCGGTGTGGACCATCAACGCGTGATCAATCTCGCGACCGGCCACTTCGCTGACGAGGCGCTTGGATTCGCCGACCGCGCCGGGCGAACACGCCAACTGGCTCAGCGAGATCCGCGCCTTGGCCGCCGCCAGCGCCTCGGCGTCGGCCGCCACTTCGTCGATCAGGCCAAACGTCAGCGCCTTGTCGGCGTCGAACACCTCGCCGGTGGAGAACAGCCGCCGCGCCCGGCGCTGGCCGATGGCGGCGATCACGTAAGGACTGATGGTGGCCGCGATCAGGCCCAGCTTGACCTCGGAAAACGAGAACCGCGCACCCTTGACCGCTATGCCCATGTCGCAGGCCGCCACCAGGCCCGCGCCGCCGCCGAAGCCACCGCCCTCGACCAGCGCCACGGTCAGCGCTGGGATGTCGTAGAGGTGCTTCAGCATGATCGCCATCTGCATGGCGTCCTCGCGGTTGTCCTCTTCGGTATGCTCGATCGCGTCGCGCATCCATTCCAGGTCAGCGCCCGCCGAGAAGGTGCCCCCGGCGCCCTGCACGAACACCACCCGGATGCGCTCCTGGTCGCGCAGGGTCTCGAACGTCTCGCGCAGAGCGCCGATCAGTTCGAAATCGAACGCGTTCTTCTTCTGCGGCCGATTGAGCGTCACCGTGACCACGCCTTCCGGGGTGGCCTCCATCGTCACGAGATCGGAGGTCGCGTCGGTGTCGGGCACTTCGACGAACGGCTCGGCGATCGGGTTGACGAAGGCGTCGGGCTCGGGGTCCTCGCCGGACAGATCGACAGTGGGATCGGACATAATGAACTCCTTGCCCGCTACATGCGAAAGACCCCGAACCGCGTCGGCGGGATCGGGGCGTTGAGGCTGGCGGCGATGGAAAGTCCCAGCACGTCACGGGTCTGCACCGGGTCGATCACGCCATCGTCCCAGAGCCGGGCGGTGGCGTAGTAGGGGCTGCCCTCGTCTTCGTAGCGCTGCCGGATCGGGGCTTTGAAGGCTTCCGCCTCGGCTGGCGTCCATTTGTCGGCGTCGCGGTGGACCGTAGCCAGCACGCTGGCGGCCTGCTCGCCGCCCATCACGCTGATGCGGCTGTTGGGCCAGGAGAACAGGAAGCGGGGTGAGTAGGCCCGGCCGCACATGCCGTAATTGCCGGCGCCGAACGAGCCGCCGATCAGCACGGTGAACTTCGGGACTTCGGCGCAGGCCACCGCCATCACCATCTTGGCCCCGTCCTTGGCGATGCCGCCGGCCTCGTACTTTCCGCCAACCATGAAGCCGGAGATGTTTTGCAGGAACACCAGCGGAATGCCACGCTGGCAGGCGAGTTCGATGAAGTGCGCCCCCTTCAACGCGCTCTCGGAGAACAGCACGCCGTTGTTGGCCAGGATCGCCACCGGATAGCCCCAAATGCGGGCGAAGCCGCAGACCAGGGTCGCGCCGTAGAGCGGTTTGAACTCGTCGAATTCGGAGCCGTCGACCATCCGCGCGATCACCTCGCGCACCTCGTAGGGCGCCCGGACGTCCGGAGGAATGATGCCGTAAAGCTCAGCGGGATCGTAGGCCGGCGGCGCTGGTACGGCCGGCAAGAGCGGCGGCGCGGCCTTAGCCCCCAGGTGGCCGACGATCGTCCGCACCAGTTCCAGGGCGTGGGTGTCGTCCGACGCGACGTGGTCGACCACGCCGGATTTGCGGGCATGGGTATCGGCGCCGCCGAGTTCCTCGGCGCTGATCACCTCGCCGGTCGCGGCCTTCACCAGCGGCGGCCCGCCTAGAAATATCGTCCCCTGCCCCCTGACGATGATGGTCTCGTCGCTCATCGCCGGCACATAGGCGCCGCCGGCGGTGCACGAGCCCATCACGCAGGCCACCTGGGCGATGCCCTCGGCGCTCATCCGCGCCTGGTTGAAGAAGATGCGGCCGAAGTGGTCGCGGTCGGGAAATACCTCGGCCTGGTGCGGCAGGTTCGCGCCCCCGCTGTCGACCAGATAGACGCACGGCAGCCGGTTCTGCAGCGCGATCTCCTGCGCCCGCAGGTGCTTCTTCACCGTCATCGGGAAGTAGGCCCCGCCTTTGACCGTGGCGTCGTTGGCGATGATCAAGGTCTC
>Ga0302314_10015542_pt1 | contig 12931 bp, 7 predicted proteins | sample III_Palsa_N2_3_FD_200533 | JGI IMG/M metagenome (GOLD analysis project Ga0302314, IMG submission 200533) | Peat permafrost microbial communities from Stordalen Mire near Abisko, Sweden - III_Palsa_N2_3 | ecosystem: Environmental > Terrestrial > Soil > Palsa > Peat permafrost | place: Sweden...
GTCGTTCTCGGGGTGCCGCGTGAGAAGGAGCCGGTTCGCGCCGGCGCCGCGGGTGCTGGCCACCAGAAACTCGCGCCGATCGATGTCGTAGAGGTGCACCAGCCCGGCCTCGCTGGGGAGCTTCTCCAAGGCCAGCGCCAGGCAGAATTCCCCGCCTTCCAGGGCATCGTGCACGAAATGAAGGTCGTGCATGGCCTCGAAGAGGTCGGCGATGAGATCCTCGCCACGCAGGCGAAGGCGAGCCGGGGGAGGGGCCCCGAGCGCCGCCGCAGGCGGGGCGGGCGCCGCGGAGAGCGCCGGGAAGAGAGGTGCCTCGGGGGCAGGAGCGGGGACATCCGCGTGCGCAGGCGGCAGGATGGCTATGGAAACCAGGTTGACGACCGGCGTCGGCGCAATGGGCGGCGCGGGATCGGGCGGAACCTCCGCGACGAGAGCCTCGGCGACCGGGGCCTCGACGACCGGAGCCACCCCTGTGGCCAGCCCCGCGTCCGGGTCGGCAGACGCGACGGGCGATGGCGGCGACGGGGGCGCTGGAACCGGCGAGGGGGAGGTGGCCGCTTTCGGCCGGCGCGGGAACGTCACCACCGGCGCTCCCCGCCAATCTTTCCACGCCAGCGTCGCCAGCGGTGGCACCGGTGGCTTGCCTTCGAAGATGCCGTCGAACACGCCGAGGTTGACGAGCTTGCCTGGAGCGACGTGCTCCAGCGAGGCCCGGATGATCTCCACCTCGGTCAGGAGGAGCCTCTCCGCCGCCGACTCCGGAGTCCCGGGCGGGACGAAGAAGACGTATTCGCGGTAGGTGAGCGGCAGGGCCTCCGTCGCGTCCTGCTCGCGCCTGAAGATGACGTGCGAAAGACTGCGGGAGGTGACGTCGGCCGACACGATCGGGGGCGCAGGGGTGGACGGAAGGGCCGGCGGAGGCGCCAGCGAAGCGGGGCGGGGCACCGGCGGATGAGACGCCACACCCTCCACCGCACCAGGTCCCGAGCCCATCGCCGTCGCGCGCAGCGAAGCCGGCTGCGCCTTCTTCGACCCCGGCGGAGGCGCGGCGGACGCGCGTGGCGGAACCGAGCGTGCCGCGGGGGCGTCCTCCGGCGCCTTCTTCACGTCGTAGCGGAGCCGGGTAGCAGGGTCGATGGCCCGGCAGCCGTCGTCGAGCAGCTCCACGGAAAAACCGTTCAACGACGCCGGCTCGCCGCGCTCCGCACGCGCGGTCTGGAGCCCCTTCTGCCAGGAGTCCGCTTCCACGGACAGCGACTCCTTGTCGCTCTTGCCGAGCGAGGTGACTTCCACCAGCCAGCGCACCATCGACACTTATCAGCCCGACGTCGGCTCGGTCAACGCGTCCTACCGGCTCATTCGGCCCTCAGACCGTCGGCGGGGCGCAGCCGGGCCGCGTAGACCGCCGGGGGAATCGTGAAGAGGATGCAGATGGCGACGGCCACGAGCGCCGGAATGAGAAACTCCATCGGATGCATGGAGATCGGCAGACGCGAGATGAAATACACCTTGGGATCGAGGGGAAAAGCATACGCGATGAGGAACCGGCAGGAGAGCCAGCCGATGAAGAGACCCAGCGCCGTTCCGGCCAGGCCGATGATGGCCCCCTGATAGAGAAAGATGCGCAGAATGGCGTCGTTCTTCGCCCCCAGCGCCTTGAGGAGGGCAATTTCCTTCTTCTTCTCCATCACCACCATGATGAGCGTGGCGATGACCGTGCAGGCCGCGATCACGATGATGAGGCCGAGAGCGAAGCTCATCCCGATCTGCTGCACGAGGAGCGCCGTGAAGAGGCCGTGGTTGAGCTGCCGCCAGGTCATGGTGTTGTAGATGCCGTTGTTCAGTCGGAGCATGATCTCCTTGGCCACGGCATCGGCGCGGTCGATGTCGTCGAGCTTGAGCTCGATGCCGGTGACGCTGTCGCCGTACTCGTAGAAGGCTTGCGCCTCGTAGAGGTCGGTGTAAACGAGCTTCGAGTCGTACTGATCGAAGCCCGCTTCGAAGATGGCGATGACGCGGAACTGCTTGGCGATGGGGGAGCGCGCGCCCGAACCGAAGGAGAGCCCGATCTGCGGCGAAGTCACCTGCACGCAGTCGCCCAGCCCCACCTCCAGCTGCCTGGCCAGCGTCCGTCCCACGACGATGCCGGGCATCCGCGCCACTTTGTCGGAGCTCTTGCAGGGGTCGGGATCCACGGTGTCGGGAAGGGCATCGTCGTCCGGCAGGCTGCTCTTGTAGCCTCCGTTCGGCACGAGGTCGCTGGCAGGGCCGCGAGGGGGAAGCGGCGATGGCGGAGGGACCGCAGCGACCGCAGAGCCGGCCTGGTCGTCGGCGCCGGCGTCGGAGCGATGCATCTCCTCGTCGACCTCTTTCTGCATGAGCTGAAGCAGGGAGTCCGTGCCGCCGTCTCGCGCCGCGGGTCGCGGCTCGTCGAGCTCGTCGCGCAACGGATCGAACGAGCGCTCCGGCGGCTTCGCGTCCGCTCCCCTCAGACCGTCCACGCTGCCGGCCACGATGTCCTTGGGCAAGTTGAGCACGCGCGGCATCAGCACCGGGTCGACGCCCTTGAGGAGTACGCCGGTCGCGGTGTGCTCGCCGTGGGTCACCATCATCGGGTTGATGACGAAGGGGGCCACGCCGACGACATGCGGCACGTCCTCGACCTTCTTCATCACGTCGCGGTACTCGCGGTAGTCGATGGAGTACTTGAGCACCAGCACGTGCGCGTTCACGCCCAGGACCTTGTCGCGAAACTGCTCCTGGAAGCCGCCGGTGACGCTCATCACGATGGTCAGCGCCGCGACCCCCAGGGTGACGCCGCCGATGGCCAGGGCGGTGCTGATGGAGATCATGTTGCGCTTCTTCGATGCGAGGTACCGGAGCGCGACGGTGATGGGGTAACCCATGGGAGCGGGGCCTGGCTAACACGAATCGGCGCCGAGCGGCCGGACTCCAGGCAAGCTGGAGGAGCCAGGATGGCTCGGCGGCGACGGACCGAGAACGGGGTGGGTGGAAAACACGCACCGGCCCCCGGATACTCCCCAATCCTGCTCGGCCGGGTGCGGGCGCGCTTCTTGCTGCCCGATTCGTTTGTTAGCCTGCACGAGGACGCATGACCGAACGCCCCAAGTTCCCGTCGGAGCATGTCCTTCGCGCGTCCGGGCTCCCGAGCGACCTCGAGGTCACCCATGCGCCTTCGCTGGACTTGTGCGAGACGCCGCCGCCCTCGAAAGCAGATGCTTACATCGGAAAGACCATCGACGGCCGTTACCTGGTCGAGCGCGTTCTCGGCGAGGGCGGGATGGGCATCGTCTACGCCGGCCGGCACAAGGTCATCGGCAAGAGGGTCGCCATCAAGGTCCTTCGGGGGGAGATGGCCACCGATCGCGAGCTGACCGAGCGCTTCCTCCAAGAGGCGCGGGCGGCGAGCGCCATCGGCAATCCGCACATCGTCGACATCAGCGACTTCGGCCAGCTCCCCGACGGGTCGACGTATTTCGTGATGGAGCTCCTCGACGGCAAGGCGCTCAGCGCTGTGCTCGCCGAGGCGCAGGGGCCCATGCCGGTGCCGCGCCTGGTGCATCTCGCCAAGCAGATCGCCCAGGGGCTCGGCGCGGCGCACGCTGCGAACATCGTCCATCGCGACCTCAAGCCCGACAACGTGATGCTCATCAATCGCGGCACCGAGAGGGACTTCGCCAAGGTGCTCGACTTCGGCATCGCCAAGGTCGGCGGCGGCACCAACAAGATGACGCGCGCGGGCAGTGTCTTCGGGACGCCACACTACATGAGCCCGGAGCAAGCTGCCGGGGCGACCGTCGATCACCGCACCGACATCTACGCGCTGGGGGTCATTCTTTACGAGATGGCGAGCGGCAAGGTCCCCTTCGACGCCGACAACTTCATGGGGATCCTGACGCAGCACATGTACAAGTCCCCGGTCCCCATCCGCGCGCTGGTGCCGGGCGTCGACGTGCCGCCGGGGCTCGACGCCATCGTCCTCAAGGCCCTGTCGAAGAAGCCCGAGGGGCGCTACGGCTCGATGGACGAGCTGGTCGCGGACCTGGAAAAGCTGGAGAGCGGAGTCTTGCCCGACGCCGTCCAGGAGATGATGGCGCGCTCCGGCGGCTTCAACGTTCCAGCCGACTATTTTCGCTCGAGCGCAATGCCCGCGCCGGTGCCGGGGTCGCCCGCCGGTCACAGCGCCCGCTGGCCCATCTATGCCGTCATCGGCGCGGTGGGGACCATCCTGGGCACGGTCATGGTGGTACTGCTGGCTCGCAGTGCCGGGTGGAACACCGCTCACGCCACCCCCTCGTCGCCGCCCAACCCCGTGACCACCACCGGGGCACCCATCACGCCTGCGCCCATCGCCACGCTGGCGGCGCCGGTGCTCGCCGCGCCCGTGCTCCACGAAGTTCTGGTCAGCGTGACCCCGACGGACGCGACGCTGACGCGCGACGGTCAGGATCTCGGCGGCGCCCCGGCCGCGCTGCATCTCGCCGACGGCGAGAGCGCCACGCTGGTCATCTCGCGCAAAGGCTACAAGACGAAGACGGTGAGCGTCGACGGCGGCGACTCCAAGGTCGCCGTGGCGCTCGAGGGCGTCTTGGGGCCCCCGCCCCGGGCAGCGGGCGTCCGGCCCACGGCTGGAGGAATCGACGACGTGGGGGACCCGTTCGCCAAGAAGCGCTGACCCGCGGAGGTCGTCGCCTCAGCGGTTCACGAAGGCCGATCCGGTCCAGGTGTAGCGCGCGCTCTTGACGCCGCCCCAGGGGAGGAGCAGCGGCTCCAGCGTCCCTCCGCCCGGCGTGTCCTCTTTCCACGGGTAGGTCTTCTGCGTCCAGCCGGTCACGCGCCCTGGACCCGCCAGGATGTCGAACGACTTGCCCCCCGGCGCGGGGATGAACTGCACCAGGCCCTGCGCGCGCTTGTCGCCTTGTTCGCGCGCCGTTTCGATGCCGAAGATGCGCGCGATGCCGTCCTCCTTCACCTGGTAGACGAACATCACTTCGACGTCGACCGGGCCGCTGTCCGACGTCACATGCCGGACGCCGCGCACCAGGAGCTCTGCCACGCCGTCACCGGTCAGGTCACGCGCCGTGAGCTCTTTGACGTCCGCCGGATCGGAAAACTGCGACAAGCTGAAATAGACATAGGCCGTGCCCCCCTTGAAGCCGGGACCAAAGACCACCACGTCCCGGCCGAGAAGGACCACGCGCTCGGGGCGGCGGTCCCCGGCGACCTGCACCTTGAGATCCACGCTGGGGCTGACGTCGCCGCCGACGCCGCGATCCTTGCGGTACTGCTCGAGGAGCTGCGCCGACAGATCCCCCCCCTTGCCGACCTTGGGCGTCGGAGGCTCGGAGGGTCGAATCGATGCCGCGCGATCCGGTGTGCCGCCGCCGCCGGCGGGGAACGTCTCGCGCTGCGTGATCTCCTTGGCCTTGGAGAACTTGGTCCCGTCGAACCGGTAATGCTGCGCCTTCACCCCGCCCCACGGAAAGAGGATGGGCTCGACGTCGTCGGCGATGGGTTCCTTGTAGGAGAGCGCGTCCCAGGTGGTGGTGGGCTCCACCGTGACGTCGATCTCGCCGCGGGCCAGATGCACGGCGTTGTCGATGCGGTGGTCGCTCTGGCGAATGGCGATCTCGTGAGCAAAGGTGACGCGCGGCTCGTCCGATGCGTTCATGGCGCTCAGCACCTCGAGATACTCGCGCTCGGCGTCGTCCACCCGCTGCCTGCGCCGCACGATGACGTCGGCCTTGCCGCGCCCGGTGACGTCGCGCGCCTCCAGCTTCACGAGCTGACCCTGGAGATCCCGAAAGAAGAAGCCCGTGCCGCCCAGGTACGACGTGCCGCAGATGGTGATGTAAGTCTCCCAGACCGCCACCCGCTCGCGCATGCCGTCGCCCGTGAGGTCGGCGACGAGCTCGAAGTCCGGCGCGCGCTTGGTGAGCCCCTTGGGCTGGAGGAGCTGCTCGATCAGTGAGAGCTCCGGCTCGCTGGGGATCCACGCCATGTCGCGCGGGTGTTGCGCGTCGCCCGGCCCGGTGGCCACCACGCCGTCACCGTCCACGTAGGCCGCGAGCCCGTGGACGCCGACGCGGGTCGATCGAAGCTCCGGCAGGGAAGCGAAAGGCACGATGGCCTCGAAGGTGTAGCCGCCTGCCTGCGGAGCCTCGACGATCTTCGCCCCGGCCACGTTGCCTTTGCGCCCGAAGCGTACGGTCCCCTCCGTCTCGCCCGGATTGCCGGGGAAGAAGCCGAGATCGTAGGTCACGTAGCTTCCCCCGGGGGTGGGGACGGCCAGGACCAGCGACACGTGATCCTTGCCTGCTTCGAAGGACGCGTCGCTGACCTCGGCGCCCACGTAGAGCTTCGTCTCGTCGTACTGCAGGCCGATCTTGAGTCCGACCTTGGCGGCTCCCTTGACGACGGTGGCAGCTTTCGCCGGGGCGGGCCACTCGTTGAGGACACCGTCCAGCTTCACCGGGTGATCCTTCTGCAACGACTCGAAGCGCAGTCCTTCGGCGGTCACCTCCACGGCCTCGCCGCCGCCTTCCAGGGTCTGGATTCCGTGGGTCGCCGCATACCCGGCGAAGTCCTTGTCGCCCTCGCCGCTCGCGGTTTTAGGGCCCTGCGTGTCGCTCGAGCCAGCCCCGCAGGCGACGCACATCACGAACAGAGGGACGAGGCGGCGCATCGGGCGACCATAGACCGCCGGGGCGCCACTGCGCCAAGCGGGCCATGCCACGCGAATTTTAGACCCGGGCCTCGATCCGTTCGAGCATCGCCTGGCGTGCCGGCACGTAGGGAATCAGCGCGGAAAGGACGCCGAGCGCAAACTGCTCGCCGGCCGGGCTGTAGCCGGCCTGAGCGTCGGGGGGGATCTCCACGGCGAAGCCGCGCTGGAGAGCGTCCGTCGCGGTCGTCAGGAGCTGCACCTCGGTGGCGCATCCGGTCAATACCAGGGTGTCGACCGCGAGCTCGTCGAGGACCTCCGCGAGGCGGGTGGCGAAGAAGCTGCTGTAGCTGGGCTTGGTGACCACCCGGTCGCCGGCCTTGGGCGCGAGGGCCGGCCACACCTCCGCCCCCTCGGTGCCTTCCACCGCGTGCGCGCTCCATTCCTCGAGCTCCGGATCGTCGGCCTGGTGGCGATCGACCACGTACACCACCGGGACGCCCTCGGACCTCGCGTCCTCGATGCGCTTCGCCACCGCCGGGACGATGTCCCGCGCGCGGGGCACTTCGAGCGGACGACCGGGGGTCAGATGGTCGACGATCATGTCGCAGACGATGAGCGCCCGCCGGGGCCTCTGGCTCAGGCGCTCGCGGGCGGCCGCCAGGATGCGCGCGCGCAGGGCGGCGCTCGGCTCGACCGGCTCCTCGGCGAGGGCCAGCGCTCCGATGACCTCGGTGACCAGGCCGACCGCAGGACGCTGCTCGGGCGGCATCTGGGCGACGGCGACGAGCGTCAGCCTTTCAGGGCGCCCTGCCAACACGAAGGAGAGCAGGTCGGCGAGGGAGGACTCGTCGGTCATCAGGGGTTCCGAAGGATTACGCGCCACACCTTAGCGCGGCTCCGCGTTCGAGAGGGTCTCGTAGCGTAAGGCGCCCAGGACGTGTGCGTTTTCCCGCCCCGCTGTCGCCTCGAGCCGAACGCTGTAGCCTGCGCGCTCATGCAGGCGCCCATCTTCGGTTTCAACCAGCAGCGGGACGCCCTCGTGGACGAGGTGGTCCGCCGGGTGTGCGACGGCGTACGCGACCCACAGCTGGTGCTGAACGAGGCGGCTTTTCTGGAGGTCAAACGGCAGCAGGCGTCAGGACGCGACGACGTCGTGCCCTACGCGCAGTGGCGGTCGCTGGCGCGATCCCTCGGGCGAATGAGCCGCCAGGAGACCGCCGAGAAGCTTCGCGACATCGTGAGCCGCTACGCGAACGACGTGGCCGGCAACTTCGACCCGCGCGTCTATCGGTTCGCGTCGCGCGCCGCGGCGCCCATCATCGGCTTGATCATGTCGCCGATGCAGACCTTGCGGCACCTGGGGGGCGCCTTCGACCTGCGGGCGCTCGACGGTCGGGTGGTCATCGAGGGGCCGGTGGGCCTGGTGCGTGGCCTCTCCGAGAAGGGCACCCTGGTGTTCGTCCCCACCCACCTCTCCAACCTCGATTCGGTGGTCTTCGGCTTCGCGCTCGAGCGCGCCGGACTGCCGCCGGCCACCTACGGCGCCGGCAAGAACCTGTTCACCAACCCCGTGCTCTCGTTCTTCATGCACAACCTCGGGGCGTATCGCGTCGACCGCCGCCTGAAGCACGGGCTCTACAAGGACGTGTTGAAGACCTATTCCTGCGTCGTCATCGAGCGTGGCTACCACTCCCTCTTCTTTCCTGGCGGGACGCGCTCGCGCTCCGGCGCCGTCGAGCGCAAACTGAAGCTCGGCCTGGCGGGAACGGGCGTCGAGGCGATGGGGCGCAGCGCGGCGAGCGGCACGCCCCGACCGGTTTACTTCGTCCCCGCGACGATCAACTACCTTCTCACGCTGGAGGCGGAGACCCTGGTCGCGGATTTTCTCCAGGAGGAAGGCAAGCATCGCTACATCATCGAGGACGACGAGTCGTCGCGACCCGGGCGCGTGGCCGCGTTCATGCGCAAGCTCCTCGGCCTCGACGCCGGCTGCGTCATCCGCTTCGGCGCGCCGCTCGACTGCGTCGGCAACCAGGTGGACGAGGACGGCGTCTCGCACGATGCGCGCGGGCACGCGGTCAGTGCGCTGTCCTACCTCACCGACGTCGACGGCCGGGTGGGCCACGATCCGCCGCGCGATGCGCAGTACACACGCGAGCTCGGCGAAGCCATCGTGGCCGCCTACCTCCGGGACACGGTGGCCATGGCCACCCACCTCGTCGCGGCCTGCGCGTTCGACAAGCTGCGCGAATCCATGCCCTCGGGCGACATCTTCGCCCTGCTTCGCTCGCAGGACGACGTGGTCGTTTCACGAGCGGAGCTGGCCGAGCGCGTCGAGCGCCTGCGCGATCGGGTTCGGGAGCTCGAGGGGCGGGGCGGGATCGTCCTCGGGCCGCGGCTGGGACGGGCTTCGGGGCGGGACATCCTCGACGAGGCGCTTCGCGCGTTCAGGGGCTATCACACGACGCCCGTGCTGGAGTCGAGGGGCGAGGATCTTGTCCTCGTCGACACGCGCCTCATCTTCTACTACCAGAACCGTCTCGCGGCCCACGGGCTGGCGGCTGATCATGTGGCCCCACGTCCCCCGCCGCGCGGGGGGAGCGACTTGCCCGGAAAAGAAACGCAGATTGCGCTAGGCTGTCGCGCCCCCTTGCCCCCGATTCCATGACCACCACGGAAACGCCCACCGACAACTCGACGCCTGAGGCCCCTTCGCCGCCGGCTACGGCCGAGCCCAGCGCAGCGCCCGTGAACGGCGAGACCACGATCAACGGTGGAGCTGCGACCGCGGCGCCGTCCGAGCCGCCGTCCGCCTCCGGGAGCGAGGGGGACGAGGGCGACGGCGCTCACCAAGAGGAGACCGCCGCCGGCGCTGAAGGGCAGCCGGGCCCGGTCGGGACGGGCGAGAAGAAGAAGCGCCGCCGGCGCCGCAAAAAGAAGGTGCACGAGGGCGAAGAAGGCTCCGCCGAGGCCCGACCCGCAGGGGAAGAGACGGCGGCCGGTGGCGCCCCGACCGCGGAGGCGACCGACGAAAACGCCGCTCCCAAGCTGCGCGACAAGAAGAAGGAGAAGAAGCACGGACCGCCGCGCGAGCGCCCGCCCGTGAACGCCGGTGACATCGTCTTCGGGAAGATCATCGAGATCACCGACGACGCCATCCTCATCGACATTCCCGGCAAGTCGAAGGCGATCTTCGACCGCCGCGAGATGCTCCTTCCCGACGACGACGAGCAGGGTCCGCCGAGACGTGCCGCCGAAGAACCGGCAGCGGATGGCGCGGCCGATGCGCACGCGCTGGAAGCAGCCGAGGACGAAGGCGCTCCCGTCCCGCCCGCCGAGGACGAACCCCCTGTGGAGGCGTCGCCGCTCGAGGCCGCCGCTGAACCCGCGCCCGCCGAGGAGCCGCCCGCCGATCTCACGGCAGAAGCCGCGCCTGCTCCCACGCCCGATCCGACCCCGGACGCCGGCCGGGATCCGGCAGCCGGTCCGCCCGCGGCGCTCGAGGCCGAGCCCCCTCCGCCGCCCCGTGAGCCCAAGGTCCCCCGCGTCACTCTCGAGGTGGGCGCGGACTTCATCGCCGTCGTCCACAGCGACGGGGCCCGCGGCGGCCTGGTGGTGCTGACTCACCATCCTCATCGCGCCGAACGGGCGAGGGCCGTCGTCGAAAAGGCCTTCAACGACAAGACCCTCATCGAGGGGCTGGTCACCGGCGTCATCAAGGGAGGCGTCGAGGTCGACGTCGACGGCATGCGCGCCTTCGTCCCCGGCTCCCACATCGACATGCGTCTGGGGGCCGATCTCTCGTATCTGATCGCCAAGCGGCTGACCTTCATCGTCACGCAGTATGCCAAGCGCGGGCGCGATCTGGTGCTTTCGCGCCGCTCGATGATCGAGGAAGAGGCCAAGACGGCGCGCACCGAAGCCCTGGCGCGTCTGAAGATCGGGGAAGAGCTCGAGGGCAAGGTCCGCAGCGTGGTGTCCTTCGGCGCCTTCATCGACGTGGGGGGTATCGAAGGCCTCGTTCCCCTCCAGGAGATGAGCCACAACCGCGCCGACGGTCCGAACGACGTCTTCAAGGCGGGCGAGACGGCGCGCGTCAAGGTCCTCAAGATTGACGAACGGGGCAAGATCTGGCTGTCGCACAAGGCGACCATCCCCGATCCCTGGCAACAGGTCGCGCAGAAGTACGCGCAAGGGACCAAGCACGCCGGCAAGGTGGCGCGCCTGCAGCCGTTCGGTGCTTTCATCGAGCTGGAGTCGGGAATCGACGGGCTGATTCACCTGGCCGATCTGTCCATCAACCGCATCGAGAGCCCCGGTGAGGTGGTGAAGGTCGGCGACGCCATCGACGTGGTGGTGTCGCATGTCGACCCCAGCAACCACAAGATCGCTCTTCATCTGGCCCCCACCGGCGAGGCCGCCAACGAGACTCCGCAGCGCGTGCAGCCCCACAAGCCGGTGAAGGCCAAGATCGTGACCATCGAGAGCGGAGGCCTGGTGGTGCGCATCCTGGGGGTCACCGGGCGAAATTCGCGCGGGTACGTCACCTCGGCCGGGACGGGCACGCCGCGCGGAACCGAGCTGCGCAAATCCTTCAAGATCGGCCAGGAGATCGACGCCAAGGTCATCGAGATGGATCCCCGTCGCGGCGAGGTGAAGCTCTCCATCAAGGCGCTCAGCGAGGAGCAGGAGCGGAGCGCGTACCAGCAGTATCGCCAGCAGCTCAAGGCCGAGGCCCGCTTCACCTTCGCCGACCTGCTGGCGAAGAAGGGGACCCCGCCGCAGCGCTGAGCCGGGGTGGGAGAGACCCGTGATTCTCGGGGGCGTCGAGCTCGTCGGCGACGATGGGCCAGCGCGCGACGTCGTCGTCTCGGCGAGCCGGATCGCGCGCGTGACGGAGGCCTGCGCGGCCGACCGGTCGCGCGACGGACCGCGTGTCGAGCTCCCCGGAGCGCTGGTCTTCCCCGGTCTGATCAATTCGCACGATCACCTGGAGTTCAACCTGTACCCGCCGCTCGGCCATGCGCACTATGGCGACTACGTGGAGTGGGGGGAGGACATCCATCGCCGCGACCGTGACCTCATCGCGCGCATCGAGCGCGTGCCGCGACGAGACCGCCTGCGCTGGGGCGCCCTCAAGAATCTCCTCTGCGGCGTGACCACCGTCGCGCAGCACGGCGACGCGCCGGGCGATGTCCGAGGCCTGAACGTTGGCATTCCTCGCGCGACGTGGATCCACTCCGTGCGCCAGGGCCGACGCTGGCGGTGGAAGCTCAACACGCTCGTCGACGGCTCGCCGTACGTCGTCCATGTGGGCGAAGGGACGTCGCTCGGCGCCCGTCGAGAGATCGACCAGCTCCTCCGCTGGAACCTGTTCCGCAGGCCGCTCGTCGCCGTCCACGCCATCGCCATGCGCGCCGACCAGGCCGCGCGCTTTCGCGCCGTGGTGTGGTGCCCGGTCTCGAACGAGTTTCTCTACGGCGTGACCGCCGACGTCGCCTCGCTGGCCCCTCGAACCATGGTGCTCTTCGGCACCGATTCGACGCTCAGCGCAGACTGGAACCTCTGGAGCCACTTGCGGCACGCGCGCGCGCTCGCAGTCCTCGACGACCGGGCGCTCTTCGACGCCGTGACGCAGACCGCGGCGCGCGCGTGGGAGCGCCCGGACATCGGAGCGATCCGCGCCGGGCTCACGGCGGACGTCGTCGTCGCGAAAAAGAAGGGCCACGCGGCGGCGACGAATCGCTGGGATGGTTTCTTCGCCGTCGAGCCGGAGGACATTCTGCTGGTCTTGAGGGGCGGAGCGGTCGTTCTCGCCGATGCCTCCGTCGACCTGCCCTTTCCCGCCGGCCCCTCGTCGGTCCTTCGCATCGGCGGCCGGGAGAAGCGGGTCGCCGAAGACGTGCCGGATCTCCTCGCGCGCATCGAGGCCTGCGGCGTGGAGTCGAACCTGCCCATCGCGCCGGGCACCTTGCTCTCGAGTGATGGCGACCCGTCCATGGAGTGACGGGCACCTTGCTCTCGGGTGATGGCTGCACGTCCATCGAGTGACGGGCACCTTGCTCTCCGGTGATGGCTGCACGTCCATGGAGCGACGGGCACCTTGCTCTCGCGTGATGGCGACCCGTCCATGGAGCGACGGGCACCTTGCTCTCGCGTGATGGCGACCCGTCCATGGAGTGACAGGGACCTTGCTCTCGCGTGATGGCGACACGTCCATGGAGTGACGGGGACCTTCCTCTC
>Ga0302314_10015543_pt1 | contig 12931 bp, 12 predicted proteins | sample III_Palsa_N2_3_FD_200533 | JGI IMG/M metagenome (GOLD analysis project Ga0302314, IMG submission 200533) | Peat permafrost microbial communities from Stordalen Mire near Abisko, Sweden - III_Palsa_N2_3 | ecosystem: Environmental > Terrestrial > Soil > Palsa > Peat permafrost | place: Sweden...
CTTCGACCTGAGCGTGATCGCGCTGATCGGCATCATCCTGCTGATCGGCATCGTGAAGAAAAACGCGATCATGATGATCGACTTCGCGCTGGAGGCCGAACGCAACCGCGGTCTGAAGCCGGAGGAATCGATCTATGAAGCCTGCCTGATGCGCTTCCGCCCGATCATGATGACCACCATGGCGGCCATGCTGGGCGGCGTGCCGCTGATGTTCGGCAGCGGCACCGGCGCCGAGATCCGCCAGCCGCTGGGATTCTCGATCGTCGGCGGCCTGATCCTGTCGCAGATGCTGACGCTCTACACGACGCCGGTCGTCTATCTGTACATGGACCGGCTGAACAATTGGCTGGGCCGCTCCGCCAAGGCCAAGGAGCCGTCGCGCATCCAGCGCGCCATGGCGGGCTCGCACGACTGATTTTCCCGGGGGCGTGACAACCGCCGACCCCGGGCTTGATCCGGAAGCGCGCAATGATCGGACCTTTCCGACCATTGCGCGCCGCCGTCACTCGAAGCGATCGGGTTGGGTCGCTTAGCTTGCCGCGCGGAACTGAACTTCGCCGTTGTTCAAGAAGCATGTCTTGCTAAACAGCTTCAAATCCAGCGGGTTCGGCAGCCTGACATCTTCCAGACCAGGGCATGGCTTGGTCGATGGATCGTATGATCGATCAATCTGGGAGATGAAGACAAAGATGAGTCCGCGGTCTCGCGCAAAAGACTTCAGGGTGCGAACCTGCACCATCAGTTCCGGATTTTCCCGCTTCTGATCGAGGAGCTGCAGGTAGTCTATGACCACCAGGGTGCCACGGGGCGCCGCGGCCAACTTGTTTGCGATGTAATCGGCGCTGATGGCGTCGGAGCTATCGAATTCAAAGAGGCCGTCAAATGTCGCGCGTTCCACGCCGATATCGCGAAAACGATCCAGCACATCCCTTTCCGTATACTCCAGCGTGAAGAACACCCCCCGATTGCCGGCCTTCATCGCCTCCACGGCAAGTTCCAGGCTCATCAGGGTTTTGCCCTGACCTGGGCGCGCGCCCACCAGAACCATGTCACCGGGAGCCAGGCGGGAGAACAGCTTCCCAGCGGGCGCCGTCGTCGTCGCTTTGGCCGCAAGTAAACTCCAGCCGACGAAGCCCTCCTGCTCGGCGATACGGTCGAGCGCCTCGTGAAGCGGGATATTTTGCTCACGGGACAAAAGCTTAGCCTTGCGCTTCAAGTGATAGATAGGCGCGGATAGCCTCATCTAAAGAACCTCCTATTGCGAGCAATGGTCACAACCCCTCCTTATGCTTGGTGCTCGAACAGTTGGTTCGGTAATCAGAGTGCCCTGCATGATTCATACTTTCCCGGATGGAGGGGGGAGGCGCGGGCCGCGCCAGGCTCGGACCATAGCCCAATCCCCGCAGATGGAGAATTGCCAACCTTGCCCTCTCGGCATGGGATGGTGATGAGCCGCACCGGTATGCGGCACTTGCTTCGTCGATCCCCGGCGATGCCTCGTTCAGGCCTGAGGGACGCGCATCGTGACGCGGGGCGGCCATCTGGTATGATCGCGTGATCGGACCTGATGCGGGGACATCCTCAGAACCATGGCTAAGCGCCATAGATCCTTGGCCGCAACGACCAGCCTGCGTTGGCTCGCAGCGCTGATCGTCTTTGCCTTGCCCTGGACTGCGGATGCCGCGGCAACGGGATGGCGCGGCACGGTTTGGGGCGAAACCACCGAGGGGCTCGGCCGACAGTTCGGCGCCGCGGCGACGCCTCTCGATCGCCCGATCGACTTCGGCGATTCCTATGCCGACCTCGTGCTGAAAAATTACGAGATCGGCGGTTATGGCTTCATCGTGTTCTTCCAGATGGACAAGCACAGCCGCGGACTGAAACGCATCCAGATCGAGCGGGGTCGGCACGGCGCCGTGCCCCCGGTCGCCAAGGCGGCTTTCGATGCGCTGGTGGCGAGTTACGGGCCGCCGACCCTTGCGTGCACCATCCGCGCCCACACCATCGAGGCGCGGAGTCTGGTCGAAGCGGTTTGGCAGCGCGACGGTACGACCGTGCGCGCCGTGTTTCGCGAAGCCAGCCTCAATACGCTGGACCCTTATCTGGCCCGTGCCGTCGGCGACTTCGTCACCGGTTCGACCGCTGCCGGCTTGCCGCAGCAACTGCTCATCCGCATCGCTCCGGCCGGGACGGAACCCGAGGATTGCCGCGCGAGGCAATGAGCAATCGCTCCGGCGCCGATTAAGCCCCGCCCCGCAGCACGGGCATCTTCACCTTGCGAAACTCCAGCAGTTGCCAGGCCGCCAGCCCGGGCAGGCCGATCGCCAGATCGGGCAGCCGCTTCACCAGAGACAGCGACAGCGCCGTCGTGGATGACAGCCCGAACAGGCTGCCCAGCAGGATGAACCCACCCTCCTGAATGCCGAGCGCGCCCGGCACGGCGAAGGCGGCGGAGCGGACCGCCTGGCCCAGGCTTTCCAGCACCAGCGCCTCGGCGAAGCTCGACGCCAGGCCCATCCGGTCGAGTGCCAGCCAGATCTCCAGAATGCCGATCGACCAGCCGGCCAGATGAACCAGGCCGGCACCAGCGATCCGGCGGTGGGCGCCATAGATCTGGCGCAAGCCCGCTTGCAGATCGATCGGCTGATCCGGAACCAGGCCCGGCACAAAGCGCTGCAGCGCGCCCATGCCGCGATCGACCAGCGCGAACAGGCCCATGCGCTGCGCCACGAAGAAGCCGCCGAGCGCCGGCACGGCGATGACCAGCCCCCAGCCGACCTCGCGCACGACGGGGCTATCGCCGAACGCCAGCCAGAGCGCCAGCAGGCCCGAGACGGCGAACAGCCCCTGGGTCACGGTCTGCAGCAGCAGATCGACCAGGATCGAGCTGGCGGCCAGCCCGGCCGGCACGCGGAACTGGGCCAGCAAACGGCCGCCGATGATATCGCCGCCGACCTGCGCCGCCGGCAGCAGGGCATTGATCGCTTCGCGCACGACGCGTAGGCCGACATAGAGCGAATAGGGTCGGACCACCCGATGCCCGAGAGTCAGGCCCCAGGCGATGCCGGCGAGAGTCAAGGCGGCCAGCCGGATCAGCACGATCGCAAGCAGGCCCCAGCCGATGACGGTGACGCCCCGGACGATGTCGGAAAACCCGTTCATCAGCAGTACCGCCACGAAGGCGACGATGCCGATCAGAAAAGCCAGCCAGAAGATCGTGCGAAGCACAGCTTCACCTCATAGGACGCAGCGCGTCAGACCGGCAGGCTGACGGTGACAGTCGTCCCGGCGCCTTTCTGACTCTGGATCGACAGCGAACCGCCGTGCAGTTCAGTGAGGCCGAGCGCGATCGGCAGGCCCAGGCCGGAGCCCTGGTGCTTGCGGGCGATGTTGGATTCGATCTGGCCGAACACCTCGAACGCCAATTGCACCTCGATCGGATTCATGCCGACGCCGGTATCCACGACCCGGATTTCGACGAAGCCGGGCCGCCCGGCCTCGGTCGCAAGCGTGATCCGCCCATCCCGCGGCGTAAATTTCACCGCGTTCGACAACAGATTCAGCAGGATCTGCTTCAGGCGGATACTGTCGGCCCGGATCGTCGTCAGCACCGGATCGGGCCTGATCGAGAGGGTCAGGCCGCCCCGTTTTACCATTGGTGCGATCAACTCGCCGCAAGCATCGAGCAGCGTCGAAAGCTCGACCGGCTCCATCGACAGGGTGACTCGGCCCGCCTCGATCTTCGACAGATCCAGGATCTCGCTGATCACCGATAGCAGATGGCTGCCGGCCTCGTGGACCATGCCGGCGTAGCCGTTCCAGGCGGGGCCCGGGGGCCCGGCATAGCCGTCGCGCATCATTTCGGCGAAGCCCAGGATCGCGTTGAGCGGCGTGCGCAACTCGTGGCTCATATTGGCCAGGAACGCCGATTTGGCGCGGCTCGCCTCTTCCGCTGCCGTCCGGGCCAGGATCAGGGCCTGGGCCTGCGCTTCCAGTGCCTCCGCCTGTTCGATAAGCTTCGCGTTCAGTGCCTTCAACTCTCTGGCGATCCGCCGCTGCGCCTCGGCCTCGGCCCGCGCCCGCTCCAGACCGACCCGCGCCGACATATGGCCGGCATATTGCCGCGCCGCCAGGGCGTCGAGCTGCTCGCGCAGATAGTGATGCCGCTCCAGGCTCGACAGCGCGTCGCGGTCCTGGCCCATCGCCCGATGGATGCGCGACAGCACGAGATGGATGTCGGCTCGATCGACGATTTCCTCGTTCTGATCATAGGCCGCGAGTGCCACCCGGGCATGCGCCAGCGCCTCGGTCGGGCGTCCGAGCGCCAGCAGCGTCTCGGCCAGGCCGCGCTCGCCGATCGCACCGCGCCAGCGATCCTCCCCACTGCTGTCGGCCAGATGCTGGAACTGGGCCAGCGCCTCGTCGAGCTTGCCTTCGAGCAACAGGTTCTGGCCCGACGCCTCGATGAAATCCCGCCTGGCCAGGGCGGACACTTTAGAATCGCCCTGCACGATCTGCAGCGCGCGTGTCTCCAGCAGCGTCCGCGCCTCGATCAGCAGCGCGTCGGCGCTTTCGCCGGCCGCCAGGCGGACGCGCGCGGCATCTTGCAGGATCTGCACCAGATTGCCGACGATATAGACGACGTCGTCCGGTATATCGTCCAGGGTCTGCGGATATTGGTCGATGACCTCGACCGCGCGTTCCAGGGCCTCGCGGGCGCCCGTCGTCTCCCGCATGCCCAGCAGCGCCATGCCGAGATTGTTCAGGCAGCGCACCAGGCTGCTCGTCGATGGAATGGCGGAAAGGTCGGCCTCGCCGACGATCTCGGCGTCGATGCCGTTCTGGGCCAGAACGATGGCGCGCTCGAGCAGCGGCAGCGCCGCCGCGATATCGCCGAGTTTCATCCAGCCGTTGCCGGCGACGCGCCACGCCTCGGCATGTGGACCGGACAGGCGCAGCCGTTCGTCTTCCGTCAGCCGACCGAAGGCGGCGATCGCCGCTTCGACGGTGGCGACTCCGGCCTCGATCCGGCCCCAGATCAGCTCGAAACGCGCCCATAGACACAAAGCCCGCGCCAGCAACGCATCGTCGCCCAGCTGGCGCGCTGCGCTCAGCGCCTGCTCGAACGGCACCGCACTCCCCTGGAGCAGATGGGAAAATTCTGATTCCAGCCGGCAGATCTCGGCGTGGAGACACCGAGGATCGGGTTCAGCCAGGGCTGGAAGGGACAGTTCGGCCAATTGCACCCGTTCCTAAAAGCTGCACTTTCCAGACGCATTCGTCTCGAAGGCAATTTTCCCGCAACGCGGCGGGTCAGGCAATTATGCACCGCATCAAGGGTGAATGCATAGCGCGCCCGGCTTGACGCCGCAGCGCAGCGACGATCATCGTGCGAACCCATGTCGCTTGAGGGTGCCCGCCGCCGATGAACACCGCCCATGCCTCTTGAACTCTCGCCCGAGGACGAGGCCGTGCTGGCCGGGCGCGACGGACCGGCCACGGCCATGGCCCTGCGCATCGTCGCCGACACCGCGCGCATGCTGGGTGCCGACCGTCTGATCGATATCGCCTCCGCCCATATCGACGGCTGCCTGTATCATGGCGACAGCGGCACCCTGTTCGCCGAGCGGCTGCTGGCCGACGGCGGCGGGGTCAAGGTGCCGACCACGCTCAATGTCGGCGCGCTCGACCTGGTCCATCCCGGGCGCGAGCGTCTCAGTCCCGCGCAGGCCGGCATGGCGCGGCGTCTGATGGCGGCCTATGCCGGGCTCGGCTGCCGCGAAAGCTGGACCTGCGCGCCCTACCAGGCCGGCCATCGCCCGGCGCTGGGCCAGGACGTCGCCTGGGGCGAATCCAACGCAGTCGTGTTCTGTAATTCGGTGCTGGGCGCGCGCACCAACCGCTATGGCGATTTCCTCGACATCTGCGCCGCCATCACCGGCCGCGCGCCCTGTGCCGGGCTGCATCTGACGGAGAACCGCCGCGCCACGATCCTGGTCGATGCCTCGAGCCTGAAGCCGGCGCTGACCGCGGAAGACGCGTTCTATCCGGTGCTGGGCGCCTGGCTCGGCGCCGCGGTCGGCGACCGGATCGCGGCGATCGAGGGCCTGCCACATCTCCTGGCCGAGGATCGGCTGAAGGCGCTCGGCGCCGCCGCCGCTTCGACCGGCTCGGTCGGGTTGTTCCACGTGATCGGCGTCACGCCGGAGGCGCCGGACCGCGCGACCGTGTTCGGTGGCCTGCCGCCCCAGGAGATGATCCGCCTCGAACCGGGGATGCTGGAGCAGGCGCGCCGGCGGCTCTCGACCGGCCCCCTGCCGTCCGATGGCAAGATCGACGCGGTCGCGATCGGCAGCCCGCATCTGTCGGAGGCGGAGATCGACGCGCTGGTCGGCGGGCTCGCCGGACGCCGGGTCGCGATCCCGTTCTACGCCTGCACCGGCCGCCATGTGCTGGACCGGCTGGGCGACGGCCGCCGCACGGCGCTGGATGCGGCCGGCGTGACGCTGATCGCCGACACCTGCATCGTGGTGACGCCGATCCTGTCATCCGCCACCGGCCTGCTGATCACCAATTCCGGCAAATTCGCCCATTACACGCCGTCCACCACCGGCTGGGACGTGCTCTATGGCAGCCTGACCGACTGCATCGAAAGCGCGATCGCCGGCCGCCTGGTCCGCGACGAGGCGATCTGGCGATGAGGGCGCAGATCATCCTGCCCGGCCGTGCGGTGGGCGCCGTGCTGCGCCTCGACGGCCCCTTGAGCTTCTGGGGCGGCGTCGATCCCTATAGCGGTGCGCTGACCGATCCGCGCTCGCCGCACCATGGCGCCCGCCTCGGCGGATCAATCCTGATGGTGCCGGAAACGCGCGGGTCGAGTTCGTCCAGTGCCGTCATGCTGGAGCTTCTGGCGGCAGGCTTGGCGCCGGCCGCGATCGTCATCGGCCGGCTGGACGCGATCCTGGGCCTGGGCATCCTGGTCGCGCGCGAGATGGGCTGGCCCACGATCCCGCTGCTGGTGCTGCCGCCGGCGGACCAGGAGGGCTATCGCGATGGCGAACGGGTCGCCATTGCCGAGGATGGGACGATCGGACGGCTATGACCGATGCGGTGACGATCAGACAGGGCCGGCTGACGGCCCGCCTCGAGGCCAAGGGGGCGCAACTGACCTCGCTGACCCATGACGGCGCGGAGCGGATGTGGCAGGCCGATCCGGCGGTCTGGGCCTGGCATGCACCCAACCTGTTCCCGATCGTCGGCGGGCTCAAGGGCGACCGGCTGCTGCACAAAGGCAAGTCCTACACGCTGCCTTCCCACGGCTTTCTGCGCCACACGGTCTGCGAACTGGTCGCCAGCAGCGATGCCGCCTGCACCTGGCGCCTGACCGACAGCGCCGCGACCCTGGCCGTCTACCCGTTCCGCTTCGGGCTGGAGATCGCCTATGCGATCGAAGAGGGCGCGCTCGTCGGACAATTCACCCTCGCCAACCCGGGCGACGAGCCGCTGATCGCCAGTCTCGGCATCCATCCCGCCTTCCGATGGCCGCTCGAACCCGGTCGCGCCCGCGAGGATTATCGCCTGAGCTTCGCGTGCTGCGAGCCGGCACCGATCCGGCGGGTCTCGGGCAAGCTGATCGGTCCCGAGGCCGAGCCGACGCCGGTCCACGGCCGGGAACTCCGCCTGCGGGATGCTCTGTTCGACAATGACGCGGTGATCATGGACCGTCCGGCCTCGCGCGCCCTCACCTATGGCGCCCCTGGGGGACCCGCGATCGCGATGGAATGGCATGATTTCCCGCATCTGGGCATCTGGACCAAACCCGGAGCGCCGTTCCTGTGCATCGAGCCGTGGCAGGGCCATGCCAGCCCGCTGGGCTTCGACGGCGAATTCAAGGACAAGCCCGGCACGGTCAGCCTGGCGCCGGGCGAGGAGCGGCGGTGGCGCTACCGGATCCGGCCGCTCGACGCGTTTGCGTCCGCATGACGAGGTGACAATGAGCCAGAAACGCATCGCCCCTTATGGCGCGTGGGACTCGCCGGTCACGACCGATCTGGTCGCCGGCAAGACGGTCGGCCTGGGCGCGCTCCAGGCCGACGAGGGCGCGCTCTATTGGCTGGAAAGCCGGCCGAACGAAAACGGCCGGTCCGTGCTGGTCCGGCGCGGCGCGGACGGCCGCCTCGAAGACCTGACGCCGACGCCGCTCAATGTCGCATCGCGCGTGCATGAATATGGCGGCGGTGCCTACCTGGTCGCCGACGGGCGGGTCGTGTTCAGCGACAAGACGACGGGTGCCGTCTGGCTGATCGACGGCGACGCGCCGGCCCGGCAGATCGCCGCGGTCGACGGCTGCCGCTACGCCGATTTCACCTTCGATCCTGTCCGCGGCCGGGTGCTGGCCGTGCGCGAGGACCATCGGCTTCAGCCTGGCAGACCCGCGACCGAGGCCCGCGCGGCGATCGTGGCGCTCGACATCACCGGCCGCATGCCGCCCAAGGAGAATGCCGGGCAAGTGCTGGTCGATGGCCATGATTTCCTGGCGTCCCCGCGCCTGTCGCCCGACGGCAAGACGCTGGTCTGGCTCAGTTGGGACCATCCGGACATGCCCTGGGACGGCACCCGCCTGTGGCTGGCCCCGATCGACCAGACCAAATCCTCGACCGTGCGCCTGGTCGCCGGCGCCATTCCCGAAGCGATCGTGCAGCCGACCTGGTCGCCCGACGGCGTGCTGCATTTCGCGTCCGATCGCAGCGGCTGGTGGAATCTATATGTCGTGCGCGACGGCGCCATCCACCCGGTGGCGCCGGTCGAGGCCGAGATCGGCGGCCCCCAATGGGTGTTCGGCCAGCGCTATTTCAGCTTTTTGTCGGACGGCCGGATCGTGGCGGCACTGGTCGAGCGCGGCATTCGGCGCGCCGTGCTGATCCGGGAGCGGACGATCACGCCGTTGGACGTCGGGCCCGTGCAGGAATGCCCGGTGCCGGCCGGCGCCGGTCTCGCCTATATCGCGACGCCGACCACGGCACCGCCGGCGGTGACCCGCCTGGCCCAGGTCGGCGGCACGCCGGAGACCATCAAGACCGGCGGGCCGGCGGCGCTAGACGAGCGGGATATCTCGGTCGGCGAACCCTTCAGCTTCCCGACCCGCGACGGTGGCGAGGGCCATGGCTTCTGGTACGCGCCGACCAATGCCGCGATCGAGGCGCCGGAAGGGGGAAAGCCGCCTTTGATCGTGATCAGCCACGGCGGGCCGACCTCGATGAGCACGAACGGCTTCTCGCTGGCGATCCAATGGTGGACCAGCCGCGGGATCGCCGTGGTCGATGTCAATTACGGCGGCTCGATCGGCTTCGGTCGCGCCTACCGCCAGCGGCTCTATGGCCAATGGGGCCTGGTCGATGTCCAGGATTGCGCGGCGGCGGCCGAATTTCTGGCCCGCGAAGGCCGGGTCGATCCGGCGCGCATCGCCATCCGCGGCGGCAGCGCCGGCGGTTTCACCACCTTGGCGGCGCTGACCACCACCAAGCTGTTCAAGGCCGGCGCCAGCCACTTCGGCGTCGCCGACCTGAAGCTGCTGGCGTCCGACACCCACAAGTTCGAATCGCGCTATCTCGACCGGCTGGTCGGTCCCCTGCCCCAGGCCGAGGCGATCTATCGCGCGCGCTCGCCGATCCATCACCTGGACCGGCTGTCCTGTCCGGTGATCTTCTTTCAGGGCCTGGACGACAAGGTCGTGCCGCCCAACCAGGCCGAGGAGATGGCCCTGGCCATGGCGGCCAAGGGTCTGGCCGTGGCGCACTATACCTTCGAGGGCGAAGGCCACGGCTTCCGGCAGGGCACGACCATCCGCCGGGTGCTGGAGCTGGAATTAGGCTTCTACGGCCGCATCTTCGGCTTCGCCCCGCCGGGCGTGAGCGAGCAGGTCGCGATCAGGAACTTGGCTTAGGCAAGCGCCTCGATCCGGGCGACGGCGGCGCCGAGGCCGTCCTCGGCCCGAACCCGCGCGCCGAAGCCGGCGGCGCGGGCGCGCATCGCCGGGTCGTCGAGCGCGATCCGCAGCGCGGTCGCGAGTGCCGGCGCCGTCAGCCGGTCGTGCGCGATCGCGGGCGGCGCCACACCCAAGCCCAGCAGCCGGCCGGCCCAATAGGGCTGATCGGCCATGAACGGCACCACGACCGACGGCACACCGGCACGAAGGGCCGCCGCCGTGGTGCCGGCACCGCCGTGATGCACAATCGCGGCCATGCGCGGAAACAGCCAGTCATGCGGGATCGCATCGATCGCGTGGATCTCCGGCGGCAGGTCGGCCGGCGCCAGCCCGCCCCAACCGGCGGCAATGATCGCCCGGCAACCCGCGGCCCGGACCGCGGCGACCAGCAAGGCCGCCGTCGCCGCCGGGGCCGGCAGGCCCATGCTGCCGAAACCCAGATAGACCGGCGCGGCGCCGGCATCGAGGAAGCGAACCAGATCGGCCGGCGGTTGCCAGTCAGGCGCTTGGTCGAGGAACCAGAAACCGGTGCAAAGGACTTCGCAGCCCCAATCAGGCGGTCGCGGCACGAGCGCCTCGCTATAGGCCATCAGCACCGGCAATCGGGCCCGCTCGAATCCTGACGACGGTCCGAGCAGCGGCCATGGCGGCAGACCATAAATTTCCTGCCGGATCCGGTTCACCAGTCGGCGCGAGGGCTGCCACAGGATCTGCTCGGCAAAATCATGCGAGAAAAGATTGAGCCAGCGCGGCAAACCCGCCGTCAGACCGCCAACCATCGGGCTTGGCAGAAACGCCGACCGACGCACCGGTTGCAGCAAGACGCGGACGCAAGGCAGGCCCCAAAGCTCCGCCAGCGAGGCCATCAGGACGAAGCTGGTGAATTCGCCGATCAGCAGATCGACGCCGGCCGCGTAATCGCGGATTTCGGGTGCCCAGCGCGGCAACCAGATCCGCGTAATCTCGGTGACCGCCCGGATCATGCGGACCGGATGTCGTCCGCTAGCGAACATCCGGCGTCCGGCGTCGCCTTGAAAAATCGCCTGATGGTCGCCCGACAGGGCGCGGAAATCGACGCCGCGTCCGGCGACGAGCGGCGCGTATTCGGCGAGCCCGATCAGTCGGACGTCATGGCCGCGGGCCGCAAGCGCACCGGCGAGCGCCGCCATCGGTTGAAAGTCGCCGCGCGATCCGAACGCCGCCAATGCGATCCGCATCCGGATGCTTCCAAAGTGCAACGGGTGATAGCTCCCGTCTCAAGACGACCAATTATGCGCGAAATCACCGTACAGATTCAATCCACCATCGACGAAGAAGGTCTGGCCGGTGATGTAGGACGCGTCGTCGGACGCCAGGAAGGCAAACATGCCGGCGATTTCCTCGGGCGAGCCGGCGCGGCCCATCGGGATGTGGCGTTCGACGTCGGCGCGCTTGATCGGGTCGTCCTTCCAGGCGGCATTGATCGGCGTGACGATGGCGCCCGGCGCCACTTCGTTCACCCGGATGCCGCGGCTGGCATATTCAAGCGCCAGCGTACGCGTGACATTGCCCATGGCGCCCTTGCTGGCCGAATAGCCCAGGAAGCCCGGCTTCTGAATCCGCTCATGCACCGAGGTGGTGCTGATGGACGCGCTCCAAGCCGTCTGCGCCAACCAGGCGCCCCTCGACCAGCACGACACCATCGACCGCAACCGGCACGGCCGGCAAGAGCACCGCCTTGTCGAGACGTTCGACGCAGCCGGTAAGCTCGGCGACGGCTGGGACGGTCTCGTCGCTGCCGTCGCTCGGGTAACCAGGCTCACCTGGCACAAGGACACCAAGTCGGGCTTTTGGCACGAGACCAGCGAGGTCTCGCTCCACGCCTCGCTCGCCATTCTGCCCGCCGCCGTCCTCGGCGCCGCGATCCGCCTCCATTGGGGGATTGAAAATCGAAACAATTACGTCCGCGACGTCGCGCTCAACGAAGATCGTAGTCGGATCCGGAACAAACCCGCCACCTTCGCCCGCTTCCGCAGCTTCGCCCTCAACATCATGCGCGCAAACGCCGTCGTCAATATCAAACGCGAACTCTATGTCAACGCGCTCAATCCCGAAAACGCCATGGCCTATGACGTCACATAGTCAGAACTGAACAGCCCTGGGCGCTCACGGGCTCGTTTGTAGCGGTGGCAATGGTAGAGGCGGCAAAAAATAAGTGGGATCGGCTAGCACACCATCTCTTGCAATCTGGATGAAAACCATAAGCGGGTCTGTGCCATCCATACGAACCGCGATTATATCGCCGCGATTTACTTTCCGCCCCTCCTTTACCTTGATATCACCATTTTTAACAAGGTAATTACTTGTTATTTCATCGCCCGTTTTTATTTTTAAATAGATGCCAGTGTTTGGAAGATCATTGCCGATCTCGCAAACTATTCCAGTCGCCATCGCTCGAATTGGAGATCCTGGACGTGCGATGATGCCTATTTCATCTTCATTCAGTAGCCCCAACGTTCGTTTCGCAATGAAACCGCTGGCGGCCCAAGACCAATAAAATCCATCTACTTTTCTGAAATCTGCGGCTTGATTATCACCAACCTCCCTTGATCCGGTTGGTAGCGTCGACAAACTGAATAATGTCTCAGTCTCTTGTGTTTGAAAGAAAGCATGAGAAGCTCTCGGAAATGGTGTGCCTCTGGTATTGGCGTTTCGCCGGTCGTCGTGCACCTTCTTCCACTCAGCGACGACGAATTCATTCACCCAGGGCACTGAGAGCCAAGCCGCAGCAATCGCGAGGATGCTGCCGATGGCAGCTTGGGTGGATCTGGACGGTTTCAGGGGCACCGGATCTTCCTCTGGTGGTCAGTCCGCCGGCTTTGGCGGGTCATTCGAGATCTCCCCTTCTTCACGGACATGGCCTCATGCGCGGCCTCCTCAATCTCGTCCTCGGTCGCATTTTTCCGG
>Ga0302314_10015546_pt1 | contig 12930 bp, 12 predicted proteins | sample III_Palsa_N2_3_FD_200533 | JGI IMG/M metagenome (GOLD analysis project Ga0302314, IMG submission 200533) | Peat permafrost microbial communities from Stordalen Mire near Abisko, Sweden - III_Palsa_N2_3 | ecosystem: Environmental > Terrestrial > Soil > Palsa > Peat permafrost | place: Sweden...
CGGCGTTCCGGTCAGATCCTGTCCGCTGCCAAAGCACCCCTCCGCGGCCGTCTGCCCGGTATAGCATTGTCCATTGGGAAAGCTTTTGTACCGGGCGTCGTTGTCGGCGAGATAGCCGTGCAGGCTAAGATTCCCGGTCAGCCGATAGCTTGCCTGTAACTCGACGCCCTGGACGCGCGCGGCCGCGGCGTTCTTCGTAGTAAAGGCGACCGTCGTCGCGTCGAAGCTGGTCACTTGTAGATTGTCGTAGTCATAGCTGTAGAGCGTCAAGTCGAAACCAAGCCTGCCCTTGAGCAAGTCTCCCTTGAGGCCTAATTCGCCGCCACTGACGGTTTCCGGGCGAAATATCAACGAACTGGCGCTGGCTCCGGCCATCACGTCGCCCGGGTTTGATATCCCGCCGGATAGGAAGCCGGTCTTATAGCCGCCGTAGACTGTGATGCTCTTGTTGGCCCGCCAAGTGAGGGTGGCCTCGGGCGAGACATTGTCGGCCGCAACACGCGCAACGATACGGTCCGCTACCGGCAGGGGCGTGGGATCGGCGGGCGATGGCACCGGATTGACGTAGGTGTCGCCGACATTACCGAGCTTGAGTTCGTAGGTATAACGCGCGCCCGCCGCCAGCTCGAGGTTGGGAAGAATTTTCCAATTCACCTGACCGAATGCGGAATAGGTGAAATCGTTGGTCTTTGCGAGCAACTCGTCCGTATCCCAGCGGCCCGTGGCCGGATCAGGCAAGACCTGGAGCAGTTTCGAGTCCTGATTGTATGACCGGCTCGAATTCTCATAGAACAAACCGGCGCTGAAATTTACTGGAGAGGCGAACTCTGAGTAGGCGCGAATTTCCTGAGAGAGGCTGGCGCTTTTTTCCTGAGAGGCGGAAAAGAAGGCCGCCAGCGAGGAGAAATCATAGTTGTCGCCGTTGCGGTCGTCGTAGCCCAGGTAGCCCGTGGTCTCGGTTAAGACGATGTCGCTCAAGCGATAAGTCGCCGTCAACGAGGACACTGTCACATCGGTTTGATCAAAGGGTTTGCCGCTTGGATCCAGCGGGATGCCGATGCCGAGCGGCAGCTGTGCGATGGATCGGGTCCAGCTCGGCGTGCAATGGCCCGTCGGATCGGGGCCGCCCACGAGAACCGGAATGGTCTGCCCGGGGCCGCAGGCGACAATGCTAGAAGTTGCGGCGGGACCATCGTTTGCATCGTAGCCCTGGGCGTATTTGAAGTTTACGTCGAAGCTGTCGCTCGGACGCCAGACCACTGTTATCCGCCCAATGTCGCCCCGTTCGGCTGGGCCCCACTTGCTGGCGGGCACGGTCGTCACAGGCGCATGACCGGTCACGGAAGGGGCGAACGTGAAGGGGTCAGGTTGTGGCGTGGCTTCGTTCTCCACGTAGCCTCGGGACGTGGTCGCTCTGAAGGCCAGTCGAATCGAAAGATCGTCCGCGATGGGAAGCGTAACGGCCGTCTCTGCCCTGTAGGCTTGGTCCGCGTCGCCATAGCTGGTCAGGGCGTAGCCCGACAGCACTTGGCCAGGATTGACGCTTGTGATGACGATGACGCCGCCAGGGCTGTTCTTGCCGTAGAAGAGCGCCTGGGGCCCTTCCAGCACTTGGATATTGTCCACGTCCAGCAGGCCGAGGTCGATGATGTGGCCGCGGCTTGAGGGAACGCCGTCGAGGTTGACGCTGACCTGTTGTTCCACGCCGGCGTCCAAATCTGTGGATTGCACACCTCTGATCGAAAACTGGCCGCCAGAGCCGGTCACCGTGCGCTCTAGACTCAATTGCGGCGCGAGGTCGTTGATGCCCGCCAGATCAGTCGCCGCGTAGCGCCTCAGCTGTTCGACATCGAGGACGGTGGCCGCGACCGGCACATCGAGCAGTGCTTCCGACTGGCGGCGCGCCGTCACAATTACGGAGGTCACTGACGTGGATGGGCCTGCTGCCGACCCATCCTGGATGGCCTGGGCAAATGCTTGGCTCGCGCAAATGACGTCGACGGCGCAAAGCAGCACGGTCACCGGCAAAAGCCGCCCGGACATCACCGACCCAGTTTCAGAGCAGAGGCGCCAGCCGTGCCTACTCCTCGCGCGTTCGAATAGACTTTTCTCATGCTCGCTGCCCGACGACGTGTAGCACCCATCTGTCCGCCCGCGACTCCGCTTGCGCAAGGCCACCGGGCTTTAAGGCGGCAGACCGGTTCAAATCCGCTCGGCTGGTCCAAGACCCCCGATGCCGCTGGGATCAGGCAGTCCAACGTCGGGCACAGAGCCTCGGCGGCTGATGTCTGCGCAAAATCTCGTCAAAGGGCGTCAACCAACACCAGCTCGGCGTCCTCAAGGGCTTTGATTCGCAACAGGCTCTCGTCGCGGATCGCGGCGCCATCCCGCTCATCAAGTCTCACCCCATTGACCTCGACAGACCCGCGGGAGGAAACCAGGTAGGCGTGGCGCCCTTCGCCCAACGTGTAGTCAGCCGTCTGTCCGGCCTTCAGGGCGGCGCCAAGGACACGGGCATCGGCCCGGATCGGCAGCGCGTCGCCATCGTCGGGAACGCCGCTTGCCAGCGCGATGAAGCGCCCCGAGCGGGCGCCCTTGGGGAACGGCCTTGCGCCCCAGGCAGGCGGCTCCCCGCCCCGGCTGGGCTCGATCCAGATCTGGAAAATTTTGGTCGTCCCATCCTCGCGATTGAACTCGCCGTGGCGAATGCCGGTGCCCGCGCTCATGACCTGGACGTCGCCGGCCTCGGTGCGCCCTTTGTTGCCCAGGCTGTCCTCGTGGGTGATCGCCCCCTCCCGGACGTAGGTGATGATCTCCATGTCGGCGTGGCCGTGCGGCGGGAAGCCGGTGTGCGGGGCGATCGTGTCATCGTTCCAGACCCGCAGGATGCCCCAGCCGTCCCTGGCGGGGTCGTGGTAGCCGGCGAACGAGAAGTGGTGCTTGGCGATAAGCCAGCCATGGTTGCCGCCACCCAGTGTGGCGAAGGCTCTGCGCTCGATCACGATCGGGGTCCTCTCCTGCGCCAAAGCGGCGCCCCGCCGGGACCGCGAGGGCGGCCTCGGCGCGTAGATTCCGGCGCAGCTCGCGCCGCGCCCGCCCTCGGGGGGGCGTGCCGGCTCAGTGGGGGGCGTCATCCACGGCGTGGGCCGCTTCCTCGATGAGCGCCGCGACCTCCTGGGGATGCGAACGATAGACCGAATGGCTGGCGCCGGCGACCTCCACGACCTTCCGGCTGTGGGCCCGGGTGGCGTACATTCGCTCCAGATCAGGGTTTATGATGTGGTCGGCCCCGGCGACCATGTACCAAGTCGGCTTGGTCCGCCAGGCGGCGGTGGTGATGGGCGTCGAAAAGCCGATGGCCGCCGTGGGCATCTGGGAGCAGGCTTCGAACCCCGCCTCTTCGGCCGACAGGTCGGCGGCGAACTCGGCGTGGAAGCGGGCGGGCGCGATCCAGACATAGCCATTCCCAACGGGCGTGATGGCCTCGCGTCCGAGCGCGGGATAATTCTTGGCGTTTGCGGACTGAGTTTCCCCGACATCCGGGGCGTGGGCGGCGATGTAGACCAGGCCGACCACCTTCGGGTTGGAGCCGGCCTCGGTGATGATGGCGCCGCCGTAGCTGTGCCCCACAAGGATTACGGGGCCCGTCTGCAGGTCGAGGATGCGGCGGGTCGCGGCCACATCATCGGCCAGGCCCGTGAGCGGCGCCTGCACAATGCTGACATGATAGCCGTCGCGGGTGAGGATGTCGTAGACTGGTCGCCAGCCCGACCCATCCAGGAAGGCCCCGTGCACCAGGACGATATTCCGGGCCGGCGCGGCCTGGGCCTGGCCTACCGGGCAGGCCAGGGCCGCCGCCAGGGGCGCGATGAGGCCGGCCATCTGGCCCGCTCTGTGACTGTTCATGGTCAAGTCCTCGGAGGCTGCAGGATGCTGGCGAAAAGCCAGTGACACGTTCGTCCACTAAGCGTCTGCCGGGCTCAGGGGCTTGAAGGGACCTGCGGCGATTGCGACAAACCGCGTGCAATCGGCCGCCCTGGACCTGCCCCGCTGACGTCGCCATGTGCGGGCTGATCCCCTTCTTCAAGTGAGTCCTGAATAGTCCAAGACCCGCGAGCGTGGTCGTCCGACGCTCGTTGAAGGGCTCCATGAGGGGTCGCATCCGATTTTGGGGGCAACAGTGACGCGTTTTGAATTCCCAACGCGCCGGGGATCCGAGGAGCCGCCGGGCGAAGACATCCCGGCCGTCATGAGCGGCGCCTGGCTGCTCCTGGCGGAAATGAACCATCGCGTGGCCAACGAATATGCGCTGGCAGTGTCATCGATCAGTCTCGCGGCGCGCTACGCCACGCCAGACGCCCGTCCCGCCCTGCTCGCCGTGCGGGATCGGCTGTTCGGCTATGCCGAAGCGCATCGCGCTCATCTCGCGCCGAAGGGGGAGTCCGTCGACCTTTCCGACTACCTGGAGCGGCTCTGCCACAACCTCGTGAGGGCGCATCTAGCCGAGCGCGGCGTCGCGCTCAGGTTCATCGCCGAACCTTGCTTCCTGCCGTCCGTCGCCTGCTGGCGGGTCGGGCTGATCGTCTCGGAACTGATCACCAATGCCCTTCGCCACGGCGGCGCGGGCGCTGGCGGGTTGATCACGGTGGAATTGCGCGTCTCCGGCGACGGGCTGGACTGTGTGGTGCGTGACAATGGCGGACCGACACCGTTTTCGCCCGGCGGCTATGGAAGCCAGATCATCGAGGGCATCGCCAGGGAGCTGGGCGGGCGCATCAACCGCAGCTTCGCCCGAACCGGATGTTGCGCGGTGCTGTCGCTGGACACCTTCGCAGCCGCCAACTGACCGGACTGGGACGAACGGCGCGGAGATTGCGAAGCGAGCCGCGGGACCGTCCGCGGCTCGCTGGCCTGCGAGATCCTGGACCTAGGATCAGGTCAGGCTGGACTTCAGGAACGCCCAGGTCCGCGTGTTGGCCAGGTGGGCGGCCTCGGCGTTGTAATGCGCACCGCCGTGCCGCGAGAAGGCGTGATTGCAGCCGGCATAGGTGTAGACTTGGACGTTCGGCAGGCCGGCCAGCGCCGCGATGATGTCCGCCTCGGCGGCCTTGGAAATGAACTCATCCTCCCCGGCCAGGTGCATCAGCATCGGCGCGGTGATGGCCGGCGCCTCGCCCAGGTACTTCTCGGTGTCGCCGCCGTGGAAGGCGACCACTGCGTCGACCTTGGAACGGGCGGCCGTCAGGAAGGCCATCAGCCCGCCGAGGCAGTAGCCCATCACCGCCACCTTGCCCGACGCGCCGTCGAGGTGTGCGGCGGCCTTCACCGTTTCCGCCACGTCGATGACGCCAGCGTCCCGGTCATAGGCCATGTAGAGAGCAAGACCCGTGTTCCAGTCGGCTTCCGAGGTGACGCTGAGGTCGACGCCCGGGGTCTGGCGCCAGAACAGGTCCGGGCAGACGGCGATGAAGCCGGATGCCGCCAAGGCGTCGCAGGTCTGGCGCAGATCGGCGTTCACGCCGAAAACCTCGTGCAGAACGACTACGGAGGGAGCCGGGGTGACCTCGGGGCGGGCCAGGTAGGCCCCAAAGGCGCCCGCCGCCGTGCTGATTGTGATTTGTTCGCCCATCTTGCTCTCCTTCGGGCGCGCGGACGGTGAATATCGGCGCGTCTTCCTGGCGTTTGGGTAGGGCATAGGCACCGGGGCTGGCTTGTCCGAAAGCCGTGCCAACCGTGTCATTCCTGCTGTCCAGCGAAACCGGGCCGCCGCCCCGCACGCCGGTCGCATCCAAATCACCGCAGGCCCGCTCAAGCCCGCCGCGGCGCCCAGCCATAGGGTTGCCGCAGGCTGGAGACCCGCGATGCCCCCCCCTGACAGTTTGATGGCGCCGGCAGACTGCGCGGTTGTCTTTGTCGACCAGCAGCCGGGCCTGGCGTTCGGCGTCCAGTCGATGGATCGGCAAGTCCTGGTCAACAACGCCGTCGCCCTGGCCCGCACGGCGGGCGTGTTCGGTCTTCCGGTAGTAGCCTCCACCTCCGCCAGCCGGGTCTACAGCGGCCCGATGTTTCCTGCGCTGCAGGCGGCCCTGCCGGACGTGGCGGTCCTCGAACGGCGCAACATGAATCTCTGGGAAGACGAGGCCGCCCGCGCCGCTGTCAGGGCAACGGGGCGACACCGGCTGCTGGTCTCCGGACTGCTCACCGAGGGCTGCGTCACCTTCCTGGTGCTGTCGGCCCTGGCCGATGGCCATGACGTGTTGGTGGTGGCGGACGCCTGCGGCGGCGCCACGGACCAGGGCCACGCCCTGGCCCTGACGCGCATGGCCGCGGCCGGCGCGCGCGTCACCAGCTGGCTGCAAGTGTTGCTGGAGCTGCAGCGAGACTGGACCCGTCACGAGACCTACGACGGCGCACGCGCCGTCGTCGAGGCCAATGGCGGGGGCTACGGCATCGGGCTGGCCTACGCCCGCGACATGATCCCACCCCCGAGCCCGCCGCCGGCGGGCGGATCGGCACAGAAGGCGAAACCATGAAAGTCTATCTCATTTCCCTAGGCGCAGGCCTGCTAGTCGGGGTGGTCTACAGCCTCCTGCACGTGCGCTCGCCCGCCCCGCCGATAATCGCCCTGATCGGCCTGCTCGGCATCCTCGCCGGCGAGCAGGTCATCCCCATCGGCAAGAAGGTGCTGTCCGGCGCGACCTTCCAGACCGCTTGGCAGGCGGCCGGGTCGCAGAAGCACCTGTTTGGCCGCCTGCCCGGCCTCCACGGCGAGGTCATCCCGGTTTCGGCGCCCACGGTCCCCGCCCCCACGGCGAGCTCATCCTCGAAGGAAATCTGATGCCCGGATCCGACAGTCCCGACGTCATTCTCCACGGCGCGCGCTTTACGACCCTCGACCGCGGTCAGCCCAATGCCAGCGCGGTGGCGATTTCCCGGCGTCGCTTCACGGCGGTGGGCGACGAGCGCGACGTGCTTCCGCTCGCCGGTCCCGCCACCCAGGTGATCGACCTGAAGGGGCGCCGCGTGCTCCCAGGGCTGATCGACAACCACCTGCACATCATCCGCGGCGGGCTCAACTTCAACATGGAGCTACGCTGGGACGGCGTGCGGTCGCTGTCCGACGCGATGAGCATGCTGAAGCGCCAGGTCGCCATCACGCCACCGCCGCAATGGGTGCGGGTGGTCGGCGGATTCACCGCCCACCAGTTTTCCGAAAAGCGCCTGCCGTCGATCGATGAGTTGAACCAGGCGGCGCCGGATACGCCGGTGTTCCTGCTGCACCTCTATGACCGTGCCTTGCTGAACGCTGCGGCGCTGCGGGCCATCGGCTATACGCGCGACACGCCCGAGCCAGTGGGCGGCGAGATCGTCCGCGGGGCCAACGGCGAGCCGACCGGGCTGCTGCTTGCCAAGCCCAACGCGTCGATCCTCTACGCCACCCTCGCAAAGGGGCCCAAGCTGCCGTTTGACTACCAGCTTAATTCCACCCGCCATTTCATGCGCGAGTTAAACCGCCTGGGCGTCACCGGCGCCCTCGACGCCGGTGGCGGCTTCCAGAACTACCCGGACGACTACGCGGTGATCCAGAAGCTGGCGGACGAGGACCAGCTTACCATACGTCTTGCCTACAACCTGTTCACGCAGAAACCGGGGGGCGAGAAGGACGACTTCCTGAATTGGGCAAAGACTTCGACCTACAAGCAGGGCGACGACTATTTCCGCCACAACGGCGCCGGCGAGATGCTGGTGTTCTCAGCCGCGGACTTCGAGGACTTTCGCCAGGTTCGCCCCGACATGCCCACCGAGATGGAGGATGATCTCGACGGCGTTATTCGCATTCTGGCGCAAAACCGTTGGCCGTGGCGCATGCACGCGACCTATGACGAGACGATCAGCCGGGCGCTGGACGTGTTCGAAAAGGTCGACCAGGACATTCCCCTCTCCGGGCTGAACTGGTTCTTCGACCACGCCGAGACCATCTCCGAGCGGTCGATAGACCGGATCGCGGCGCTGGGCGGCGGCATCGCCGTGCAGCACAGGATGGCCTACCAGGGCGAATATTTCGTCGAGCGCTACGGCGCCGGCGCCGCCGAGGCCACCCCGCCTATCGCCCGGATCCTGGAGGCCGGCGTCAAGACTTCCGCCGGCACCGACGCCACCCGGGTCGCCTCCTATAACCCCTGGGTCTCCATGGCCTGGATGATCACCGGCAAGACGGTGGGCGGGCTGCAGCTCTATCGCCGCCGCAACTGCCTCGATCGCGAGACGGCCCTGCGCATGTGGACCGAGAATGTCACATGGTTCTCCAATGAGGTGGGACAGAAAGGGCGCATCGCCGTCGGCCAGCTCGCCGACCTCACCGTCCCAGATCGCGACTTCTTCGCCTGCCCGGAGGACGAGATCGCCGACACCAGCGCCCTGCTGACCCTGATTGGCGGGAAGGTCGTCTATGGCGCCGGAGACTTCGCGCATCTCGACAGCGACGGGCCGCCGCCAGCCATGCCGGACTGGTCGCCCGTACGCACGTTCGGGGGCTATGCCGCCTGGGCGGATCGGGCGGCCGCGTCTGTTCACCAGCAGGCCGCCTCCGCGTGCGGGTGCGCTAACCGCTGCGCGATCCACGACCACAGCCACGCCTCAGCCTGGACCTCCAAGCTGCCGATCTCCGACCTCAAGGGCTTCTGGGGCGCGCTGGGCTGCGCCTGCTGGGCGGTCTAAGGTGCGACGGGGGGCGCCCCGCGCCAAGCCCCGCGGGCCATCTGGCTGCGGTCCTCGGGACCTCCGCGCTCGCCGCCCTCGCCGCAGCCGCTGGCCGCGCCGGCCTCGGCGCAGACGAGCGTCGTCCCGGACGATCCCGCGCCCGCCAGGCCGGCGATCCTGTTCAACCGCTGGCAGGAAGACTGGTCGGCGCTGGCCGATCCGCGGGTCCCCCGCGAGCCGTTCGATGGCCTGAAGTACATCTCGCTGGGACCTGACCCGAAGGACTACCTGTCCTTCGGGGCCGACCAGCGCCTGCGCTTCGAGAGCAATAACGCTGCCGCCTTCGGCACCGGGCCGACCGGAAACAACGACTATCTGCTCTCGCGCACCGACCTCGACGCCGACCTGCGCATCGACAACGTCCAGGCCTTTGTCCAGTTGGAGAGCACCTGGGCCCCGGGGAAAGAACGCCCCTCGCCCGCTGACCAGGATTCCCTGGACCTGGAGCAAGGTTTCATCGCCGTGACCCAGCCGGTTGGCGACGGGCTTTTGAAGGTGAGGCTTGGACGCCAGCAGTTCGCGTTCGACCTGCAGCGCTTCGTCGCCGTGCGCGATGGCCCCAATAACCGCCAGTCTTTCGACGCGGTCTGGCTGGATTACGAGATCGCTAAGTGGCGCTTCATCGCCTACGCGACCCAGCCAGTCGCCAACAACGACCTGCATCCATTCGACGACAGCTCAAGCCGGCACATGACCTTCAGCGGCGTGAGGGTCGAGCGCAAGGTGTTCGGCGACAACGAGCTGTCCGCCTATTGGTCCCGCTTCACCCAGGACCAGGCGACCTATCAGGGGCGGACCGGGCCGGAGCGTCGGGATGTCTTCGACGGCCGCTTCGCCGGCGCCTCCGGACCGGTCGACTGGGACCTCGAGGGCATGGGCCAGACCGGGTCGTTCGCGGGAGAACAGATCCAGGCCTGGGCGGTCGGCGCCCGCGCCGGCTACACGCTCCGCGGCACGCCGTGGCAGCCCCGGATCGGCCTGCAGCTGGACGCCGCATCGGGAGACACCAATCCCGCCGATCACAGGCTAGGCACGTTCAATCCCCTTTTCCCGAACGGAAACTATGTGACGCTGGCCGGTTACACCGGCCTGGTGAACTTCATCCACCTCAAGCCATCGGTGACCCTGCACCCGACGCCGCGGCTGACCGCCATGGCGGCGGTGGCGGGGCAATGGCGCGAGACGACCGCCGACGCGGTCTACACCCAGCCCGACATCCCGGTCGCCCGCACCGCCGGCCAGCCGGGCCGCTACACAGGAACCTACGGCCAGCTCAGGCTCGACTATCTGGTCAACCCCCACGTCACGACCTCCCTGGAAGCGGTGCACTTCGCCGTGGGCGACGTCATCCGCCGCGCTGGCGGCCATGATGGCGACTACCTGGGCCTGGAGTTGAAGCTGGGTTGGTGACCAGTCGCGATACCGCGTCCTTTAGGAGACCCCAGACATGCCCTCGCTTCCACCCCCCATCGTCACCTCCGAGATCCGTATCGTGGACGCCGCGGGCCAGGCTCGACTGGTCCTGTCCGCCACCCCCGGCGTCCCCAGCATCCAGCTGCTCTCGCCGAAGGGCCACGCCAGCGCCTCCATCGCGCTGGATCCGGAGGGACGGCCCCGCATCGCCCTCTCCAGCCCAGACACCGCTCAGCCCTCGGTGTCGGTGGAGGTCGACGACAAGGGCGCGCACGTGCGGTTCGACCGGTCGGCGGGTGGGTCCAGCTATCTTTTCCTGAACAATGCCGGCGTCTCGGGCCTGGTCCTCATCGACGCCAGGAATGTGCGCCGCGCGGAGGTCCTCCTGGGTCCGGACGGCGAGCCGCAGGTCCGCCGCTACGATGCAGAGGGCCGGCTGCTTCCATGAGGTTCGGGCCTGCGCCGCAGACCTGTTCAAACCTAGCCGCGCCGTCCAAGACCCCCGGGGCCAGGTCGATCAGGTTGGGGTCGCGCAGGCCGCTGGGGCCTGGCGATCAAGATCCCGGACGCATCCCATGTCGGCACGTGAGCCCCAAGACCCATCCCCTCGGCCCGCCTCGCGGCGGAAGGTTCTGATCGGATCGTTGGCGCTCACTGGCGGGGCCCTCGTCGCAAGCGCTGTTCCCGCAGCGCCGGCGCACAAGGGGGTTCGGTCGTCCACCCATCACCTCCAAGGAGCCCAAGAAATGACGTTCGTCACCACGAAAGATGGCACCCAAATCTACTACAAGGACTGGGGCAAGGGTCAGCCGATCGTTTTCCATCACGGTTGGCCGCTCAGTTCGGATGACTGGGACGGCCAGATGATGTTCTTCCTGGAGCGCGGCTACCGGGTGATCGGGATTGATCGGCGCGGTCACGGACGATCGACCCAGAGCAGCACCGGCCACGACATGGACACCTATGCCGCCGATGCGGCGGCCGTGGTTGACCACCTCGACCTGCGCGGCGCGATCCATGTCGGGCACTCGACCGGCGGCGGCGAAGTCGCCCGCTATGTCGCGCGCCACGGCAAGGGCCGTGTCGCCAAGGCCGTGCTGATTTCCTCGGTGCCGCCGATCATGGTCAAAAGCGCGACCAACCCCACGGGCACCCCGATCGAGGTCTTCGACGACTTCCGCGCCAAGACCGCCGCCAACCGCGCGCAGTTCTATCGCGAGGTCCCGCTGCCCTTCTACAACTTCAACCGCCCGGGCGTGAAAACCCTCGACGGCGTGGTCGACAACTGGTGGCGCCAGGGCATGATGGGCGGGATCAACGCCCATGTGCTGGGGATCAAGGCGTTCTCGGAGACGGACTTCACCGAGGACCTCAAGGCGATCGAGGTGCCGACCCTGTTGCTGCACGGCGACGACGACCAGATCGTGCCCTTCGCCGACGCCAGCCCGCTGTCCGCCAAGCTGGTGAAGAATTCCAAGCTGAAGATCTACCCCGGCTTCCCGCACGGAATGTGCACGACGCACGGGGACCAGATCAACGCCGACCTCCTGGCGTTCATCAGCAGCTGATCCGCCGCGGGCTCCTCCCCCCTCCCCCCGCCTCGCGGCGGTGCGATCGCAGTCGCGACCGGCTCCCGGAATTATCCGGCGGCCTGAACTCCAACCGCGGCTGCGATCGCTCTCCGCGCCCCTGCGACTTCTGAAACGAAACGGCCGGCCCGGGATCGCCCCGCGCCGACCGCACCGCAAACCTGAGGACTTGACCTATGGCGCTCAAAGCAACCGCTTCGCCCGGCGCGGGCCTGCTCCGCCCGGACGACCATGCCCTGATCATGATCGACTTCCAGTCGCAGATGGCCTTCGCCTCGCACTCGATCGACATGATCACCCTCCGCAGCAACGCGGGGCTGGTCGCGGAGGCGGCCAAGGAATTCAACGTCCCCCACATTCTGACGACCGTGGCCGCGACCACGTTCTCCGGCCCGATGTTCGATGAGATCAAGGCGGTCTTCCCAGACGAGGTCGTCTTGGACCGCACCTCGATGAACACCTGGGAAGACGGCCCGGTGATCGAGCGTCTGAACACCCTGGGCAAGGACCGGGTCGTCCTCTGCGGCCTGTGGACCTCGGTCTGCATCGTCGGCCCCGCCCTGTCGGCGATCGACCAGGGCTACGAGGTGTACTTCATCGCCGACGCCTGCGCCGACGTCTCGCCCGAGGCCCACGAGCGCGCCGTCGAGCGGATGATCCAGATCGGCGCCCGGCCGATGACATCCCTGCAGTACCTGCTGGAACTGCAGCGGGATTGGGCGCGCACGGTGACCTATGGGCCGACGACGGCGATCGCTCGGCGCCTGGGCGGCGGCTACGGCCTCGGCCTCGCCTACGCCCGCACTATGGTCCTGGGGGGGCATGCAGGCTGATGACCAGTCCAAGGGTCCTGGGCGAGGACGCGCCGGGGTTCATCCCTTCGGCCCTCGCCTGGCCGGGGACGGCCCTGATCGGTCGCATGCTGCTCACCCTGCCATTCTGGTGGAGCGGCGTCGCCAAGCTCCTAGATTTCCCTGGCGCGGTGGCCGAGTCGCGGGGCCTCGACCTTCACCCGGCGGTCCCAATCGTGGTGGCGACCATCACAGTCCAGCTGCTGGGATCCCTGAGCGTGATCAGCGGGCGCTGGCGGTGGCTGGGGGCCGGCGCCCTTGGCGTGTTCACCGCCTTCGCCACCCTGCTGGCGCACGGCTTCTGGACGATCCACAAC
>Ga0302314_10015547_pt1 | contig 12930 bp, 11 predicted proteins | sample III_Palsa_N2_3_FD_200533 | JGI IMG/M metagenome (GOLD analysis project Ga0302314, IMG submission 200533) | Peat permafrost microbial communities from Stordalen Mire near Abisko, Sweden - III_Palsa_N2_3 | ecosystem: Environmental > Terrestrial > Soil > Palsa > Peat permafrost | place: Sweden...
AGAAACTTTCGGCCCGTGGCGCCTTTGATGCTCAGAATCGGCTTCAGCGGTGAAGGAAACGTTTCGGCAAAGGTTGCCGGAGCCCCAAAGGCTGCGTCAAAAACGGCGAAGGCCGCGACGCTTGCGCGTCACGGCCCCCGTTTTCCGGACTTTAGTCTGGCTTAGACGTTGGTCAGGTTCGTGTTGATCTTGCCGAACGCGTTATTCAAGTGGTTGCCGAGGGTCGACACCGCCGTGATGATGACCACCGCGATCAGGGCGACGATCAGGCCGTATTCGATCGCCGTGGCGCCGGACTCGTCTTTCGCGAAGCGGGTCATGAACTTGGACATGTTGTATCTCCTATTTGAGCAAGCGGTTGGACTGGAGGTTAGAAGCAGTCCTTCTGCTCGCCCCCGAAAACACGATCAATTTGCACCAACGCATTTAATTACCAGTAAACGAGGCGGAGTTACTCGGTTCTTTTCTATGGTTTATTTAAGTTTACCATTATCATCGATTAACCAAGGCGATATATTGACCGAATATTAGCCATGATATCAGGCCGTCCATACTCTATGAGTCGCGGGCGCGGGCGCGGGCGCTTTCAAGCTTTATTGACCATTCCAGCCGACCCTGGCCGCCGATCTGATTTTAAGGAGTATCGGCCGATGCGCCGCGCCGCCGGGACCGTTTGCGCCGCCTTGTTAATCTCCACGACCTTCGTGGCGACGACCGCGGCGGCGGATTCCACTGTCATTCACGTGAATCAGAGTCGCCGGATCGCGCTACGTGGCGCCGCCGCCAACGTCATCATCGGCGACCCCGCCGTGGCGGACGTCAGCGTCATCGACGCGCATAGCGTGATCCTGCTCGGCAAGGGCTATGGCGCGACCGACGTCCTAGTTATGGACCGCGCTGGGCGCACTCTGTTGGACGACCACGTCATGGTCACGGCGGCGGAAAGCGGCGTGGTCACCCTGCACCGGGGCGTCAACGCCGTGGAATACACCTGCTCACCACGATGCCAGGCGCTGCCGGCGCCGAAAGAAGGCGGCGCGGCGGCGCCCGCCACGCCGGCCTCCGCCGCGAGCCCTCCGTAGAGCTACAATACCGACGTCCTGGTCGTGGACTTAAACCGTCGATTAGGGACAAGCCGCTAGCCTGAACGCCATGTTCATGGCTCAACCCCAGCTTGGCCGCCTGCGCGGCGCTCTGACCCGCTTCGCGCGCGGGCGCGGCGGCTCGACCGCGGTGGAATTCGCGATGCTGGCGCTGCCCTTTCTAGGCCTGCTGTTCGGCATCATCGAGCTGGGGATGATCTACCTGATCTCGACCACCTTGGATAATGCGACCACGGACGCCGCGCGCCAAATCCGCACCGGCCAGCTGCAGCTTGCGGGCGGCGCGACCTCCACCAGCTTCGCCACCGTGGTCTGCAATGAAATGTCCTGGCTCGGCTCCAACTGCACAAGCAACCTCAGCGTGGATGTCCGCACCTTCTCGACCTTCTCAGCCACCAATGTGGCCGAGCCGATCACCAACGGAAAGTTCAGCTCCTCGTCGCTGCTGTTCCAGATGGGCAACGCCGGCGACATCGTTCTGGTGCGCACCTTTTACCCCTGGACTCTGGTCACCCCCCTTCTGGATGGGTCCGTGGCCAACCTCGGCAACGGTCAGATGCTGATCGAGTCCGCCACCACCTTTCGCAACGAGCCTTACTCATGATTGGGCTCATGATCTGCGGTTTATGGCGCAGGCTGAAGGGTGATCGGCGCGGCGTGTCCGCCGTCGAATTCGCCCTGATCGCCCCCGCGTTGATCGCCTGCTATTTCGGGCTGGCGGAAATGTGCGGCGCGTTGATGGCCGAGCGGAAGACCAGCCACATCGCCTCGGCGATCGGCGACCTGGTGGCTCAGGGCGCCACGATGAACGCCGCCGGGATTGCCGATATCTGGACCGTGGCCAACACCCTGATGGCGCCGATGCCCGCCACGAGCCTGAACCTTCGCGTGACCAGCATCATCGCAGACGCCAACGACAAAACCACTATCGCCTGGAGCAAATTCCAGGGGAGCTGGTCGGGCGTGTACGCCACCCCTAACGCCACCGTCCCGTCAGGCATCGTCGCGGCCAATGGCTCGGTGATCCTGTCCGAGGCGGCCTACACCTACACCTCGCCGGTCAGCGACTTCATTCCCGTGCCGATGTCCTTCTACGAGAAGTTCTATCTGGCGCCGCGCCAATCCGCGTCGGTGACCTGGACCACCCCGTAGGGCCTATTCGGCCGCGAGCCGCCCGTCGCCGCGCACGAACAGCAGTCCCACAAAGCCCACGGCGAGCAGGACGGCGATCATGCCGAATCCGCCCTGCTGGGTGTGGAAGATGTGGGTGCCCAAGTTGACCAGAAAGGAGCCCAGCCAGACCGTCGCCGTGCCTGAAAGGGCATAGACGCCGAAGAAGGTGGCTGTCCGTTCCGGCGGGGTCAGCCGCGTCAGCAGGGTGCGGCTGGAGGCATAGTGGGCGGTGATGAAGACGGCGTTGGAGAAGCCGATCAGCACATAGATCAGATCCGGCAGGGTGCGGAAGAACGGTCCGTTCCAGACCGGCGCATGGTCGGCCGCCGCATAATGCCAGAAGAACAGAATCCGCTCGGGCGCCATGCCGAGAATGGCGAAGATGCCCAGCAGGGACATGCCGATCTCGATCTGCACGGAACGCTTCGGCCCCACGCGCGCGTCGAGCAATCCGCCGACGCCGCCGCCGCAGGTGGCGAGGATGCTGAGGAAGATGCCGTAAAACAGCATCTCCAGGGCGCTCCAGTGCATCACCCCCCGCGCGTAGACGCCGGAGAACAGAAGGATCGCCGTCATGCCATCGACGTAGAACATCCGCGCCACCAGGAAGATCGCCCCGTCGCGGAAATCGCGCATGGAGATCACCATGCGCCAAAGATCGATCGCCGACTCCCGCACCGCCTCCACCACCGAAATTTTCGACCGAGGCGAGTCGGGGGTGAACAGGAACAGCGGAATGGCGCCCAGGGCGAAGATGCCGGCGGCCATCAGGGCGACCACCCGGTCGGTCTGGAACAGGGCGGGGTTCAGGCCGAACAGGGGCGCCGCCGGAATGCCGGGCAGATGCACCTTGCCCGGAAGCGCGAAGGCCCAGGCGGTGAAGGCCAGCGCCAGCACGGAAAAGCCGTTGCCCAGCGCCAGCGCCAGCGCCGAGGCCTTATGCGCCGCGCCCAGGCCCGCCGCATTCACCAGGAGGGAGTTGTGCACCACCTCGGAATAGGAAAACAGCACGCCGATGACGGTGGCGATGGCGATCACCTCGCCCACCGAGAGCCATTTGTGGTCGGGAGTGGAGAACCACAACGCGGTGATCAGTGGGACCATCAGCCCCACGATCAGGCCGAGCCAGCCTTTGCGGCGGCCCAGCTTGTCGATGGCCGCGCCCAGGAACGGCGCCGTCACCATGACGATCCAGCCGGAATATTGGCCATAGGCGGCGACCGCCTCCTGGCCTTTGACCGGGTCGCCAACCACCACCGAGGCGAAATAGGGCATGAAGATGTAGATGGTGACGAGCATCACATAGGGATTGCGGGCGCCCTCGAAGAGAGACCAGCAGACCGCGCCGAGCGAGAGGTTGGTGGAGACGGCCGGGGCCGGCGGCGCCATGTCCGCTTCGTTGATCAACTCGCTCACCCGATCTGCTCTCCCGGCGAACAGCCGTCATTACCCGCGGCTGGACGTGGCGAACCCTAGAGGGTTTCAAACAGTTGTCAGCCTGAAAATCACGGCGGACGGGCGCTGGAGACCGCCGCCAAATAGCCCCGTCCCCTAGGCCTTGTGCCTGGGGTCCATTAGGCGCGGCCGTTTGACGTGACGCACGAGCGGGACCGCAGCGGCGAACCTCGAACCCATCGTGCTCAATGGACTCCATGCACAAGGCCTGGGGAACGGCGGATTTTCGATTTCATCCTGGCCGCCGCTCTTCCTCCTCCCCCGGGAGCGAAGTGAAGACAGGGGAAGGTGGCGCGGCGCTGAAGCGTAGCGGAAGCGACGTGACGGCGGGGGGCCGGCGCCGGCGGAACGGTCCAGCGCGAACGCAACACCCTCTACGCCAGCAGGCGACGCTCCAGCCGCGCCCGCAAGGCGGCATCGACGCCAAGAACCCGGTCCAGATAGGTGTCGAGATCGCCGTGGGCGTCGTCGATCGCCTTGAAGGCGGTTTCCAGGTAGGTCGGATCGACGCCCAGGGCCACCCGTACAGCCTCGGGATCCGGCGTTCGGCCCGTCTCGGCGGCCATCATCTCGGTGACGATCGGGACCACCAGCTCATAGTTGATCGCCGTATTGGTGAGCAGGTAGTCGGCCATGATATCGTCGGGATGGACGCCGACCACATGGTGGGTCAGGGCCGCCAACAGGCCGGTGCGGTCCTTGCCCGCCGCACAGTGGATCAGCACCGCCCGGTCCCCGTCGGCCAGCGCTCGGAAATAGCGGCTGAACAGGTCGATATGGCGCTCCTCGAAGGGCGCGTCGCGATAATAGCCCAACCCATGACTGCGGAAGGAATCGCCGCTCAGATCCGAGGCCCGCACGAAGGCGTGCCAGGGATCGTCGGCGACGTCGCCGATATCGTTGTCGATGACGACGCCGGCGAAGGTCGGATGGCGGCGGGATGGATCGCGCGTCCGCTCGCCGGTGCGGCGCAAGTCGACGACCACACCGATGCCGAGGGCGGCGATCGCCTCAAGATCGGCGTCGCTGGCCTTGGCGTGATTGGCCGACCGGTAGAGGACGCCGGTCTTCATCCGCCCGCCGCCGCGAGTCGGATAGCCGCCGTAGTCCCGGAAATTGCTCACGCCGTCCAGGCGCATGACTCGCTGTTGCATGGCCGGGTGTTAGCGCGGGTCGGCGACAATTGCGAGACGGTCAGGTGTCCCCTCATCCCCCGAAAGCGAGGGATGAGTGAAAATTTAGAGCCCTAATGCGCCGCGGTTTCCGCCGCCCGCTTGGCCATCATGGCGTCGAAAGACGACCACACGCCTTCCGTGCCATCCCAGCGGCCGCGGGTGGCGGCCTTGGAATATTCGGTGGCGCGGGCCTCGAAGAAGTTGGCGTGCTCGACGCCCGACAGCAGCACCTGCAGCCAGGGCAGCGGGTTTTCCTTCACGCCATAGACCGCCGGCAGCTCCAGCTGGCGCAGGCGCCAGTCGGCGACAAAGCGGATGTACTGCTTGATGTCGTCGGGAGTCATGCCCTCGATCGGACCCATCTCGAAGGCCAGGTCGATGAACTTGTCTTCCATGCTGACGACGGTCTTGCAGTTGTCGATGATGTCGTCGGCGACCTGTTTGGTGACGCAGTTCGTCTCGGTTCGGAAGGCATGGTAGAGCTTGATGATGCCTTCGCAGTGCAGGCTTTCGTCGCGCACGCTCCAGGACACGATCTGGCCCATGCCCTTCATCTTGTTGAAGCGCGGGAAGTTCATCAGCATCGCGAACGAGGCGAACAACTGCAGCCCCTCGGTAAAGCCGCCGAACATGGCCAGCGTCCGGGCGATGTCCGCGTTGGTCTCGACGCCGAAGGTCTGCATGTAGTTATGCTTGTCCCGCATGGCCTCGTATTCCATGAAGGCGCCGAACTCGCTCTCCGGCATGCCGATGGTCTCGAGCAGCAGGGCGTAGGCGGCGATGTGGATGGTCTCCATATTGGTGAAGGAGGCCAGCATCATCTTCACCTCGGTGGGTTTGAACACCCGCCCATATCGCTCCATATAGTTGTCCGCGACCTCGATGTCCGACTGAGTGAAGAAGCGGAAGATCTGCGTCAGCAGGTTGCGCTCGGACGGGGTGATGCTGGTCGCCCAGTCCTTGCAGTCCTCGCCGAGGGGAATTTCCTCCGGCATCCAGTGAATCTGCTGCTGGCGCTTCCAGAATTCGTGCGCCCAGGGATAGCGAAACGGCTTGTAGGCGGCCGAGGGGGTCAGAAGGCCCGGGAGTTTGATGGAAGCGCTCATGGACGAACCCATATCCGAATCAGGACGAGAAACTTTGACTATGGTTAGCCTAACGCGTTGGCCACCACATGTGGTGTGATCTCGCACCCCAATTCACAAGATAAGGTTGGTCCTGTGGATAATCCAATCACGATCCGCACAGTCGGACGGCGTTGTGTCGACTCAGGCCGTGGTCCTGGCCGCGGCCGGCGGCTCGAACGGCTTGCGTAGCAGGCGCGCGACACGCGCGAGGAGCTGCGCTTCGCTGAACGGCTTGGTGAGATAATCCCGCGCGCCAAGGCTCACGGCGCGCCTCACGTCGTCGGCCCCGTGACGGGCGGTGAGGACGAGCACTGGAACACTAATCCGGCTCCGGGGGTCTTTCATCGCCTCCAGGACGCCAAACCCATCCAGCTCGGGCATGTTGATGTCCAGCACCATGGCCGAGGGCCGCGTGACGGCCAGCCGGCCCAACGCTTCGCGGCCGGTCCGCGCCGTGAACACCTCATAGCCGGCGAGTTCCAGACGCACGGTTATAAGTTGGCGAATGGCCAGTTCATCTTCCGCGACGAGAATCTTGAACTTACCCGGCATTAGCGAATTCCCCCTCTTGCTCGCCGGCAAAATCGACCGTGAAGGCGCTTGCGCGGGCGATCGCCGCGATGAGAACCCCCGGCTCAAGCGGCTTGGCGACGACATCCTGAAAACCGAGCGAGCCTAGCTTATCCATGCTCTCGGCGTCGGCGGTGAAGGCGAGAATAGGGGTCGCGTCATTTGGGCCGGGCTGCTCGCGGATCCGGCGCACCGCGCCAATGCCGTCCAGTTTCGGCATGCGCAAATCCATCAGGATGACGTCAAACGGCCAATCAGCGGCGAGCTGAGCGGCCTCCTCGCCATCGCTAGCCTCGGTCACCTCGGCGCCGACGCCCGCCAGAAACAGCCTCACGAGCTCGCGGTTGGTCTGGTGATCATCCGCCACCAGCACGCGCACACCGGCAAAAGCCGGCCAATCGTTGTCGCCCGGCGCGCCGCCTTCGGCCTTGGTCAGTGTGGCGCGTGGCGCGGGAACTTCGAACCAGAAGCGGCTACCCTCGCCAGGACAGCTCTCGACCCCGACCTCGCCGCCCATCGCCTCTATGAGTCCTTTGCAGATCGCCAAGCCCAAACCCGTGCCGGGCTGGGTGCGCGTGAGCGAGCCGTCGATCTGCGAAAAGCGTTGGAACAGCCGATCGACCTTTTCCTCCGGGATGCCCGCGCCGGTGTCGATGACCTCCACACGGAGGCGCTCATCGACCTCCTCATACCGGGTGCGCAGGGTGACGCCGCCGCTGGTCGTGAACTTCACCGCGTTGCTGACGAAGTTCAGCAGCACCTGGCGAATGCGATCGGGATCGAGCGCGACCACCAGATCTTCGCCGGGGCCGTCGTCGAGAGTCAGGGTCAGGTCCTTGGCCCCGGCCTGGGGGGTGAACAGGTCGAGGGTTCCGCGCGCCAGCTTGGTCAGGCAGGTCGGCTGGGGATGGATGGTCACCTGACCGGCCTCCAGCTTGGAAAAGTCCAGGATGTCGTTGACGGTGCACAGCAGGGCGCGGCTCGCCTCGCTGACCCGTTCGATATATTCCCGGCTCAGGTCGGAGAGATCGCCCTGTTCGCTTGCCAGACGGGTGAAGCCGAGAATGCTGGTCAGCGGCGTGCGCAGTTCGTGGCTCATATTGGCCAGAAACTCGCCCTTCACCGCCGCCGCCGCCTCGGCTTCGGCCTGGGCGGCGCGCAGTTGGGCCTCCAGCGCCTTGCGCGGCGTGATATCGCGGATCACGTCGGTAAGACCGGTAAAGCGGCCGGTCTTCGGATCGACCGCCAGGGTCGGCTTACATTCCAGCCAGATCTCTTCGCCGGTCTTGCGGCGGGCGCGGAACTCCACCGGCCAGGGCGCTATGGCGCCCTTGGAGGTGAACACCGTTTGGCACATCGCCAGGATTTTTTGATTATCTTCGGGGTCGCTCCAGTCGCGAAACGTCCGGCCAACCAGTTCTTCAGGCGCGAAGCCGGTGATCGCCATGCTGGCCGGCGAGACATAGGTGAGGATTCCGTCCAGGCCGCTTTCGGCGATCATGTCCGGGGCGTTCACCGCCAGCCGGCGGAAGCGCTCCTCGCTCGCGGCTATGGCGGCTTCGGCGAGTTTCTGCTCCGTGGCGTCGACCAAGGTGCCGACGATTGCAATGACGGTCCCATCGTCGGCCAGCTCGGCGCGAGAATTGCCCAGGAGATATCGCGTCTCGCCGTGTGGCGGCAGAATACGGGTGATGGAGTTGTGATCCGACTCCCCGGTGACGAGCTGAGCCTGCAGCCGGTCCTGAGCAGCCGTGGCGTCGTCCGGATGGGTCATCGCCATCAGCGCATCAAGATCGAGCGAACTACCAGGCTCAACACCGTACATCCGGTAGATTTCGTGAGACCAGGTGATCTTGTGCGTTCGCGCATCCAACCGCCAATGACCGAGGCCGGCGACCGCCTCGGCCTGTTCGGCGCGGCGGGCCAACTCCTCCGCCTGGTCGCGCGCCTTGGCCATGTCTTCCTCGGCGCGCTTCAGCTCGGTGATGTCCATGCAGATGGAGACCACCCCGCCATCGGCGGTGTGGCGTTCCGAGACCTTAAGCCAGCGGCCGTTGGAGGTGCGCTGAACCATGCTTGGGCCCTCGCCGCGCCGGAGCGCGCGCCGTTCCGCCAACCAATCGGCCTCGCGGCCGATCGCATCGGGATGCGCCTGAATCCGCAGGCTCTTGGCAAGAATGTCATCGAAGGGGATGCCCACCGAAGGGGTCGTGCCGAGCAGCTCGCAAAGGCCGGCGTACCTGGAGTTCCAGGCCACGAGACGGTCTTGGGGATCGAAGAAGGCGATCGCTTCGGACATGACGTCGAGCGCCTCTCTCAGGCGTTTCAGACTGCCGAGACGGGAGGTGGCTTCAAGGGCGATGCCCAGCATCACGGTCACCGTGATCAGCAAGGCGCCGCCCATCGCGCCGGCGGCCATCATGGGGTTGGAAAGGGTCGAAGCGGCGATCCGGACCGAGGGGTCGGGCGTGATCGTCACGGCGGTCATGCCGGTGAAATGCATGCCGACGATGGCCAGGCTGAGGAGGCAACCAGCGGCCACCCGCTTGCCCAATGACGCGCCGGGTTGAACGAGGGCCATCGCCACGGCCGACAACAAGGCGCCGATCAGGGTGGAGGCGATGACGTAGCCGAGACTCCAGTGAAGAACGCCGGCGGTGAGATAACCACTCATGCCAACGTAGTGCATTGCGGTGATCGACAGACCGACCAGCAGGCCGCCAAGCAGTTTATGAGCGGGCGGGCGCGCGGGCGTGTCCGGAGCCGAGCCGAGGGCGAAGCCAAGGGTGGTCCCGCCGACCGCGATGGCGAGCGAGGCCGCCGTCGCCATAGCCGCATAGCCTGTCGGCAGGCCGGTCTCGAACGCCAGCATGGCGACGAAATGGGTGGTCCAGATGCCTGACCCAGCCACCAGGCCGGTCATGGCAAGGCCGGTCCATCGCCGCCAAATCGGGAAGGCCGGGATCCGCGAGTAGAGGAAGACGGTCGCCTGTGTCGCCAGCAGGCAGACGATCGCGGCGGCCAGAACCAAGGGCAGGCTGTGCTGTGTCGCGACGCAGGTCAGTACGCTAAACATGAACGACGCTCCGTGGGCACGGGCGATCATTGTCGTTGGCGGTTAAGAAGGCGTCGTCGCGCCGGTCTTCGGCTGGCGACAAAACGTCTCACACTTCCGTTGAGTCGCAACTGGCGGATGCCGTCGGGCCACGCATTGACCAGTCGGGCGTCGGCCTGCGAGTGTGTTCCAGAGAGGAAACGGAACCCATGCAGCGCACTCTTGAAAGCTTTCTGCGCGCCCTCCGCTCGGTGGACGTGCGCGTCTCGCCGGCGGAGGCGATCGACGCCCATCGCGCCGCTGAAGTGACCGGCTTCGCCGACCGGGAGCTGTTCAAGGACGCCCTGTGCTCGACCCTGGCCAAGACCGCCGACGAGGTTCAGCGCTTCGACGTCTGCTTCGACACCTTCTTTCGCCGCGACGAGTTCCTGAGGGCGCCGGAAGAGGCCGAGGCGGACGAGGCGGCCCTGGAAAGCCTTGAGCAGGCCGAGGGCGACACCAGCTTGGCCGAAATGCTGCTGGAGAATGACGCCGCGGCCCTGGCCCAATCCATGGAGGCGGCGGCCGAGCGCGCGGGCGCCGGCGACATCCGCCTGTCCAGCCAGCGCCGGCTGCTCACCCGCCGGATGCTGGACGAGATGGGTCTGCGCGGGCTGGAGCGGCTGATCGCCGACGTGGGCGGCCGCGCCGAGGCGGAGCCCGACAGCAAGGCCCTGGCCGAACGCCTGGCCAAGGCTCGCCAGCGCCTGTTCGAAGAGGCTTCGGCCTATGTCGAGCGCCAGCACGAGCTCTACGCCAGCGAAAGCGGCCGCAAGATGCGCGAGGAGCTGCTGGCCGAGGAGGCGCTGACCGCCATCGACTCGCAGCAGATGGGCGCCATGCACGTCCTCGTTCGCCGCATGGCGAAACGTTTGGCGAGCAAATACAGCCGCCAGCAGCGCCGGGCGAAGAAGGGCAAGCTGAACGTCGGCAAGACCCTGCGCAAATCCATGGGCCACGGCGGCGTGCCCTTCGAGATCGTCTGGAAGAACCAGGTGATGAACCGCCCGAAGATCGTCTGCATCTGCGACGTCTCCGGCTCGGTGGCCGCCGCCGCCCAGTTCCTTTTGCTGTTCATGTATTCGCTGAAGGAGGTGGTGGAGCGGATGGACGCCTTCGCCTTCTCCAACCGGCTGGTCCCGGTGGGCGATATCCTGGAGGACGAGTCCGCCGAGGTGGCCATCGCCGGGGTGCTGAAGACCATCGGCATGCGCTCCACCGACTATGGCCAGGCGCTGGAGGACTTCTGCGCCCTGCATCTGAACAAGCTGGATCGCCACACCACGGTGATCATCCTGGGCGATGCGCGGACCAACTATGTCGATCCCCGGCTGGATCTGATGCGGGCGATCAACGAGCGGGCGCGGGCGGTGATCTGGCTGAACCCCGAGCCGGAAAGCTTCTGGAGCCGGGGCGATTCCGAGATGGAGCGCTACATGCGCTTCTGCCACGTGGCCAAGACCTGCAACACCCTGTCAGGCCTCGAACGCATCATCGAGGACGTGCTGCGGACCTATCTGCCGAGGTAGGCCGCCGCGCCTGGGGGAAGGATAAGGGCTTTCTCCTCACCCCCGAGCGAAGCGAAGAGAGCGGGAGGTGGATCGCGTAGCGAGACGGTGAGGGCCAGCGCCGGCGGAACGATCAGGCTTCGACGCGGCAGATATTAGGCCGCGGCCCAGCCTCGTGAGTCGAGCGCCGCCGGATCTTCCAGCGCCATCTCGTCCCAATCCAGTTCAGGCGGCGGGCTCATGGCGGCGGCGACCACGGCCTGCAGTTCGGGCGCGGTCGCGACGCCGACGATCACAGATGAGGCTTCCTGGCGCGAGAGCGCGAAGCCCAGCGCGGCCTGGAGCGGATCGGAGCGGCCCTCGGCGATCATGCGCCGCACACGGGACAAGCCGGTGGCCGCGCCCTTTAGAGGGCCGGGCACGCGGTCGGGGGGCAGGAACAACAGGCCTTGCAGGAAGATCGAGCGCATCTGCACCTCGATCCCCATGTCGCAAAGACGCGCCAGGGTGCCGTCGACCAGCAGGCGCTGATCGAGCAGGCTGGCGGGCGCCTGGATAATGTCGGGCTTGAAGCGGCGAGCGACGCCGAGCGGATCGTCCGAGGCGTACACAGAGATGCCAACGCGCTGGAACAGGCCCTGGTCGCGAAGCTGCAAGAGGCGCGCCCAGGCCTCGGCGCCGTGCGCGCTGAACAGATCGCTGGCGACCTGGACGACGATGGCGTCGGCGCGCTGGAGGCCCAGCCGCTGCAGGCTGGCGCGGGCTTCAGCCTCGACATGGTCGGCGCCGCGGTCGGTGCGGCCCGTCTTGACGATGACCCGGAACGGGCAGGGCGCGGGAATGCGATCACCAATGACGGTTTCGCCATAGGCCGACGACGTGGCGGCGTCGAACACCGTCACGCCAGAGCGCGCGGCGATGGCCAGGATGTCGCCCACTTCCGCCTCGGGCGAACGGCCACGCACGGTGGCCGAAGGCGCGTCGAGACGAAACTGAGCGGCCCCGAGGCCGAGCTTGGAAAGTGGAGCTTGCAACTGCGATCCCACCGGGTTTGTCCGTCTTTGATCGGACCATGCGCGCCAAACGATTAAAGAAGCGGTATCGCCGAAGGCGCTTGTTGGCGGCGTCTCACGCAGCGCAAAAGCCTGGGCGCTGACGGCTCGAACCGGTAATCTTTCGCCATGGACGCCTTTCCCGCCTTCTTTCCCCTCGCCGGCCGCAAGGTCGTCGTCGCCGGCTCGGGTGAGGGCGCGGAGAACAAGGCGCGGTTGTTCGACGGCTCGCCGGCGACCCTGGTCCGTCTCACCGAAGCCGAGGCCGCGGACGTCGCGGCCTTCGAGGGCGCGGCCCTGGTGTTTCTGGCGAGCGCGGATGAGGCTTTTCTGGTCGCGGGCGCGGATCGGGCGCGGGCCGCCGGCGCGGCGGTGAATGTGGTCGATCACCCTGCCCTGTGCGACTTCTATACGCCCGCCCTGATCGACCGGGGCGCGGTGGTGGCGGCGGTGGGGGCGAGCGGCGCGGCGCCGCTCTTGGCGGCCCAGTTGCGCAATGACATCGAAGCGGCCCTCCCGGAAGGCGTCGGCCGTCTGGCCGAGCTATTCCGCGCGACACGTGACGAGGTTCGAGCGGCCTTGCCCGACATGGGCCCGCGCCGCGCCTTCCTGCGCGAGGCGATGCGCGGCCCGGTCGCCGACGCGGCGCTGGCGGGGGACATCGACGCGGCCA